>Ga0182024_10024116_pt1 | contig 10837 bp, 7 predicted proteins | sample P32metaG_FD_120480 | JGI IMG/M metagenome (GOLD analysis project Ga0182024, IMG submission 120480) | Permafrost microbial communities from Stordalen Mire, Sweden - P3-2 metaG (Illumina Assembly) | ecosystem: Environmental > Terrestrial > Soil > Wetlands > Permafrost | place: Sweden: Stordalen...
CATGGTCGAGGATGCTGCGAAGCATCCGCGGTTCAAATATTTCAGCGAGTCGGGCGAGGACCCCTATCGGTCGTTCTTGGGCGTGCCGCTCGTGGATCGCGGGCTGCTGCAAGGCGTGCTAGTCGTGCAAACGGCCGAATCGCGAGCTTTTTCGCCCGAGGAAATGCAGTTGATGGTCGGCGCCGGGGCGCAGCTTGGGCCGATTATCAGCGAAACGCGGATGCTCGAGCAGTTTGTCGCCCCCTCGTACCATCGGCTTTGGGAGTTGGCCCGCAATCTTTGGTGGAGCTGGGACCATGAATCCGCCACGCTTTTCCGCGATCTGGACCCGATTCGCTGGCGGCAGTTGGACCACAATCCGATCGCGCTGCTGGAAGGTATGTCGATCGAAATGCTTGAGCAGCGCGCGAGCCAATTGGTGCTGCATAGCCGGATCAATTACACGTTTCGCCGCATGCAAGAGTATCTAAACTCGACGAAAACTTGGGGAGCGCGGCATGCGGGAGTGCTGTGGGCACGCCCCGTCGCGTATTTCTCCGCGGAGTTTGGCTTGCACGAATCGGTGCCGATTTATTCGGGCGGCTTGGGGATTTTGGCCGGCGACCATATCAAGAGCGCTTCCGATCTGGGAATCCCCTTGATCGGCATCGGGCTCTACTACAACCAAGGTTATTTCAAGCAACGGCTCGACATCGAGGGCTGGCAGCAAGAAGACTATATCGACGTCAACGACGCGATGCTCCCCGTGCAACCGGCGGTTGGCAAAGATGGCCAGCCCGTGATGGTGCGCATTCAAACGCGCACCGCCGAGATCCTTGCCCGGGTGTTGCGGGTGGCGGTCGGGCGAAACACGCTGCTGCTGCTCGACGCCGACGTCGAAGGGAATCGGCCGGAGGATCGCGAGCTCACTTCGCGGCTCTACGGCGGCGACAACCGGCTGCGAATTCGGCAAGAGTTGCTGCTGGGCGTCGGCGGCGTTCGGGCATTGCGGGCAATGGGCATTTCGCCGGGGGTCGTTCATCTCAACGAGGGGCACAGCGCGTTCGCGGCAATCGAGTTGGTTCGGCAGCGGATGGCGGAGGAAGGGCTGCGGGTCGAAGAGGCCATGCGCCGCGTCGCCTGCCAGACCGTCTTTACGACCCACACGCCCGTTCCGGCCGGCCACGACCGCTTTTCGGCCCATCTTATCGACGAGCACCTCGGTCCGCTGCGCGATGCGATGGGGATGGCCCACGATCATCTGATGGCCTTGGGCCGCGTCGATCCGTACAACCCCGGCGAGGATTTCTGCATGACCGTTTTGGCGCTCAAGCTTTCGCGCCGAGCCAACGCCGTTTCCTCGCTGCATGGTCAAGTGTCGCGGAGCATGTGGACGGGTTTGTGGAACAATCGGGCCGAGGAAGAGGTGCCGATCGGCCATATCACCAACGGCGTTCACGTCCCCACGTGGCTGGCGCCGCAGATGCGGCAGGTTTATGATCGCCATTTGGGGCCGGACTGGCCGCAACGCGCAAGCGAACCCCGTTTGTGGGAGGCGATCGAATCGATCGACGACGGCGAGATTTGGGAAACCCATCAGGCGCTAAAGGCACGACTGCTGGACTTCGTTCGCCGCCATGCGGTGCGGCAGGCCGAGCGGCGGGGCGAACCGGAAGAAGTGCTGGCTCAACTGCGCCGGGCGCTTAGCTTCGACGCGTTGACGATCGGCTTCGCGCGGCGCTTCGCCACGTACAAACGGGCCACGCTCATTTTCGAGGATATCGACCGCATTGCCGCGCTGGTCAACGATCCGCAAATGCCGATCCAATTCGTCTTCGCCGGCAAAGCCCATCCGCACGACGGACCGGGCAAGAAGCTGTTGCAGTATATCGCCCGGCTGACCCGCGACGCGCGGTTCCTCGGTAAGGTGGTGTTCGTCGAGGATTACGATATCAACGTCGGCCGGCATTTCGTGCAGGGGGTCGACGTGTGGCTGAACAATCCCCGCCGCCCGCTCGAGGCCTCCGGCACCAGCGGCGAAAAAGTGGTGCTTAACGGCGGGCTGAATCTTTCGATTCTCGACGGCTGGTGGGCCGAGGCCTACGACGGCTCGAACGGTTTCGCGATCGGCGGCGGCGAAACGCACACACTGACCGACGTTCACGATTCCCGCGACCAGTCGGCCTTGATGACGACGCTCTGCAACGAAGTGATCCCGCTCTACTACCGCCGCGACCGCGATGGCATCCCGCGGGCCTGGATCAAGCGGATGAAGCGCGCGATCCGCACGATGGGCTGGCGCTTCAGCGCGGATCGGATGGTGATGGACTACGTGCTAAAGAGCTACATCCCCGCCGCCGGTGGAACGAGCAGTGATATGACGCGGCTGTGAAACGGGTGGCCGTTGAAAAAGAGGACTGGCTCCGAGCGACCATCCGGTTTTGCCGTGCTTTCGGCATTGCCACTCGGTGCCTGTCCGCTTTTTCAACTCCGCTTCGCAAGCAATTCGATGCCGCGGATATATTCTTCCGGCAATTCGTGTTCTTTGGCCCCGAGCAGAATAATATCCGAATACCAGTCGCTAGGCCGTCCTTCCTCGACCGTGAATTGCTCGCCGCCGATGTAAACCTCGGCCTGCAATCGCTCGCCGTCGATTGCGTCGACCTCGATCCATTCCCTGCGGTAGCAACCGTCGGCGACGCCTTCGTATTCGTCCAGCGCTGTCATGGCCTGGGGCGAGCACCAATAGGCAACACCCCAAATTATGCCGCCGGCCGATGGCACGATATTCGCATATAGCTCGGTGCCGGCTTTGTCGGTGTTGTTGAAAGCAAGGCGATAATGGTCCAAACGGGCGATTCGCGCCTTGAGAATTGGTCCGGTGCGTTTCGTCATCTGGTGCTTTGATAGATTGCTGCCGTAGGCGAAATACCATCGATCGGCGGTTGCCACTTGGCGGTTCCTCGCTTGCTTGGAAAGATGTGGAATTTTCACAATTTCAGCTACACGCTCTTGTAGCTGAATTTATGAAAATTCAGCCGCCGGCGATGTTCGCTCGACAACGGCTGATTCTTATTCTGTTTGCAACGAATGACAAGACGAAATAGTACACGATGTTGATTCAAGTTGGTTCCGAAATTGCGTTCACCTTTCCCGAGCCGACGGCCGTCGTGCTGATGCTCTATTTGCATCCAGTGCGGGTGCCGACCGTTCGCAAAGCCGAGCGATTGGAGATCCAGCCGCAGTCGCCGGTGCAAGAGTATTTCGATACCTACGGCAACCGATGCGGTCGAACCGTCGTGCCGGCCGGACGGGTGGTGTTTCGCAACGACGCTGTCGTCGACGATTGCGGGCTGCCCGACATTCAAGTCCCCACGGCGCCGCAAATCAATGTGCAAAATCTCCCCTACGACGCGCTGCGATTCCTCTTGGCGAGCCGATATTGCGAGGTCGATAGCGAATTGAAAGAGATCGCCTGGCGGCTATTCGGCCATGCGACGCCGGGCTGGCCTCGCGTGCAGGCCGTTTGCGATTTCGTTCATCAGCACATTCACTTCGATTATCAGCAAGCCCGGCCCAATCGGACGGCATTGGAGGCTTATCGGGAACGGATCGGCGTGTGCCGGGATTTCACGCATCTGGCAATGACGTTCTGCCGCTGCTTGAACATCCCGGCGCGATACTGCACTGGATATTTGGGCGATATCGGCGTGCCGCCGGTGCCATGTCCGATGGACTTCAGCGCCTGGTTCGAAGCCTACTTGGGCGGGCAATGGTATGCCTTCGATCCCCGAAATCACATTCCCCGGATCGGCCGGGTGCTCATGGCCCGCGGCCGCGACGCGGCCGACGTGGCCATCACGACGACGTTCGGAGTCAACCAACTTCAAACGTTCGAAGTCTGGACGTATGAAGTCTCCCAGGTTGAGTCCTTCGTCTAAGAGCGCGCTTCCTCTGCTCTCTTCCTTTTCGCGTCGTTCGCGGATTTCGTGGTTGCGCCGTCTTTGTTTCGGCAGCCATGTTGCAGTTTGGCCGGCGGCATGTGAAATTAGGGTCGGTCGAACAAACATTCCCGACCATCTCGCAAGGAGACCCGGCGCATGGCGGTATCTGAAATCGTGGCGGAGAAACCGGCGGTGCCATTTCACTTGTCGCTGAATGTCGCCGACTTGGCGCGAAGCGTTGAATTCTTTCGTCGCCTCTTCGATCTTGAGCCGGCGAAGCAGCGCGGCGATTATGCGAAATTCGAAATCGTCGAGCCGCCCCTTGTGCTGTCGCTGGAACCGAACGAAGCCAACGCCGGCGCCAAGCTAAGCCACCTCGGCATCCGGCTGCCCAACGCGGAGCAACTCGTCGAGCTCCAGCGACGACTCGAAAGCCAAGGCATTTCCTGCTTGCGCGAAAATGGCGTCGAATGCTGCCACTCCCGGCAAACGAAGTTCTGGGTGACCGATCCCGACTCGAATCTTTGGGAAATCTATACAGTTGAAGAAGACTTGGATTGCCGCAGCACGGGAAATGTCGCGATGCCGCAGTTGACCGCGCCGCTGTTGAACATGCCGCGTCCGCCGCAAGCGCCGGCGCCGGCGATTTGGGTTCATCGACTCGGCGATCGCGTTTCCGAGAGGTTGATGATCGAATCCGGCGGAGTCGACGAGGTGCTTTTGCAGGGGTCGTTCAACGTGCCCCTTGCGCTCGACGAACGACTTCATCTTCTCGCCGAAGTGCGCCGGATCTTGAAGGCGAATGGCCGAGTCGTCGTGCATGGGCTCAGCGCGGATCGATCGATGGCCGATGTGCGCGGGCGGCTGTCGGGCCCAGCGGCCGTCGTCGATTTCATTCCCGCCATCGCCGATCTCATCGCCGAACTTGCCGTCGCCGGATTCTCGGGCCTCTATTTCAGCAAGCTTTCGGAAATCCCTTGCTTCACGATCGACGGCGTCGGCCTGCGAGAAACCCAAATCATCGGCTTCAATCGGCAGGTGTCGCCGACAAGAACGACGCACGCTGTGTTGTACAAAGGCCCGTTCCGCCAATTGGAAGACGATCTTGGCAGAACCTACCGCCGCGGCGAATGGACGCCGATCGACGAAGCGACTTGGCAGCGATTGCGATCGTCGCCCGATGCAGAGCGATTCTTGTTCGACGCGCCGGTGGTCGAGCCGTAGAACCGTTTGTAATGCGTCCTACTTCTTCTCCCCGCGCAACTCGAGCATCGACTCGCCGAAGGCGCGGCCGATTTGGGTCATTGTCTTGACGCTGCCGAGATAGTGGTAGCCATAGTCGCTGCCGACTTTGTTCCATTCATCGATATGCTCGCGCCAGCCCTTCTTAAAGACCGCATCGGCTTCCTTGTCCCAAAACTGGTCGGTCTTCACGAGCGCCACGTTGCTTTGAAATTCGGGAATCTCCAGCACGGCGGCCTGCGCGGCTTTGAATCGCTTGATACCGTCGTTGGGGTTCACGCCATCGACGCCCATCTGGCCGACGACGAACGGCAGTTTCGCAATTCTCAGATCCTTGCGGACATCGCGAATGAAGTGGGCCAGGTTCGTCGTGTATTCCGCCGTGGCGTCGGCATCGATCATGTCGTTCCAACCTTGGAACCAAACGAAACCGGCGATTTCGTAGCCCTGGTTCGTATATTCGGGGAAAAGGGATTTCAAATTGGAAAGCGTGCCATTCACTTCTTCCAACATCGCGCGATAAGAAGCTCCAAACGGCTTCTTGATATCGTCAAGCGTGGTATCCGGCTTTCGCTTCTTTTCGTTGGCGAGCAACGTTTCGAGCACCTTGTCTGGCGGCAGCCCGGCGCTTGGCGAACGGAAATCGCGATACAAGCTCCGGCCGCCCCAGGCGGGTTTGATCAACAGTACTTGCTCGGCATAGTGATCGCCGACGACGGCGCCGAATTCCAGTTCGGGACCGATGCAGCCGGGAGCACCGTAGCCGACCGTGAGTTTGCCCTTGCGATCCAAAAACTTGATCCAAACGTCGTCGCGCTCGAGCCACTTTCCATCCTTGCGAAGATGCTCGAACAAACCTCGCGTCTCCGGTTGCTGCGCCTGGTATTCGAGCAACGAAACTTTGGCATGACCTTCCATGTTCGATTGGCCCGAAAGGATGAACACTTTGACAGGCTTCGTGGTATCGGCGGCTTCGAGCGGCGCGGCGATGGAAAGCAGCATGGCAAAGGCGAAAAGTTTGTGCATCGCAACGTCCAATCAATACAGGAATTTGTGGAGAGAGACGCAACTTCGGCCAACTACAACGGCTTGATCGCGATCGACTTCAAATTCATCGGCTTCCAGCCTTCTTTGATCGGCTTCACGGTCAACGAAGTCTTGCCGGCCGACAAGATTTGAATCTGGCCGAGGATAAGTTGCTGGTAGTGATCGAAGCTGCCGGTGGACGGCGCCGTTGCTTCAACGGCTCGCTCGCCGATGCCGACCAGGAATTTCCCGCCGGTCGGTTCGGCCAGTTCGCCGGTCACGTTGTAGATGCCCGGCTTGGTCACTTCGAATTTCCACTCGACCGATTCGGCCGGATCGAGCCAATAGCCGATATTGCCGCCTTGTTCGAGATGCTCTTGCTTGATCTGCTTGCCGTGCAGAATCGCGTCGCCGGCCAGAAAGGTGATCGAGCCGTCGCCGTTTTGCTTGGGGATGATCGGCTCGATCGGTCCCTGCAGTTCGACCACGACGACGGAGCAGATCGGATCGGGCGCCGCGGCGGGCAGCGTGATGGTCAATCCGGATTCACCCGATTCCGTCGCCAGAGCCTTCTTGGCCGGATCGGAGAGCAAGTAGGCGGCTCGAACCTGGTTCGGCAAACCGGGGATCAGCAGCTTGCCGTTGGCGGGCCAATTGAACACATGCAAATAGAGCGTCGTATCGTCGCCCTGCATTCTCTTGGTTGCGCGGCCCCAAGTGAATGGCTTGAACGGACTCGCCGAGGTCGCATAAATGGATTCTCCGTTGATCTTCATCCACTTGCCGACTTCGGCAAGCCGATCGACGCTCGGCTGCGGGATGAGGCCCTCGGAAGTCGGGCCGACGTTGAGCAGATAGTTGCCTCCCTTGCTGGCGCAGTCGACCAGATTGTGAATGATCGTGGCAACCGATTTCCAATTGTGGTCGTTTTTGTTATAGCCCCAATGATCGTTCAACGTCATGCACGATTCCCAGGGCTCGGAATCGGCGCTCGTGGGAATCGTTTGCTCGGGCGTGCCGTAGTCGCCGACGTCGCCTTTGCCGACTCGATTGTTGACGATGATATTCGGCTGCAGCGAGCGGACGTATTGATAGAGATCGTCGCCGCGCTCTTTGGTCCAAGCGTCTTCCCATTGGCCGTCGAACCAGAGGATGCCGATCGGGCCGTAGTTGGTGAGAAGTTCCTTGAGCTGGCCCTTGAGGTACGCCGTGTATCGATCCATGTCGGGCTTGCCGGTCGCTTTGTCGTTCCAAGGACGGCGTTTGCCCCAGTCGGGATGATGCCAGTCCATGATCGAATGGTAGAAGCAAAGCGTGATGCCTTCCTCCTTGCAGGCCTCGGAAAGTTCTTTCAATGGATCGCGGTGAAACTGCGTCGATTTGATCCCCCAATCACCCAATTGCGATGGGAACATATCGAAACCATCGTGGTGCTTGCTGGTGATGACGATGTATTTCATGCCGGCGTTTTTCGCGATGCGGACCCATTCCTTCGCGTCGAACTTGACCGGGTTGAATTGCTGGGCGAACTTTTCGTATTGCGATACCGGCATGTGCGTCTCTTCCAGAAACCATTCGGCATAGCCCTTGTTGCCGTTCCATTCGCCGGCCGGCACCGAATAGACGCCCCAATGGATGAACATCCCGAAGCGAGCCTCGCGGAACCATTTCATCCGCTCGCTTTTTTGCTCGGGCGTTTCGGCGGTCGCTTGGGCTTTGCCTTCGCGGGGAATGGATATGGCAAATGCGGCGGCCGTCAACAATGTCGCCGCGATCGTGTTTCGCAATCGTGAAGCTTTCATGATGCGGGATCCTCGAATCGGTGGGTGAATCGTGCGGCCATATTCTAACACGGCCCATACCGCGAAGTTCAACCGCAACGCGTTTGGAGTAGAATTGATTTGTGTCGACGAGTGCCAAAGGGCCGGGGGGTTCCATGATGTCGCTGCTTGAGCGGCCAGCTTCTGAAGACAGTTCTCCGCCGACGCCGCATTGGCCCCATGCGAAGGTTGTCGTCGCGGGAAACGAACTGACGCTGTTCGAGGAATCGATCTCGTTCGTGGCGGCAATGGTCGCCGATATTCGGCAGGCCGGGCAAAGGGTTTGGCTCGAGAGTTATATCATCGTCGACGACGAGGCGGCCCGAGCGGTTGCCGACGCGCTCATCGAGCGGGCCGCCGCCGGGCTCGATGTCCGCTTGATGTACGATGCGGTCGGTTGCTTGTCCACGCCGCAAGCTTATTTCGATCGACTTGCCGCCGGCGGAGTAAAAGTCCATGCCTTTCATTCGATCCGTGAGCAACTTTGGGATCTGCGATTCTTTCAGACGTTGAACCGCCGCAATCATCGTAAGCTATTGATTGTCGACGATCGCATCGGCTACTTCGGCGGGATGAACATTGTCGATCAACGTGGCTTGGCCACGCCGGGCGATGCCAAGGCCCGTCATCTCCCGGCATCGTCCGGCTGGCGCGATTTGCACGTGCGGCTTGTCGGACTGAAGCAAGCCGAGATCGCTCGCGAGATGGAGCGGCTCTGGCAGTGGAAAACGCGGCAACCGATCACGGCGGCCGCCGTGTGGCCAATTAACGCGATGCTCGAAACCCGGACCGACGACATTCATTTCTTCTCCTCGCGACCCAGTCGACAAAGCCGCAGGATTGGCCGAGTCGTCGGGCCATTGATCCGTCGCGCGGAGCGAGAAATCATCGTGTCGATGGCCTATTTCATTCCGATCGGGCAAGTGTTGCGCGAACTGCTGCGAGCGCGGCGGCGCGGGGTGCGCGTGCGCGTCGTGGTGCCGGGCAAGAGCGACGTGAAGGCCGTGCAATGGGCAACGCGGCATTTATGCCGGCGGCTATTGGCCCGCGGGATTCTGATCTACGAGCGCAAGGATTTCATGCTGCACAGCAAAGTGATCGTAATCGACGGCGAGCGCACGGTCGTCGGCTCGGCGAATCTCGATCCGCGCAGCCTGCGAACGAACCTTGAATTCGTCGCGGTGATTTTTTCGCGCGCGATGGCCGAAGCGGCGACCCGCTTTTGTCGGCATGAAATCCAGCACAGCCGTCGAATTCGCCTGACCGAAATCCGCCGCCGCCCCTGGTGGCAAAGAATCCGCGACCGCTTAGCGTGGTCAATCCGCCGGTGGCTTTGAAGAGCAGGGACTAGGGGCTGGGGGCTAGGGACGACGAAGCAGGCGAGACGCCCGCACCATAAGAAGAGGTGCTCCGTCGCAATTCGTGGTACCGGTGCGCACGTATTCTCTTCGTTCTTCGTTCCTAGCCCCCAGTCCCTAGCCCCTAGCCCCTGCTTTTGCTACGCTTTCCCCTTTGAGCATTCTCTCAAATAGGAATCCCGCCATGGCTGCCTCGCGCAAGGCTGAAGTGGAAGTTGCCCAAAAGACGTTCGACTTCAAGAAGAAGAAATATCAGCTCGTGCTCGACACGACGCTGGGCAAAATCACTTTGGACATGCTCACCGACGTCGCACCCGGGCACTGCAACAACCTGCTCGGGCTGGCCAAGATCGGCTATTACAACGGGCTCGCGTTCCATCGCATCATCAAGGGTTTCATGATTCAAGGCGGCTGCCCGGAAGGAACGGGAACCGGCGGCCCGGGCTACAACATCAAGGCCGAGTTCAACGCGACGAAGCATCAGCCGGGCGTGATGTCGATGGCCCGGACTAGCGATCCGAATTCGGCCGGCTCGCAGTTCTTTATCTGCCTGGAGGCCGTGCCGCATTTGGACAACCAGTACACGGCTTTCGGCCGCACCGCCGACGCCGCTAGCCTCGCCGTGGTCCAGTCGATCGGGCAGGTGCCGACCGACGGCAACGATCGCCCGCGCAAGCCGGTCACGATCAAGACCGCCGAAGTGGTTGAAACGGCGAAGTGATCCGCGGCTCTTTGTAACCCGCTGCTTTCGGAATTCCGTGCCTTCCGTGTCTTCGCCAAAGAATCTTCTTGGCATGGACGGCGCTGGACTGCATAATAGGTGCGCAAGAAATTCCGACGTCTCGCGGGGGATACGGCATGGGCCTCGGGGCGAGCGGGTGGAATCCGCGCCGGCGCAAGCAGGCGAAAATCGAGCGATTGGAGCCGCGCGATGTTGGCGGCGGCGCTTGGCGCGCCCGCTACAGCTTCGACTTCCTCACCGACGCCCTTTGCCATCCGACGACTCAACTTCTCCCGCCTGACGCGGTAAACAACTACCGGTGGAGTAGGCACGTATGTCGCGCGCGGGTTACCTTCATCGGATCAAGAACATTTTCGCGGCAGCGAAATCGCCGAGGAGGCCTTCCGGGCGGCGACGGCGCGCGATTTTGAAGGTGGAATGTCTCGAAGAACGGCTCGTCCTCTCGACCGTGGTGCTCGGTCAGCAGCCGGGCGCTCCGAACAATACCACGTTCCACGGCGATGCCGCCGGCACTGGCTTCGACCAGAACGAGACGGTCCTTACTCCCACGAACGTGGCTTCAAGTTTCGGCCAGGTGTGGGAGTCGCCGGTGCTGGATGGCGCGGTTTACGCGACGCCGCTCAGCATGGATAGCCTGCTGATTCAGGATGCCGTCAGCGGCGTCAACGGCAACGCCGCCAAAAATGCGGGCGATGGCATTCAGAACGCGACCTACATGGGAAAGAC
>Ga0182024_10024117_pt1 | contig 10837 bp, 7 predicted proteins | sample P32metaG_FD_120480 | JGI IMG/M metagenome (GOLD analysis project Ga0182024, IMG submission 120480) | Permafrost microbial communities from Stordalen Mire, Sweden - P3-2 metaG (Illumina Assembly) | ecosystem: Environmental > Terrestrial > Soil > Wetlands > Permafrost | place: Sweden: Stordalen...
CGCCTGGACGAAGACCTGTCGGCGGTGCGCCGTGGGATGGAGCTCCAGCCAAGCTCCCCCGACGCCCACAACACGCTGGGGACTATCCTGGCCGATTTGGGGAAGCCCGCCGAGGCCGCGGCCGAATTCGAGACAGCCATTGCCCTGCGCCCCAACCTGCGCGACGCGTGCCATAACCTCGCCGGGCTTCTACAGCGGCAAGGCAAAGCGGACGAAGCCGTCGTGGCGTTCCGCCGTCTGGCCGCCAGGAACCCCGGCTCGCCCGAGGCCCGCACCCAGCTTGGCGATATCCTGCGCGAGCAGCATCTTTTCGGCGATGCCGCCGCGGAGTACGAGCGGGCGCTGTCGCTTCGGCCCGACTTTGCCGAGGCGGACTGGAACCTGGGTTTCATGAGCCTGCTCCTGGGCGATTTCGCCCGCGGCTGGCCCGCCTACGAGGCCCGTCTTAAGTTGTTCAAGTCCGACTTCCCGCAATTCAGCGGCCCCGCCTGGGACGGCGCCCCGCTCGCCGGCCCTTCGGCCCCGCTAGAGGCCGGCCGCACCATCATGCTGGTCGCCGAGCAGGGGTTCGGCGACGTGATCCAGTTCATCCGCTACGCGCCGCTCGTGCGTGCCCGATTGGGGCGCGGCTGCCGGGTCGTCCTCGCCTGCCGCCCTGAGCTGGGTCGGCTCCTGCGCGGCCAGTGCGGCCTCGACCGCGTGTTCGTGACCGGCGAGACCGCCTCGTTCGACCTGCGCTGCCCGCTGCTGTCGCTCCCGAAGGTCTTCGCGACGACGCTGGCGACGATCCCCGCCGTCGTCCCGTACCTGTCCAGCGACCCGTCCCTGACCCAAGCCTGGCGCGCCCGGCTCGACGCCGAGGCAGCCGGCCTGCGGGTTGGCCTGGTCTGGGCGGGGAACCCGGATCACGCCAACGACCGCAACCGCTCGATCGAGCTGGAGGCGTTGGCGCCACTCGGGAAGGCGTCCGGCACCCGCTTCTTCAGCCTGCAGAAAGGAAAGCCGGCAAGCCAGGTGCAGAAGCCGCCGCCGGGAATGGAGATTGCTGACTACGCGGCCGACCTGAAAGACTTCGCCGACACCGCGGCGCTGACTGCGAACCTGGACCTGGTCATCGCGGTCGACACGGCTGCCGCGCATCTGGCGGGCGCGATGGGCAAGCCGGTCTGGGTGCTGCTGCCGTTCATGCCCGACTGGCGCTGGCTGCTGGGGCGGGACGACAGCCCGTGGTATCCCACGATGCGGCTCTTCCGCCAACCCAAGCCCGGCGACTGGCCGGCGGTGATCGAGCAAGCCGCGGGGGAGCTGGCGCGCAAGGCGCAAACCCACTCGGGATAGCTTTGAAGGGGCTTAAATATCGCGCACGCCAATCATTTCGGCCAGCGAGGTAAAGCGCTGGCGCGATCCGAGTGAACGTGTCGAGGGTGGCGGTCCAGTGAAACCAACGCCAACTCCCTGCCATCGTCAATGAACGTGGACCGTACGTCGCCACACCGTGGCCGACGTTCGGGTACACCAACCCCGCCGCCGTATCGGGAGCCAGAATCACGCCTTCGGCAACGGCGGGGGAACGTCGTCAAACAGCGAGCTCAGCGCGGGCACCTGGGCCGCGGCGGTCCATTGCGGCATGCCCTTGGCCCAGACCATCGTCTCGCGCGTGAGCTTGCCTTGCGCGACGGCATCGTGGAGCTTGGCCCGGTCGAACGGGCCGGCTTGCTGGCCGTCGATGGACGCAAAATACTTCGTCTCCTGCGGCAAGGGAGGCGGCAGGTCAGATGCCGCCGCGGCTGCCGGTGCCGGGGGCGGCGCTGCCGCAGCAGCGGCCGGTGGCGGGGCGGGCGGCGTATTGAGTGCCTGGGCGAATTGCTGCCCGATCGCCATCCCGGCCCCCAGGCCGGCTCCGGCACCGGCGAGGCCGCCCGGATTGCGGGCGGCATCGCCGATGGCGTTGGCGGCCTGGAACTGCGTGTACGCCTGGAGGTTGCCGATTACTCCCATGCTGGTTCGCTTGTCCAGCGCCGCTTCCACTTCCGGCGGCAGCGAGATGTTCTCGACAACGAACTTGACCAGCTCCATCCCGAACGCGGCATAGTCCGGCTGGATCTTGTCGCGGATGTAGCCGGCCAACTGGTCGTAATTCCCGGCCAGGTCCAGGGCGGCGATCTTGCTCGAGCCCAGCACGTCGGTGAAGCGCGACGTCGCCATGTCGCGGAGCTGGTCGTTGATCTGCTCGATGCCGAACCGGCCGTTGGTGCCGACGATCTCGCGGAGGAAGACCGGCGGGTACTTCACCTTGATCGAGAAGTTGCCGAAGGCCCGCAGCCGGATGGGGCCGAACTCGGGGTCGCGCATCATAATGGGGTTCTTCGTGCCCCACTTGCGGTCGGTGTACACGTGCGTCGAGACGAAGTAGACCTCCGCTTTGAACGGGCTCTCGAACCCGTATTTCCAGCCGGCCAGCTTTGAAAAGATCGGCAGGTTCCGCGTGTGCAGGTCGTAGGTGCCGGGCAGGAAAACGTCGGCAAGCTGCCCCTGGTTGACGAAAGCGGCCACCTGGCCTTCGCGCACGATCAACTTCGCCCCGTTCATGATCTCGTTCTCGGGCCGCCAGAACCGCCAGACCATGGTGTCCTGGGTGTTGTCCAGCCATTCGATGATGTCGATCAACTGGCCCTTGAGCATGTTCCACAGTGCCATATGAAGCTCCTTGTTCCCCGGTCTCGGGGCATAATACCAAAATGTAGGGAATTGAAGGGAACCGGGGCGATTATATTTTGCGTTCAAGGTTCCACTGGTCCGGTCAGACGCAATCATGAATCCCGCAGCGCCGCGAGGTACATCTGTGCCCTGTTTTCGCTCAAGCCGAGAGTGGCATCCAGGACCCAGCCGTGGCTGCCGTCGTTGAGGGCGGTGCCGCAGAACTCGCAGGCGCCGCTGGTCCCGCCGGACTCGGGGGCGCCGCAGTTGGGGCAGTGGGCGGAGGAAATCCCCTTGGCGGCTTCCGTTTTCGCCCCGGCATCGCGCGTGAAGACGAACAGCGAGCGATGCGGCGTCACCGGCCCGTCGGGCCGCGGCCCAGCGCCGTCTGTCCCCGCAACCAGCCGCGTGCCGGACCAGCGCACTTCCACCAGGGCGCGTTGGTAAGGCGACTCGTTCCCCGGCGCCAGGAACCCGAGCACATCGACCGACCCGACTGCGCATTTCCCAAACCAGGCCCGGCGCGCGCCCGGCGGCGGGCTGAGGCTGGCAAGGTATTGCTCGCAATACGCCGGCGATGCCACTTTGCGGATCGGGTCCACCTTGCCGATCCGGTCCGCCGACGCCTTGCGCCAGAAGACCACCGACGCCCGGTCCTCCAGCGACTGGACGTTCAGGTCGGGGTCGCGGCGGCGCAAGGGGAGCAGGCCGGGGACCGCGACGCGCTTGCCGGGCTTCCATTCCGATTCCTGGGTGATCTCCGCCAGCACCCAGTCGTATTCGCCGCTGCGCAGCAGCGCGCTGCAGTTGGTGCAGTTGGCCGATTCGTTCATCGCCACCGCCGCCCCGCAGTTGGGGCAGTTCCCTTCCAACAGTCCGGGCTTTCCGGCAACCGTCGCCGCCCCACGCCGCCGCAGAAACGACCAGATCTCGGTGAACGATGACGGGGCGTTCGACCCGGCAATGCGCCGCCCGTCGGCCAGCGACACTTTGTAGTCCACCGCCCGGGCCCGGATGCGGACGGCCACCTCATCGTAAATGTCGTCGCTGGCCGAGTCCGCGATCGCTGCCTCGACCACCACAACGTTCTGCATCACGTTGCGATACCCCTCCCCCTTCTGCTCGGCGAACTGGAGTGAGAACCGCTCATGGACGCCGTCGGAAATGAACGGCCGCACGGCAGAAAGGTCCTGCGCGCTCCAGGCGTTCTGGAGCTTGACGAACCCCGCCCCAACGCGCCGGCAGAAGTCGGCCGGATCGAAGCCGGGGTCCTGCTGACGAAGGCGTGCCGTCGCATCGGCGCCGCGCCTGGCGTCCAGTGCCGTGGAACGCCGCGGGCCGGCGGTCGACGATCCGGTATTCTGCTGCCGGGAATAGATGACAAACACCACGATGATGATCGTGACCAGCGGGATACCAATCACCGGGTGACGGACGCAGAAGAGGATGATTTGGATGACGAGCCAAACGGCACCGCCGCCACCCCCACCTCCTCCGCCACCACCACCGCCTCCTCCGCCGCCGCTGTAGCCTTCGCCGCCGCCGGCGCGGGCCAGCACCAGCGCGGGCAGCAGCAAGAGCACGGCGGCGGCGAGCAGGAACCGCGTCAGGCGGGCTTTTCGGCGGGGCTTGGGGGCGTTCATGTCTATCCCGAGAGAGCCATCTTCAATCGATACACCTGGGTCTTGTTATTGAGCCCTCACACCGGCATCGGCGGGCCGACCGCCGCGCGCTTTGCCGCACCGCGCTGTTTCAGCATGATGACCCCCACCAAAGCGCCCAGCGCCACCACCAGCAATCCAATCCCCACCACCGGCCGGTAGGCGATCCATGCGATGGCGATCGTCACCAATGACAGGCCAACCGCGATGAAAAACGTGACCAGCCCGATGCCCGCGCCGGCGATGTCGCCGAGAATGCCGATGACGTCGGCCATCACCTTCAGCGGGTAGAGGACCAGCATCATCCCGATCCACATCGCCAGGAACCCGCCCGCCCGCAGGATCCAGGTGAGGTGGGTGTTCTTGGTTTGCTCGGCCTTGAACATCTCGTCTGCCGAGTGCGTGCCGGTGTAGAGCAGTTGCAGGGAGCCGTCCTTGGCGGGGTACGCCGACAGGGTGCTGCTGGTCTGGCGGGCGATCACGCTGACCGGCCCGGGCGGGGCTGCCGACATGGTCACCTTCAGATCGCCGATTTTCGGCGCTGCCGGATCCGGCTTGCTCCCCGTTTCGTTTGCGAAATAGAGAAGACCGTCGGACGCCACGGCATCGTCCCGGACCTCGCTCGGCAACGCCGCCACGGTGTCGTTGTTGGCTGCGACTGGCGCGTAATTATCGATTTTTTGTATCAGATCCGCGGGAAGCAAAAAGGCGCCCACGGTCACATTCGAGGCGTCCCAGGTCTTGCTGGAAAACCGCATCGAATCGGGGTTGTCGTGGCGAGGGCTTTTTTCCTTGTAATTGCTGGAGTCGATCGGCTTCTCCTCCCAGACCTTGTCGTAGGTGTAGGTGGTCTTCTTAACGTCCCCGCCGCCAACGGCGTCTTTTTGCGTTTCTTCCTTCTTCGTTTCCTTCCATTGGTACATCTGCACGACCCGCTTGAGGTGGATGGCATCCTGCGTGATGCCAAACTGTGGGTCGGTAAGCTTATCAGTTGTTGCGGCGTTGCCCGTGAAATGAACGAGTTTCCCCTCGTTGGCGGGAGAGATATTTGCGGAGTCAACCGGCACTACGCTTGATGCACCCTCCTCCAGCATCCGCGCCGTATGAACGGCCCGTCCTTCATTCCAGAACAAAAGAGGGAACGACACCAGAATCAGGATCCCGCCCAGGACGATTCCCTTGATCGCGTTCCCGAGCCGACTGAACCAACTTTCCCGCGAATACTCGACGACCGCCATATGGACCTCCCGCCAGGCGCCTGGCTTTTGTAGAGATGTTCAGCACCCGAACGGCGCGCTCATACAGCCCGTCGCGCGACGCTCACAAAATGAATTTACTCAAATCCTCGTCCTTTACCACGTCCCCCAGCCGCTGGCGGACATAAGCGGCATCGATCTTCGCCCGTTTCTCGGCCAGGTCAGGTGCGTCGAAGCTGATCGTCTCGAAGACTTTTTCCAGGATCGTGTAGAGCCGCCGGGCGCCGATGTTCTGGCTGCGGCGGTTGACGTCGAAGGCAATCTGCGCCATCTCATCGATCGCGTCATCGGTGAACTCGACCAGCACCCCCTCGGTGCCCAGCAACGCCACCGTCTGCTTGGTCAGCGAATTCTGCGGCTCACGCAGGATCCGCACGAAGTCTTCCTTGGTCAGGTCCTGCAGCTCGACCCGGATCGGGAACCGCCCCTGCAACTCCGGCATCAGGTCGCTCGGCTTGCTGGAGTGGAACGCCCCGGCGGCGATGAACAGGATGTGGTCCGTTTTCACCGGGCCGTACTTGGTAATGACGGTGCTCCCCTCGACGATCGGCAGCAGGTCGCGCTGCACGCCCTGCCGGCTGACGTCCGGGCCGTGCGTCTTGTCCGTCCCGGTCACCTTGTCGATCTCGTCCAGGAAGACGATGCCGGACTGCTCCACCCGCTCCACGGCGGTGCGGTGGATCTTTTCCTTGTCGATCAGCTTCTCGACCTCCTGGGCGAAGAGTACCTTGCGGGCGTCGCGGACCGCCAGCTTGCGCGTCTCGCGGTTGGCAGGCATCATCTTCTCGAACATGCTCTGCAGGTCGACATCCATCTCCATGCCGGCCTGTCCCAGCACGCCGACCACGCTGGGGCGGTGCTCGACGCCGATCTCGATCATGCGGTCGTCCAGGTCGCCGGCGCGGAGCTGCTCGCCCAGCTTGTCGCGCGTGCGCTGGCGGCGGGCCTTGGTTTCGTCATCCTCGTCGAAGCTCCCGCCGCGCTCATTGCTCGGAAGGAGCAGGTCGAGCAGGCGGTCCTCGACATGGCGTTCGGCCGGCTCCTTGACCGATTCGGTCATTTCCTCCTTGACCATGGCAATGGAGGAGTCGAGCAGGTCGCGGATCATGCTTTCCACGTCGCGGCCGTGGTAGCCGACCTCGGTGTACTTGGTCGCCTCGACCTTGATGAACGGCGCTCCGGTGAGCCCGGCCAGCCGCCGGGCGATCTCCGTCTTTCCCACGCCGGTAGGCCCGATCATGATGATGTTCTTAGGCGAGACGTCCTGCCGCATGTGCTCGGGGAGTTGCTGCCGCCGCCAGCGGTTGCGTATGGCGACCGCCACCGCGCGCTTGGCGTCCTGCTGGCCGACGATGTACTTGTCCAGCTCCGCAACGATTTGCCGGGGGGTAAGGTGGTCCATTGCCGGCGATTTTAGAGCAGCGCGCGGAAACATGCACACTGGGCGCACAAAGATCGTGGGCGGGGCGGGTCGCTACCAGGCGACGAGGACATCGGGGTAGCCGGCAATCAGATGGTCCGGGGTAGGATGATCAGCCCGTGGTAGCGTGCCGTTGCAAGGATGATGCGGTCGGCCGGATCTTTGTGGATCTCCGGAAGTTGAGTACAACGAACCGCGATTCCCCAAGAAATGGATAGCGGCTCGACGTCGTGCTCGTTGATTGCCCGCAGGAACCATTCTTCAGGCGGGCGTGGAAAAACGATCCGGCCGCGAACGTGGTGCAGTCCGATCTCAAACGCTGAGATTGCCGAAACGAATAATTCTGATTCCGGGTCGCCAAGGATTCCGACTGCGCGCGGCGACAAGCGGCTTTGATCTGCCGCAAGCCAAATCAACGTGCAGGTATCCAGTAAATAGCGCATTGATGGCGATCCCCCTACCGCAAACTGCCCGGCCAGTCCTCATCGCTTAATGGCGCCATTGGATCGGCGTTAAATTGAACGCCCATCAGATCGGGATGCATTGGTGCCAGCCCGGTTCGCGGCTTCGACGGCCTGATGCTGGCAACGGCCGATCCGTTTCGACGGACCTCAACCCAGCGACCCGCCTCAACAGCCTTAAGAAGCGTGGGCAGCCGCTCTCCTAGCTCGGACTCCTCAACGAGGATCACGACGTTTGCTTCAGTGGATGGACTCATGTAGGTATTGTACCACTGTTCGCCCGCCTCGGACAATGACCCGGTCGATGTCACCTCCCCTTATATGTCAACACCGGCCGCAGCGCACGCGTCACGCGGACCAACTCATGCTGCGCCCGCAGGACGGCGTGGACGTCCTTGTACGCCTCTGGCGATTCGTCGCGCAGCGTGTCGGCCATCCGGTAGTCGAACCAGACGCCGGCTCGCTGCATCCGGCGGCACAACTCGCGGCCAGCGAACTTTTTGCGTGCGTGCTCCCGGCTCATCGCCCGGCCCGCGCCGTGGGCGCTGGAACACATCGAATCGACGCAGCCGCGCCCTTCGACATGGAAGCTGGCCGTGCCCATTGACCCCGGCAGCACGCCGGGCAGGCCGTCGGCGGCGGGCATGGCCCCTTTGCGGTGGACCCAGAGCATCCGGCCGGAATGGTCCTCCCGCGCCACGTGGTTGTGATCGCAGGCGATGAGTGTCGGCTCGATCATCGCCACGCCGAAGAGCCTGCGGACGACTTCCGCAACGGCGTCGGCCATCGCCCGGCGGTTGGCGGCGGCGTAACGCCGCGCCCATGCAACGTCCGCCGCATAGGCTTGGCCGGCGTCGGTTGCCGCATCGAGCGCGCGCAAGCCACCGCCGGCGGGGAAGGCCCGTGCCAGATGATGGGCGCGGATGGCCTGGCCTATGGCCCGCGACCCGCTGTGGATCATGAGCCAGAGGCGGTCGTCGTCATCGGCCTGGAACTCGACGAAATGGTTCCCGCCGCCGAGCGTGCCGAGTTGCAAGACGCCGGCCGATTGTTTCACCGCATCGAGCGATGGATGACTCAACGGCCCGGCCAGATCGGGTGTGAAGGTGACGGCACGACTGCGATGCCGGCGCGCCGCCGGCACCGCCCCCGGAAGCGCCGCAAGGAGCCTGCCCGCCGCCGCGGCGTCGGCGAGCAAGTCAGCGCCGGCGTCGAAGGCGACGGCCAGCATGCCGCAACCGATGTCGCCGCCGACCGCGCCGGGATAGAGAAGCCGGTCCGTCGCCATGACGGTGCCGACACACACGTCCGCCGCCAGGTGGACGTCGGGCATCACCGCGACATGGCGCACGTCGTCGGCACGTCGCAGCCGTTCGAGGGCAACGGATACCGCCGGCTCCAGCGGATCGGCAAGCCAGGTCTTCAGGGGAGCGACTTCGCGACCCTTCGAGGGACCTTCTCGTGCTTCTCCCTCTCCCGGTACTCCGGGAGAGGGCTGGGGTGAGGGTTCGTTTACGCCATCGCACAGAAGACCCTCACCCGACTCTCCCGGAGTACCGGGAGAGGGAATGAGAGGAAGGCCGCCCTCTTGAGCTGGGCGGAATGGGCCACGTTTGCGGCTCATGGCGTCACCTCCCTTCGATCGCCCACTTGTGCCGACTCCGAACCAGGCGCTACCGGAAGGAAGGTCAGTTCCGGCGCACGCTTGCGGGTGACGGCTGCCGCCACGCAACGGCGCAGCCTGGCGTGATGGATTGCAAGGCGCTCCATCACAATCTGGGGCGCCAGCACCGGCCCGCCCGGCCGCGCCGGCGGCAACGCCACGCACACCAGCAGGCGCGACGCGTTAGGCGCCGGCGTGACCGATCCCACCGTCAAGTCGCGCAGCACCTCGTCATCGCACTCGCCCGCCAGGGCCAGCGAAACGGCCTGGAAAACCTGCCGGCAGAGTTGCTTGGTCTTTCGGTCCCGCTGAGCGGCGTCACGCCGGCCAGTGCCGCGGCCCCGGCCGCCGGACCGGGCCAGTTCCATCGCGAACAAAGGATCAACGAACGGCGGGCCATCGCCCGCCGGGGAATGCTTTCGATACTTCTTCAATTGGATACTCCCACGTAGCCGGTGACCGGTAGCCTGCTACCCACGCACCCATGAAACACAGGCGCGCAGCCGCCTTGGGCCGAACCCGGCGTAATTAAAGTCGCTTCAAATCAACCAGGATTGACGCGGACCACGGCCAAGGGATTGGGAGACCGAGAACCCAAAGACCTCATTGCACCGCTGCGCGGATGGCGCGCCGACGCTGCCTGGGTCCAATGGTTCCTGTCACGCACCGAGGACGGTGGCCAGGGAGGAGAGATGTACAATGAGTCGCACGGTAACCTCCAGTCCCCGCACGGTAACCCGCGGGAATGAAACCAGCTTGCTGGCTTTTGGGACACTACCACGTGCATGACGGTTTATCCAGCATGATATCTGACGAATCGATTACACTCCTGATCCATGACCCACCACGACATCATCCAACGACTGCTGGACCCCGGCGTGATCGCGATCATGCGGGCCGATAGCCCGGCACAACTCCTCGATGCCGCCCGCGCCATGGCCGACGGCGGAGTCACGGCAATGGAAGTCACCATGACCACGCCCGGCGCGCTGGACGTGGTCCGAGAGGTCGTGGCGGCGCTGGGCGGCCGGGTGGCGATGGGGGCCGGGAGCGTGCTGGACGAGGCGACGGCACGCCTGGCGATCCTAGCCGGCGCCGAATTCATCGTGACGCCGGTGTTGCGGCTCGACGTGATCGCGGCGTGCCGCCGCTACGGCAAGCCGGTCATCGCCGGGGCCTACACTCCGACCGAAGCGCTGGCGGCGCAGGAAGCAGGAGCGGATTTCGTGAAGTTGTTCCCCGCCGAGACGCTGGGTTTGAAATACATCAAGGCGTTGCTGGCGCCGTTGCCGCAGTTGCGGATCATCCCCACCGGCGGCATCGACCAGGACAACTGCGGCGATTTCCTCCGCGCCGGCTGCGCCGCCGTCGCGGCGGGGGGCAGCCTGGCCGGCAAGGAGACCCTTCAGAAGCGCGATTGGCAGGGATTGACGCACGCCGCAAGGCGTTTTGTGGAAGCCATGCACGCGGCACGAGCCGGTGGAGTATGACCGGGCGACAAGATGACAAGGTGAGGGGGTGACAAGGTGAGGGGGTGACATGTTTAGCCGCGGTTCGAAGAACCGCGCTTCTCGGCAACGGTGCAGCTCGCGGTTCTTCGAACCGCGGCTAAACGTGTCACTTGTCGCCGCACTTCGCAAACCGACAATAACTTTTGGATGGACCATGATGTTGTCACA
>Ga0182024_10024118_pt1 | contig 10837 bp, 8 predicted proteins | sample P32metaG_FD_120480 | JGI IMG/M metagenome (GOLD analysis project Ga0182024, IMG submission 120480) | Permafrost microbial communities from Stordalen Mire, Sweden - P3-2 metaG (Illumina Assembly) | ecosystem: Environmental > Terrestrial > Soil > Wetlands > Permafrost | place: Sweden: Stordalen...
CCTGCTGTTCGAGCGGTGCAGCCGTTTTGAGCGGATGGCGATGCGGAGCGCGGCTATGTTCCTGCAAGCCGGAAGGACCGTGCTGCTGGTACCGCCGCCACCACTTACGGACGGTCAGCGTGCAGGTGGCAAAGAGCCGCGCGGTGGGCTTGATGCCCCGCTGCCGAACGGATTCCATTAAGCGCAGACGATGGTTGTAGGCGTTCTTCATTTCACGCACGAGGTCGAAATAACGGCCGGAGGTAACCATGGCGCGACGATTCTAGTCGCGGCCCGCTGCCCAGCTCTCCCCCCAGCCGGGCAGCCATCTCCTTCCCCCTCTTAGGACTCACACACTTCAACTCCGCCAGGGGGTAACGATGTACCCTTCCAATTCCACCTTAGTCCGTTGGTAGCAACTTGCGAATCTTTACAGTAAGATGTCTGGGTCAAACGGATTTTGCATTCCAGCTCGCGTTGATCCCAGCCAACATAGCAGTCGCTTTTAGGCCATTTGAGCACCCAGCTCAATTTTGCATAGAGGAGAGTTCATGAAGCGGCAGATTGAAATTATGTTGATCGCCAGCGTGTTATTGGTGGGCGGCTGCGCTACAAAAAAATACGTTGCACAGCAAGTGGATCCGACCAATGCAAAAATCAGTGAAGTAGACAAGAACCAAAAAAATACCCAGAAGGAACTCGAAGCGGACGAGCCAAAGATCAGCGCGGCCGATGAGAAAGCCAGCTCCGCCGACGCGCGCGCCACGGATGCGTTGTCGCGCGCGGATGCGGCTTCCAAGAAATCCGATCAAGTGCGCGCCGATCTGCATAACGAGCTTAATGAAAAAATCGCGAATATCGATGACTACAAAGCGGCAGGGGATATCACGGTGCTGTTCAAATTTGATTCCGCGAAGTTGACAGACGACGCGAAGCAACAACTCGATCAAATGGCTACCACCCAGGTGGGCAGTCTGAAGCGCTACTTCGTAGCGATCCAGGGGTTCACTGACAGCACTGGCTCCGCAGATCACAATCTGGAGCTGAGCCGCAAGCGCGCAGAAGCAGTGCAAACGTATCTGGTCAGCCAGCACAATATGCCGGTATACCGCATTCAGATTGTCGGGCTGGGCAAGGATAAACCGGTGGATGAGGGGAAAACCCGGGCCGCCAGAGAAAAAAACCGACGCGTAGAAGTGACGCTTTTCAGCGCGGACGGAGCACAATCGGCTCAGACATCGACGCCGACTCAGTAGACTTGCGCAGTTAATGACGCGGCCTCAGGGGATTGCGATGGCCGTCGAGCAAGACAGGGTCGTAGTACTAATCCGGGGGCTCGGGCCCAAGACCGTACCCGTGTGCCGTTGAGGACAGAAATTTGGAAGTTGCACGTTTTATTTGTGCCGCTATTGACGACAGTGGTACGCTTCCACTCACACATAATTATTCGGAGGTAGTAGTGTGAGTCCGGCAACCAGCGCACGATATTCAGGGATTGAAGGTCGGCGCAGCACGCGCGTCGATCATCCCGTAACTCTGATGATTCTAGGGAAGAACGGACTGGGCCAGCCGTTCCAGGAAAAAACTAATTCAGTAAGTGTAAATCTCCACGGTTGCCGTTATCCCTCCCGGCACGAATACCCTGTCGGTTCTTGGGTCGGCATTCAAGTCATACAACCGGACGGCCAACCGAAATCGCCTTTGATGCGCGCTCAGGTGCGCTCCATACATACCCCGGACTCTCCTCGAGAGCTGTTTCAGATCGGCGTGGAATTGGAAAACCCCGCGAACGTCTGGGGCGTTCCCGCGCCACCGGCAGACTGGCAGAAACTTGTCGGCGGCGATCTTTCTACAACGCATCTGTCCACGGGCGGAAACTTACCGCGCGAACCGGTCTCCGGCTCCCCGTCGAATGGTGGACCGCAAGCTGTCCCTGCACAGAGCTCGACATCAGAATCTGCAAAGCAAGCCGCGGCGCCGAAGACAGAACGATTTGTCATTACCTCCGACCAGCTGATTCTTTCGGTGCGTCCGAAGTTGCAGCAAGCCGCCGAGCAAGCCATGCAGTCGGCCATTGCGTCACGACTCGACGAGGCAGTGCGAAACGCGCTGTGCAAGATTGACGACTTACAGCGGGCCAACAGCCGGCAGACGGAAACGTCGATACAAAGCTTTGAGCCCATCGTTCGATCGTCCGAAGAATCCATTTTGAACCGGCTCGAGACGCGGTTAGGCGAAGTGCGTTCCCAGTGGGAAGAGCAGCAAGCTGCACAAGATCGTCGGATGCAGGAAATCAGTGCGCGATTCGAAAAGCTGATCGGTGATGCCCGCCACGAGTTGGAGCAAGCGAAAAGTTCGGCAACCAAGACGGGCGAGGCTATTGAACCGGCGATTTACGAAGGCAAAATGCAAGAGCGCATCGATGAACGGGTCCGGCGCGCGACGCAGGAATTCGAATCGGCGGCGACACGCGTATCCGATCGTCATCTGGTGCGCCTGATGGAAGACAAGCAAATGGTGGCGCGTGAAGCTTCAGCGCAGATGGAAGCGCGGGCCGCGGAAGCCCGTGCGTTGCTGCACAGCGCGGCTGGCGAAGCGGTGGACGAGTTCCGGCGCCAGTTGCAGTCGCAGATCGACAATATGATCTCCGAGGCGACCCAGAAAACTTCGTCGGCGCTGGCTTCGCTGGACGCTGAGAGCCGCTCGGCTCACGAATCGCGACGGCGCACGCTGGAGTCGGACGTTGCTCACGCGGCGGAACAATCGGCCGAACAGTTCCGCACTGGCATGAAGGCGTTTCTGTATTCTTGCCTGGTTGCGGCGGTCAGCGCTGTCGATGAACATTCGCAAAGTACGCTCGAAGGCCTGGTTAAAGAGGCGCCCAAAGAAAGTAAAGAAAACGGGCACAATGGCAAGATCTCCCATCAGTTCACTATTCCTGGCGATAATTCAAGCGAGAACAAAGAGAATTAAGTTCGTTCGTTTACGAGCCTCTGCTCCCTTTAATCCTTAAATTGCTCACCTATCTGGTTGAGGCTGCCGGCTTCGACGCGGTTTGAATTGCGGCAAATTCCGGCGAGCGCGTCCACTCCATAATCTGTTCCGCCATGGTATTCACGCTATTGGTTATGCGATCTGCCTCGATATTTATCGAATCGAAGCGCGCCGCCGAAGCTTTGGAGGCAGAACTTCGGGCCTGCACCATCAAGCGATATTGTTCCCGCAAGTCCGGAAAATTCTTTGGCGGCACACGGTCACCGCGGAGAATGGCAGCGAGCAAAGTCAAAGCTTTCTCGACGCTGATGCTGAATTCTCTCAGGGGCGCAGAGTTAGCGAGCGAAGTATCACGCGACAGAATCGCGTCCAGAGCCATGACCGCGTGAATAAAGCGGTGCGAGCTGGCGAGCACAGCAGTCAGACGATTCATTCGTTCCCGGCTGGTTCCGGGCTCGGAGCTTAAGCGATCGATGGAAGCTTCGAGATTTGCGCGAGAAGTTCGCGCGCTGCGCCGATACTTTTCCAATGCGGTTGTCGAGGAATTCGGGTTGTCCCGCACCTGGGTTACCCCGTGAAGATAACCGCTGTAGGCGTCCAGCATTTGCGCAATACGATCGGATATGCGGGTCCGTTCCCAGGTAGGCCAGAGCCAATAAGCAATAAGAGCTAGAGCGCCGCCTGCCGCAGTGTTGATGCCGCGAGCCCAAATCACATCCTTGGGAGATACGCGATTAATCGCCAGCAACAGCACAATCAAGCCGCTGACGATGATCCCGAAGATGCCGTAATTCGCCGGGCCGATCCAACGGAGCAGAAACACAAATATAAAAATCAATACGATTTGCATGGCAACGCCGGGATCGAACAGATGAAAGAGCGCGGTGGCCAGTAAAAGCCCGATGATGGTGCCGGCCACACGCAGAAGCCCGCGCGTAAACGTGACAGTGAATTCCGGCTTAAGCACGAGGGCGATGGTCATCGGAAGCCAATACGTGCGGCGCCAGGAAACGACGCGGCCGAGGATATCGCCTACCGCTACCAGGGTTGCGAGACGAAGCGCGTGACGAAAGATAGCGGACTGTAGCGTCAAATTTGTCCGCAGCGTTTCCGAGATGGCACTCAGTCTGTCGCGCCAGTCTGGTCGCGGGAGCAGTTGCGCAGTACTGAGGCGGTCGGGAGTAATTTCTTTGCCGGCCAAGTCCAGCACAACACGCAGTTGCCCGCCGAGCGCATCCATCTGGAACAGCGCGTCTTTGGCTACGGCAACGACGAAAGAAGGCGGAGCTGGTGTTAGGAGCTCGCGCATTCGATTGGTTGCCTGTTCCAACTGCTCAATAGGCTCGTCAGGCTCGTGGCGTTGATGCTGTCCGTCGCCCGCGGAGGTTGTAGAGAGCAGGCCGCTGATGGTGCGAAGAATACCTGAAGCAATCTCGAGGTAACCGGTCAGAAGTGCGACTGCTGCGTAGTCGCGGTTGGTTTTCTCCATGCGATTGCGCAAACGAGAAAGCATCAACAAACTCAGGTGCATGCGTTCGGCTTGGTTGAGCAGGGCCTGGTAGCGCAGGCTCTCCGGGCCGGCATCGCGGCTAAGCCCCCTCAAGGCTTCCTGCGCTTGCTCACTGTGACCGCTGGCAGGCGGTGCAGAATAGGCGTTCAACTCCGCTGAGGCGAGCTTGGCAATTTCCTGATAAAGATTGGCCAAAGCACGGCGCTCGGGGTCGGAACGATGTACGGGCCAGAGAGCAACAGACAAACCCGTTTGTAAAAGTCCGCCTCCCATGGCCAGGAGTCCCGAAATGGCTGCCTCATGAGACGTTAAAGGTTGGGCGGCATAAATGAGCAAGATCACCAGGCTGATGACTCCGAGGTCCGGCGCAGCCCCGCCGACGGCATAGAACATTCCGGCAAAGAAAGCCCAAATGGTGGCCAGCACGATGGCCAAAACCTGATGGTGTCCGGAGATGGCACCCGCAAATACAGCGATGGCGCAGAGGAAAGTGGAGGCCAGCATGCGCCTGGCGCGCGTGGGATAAGGGTCGCTGCCGTCGGAGTACGAGACGTTGAGAGCGCCGCTGGCTACCACCAATCCGCCGCGCGGCATATGTAGAGCGAAACCGACAATCAGCGGCAACGCGACACCGATGGCGTTGCGTAGGGCGCGATGATACGAAAGTTTCGTGGCATCAAAGTGCGTCAAGGCTTGCCAGAATGCCTGGGCGGGATGAATTCCGAGATTGCCGGATGTATCGGGGTTGTTGTTCGTGCTGGCTGTTGAGGACGGAACTATTTCGGAGGGCATCGCCAATATGAATTGTAGCGAATAAATTCGCGGTGTTTTTCGCCACGGCTGGGCAGTTTCGTACTCGCATCAGCGGACTGATGCCTGGAACTTTCCTGTGTCATTATTCCTTGCATGAACAGCCTCGAAAATTGGTTTTGCGGGTCCGGCTACTGGCGACGGATCACCCAAACGAAGCTGCTGCCGTGGATGCTTGCAAGAACAGGGCTCGGTGACAGGGTGCTCGAGATTGGCGCGGGGCCGGGTGCCGCCACGGAGTATTTATCGCAGCGGGCCAAAAGCGTGACCAGCCTGGAATACAGCCATAAATTCTGCGTGGCCTTGCACTCAGATGCTCCCGCGACAAAGGTTGTGCAAGGCGACGCGTCGCAGCTCCCGTTCGAAGACGCCACGTTTTCCGGAGTAATTGCCGTTCTGGTGTTGCACCACTTGCGTTCCAAAGAGGAGCAAGACCGAGCCTTCCAGGAAATTCACAGGGTCCTGAAGCCGCGGGGAGTTTTCGTTGCAGGTGAAATCGAAGAAAATTGGCTAACTCGCGTAGCGCATTTTCGAAGCACGTTCGTGCCGGTGGCACCAGAAAGTATCGCGGAACGATTGGAGATGGCAGGTTTGTCCAGCGTCCGAGTAACAAAGCGCAGTGGAGGATTTCTTATCGAGGCTGTGCGCCGCGATTGATGCGTCCGACAGGCGCGCAACATTGACGCCCCGCGGCACGGCGATTAACATCCGAAGATGAAACGCACGGTTCCACTAAAGTTCCCTCCCGGTCCGGAACGGGGTGGGTTGGACGGGGTATTCAGCCCGTTTCGCCGCGACCCGCTGAAATTCCTCAATGGTGCGGCCCAGCAATATGGAGACATCGTTGGCCTGCGGTTCCTGCACTACCGCACGTACCTGATTTCACATCCGGATCACATCGAGGACGTGCTCGTAAATCATCCGCGGAAATTTGTGAAAGGCCGCGTACTGCAAGCGAACAAGCGACTGTTTGGAAATGGTTTGCTTACCAGTGAAGGAGATTTCTGGCTACGCCAACGAAGGCTGGCGCAGCCGGCGTTTCATCGCACGCGTATCGCTTCTTACGCCGACACGATGGTGAGCTACACCGAACGGATGCTGGAGCAATGGAAAGATGGCGAGGAGCGCGACGCGCACCAGGAGATGATGCAGCTCACCCTGCAAATCGTGGGCAAGACGCTTTTTGACGCCGACGTAGCGAGCGATGCTCAAGAAGTCGGCAGAACGATCACCCTGCTGCTGGATTTCAGTTCCGACTTTCGCCGATTAATTTTTACGCCGAAGTGGCTGCCGACTCCGCGCAACATTCAGACCACGCTGGCCATTGGGCGATTGAATAAAATCGTGTATCGCATGATTGCCGAGCGACGCACCTCCGGACGCGATGCCGGAGATTTACTGTCTTTATTGCTGTCTGCGCGAGATGAAGATGGTTCGCGGATGGATGACCGGCAATTGCGCGACGAGGCTTTGACGCTCTTTCTCGCCGGTTACGAAACTACCGCGAATCTGTTGGCATGGACGTGGTGGCTGCTGGCTACTCATCCAGGGGTCGAGAGGAAATTGCACCACGAGTTGAATACCGTGCTTGCCGGGCGCACGCCTGGCATGGAAGATTTGCCAAATCTGCGATACGCGGGCCATATTTTGACGGAATCGCTGCGAATGTACCCTCCGGCTTGGGGGATGGCGCGGCTGGCCATAGAAGATCACGAGATCGCCGGTTATCCAGTGCCGGCCGGGACTGGAGTAGCGATTGCGCAGTGGGTTGTACACCGCGATCCGCGATGGTTTGAAGCTCCGGACCAATTTTGTCCGGAGCGTTGGGAAGGCGACTTGCAGAAACGGCTGCCTCGATTCGCCTATTTCCCATTCGGCGGCGGCCCACGTCAGTGCATCGGCAACATGTTTGCGTTGATGGAGGCCACGCTGGTGCTGGCCGTCGTGGCGCAGCGATTTCGATTACGAATGGCGCCAGGAGCGGAGGTTGTGCCCCTGGCTTCGATCACCTTGCGTCCTAAGAATGGAGTTCCCGTGCGGTTGGAGATGCGGCGCAACGTAGAGGCAGACACGCCCGCTGCTGCGGCAGTCTTGGACGGAGCTCAGGAATTATGACTTCGCGGGGACAGCGACGCCCAGCTCGGCGCGGGTCTGCATCACGCGCAGAATGGAATCACGTGTCACCATGCCGATCACCTGCGCATCGTCTTCTCCCGACACGCTAACCACCGGCATTTGATTGATGTCCGCGGCAAGCAGGCGTTCGAGCAGCCGAAGTAGAGGCTCTTCCGGCGCGGCCCAGGAAATGCGCTCACGCGGGACCATCACGGCCTGAATGGAGTTGGTCTGCCACTCACTTCGTGGCACAGAATTCAGAGCCTGCACGTTCATCATGCCGACGAGCCGATCTTCGGTGACGACGAGGTGGCAGCGACGGCCGGTCCGGAGGACTTCCGCGCTGTACTCTTCCAGAGTAGTGTTTCGATTGATGGTGGGAACTTCGTTGTTCATCACGTCCGAGGCCCGTAACCCGGCAAGTGTTTCGCGTATGGCGAGCTGCGCGATGCTGTCGCGGGCGGCACTTTGGAGATAGATGCCGATGCAGATCAGCCATAGGCCTGATTGCCAATCCTTATTCACTACCCATAACCAGACGCCCAGGGCCCACATTCCGTAGGCGATCAGTTGTCCGCCGACGCCAGAGATGCGCGAAGCACGGTTGAAGTCCTTGGTGGCGCCCCAGACCATGGCTCGAAAAATTCTTCCGCCATCGAGAGGAAAACCAGGCAGGAGGTTAAATGTGGCCACCGCGAAATTAATTTGTGCCAACCACAGGGCTAAGGCACCGACGGCGTCGCTTGGAGGAAAAAACAACGTCAGGCCAAAGAAGGCCGCGCAGAGGAAATAACTGGAAATTGGGCCGGCGATAGCAATATTGAATTCCTGAATGGCTTTCGACGGCTCGCGACCGATGCGCGCCACCCCACCGAACAGGAACAGGGTGATGGAAACAACGCGAATCTTGTAGTGCATGGCGACCGCACTGTGCGAAAGCTCGTGAAACAGAATCGAGCCGAAAAAGAGCAGGCTGGTCAGAATGCCCACGGTCCATTGCTCGCGAGAACTCCATTGGGGATGGAGAGCGGTGAATTGCCTGGTCAAAGAGTAGGTAATAAACGCAAAAATGAGCAGCCAGCTAGCGTGCAGGTAGATGGGGATTCCCATGATGCTTCCGATGCGGAGGCCTGATCTAGTTGGCATGGTCTGTTCGTTTCATGAGCCGGGAAAAGCCCAGGCGGGCTGTCTGACTCACTTGTACTAGATTACGCCCTATTTGCGGGCGCCGCCAATTCAGAAACTTGCGTCACCCTGCCCACAACGTGTTCCTGCCTACACAACGTCTTCCAGTGAGTCGCGCATAAGTCCCTTGTTTTGCGTTGAGGGCTATTGGTGTGTGCCTTGCGATCTGTATTGCCGATAACAGTTGCACGTTATCGGAGAAAACCATGATTGCGATATTGCACTTCCTGACGTTGGTTATAACGACGATGTTCGCTGCTGCTGCGGCGGTGCTGGTGAACTGGTTGTTGTTGCGCGGCACGTTCCGCTTGATGCGGCCAGCCGCTGCAGGCCGGACGGCACGCCAAAGCTCTACTGGGCCTGGGCCGGCAGCTTCCACCGCGGTGCGGCTGCACTTGGTTTCGGGAACAGTACAAGCGGCCAGGGCGTTTGCGGGGCCTCGCTAGCTAGCACTTCCTGTCCGATACACCAATTTTTTTACTTATTCGCACGAGCATAGAACGAAGGAGAAACACCATGTTGGCTTTGAAGTACGTGTTAATGCTTCTGGGAGTGGGGCTGTTTGGCAGCGCAGGAATTGTGGTCGTTTACGACGTGTATGTCTCGCAGCAATTGCGAAGGCTCATCCAACGAAAGGCCGACGGCGAGCCAGGGGTGAACATTGCAGAACCGTCGCCCCCTGTGCCTCCGGTGCGCTGGCGGCGGGTGCAGCGACTCACCGCTGCCGCGATATTGCCCGTGCTGCTGGCGCTGAGCATCGTGGTTATCCCCGACGGATCGGCCGGAGTGCGCATCAGCCAGATTTGGGGCGCTCGTCCGGGCCCCCTGTATCCCGGAGTGCATCTCATCACGCCGCTGATCGATAGCGTGGCGCTGTACGACACTCGCGAACAGGTTTACTCCACGGTGGCTGCGGAAAATGATAAGAAAAAGGGCGAAGTGCTATCGGTGCAGGCACGCGAAGGGTTGAATATTGGGCTGGCAGTGTCGGTGCGTTACCGGCTCGATCCACGGCGGCTGGATTCGATCCACACAAATTTACCGCAGCCGGTCGGCGATCAGGTGGTTGCGCCGGTGGTTTCGACGATTTACCGCCAACTTGCGCCAAATTATATGACTCGAGAAATATTTGCCACCAAGCGCGAGGAATTGCGGTCGAAGGCCGCAGAAGCGATTACGGCGCGGCTGGCTAGTGACGGCATAGTGGTGCGTGAAGTGTTGCTGCGCGACCTGCAGTTGCCGGAGGAATATGCCAAAGGCCTCGAAGGTTTGCTGCTGAAGGAGCAAGAAGACGAACGGCTCGGAACCGAGCAAGACATCAAGTTCAAGGAAGTAAAGATCGCGGAGCTGGAAGCAGAGGCGCAGAAGGCGCGCTCCGTAAAACAGGCAGAAGCACAGGCGCAGGTGCGCGTGCTACAGGCGAAGGCGGAAGCGGACGCAATGCAGTACACGCTGCCGTTAAAGCAGAAACAGATCGAACAGACCAAGCTGGAAGCGCAAGCGCGCAAGGAAGCTACCTTGCAAAACGCGGAAGCGGCAGCACAAGCCAAAGTGATCGACAGCAAAGCGGAAGTCGAGCGGCAGAGGAATTTGTCGGAAGCGGAAGCCAATCGCATCCGTGTGACGGCTTCAGCGGATTCTGAACGCATGAAGTTTGAAGCAGCGGTGCTGAAGTCCAATCCGATGTTAATTCAGAAGATCATCGCGGAGCGGCTGTCGGATAAGTTGCAGATTATGATGGTGCCGATGGACGGCCGAAACTTCTTTGCCAGCGACGTAATGAAATCGGCATTTTCCGGGCTCGGCAGTGGCAACGGGAATACCTCCGACGAGTCCGATGGCGCCAGCCAGCCGACCACCAGCGCCGCCGTGCACGGGAAAAACGCCCGGCGTCCGTGAGGATGATTCGGTTGCAGACCAGCGTATGCCTCTTTTACCTCGGCGGTTAATCGGGATATGCTTTCTTGTTCGTGACGATACTTGTGATTGGCACAAATCGAGATAGAAACGCCCCTGGAGTACTCCGGTGAGCTTCCGCAACAAACTGATGCTCATTTTCATGCTGACCGTGCTGGCATCGGTCTTCGTGGTGGCCTACGGGGTAACGCACTACACGCGCACGGCATTCGAAGAGATGGACGCGCAACGCACCGAGGCGCTGGTGGCGCAATTCCAGAAGGAATTTGCGCAGCGTGGCGAAGAGGTCGTGCATCAAGTGGAAAACATTGCCAACGCGGAGATCAC
>Ga0182024_10024119_pt1 | contig 10837 bp, 10 predicted proteins | sample P32metaG_FD_120480 | JGI IMG/M metagenome (GOLD analysis project Ga0182024, IMG submission 120480) | Permafrost microbial communities from Stordalen Mire, Sweden - P3-2 metaG (Illumina Assembly) | ecosystem: Environmental > Terrestrial > Soil > Wetlands > Permafrost | place: Sweden: Stordalen...
CAATTCCGCTTCCGGTGGCCCTGCGGCCAATAGCCCATTGGGTGAAGCACTGACCCAGTTGCAGACCTCGCTCCAAAGCGGTAACGCATCGAGCGCCAAGACAGCTCTTGCAGCGTTGAAGAGTGCAATGAAACACGGGCGCCATCATCGAAGCGGTTCCAGTGTTACGGTAGGCGGTGGTGGTAATTCGGCTGGCATCACGTCATCCAATAGTAGCAGCATCACTTCCGTCACTGGCCCGTCACAAACCTCCGTCGGCAGCGTTCTCGACGTAGTCGCCTAGGCTTCCCCGTTTCTCGGTTGATTGCAGGATGGGGTCAACGTTTAGCACTTTACGCAATTTGGGTTAATTGGATTTTGAGGTCAGACATTCGTGCGGTTAGCTTTCGGTCCGATGCGGCGTTCGCCGCCAATGTGTACGCGAAACCATACCTGCCGGGGCCTTTCTGGTTTGGTAAATGTCGTAAGACCGTCCCGGCCGACTCTAGGACGAAAGGATACCCAGAGCCGCACGCTCTCTTTCTGCGGTCCAGTTCGTTCATTACTTCGTCCATTTCGTTAGTCGTATTCACTTCGTCATCTTCACAGCCTTGATTATTGAGGTTGTCATCCTTCCGGCCGAGGTAGGCAACGAGTTCACGTGCGGAAGCAGACTGACCCTTCCAAGCAAGAAACTTAGCAAAGTCGGCTATCTCGTGGCAATCCGCCCGAGCAGACGGATGCGAGGGGAGCTTAAACATTTCAATTTTCGGTCAGCCGCTTTTTACGAACTTCGGGCCGGTGCTTCCGGTCCATCTCTTTGTAGATGTCTTCTGCCAAATCGGCGATAGTACCCGCAATTCTAAGCAATGCCTCAGAGTCATCATAGCCCTGAAGCAGATAAGCCCGGGCTGTAGTTAGCTCGCGCTTGGCCGCAATTAAGGCCTGCTCAAAGACCTCTTCCGGGGGCCGGCTAATCTCGAAGACCTTGTCGAGTGGGACGCCGTCACGCAAAGCAGCTAAGGACTCCCGCTTTGTGAGCGCGGCGTTCAAGTATTTCAGGTCGGGATTCTGTGTGACAACGATAGGGGGTTGTTTCGCCTTCTTGCTTCCATAAAGCCAAACGCAAAGCTCGCCGAGTTCTTTGAGTTTGTTTTTGGGAACCGGGCTGCTGGTTTCCTTTTCCGGCGGCGCAATGTTTAGAAAGGCGGCGATCCCGTCTTTATAGTCAAGCCCGGTGTAGAGATGAGAAAAATAGATCCGAGCATTGTACCGATCCTCGCGTTCATAGACCCCGGCCCTCTCAGCTTGCTCAAGAACCATCAAGCCTCGATAGAGGCGCTGCACTGTGTTGTGCTGGTCGCCGATTTGATTGGCAATATCGGAAAGCGCGATGTGGTATTTGGAGTGTACCTCGGCGATGTACGCGGCCTTGGCGTAGCTCGTCCATTTTGCCGGTCCATTGACGTGCTTAAAACCAAGATAGCGCCACGATTTTTCTCGGTCGGAGACAATTACGGGCAGTTCTTCAAGTTTCTTTCGTGCGGCCGGCGTAATATCGGGGATGTCCCAGCCGTTTTCCTTCGCTGTTCCTGGCGATAGCAAAACCTTTACAGCCGCAAGTCGACGATTGCCCTCTATGACTATATTCTTTCCTTTTTCGTGGGCGACAACCAGCGCTTCGTGGCGAAAGAAGCCGCTCGCGGCTATGGACTGCACAAGTTCTTTGACGTCCATCGCCTCCCAAAGAGTTTTGAGAATATCCCGTTCCAGGGTTTTTTGCGAAATGCCAAACTCGGTGAGGCGAGGGTTGAGCGGATCAAAGTGGAGGTCTGCGACCCTAAGTGGGATTGGGTTCAGGGTATGTTGCATGTGTTTGGAATTGCCCGTGGTTTAGCGAATCTGAGTTTCCTGTCCTTGGACTCGGCAGGCATAGGGTAGGGCTAGGTGATTCGGTGCGATTATCAATTCTTTTGCTGTTCGCTTCTCCTGAAGCGAATAGCGAATCGGCAACGATGAGACTTCCTGTGTTGCATAGAGACGGCGGACGAGGGGTGTGTCGTCATAGGACATCAACCACGGCACGGTTTGCTGAGCCAGCATGTAAGACGCCAGAGCACAGTGGTGCTTCTCCTCATAAGCATTGAGGTAGAGCCGTTGGCCCTTGTGGACATAAGGAGGATCGAGATAAACAAATACCTGCCGACGGGCGTTTCCGCGGGGTAATTTCGATTTGAGAAAATCGATTGCGTCCAGATTTGTCATATGGATTCGGTCCCTCATACGCGCGATCGCACGGATACGCTCGGCAAGTGACTCCCTGCTGAATCGAACGTCCAAGCGCCATGTGCCATCCTGTTCCAGACCGCCAATTGGCCCGGCTCCAGTCAAAACACCCGACCGATTGCATCGATTCATATAAAAGGCAGCGAAGCCTACGTCAAAGCGGGAATGTCGATTGGGCGCGGTGCAGACTTCCTGCTGGCGGTGCCATTCATCGATTGTCAACGGAACAGAGAGGACTTGGTCGATAAACCGGTCGCCTTCCCGCAAAACCGTCTGCCAGAACGCGCTCACGCGCACATCAGCATCGTTTATGAAAACCTCGGAAACGACACCATCTCTCAGCAAGCTCAAAGCCGCGCCGGCACCGCCTGCGTAGGGCTCGTAGTAGGGAGATTCCCGGAGGTCGTTCAAATCGATCACATCGGCTAAAAAACGGGCCAAGCATGCCTTCCCACCAGGGTACCGGAGTGGACTAGCAAATCTCATTATTCTGGACCTTGGGATGGCGATGCGGGACTTGGGCTGCGGTCTGTTTGAACTGAGGTCGCGAAATCAAGGCGCTCCATCGTCTTAGACGGCGGGATCGAAAAGGGCAAGGCGGGGAAATTTTGGGTAGAGGAAGGGCTCAACGCCTGACCCTTGATTCGATTTGGATTATTTGATTCTTGAGGTCGGACATTCGTGCGGTTAGTTTTCGGTCGGATGCGGCGCGGGATTGGAGCCTTTTGAGCATTGAGTTATGGCGCTGCCGTCTTTGTAGCCGCAGGCTCGGGCGATGTCGACGCGGCGTTCGCCGCCGAGGTGTACGCGAACCCATAGCCTTGCGGCGTGACTTTCTTTAGGACGACGTGACTGCCGCGCTGGCGATCAACGAAGAACCCGAGTCGTTGCAGGGCTTTGACCGCCTCTGCGCCCGACACGATGGGCAGTTTAGCCATTCGCCAATTCGAACGTGCGGATCGCGGCTGGCTTCTTCAGGGTCTGCGGGAAGGCTTCGAGATAAAGGTCAGTGGCCTCCTGCAAATTCGCAAGGGCCTCTTCCTCGGTGTGACCTTGACTGGCAGTGCCAATTTCTGGGCACTCGGCCACAAGCCAGTCGGTTTCTGAATCAGGATAAATTATGGCCGTCAGTTTCATCGCAAAACGCTACCAATTTCCGCGGCAAAATGCAATCCCGCAGCCGCCTTCTCTCAAGGAGGATAACGCTTTCAGACGCACTCCGGCGGTACACAATGCGCACAAGAGGGCTACGCCGCGTAAATGGGGTTCCTGCCAGCGGGACACGGCTGCTTTTTACACCATGCCCCGGGCGACGGGGCCGGTGCGTCCAAAGAGTGCGAGCCAGTCGGCGGGGGGGCTTGATATGTCAGGAATCAGGAGTTGACCCGGATTACTGATCACGTTGCGGCTCAGAATAGCATATGATATCCATTTTATGTTGACAAATGTATAATATTTTGCTATTGTCCCCGAAATAAATCCCACGTGCCGCAGCCGAAAATTTCCTACCCCACCCGTATCGAGCTTGAAGCGAATATCCCCGAACCGACCACTCCCACCGAACCCATCATCACCCGTTTTACTCGCTACAATCCCTCCAATTGCCTAACCTCATTCCCAGCAGCCGCTCAAACCTATTCAAACCTATTCAAACCTATTCAAACCAAATCAAGGTCAAAATTCTTTCCTAACACCCAAAAGTGATCAATTTCAAGACACATCCAACATCGAGGCCGCTCCAACATTTATGCTACGCCCGCTCGGAATTTCCGGCATTCCGAAGTGGAGGACGGCGTCAACGCCCGACACTCGACGCAATTTGGGTTGCTTGGTTTTTAAGGTCGGACATTCGTGCGGTTAGTTTTCGGTCGGATGCGGCCCGAGATTGGAGCCTTTTGAGCATTTGAGTTATAGCGCTGCCATCTTTGTAGCCGAAGGCTCGGGCGACGTCGATGCGGCGTTCGCCGCCGAGGTGTACGCGAAGCCATACCTGCAAGGGCCTTTCCGGTTGCTGCGCGGCGAGGGCGGCGGCGGCTTCGCGCAATTCGGATGCTGGTTCCGGGCGGGCGGCCCAGCGAAGCTCTTCGGCGCCTTTTTTCCTGGAGATGAGGGCACGGACCTGGTCCTTGAGCGCCGGCTTGCCCAAGGCGAGGCCCCACTGGAGTTCTTCCCATGGGTTCTCCGGCCGTTTGCCGAAGGATTGGTCGATGAGTTTCATGTAATTGCGGCGTGCGGCGGCTCGGGTGCGGCCGAAGAATGCGAGCCAGTCTGTGGAGAGCCATTTGGGGGCGGGCTTGCGGCCAAGGTAGGCAAGGTGGCTGCTCCAGCGCCATCGGTCGAGGGCCGGGCGGAGATTGCTGGGGATGATGGCGCTTTTGTCGCGGGGGCGGACGGGGTTGAGGTGGAGGTAGCAGACCAGTCGGCGGGCGTAGTCTTCGGCATCGATGACGTGGGCCTTGAAGCGGCCCTGGAAGAGATGGCCGCTGCGGCGATGGCTGTGGTTAAAGCGGATGGTGTAGGTGGTTTGGATCCAGCCGACGGCCCGGCTGAGATTGGCGCGCGGGGTCTCGACCAGGAGGTGGTAGTGATTTGGCATGAGGCAATAGGCGTGTACGCGGAGCCCGAATTCTTCGACGGCCTGTTCGATGGTCCCGAGGAGGAGGTAACGGTCATGATCGTCGCGAAAGATGGGGCGGCGATCATTACCGCGCGCGGTGACGTGATAGATGGCGCCTGGGAACTCGACGCGGATGGGCCTGGCCATGGGCGAAGGGTCACGCCGGCGGGGTTGGTATGTCAAGGATCAAGAGTTGACCCCACTCTTTTGCACTTTTGCGATGTTCTGCTTGACTAGTACAATGGCGGGGTAATGATCCGGTCTATGCGCCTCCCGACGCTAATGCGGCCCCTTGGTCTGGCCTGTTCCTGCTACGCGCTGATGATAGCGGGGGCGCAGGGTGTGCAGCCGTTCAGCTCGGCGACGATTGTGCGGGTTGAGAACAATGTGAGCATTGGCTCCCATGCGGGCGGCCCGGAGCGGCCGGCGGCGCTCCACGATGTGGTGGAGGCGCAGACGTATCTGATTACCCAGGATAATTCGCGGGCGGAACTGCAATTTGCCGACAAATCGATTGTGCGGGTGGGGCAGGATACGGTGTTTTCCTTCGATGCGCAGTCGCGGACGCTCTCGCTGGAGAAAGGGGCGATGCTGTTTTATGTGCCGCCGGGCTCGGGTGGGGGGACGATCAAAACGCCGAGCCTGACGGCGGCGATCACCGGGACGGTGGCGAAGGTATCCAAGAACTTGATCGCGGTGCTGAGCGGCGAGATCAAGACGCCGTGGGGAACGGTGCACGCCGGCGAGGCGATTGATACCCTGGCTGGGAATATACGCATATTTGATTTTGACCCATCGGAGGCGCTGGCGGGGCATCTGGTGGCCTTTGGCGGGCCGCTGCCGGAGTTGCCGCAGATCGGCGGGGAGAACAACAAGGTGTATAAGCAGCCGAACACGCGGCCGCTGGATATTACGGGATTCACTCTGCTGGATATGCGGTTCACGAGGCCCACGGGCCAGATCGTAATTCCCAAGCCGGGTATCCCGATGACCGGGGGGCATCCGCCGTATCCATGATGGGCGGGAGGTTTGCAGCAATCGCAGCGCTCGCGCTGCTCCCCGCCGTCGCTGCAAGGGCGCAGTCATCGACCGCCGCGGCCATATCGGCCTCAAGCCGGACCAGCCAGGCTACGAGTGGAGCGACGGTTGCATCGTCTCTTTCGCAGACGGAGAAGCAGGACATTGGCGATATCCATCCGGCGGCCAGCGCCGGCATTCTCTCCTATTTCCACGGGCAGGCCACTTTTAACACGCAGTATGTCTCCAATGCGCCGCTCTATCACAGCCGGGATGAGGCGGATGTGCTTTTCGCGCCGGCATTTGAGGAAGGCTTTACGGCGCCGCTGAACAAGTATTGGAAAGTAAACGCCGATGTGCGGCTCGAGGATTTCACGTACGCGAGCCACCAAACCCTCGGGTTCTGGGGGGTGAGCGGCGATGCGGATATTGAGTATCAATACAAGCCGACGTACCCGCGGTTTTATGCCGGGACGGAGCCATATTATTACCTCTCGTATGCGAATGGCGACAGGCTCACGAGCGCCATCGGGCCGGTGGGCGGGGTGGATGAATCGATCTCGATCAACCGTGGCAAGACGCTGCTGCTGCTGGCCGACCATTTTGGGCAATATTTCGCCTCGCCCGGGCCCGATACGCGCGCCACCAATTCGGTGACCGTGGCGCTGACGCAGCAGATCAAGCCGGACCTGTACGCGCAGCTCTACTATCAATACCAGTACTCGAAGTATACGGTCTTCGACCGGGATGAGAATCGCAGCGTAGTGGGCTTGAGCCTCATCCATCAAATCACCCCGGTTACCTTCCTCTCCGTATTCGTCAATTATGCGGACAATGCCTCGAACAACAGCCTCGCCAAGTACACGACGATAGATTCCGGCCTGAGTCTGGTTTATCAGTACTAGTGTGGTGCGGATGTTGAAAAGCTCCCGCACGCGCGGCGTCCGATACGTTTGATATGCGCGCAGTTGTCATCACTCAGGCGGGAGGACCGGAGGTCCTGGCCGTTCGCGATCTCGAAGAGCCGCCGCGCCCGGGCGGAGACCAGGTGCTGGTCCGCGTCCGCGCGGCCGGTTTGAATCGCGCGGATATACTTCAGCGGCGCGGACAATATCCGCCGCCGCCTGGGGTGCCGCGGGATATTCCGGGGCTGGAATTCGCGGGCGATGTCCATGCGGCAGGCCCTGCGGTGCTGCGGTGGAAACCGGGGAACCGGGTGATGGGAATAACCGGTGGCGGGGCGCAGGCGGACTACGTGCTGGCGCCGGAAGGGGCGATTGCGGAGGTGCCGGACGCGCTGAGCTGGGCGGAAGCGGCGGCGCTGCCGGAGGTTTTCATCACGGCGCACGATGCGCTGTTTTCGCAACTGGGACTGCAATTAGGCGAGACGGTGCTGATCCACGCGGCGGCGTCCGGGGTGGGGACGGCGGCGGTGCAATTGGCCCATGCGGCCGGGTGCCTCGTGTTCGGGACGTCGCGTACGGCGGATAAACTTGCGAAAGTACAGGCGCTAGGGATGGACGAGGCGATCATTGTGCCGGGGGATAATCCTGACGCATTCGCAACGCAAATCCTCGATGCGACTGGCGGCGTGGGAGTGAATGCAATCGTGGACCTGGTGGGCGGGCCGTATTTTGCCGCGAACATGGCGGCGCTCGCGCCGCTTGGACGGATGATTTGCGTGGGGGTGACCGCGGGTGCGGACACACGGATTGACCTTGGCGTCATAATGCGCAAACGGTTGCGGATTTTTGGCACGATGTTGCGCGGCCGGTCAGCGGCGGAGAAGGCGGCGGCGGTGCGGGGATTCGCGGAGCACGTATTGCCGCTGGTGCGATGCGGGATGCTGAAACCGGTTATCGATAGCACCTTCAAAGTCGAGGATGTGGCAGAGGCGCATCGGCGGCTGGAGGGGAATGGGACGTTTGGGAAAGTGATTCTGACGTTTTAGGGAACCAGACGGGAGTTGCGTTTTTGCGGGCTGGGCGGAATGATTCCGGTCAATGAAGCTGCCTGAGAGAGATGAGACGGGCATTGGGAAGGCCGGTTCCGCGCAAGAGGGCGGAGATTATGATGTGGTGATTATTGGCGGGGCGCTGGCCGGGGCCGCATCGGCGATCCTCTTGATACGGGAGAATCCGGGGATCCGGGTATTGATCGTGGAGAAGGGGGAGCGGCTGACGCGGCGGGTGGGAGAGGCGACGGTGGAGGTGAGCGCCTACTTCCTCGGGCGGGTGCTGGGGCTGACGCAGTATTTGAATGAGGCGCATCTAGTGAAGCAGGGGCTGCGATTTTACTTTACGAATGAGGCGGTCGAGACGCTCGAGGAATCGAGTGAATTGGGAGCGCGGTACCAGGTTCGGCTGCCATCTTATCAACTGGACCGCGCGACGATGGACGAGGAGGTGCTCCGGCGCGCCCGCGCGGCCGGGGCCACGTTGCTGCGGCCTGCGAGTGTTGCGAACGTGGAGCTTTCCGCGGGTGGCGAACAGGCGGTGACTTTTACCAGCGGAGAGGAGAGCCGGACGGTCCGTGCCCGCTGGGTGATCGACGCCTCCGGCGTGGCGGCGCTATTGGCGCGGAAGAATGGCTGGTGGCGGCCGAACATGGAACATCCGACGGCGGCATGCTGGTCGCGGTGGAAAGGTGTGAAGGACTGGGATGGTTATGAGCTGGCGCAAAAATTTCCGATGTGGGCCTCGGTGGTTTATGGGACGCGAGGGACTGCGACCAATCACATAATTGGGGAGGGATGGTGGAGCTGGTGGATTCCGCTCAAGGGCGGGGATACGAGCGTGGGGGTGGTATTCGATCAACGGCTGGTCGAGTGGCCGCGGGACCAGGGGAAGCTGGGGGATCGTCTGAAGGGATTCCTGATGCAGCATCCTGCCGCGCGGGAATTGCTGGCGGAGGCGACTTACGACGAAGCGGATGTGCATTGGCGGAAGAACCTTCCGTATTACAGCAGCATATTTGCCGGAGATGGCTTCGTGCTGGTGGGTGACGCGGCGGCATTCATGGATCCGTTTTACAGCCCGGGAATGGATTGGATCGCGTTTACCGTGAGCAGCGGGGTGAATTTGATAACGGCCGAGCGCGCGGGTGAACCGATGGCGGAACGGATCGAGATGCACAACCGGGATTTTGCGCGGAGTTACCGCTGCTGGTTTGAGGCGCTATACAAGGATAAGTATGAGTACATTGGGGAGTTCGATTTGATGTGCCTGGCTTTTACGCTGGACCTTGGGCTGTACTATTTCGGGATTGTCTCGCAGCCCTTCATGCACGGGGCGAAGGCGTTCGGGACGCCACCATTTTCGCAGGGGATCTCGAAGCCGTTCCATTGGCTGATGCGGACGTACAACCGGCGTTTTGCGCAGATAGCCAGGCGCCGGCGGGAGACGGGGGCGCTTGGGAGGACAAACCGAAACCGGCGGATGCTGATCCCGGGGTTTACGCTCAACCGGCGGGATCAGGCGCAGGTATTGAAGGGGCTGGCGAAATGGGCGTGGCTGGAGGCGACGGAAGGCTGGCGCTCGTGGGGCGCGCCGGGAGAGGAGGGGATGCCGGCGGCTGAGACGGCGGAAGGGAGGGCTTAAACCAGCTCGATGGCGACCTCGCCGGTGATGGGTTCGAGTGGGATATTGAAAGGCGCGGAGGGAAGATGGACGGTGATGCGGTCGTAAACGAAACTCCCAATTGACTGGGCGTCGAAGCCAAAGTGGATGCCGTCAACGCCTGTGATATCGCCGCGAATGTGGACGGAGGTGATGTGGGAGCTGGCGGCGTTGAGCTTGTCCGTCGCGTTGGCCCATCCGCTCGAGACGGCTTTGGCGCCGGCGCCAAGGTCACTGTTAATCCAGTCCCCGCCGACTCTTACCGCGCCGATATCAACGGCGCCCAGATTGGCGGCGCCGGAACCGGCGAGGATGCTGGAGCCGTACACGGTTCCGCCGATGGTTACAGAGCTGATGCTGCCGTTGGAGATGATGGTGGCCCCGAGGGTCGAGCCGCCGATCCTGACGGAGCCGAGAGTTCCGTCACTGCTGAGGCTGCCGACGTCATCCGCGCCAACGGTGAAAGGGCCGATGTTACCGCCCGTGGATGATATTGAGCCGGCCATTTCGCCGCCTATGGAAACTGAAGCGATGCTGTTGACTCCGGAAATGGTTGAGCTTGAGAAATCGCGCTTGATGGTTACCGGTCCCAGAGCGCCGGCGGATTGGATGATGCCGTCGCCATCGTCGCCTCCGATCCTGACCGGGCCGATGTTTCCGGCGGTCGTCCCAATACTGGCTCCGCCAAAGAAGGAGGCGCCGATGGTGAAGGAGGAGATATTGCCGGCGGCCAGGATGACGCCGTCCTGAAACGCGCCGGCGACTTTGATAGCGCCAATGGCCCCCGTGGTGGCCGTGATGGTCCCGTTATCCAATATCGAGCCGAGAACGGTGATCGAGCCGGTGACTCCCGTGCTGGCAGTTACAGGGCCGGCAAGGTTGCCGCCAACCAGCAAGGAGGCGATGGCGCCACCGCTGGTGATAAATCCAGCGCTAAGGGATCCTCCTATCCGGATGGCACCGATATTGCCGCTCTTGGTTGTGATACTGCCGCCAGCGGTGATGCCGCCACCCACTGAGAGAGAGGCGATGCCGCCCGAGCCGGTGACATCGACGTCCGAACCGCCGAACATGGATCCGCCGATGGCGACGGGGCCTATATTTCCGGGGCTTGAGACCTGCGCGCCATCATAGAATGAACCTCGTACTCTGACCGGGCCGATCGTGTCCCCGGAGGAGATTGATGCGCCGCTAAAAATCGAGGCTCCGATTGAAACGGGACCGAGGGAGCCGGCGACGGCCTGAACCAAGCCGCCATCGAAAACGGAGCCGCCGATATTCACCTCCGCGATGGAGCCGGCAGTGGCGATGAGGGCGGCGC
>Ga0182024_10024120_pt1 | contig 10836 bp, 6 predicted proteins | sample P32metaG_FD_120480 | JGI IMG/M metagenome (GOLD analysis project Ga0182024, IMG submission 120480) | Permafrost microbial communities from Stordalen Mire, Sweden - P3-2 metaG (Illumina Assembly) | ecosystem: Environmental > Terrestrial > Soil > Wetlands > Permafrost | place: Sweden: Stordalen...
GACGATGCGGCATTGCTCAACCAGCTTGGCCCGAAGGTCGAGGACGCGATCAAGAAAATTCCCGGCGTCGTGGACGCGCAGAACGGCGTTGACAATACGATCTCCGGGCCTGCGACGAACTTTCAAGTCGATCCCACGCTCGCAGCGCGGCTGGGCTTCACGCCGCAGGAGGTGGCGGAGGACGCAACGGCAATCCTCGACGGCCTGCCCGCGCAGGATCCGATGATCGTCAACGGGCGGCCGTACACTGTCCGGGTGCGTCTGCCCGACGAGACTCGCGGCTCGCTGGATGCAATGGAGAACACAGTCTTCAATTCTTCGAGCGGCCATACGGCTTCGCTGGGATCGCTGGCCGAGGCAACCCAGCTGCCGGCGCAAAACGAGATTCTGCGCGAGAATCTGCAGCGCTACATCACGGTAACGGGCAGGTTGGAGGGATCGGACCTGGGCACGGCGATGCAAAAGGTGCAGCAGACAGTGGAGGGCATGCATATCCCGTCCAGCGTGCGCGTGGAATATGGCGGCACCTACCAGGAGCAGCAGAAATCGTTCCATGATCTTCTACGCGTGCTGATCCTCGCGCTGGCGCTGGTCTTCGGCGTACTGCTGGCGGAGTTCCGCAACTTCTCAGCGCCCGTTGCGATCCTAAGCAGCTCGGTGCTATCGATCTCCGGCGTAGTGCTTGCGCTGCTGATCACGCGCCGCCTTACCGGCACCACCTTCAACGTCGCCAGCTTCATGGGGCTCATTATGGTCGTCGGCATCGTAGCCAAGAACGGCATTCTGCTGCTGGATGCGGATGAGAAGTTCCGCGCAAATGAGGAGAGTGAGGCCGCCGCGCATTCGGGCGAGGCGCGCGACCTTGCGCGCGAGGCGATGCTGCACGCCGCGCAGCGCAGGCTGCGGCCGATCCTGATGACGGCGATTGCGGCGGTCTGTGGGATGCTGCCGCTGGCCTTTGCGCTCGGCGCGGGCTCACAGATGCTGCAGCCGCTGGCCATCGCGGTAATCGGCGGCCTGCTGATTTCGGTGTTTCTCTCGCTCATCGTCACGCCGGCGATCTACTACCGGCTCACACGCAGCCGGCACGCGTGAGGCTGTTTGTAGACCCAGTATTTCAGCGGCGATTGTCGGTGGCGGGTTCGGGGTGGATGAGCAGGCGATCGACCTCGGGAGCCTCAAGCTTGAATGCGCCTTCGAGCGCGGTGATGATGCTGTGCACGCGCGCCATGGGCAGATCGTCGGGCAGGGTGCAGTGGCAGGTGACCTGGAGGTGTTCGCCGGCGGTCGAGTCCAGGGCGCGGCGGCGATGGCGGGTGACCAGAACATCGTGGATGTCGAGGATCTCGGGAAATGCGGCAGCGACGTGGCGCAGGCGCGCTTCAAGCGACTCGTCGGCTTCGAGCGATGCAGGCTGCTCGATGGTGGCTGGCTCACTCTCGATGTGGGTGAGGATCGACGTGATCGCGGGCACCTCGCGGCGCATCTCGCTTTCAAGATCAGTGACCAGCTCATGGGCCTGGCGCAGAGGCATGGTCTCGTCCACCTCAAGATGCTGCTCGACGTGCAGGCCGCCGTCGACCTGCTGGACCGTCGCATCGTGGATGGCGAGGCCGCGGCGGGCCGCTACGGCGCGAATGCGGTCGTGGACGCTCTCGGAGACCGAGGCGGTGGGCACTGTGTGGACGACCACATCGGCGTCCGGTAGATGGCGCTGCACGGCTTCGGTGGCGGCCAGGGTGAGCTGCTCGGAGCGCTGGAAGGTGAGATTGCGCGGCATGGCGAGAGTCACATCCGCGAAGTAATTGGAGCCGGAGCGGCGGGTACGCAGGCGACCGACGGAGAGCACGCCGGGGATGGCGGCAAGGTCGCGGATGAGCGCGTTGCGCAGCTGGTCTTTCGATTGAGGTGCATTGCCTTCGGCGTCCGTGGTAGGTGTGGCGTCGAGCAGGGTGTCGACGGTCTGGCGTGCGAGGTTCGAACTGACGCGCAGGATGACGCCGGCGACGGCGAGGGCCGCGATGGGGTCGGCGTACTCCAGCCAGGGCAGCGCGTAGCGTTCCCCGGCGTAGGTGGCGGCGAGGCCGGCCATGACCGCCAGCGAGGCCCACATGTCGGTGGCGAAATGGATGGAGTCGGCGGCCAGAGCGTCGGAGCGGTGCTCGCGGGCGATGCGGCCGAGGGTGCGTGAGCGGGAGTAGTCGACTGCGATGGAGACGAGCAGCACGGCGAAAGGCCAGAGGGAGGGCCGCAGCGTGAGGTGGTGATGGAAGAGGATGCGTCCGACCGCCTCGCTGACGATCCACAGGCAGGAGGCGAGCATGATGACGGTCTCGATGAAGGCGGAGAGCGACTCGACCTTACCATGGCCGTAGTTGTGGTCCGCGTCGGCGGGGCGATCGGCGACCTGGACGGAGAACAGCGTGATGACCGAGGCGATCAGGTCGATGGCGGAGTGCGCGGCCTCGGACAACATGCCCAGCGAGCCGGTGAGGATGCCGGTGAGCAGCTTGAGCGCGGTGACCAGGGCGGCGGCGATGACGGAGAAGACGGCGGCGGTGCGCTTGGCCTCATGCGGCCCAGCGGGCGCGGAAGCGGCATCGTGCGTGGCCGGGGGGAGCGTCGAACTCATGGAAGAGATGCTACAGCGTCGGGCGCGAGCACGCATCGTGTGGCCCGACGGCGCAGCTGGCGCAGGAGGACGATGGCGATGGCCGCGATGAGCGGGAGAATCCGCCGGGAGGCGCTTTGCACAGAGCGAACAGGAGAATCGGGTCCATTGGCTCGGGCTGGCTCATCATTTGCTCCCCTTCCGAGTAATGCCCTGCGCCGATCTTACTTCACGAGTTCCGCATTGAGTGCGGTGAGAGTAATCGTGTTGCCTGCGCCGGCCTTCAGGGTGACAGGCATGTCCCATACCAGGGCGCCGCTGGTGCCCTGGGCCGCGCAGAGGATGTAGTAGTTGCCGGCCGCGACAGGCGCGGACAGCGTAGCCTTGCCGTTGCTGTCAAAAGTGGCAGTGCCGACGTAGTACGGCTTCAGCAGCGCGGCGGCGGCAGGGCAGCCTGTAGGCGGTGGGCAGCTGCTGACGTAGGCCTGCAGCGCGTGGCCGGGCGTGGTGCCGTCGGGAACAGGAGCGCCGGCCTTGCGCAGCGCATCGTCGAAGCGAGCGGTCATGAGTTTGACGATGGCTCCGGCGAGGGGGTTCTTGGCGATGGGGAAGGATGAGGCGATAGCGAGCGTCATGCTGCCCGCAGACGAGGCAGCGGCTGGAGCTGCGGCTGTTGCCGTGGGAGCTGCTGCCGAGGCGAGCATGGGCGCCGACGAGGCAGGAACCGGCGCAGGCGCGGAGGCCGGCGCAGGCGATGCATTAGTGGCGACGGAAATAGAGGAGCCGGAGCTCTGCGGTGCAAGAGTCGCGACGGGGCAGCTCTCTGAGTGGGCGACGAAGGTGACATTGTCGCCGTTCATGCCGGAGACGAGGCGGCCGTTGACCGTGGTCGATCCGGATCCCTGCAGAGTGTTGCTCGAAGAGACGACCAGCGTGAAGGGGCCACCGGAGTTCTGTACCTGGACGGTGAGGCTGGAGGGGTTGTTGAGCACGGTGTAGGGCGCCTTGATGTGGGCCTGGCCGCAGTCCATGGTGACTGCGTCGCCGGCGAAGTCGAGGATGAGGCCGCCGGAGCTGAAGTATTTGCCTTCCATGCGCAGGCCGGGCAGGGAGGCGGGTGCGACGGTGGCGACTGCGCTCATAAGGCCGCCGAGCAGGCCACCCATCGGGGATGCGTCCGCGCCGGACGAGGAGGGTGGCGGCGGGGGAGGCGGCGCGGCGAGCGCGCTGATAGTGCAGCGGTCGGTGGCGGGTGCATAGACCGGGATCTGGCTGACGGTCTGGCATGGCCCGTTGCATTGGTTGGCAGCGGCGCGCGCACCATTGATCATCTGCGTCGAAGTGACGGTCTGGTAGCCGGTGATGATCTGGCCAGTCATGCTGATCAGGCCGGGGCCGTTGAGCGAGCCGTCGGGGCGCATCGTCAGGATGAGAGGGCTGGACGCGTTGGCGAGGGCGACCTGCAGCGAGGCGGCGGTCTTGCTGAGGGTGTAGCCGAGACTGGCCGGAACGAGCTTGCCGCAGTTGTTGATGGAGGCTGAGTCTCCGGAGAAGGTGACGCTAGGGCCGCTGCCCGTGCTGGGACCGTAGTTGCCGCTCAGGATGACACCCGCGCGGCCAGGTCCGGTGAGGGCGCCGAGGCCTGCCCCGCCGGTGAAGGTGCTGATGATGCCGCCCATGAGACTCGAGCCCAGGCACGCGGTGTTGGTCCCGCCCAGCTCCAGGCAACGGCGTGCGGCGATGCTGGTGGGGTCGCTGGACATGCCGCTGTCCCCGGCCGACTGCGCGGCCACGTCCTGCTGATACTGCTGCTGCTCCTGCGCGACGTGCGCCTGCTGGGTCGCGGCCAGGCTGGACTCGGCGCCACCGTAAGCGGCGGCGGCCTGCGTGCCTTCCAGCTGCTTGATCCAGTCCAAGGCGTTGTTGAGCGAGTAGTTGCCTTCCTTCTGCTGGAAGGTCTTCAGCTCATCGGCGGTGTGGGTCTTGGTAAAGCCCTGTGTCAGGTCGTACTGGGCCTGGGCATAGTCGGTTCGATGCTGCAGCTCGCCAGGCGTGTAGGGACCGTTATATTGGCGGGCGTCGCGGATGCGCTGGATGTATGTCTGCAGGTACTCGAGCACCGCAACCTGGCGGGCGGCAGTGTCGATGGGGTCGGTGCCCTGGAGCTGGGTCTCGATTTTCTGGACGGAGGGCAGATCGGTGGTGTAGTCGGCGCTGGCGGATTGCGCGAATGCGCGGGTCGTGGAGGAGAGGCAGAGCAGAGCTGCGAAGACGACGAGGCGCGAGCGCAGCGAAGCAAGCGAAGGCGAGACGTTCATGATGACGCTCCCGAGGTACGCGCAATTTGGCCCGATGCTGCAAGTTAGATTGCGAAGGGCGGGGACGTCAAGGAAATGCGCGGAGAATTTTCATCCGATTCGCACGGATGATGGCGCGGGTCTTGCGGCCGGTCAGGGCTTGGCGGCGCGGTAGAGGCCGGCGGTGCCCAGGGTGTAGCTGGTCCAGGTGGGATTGGCGAAGCCGGCAGCGGTGATGAGCTGCTTCATCGCGGGCGGGCGCGGGAAGCGCTGGACCGAGTCCGGCAGGTAGGCGTAGGCGCGGGGCGTGCCGGAGATGAGGCCGCCGAGTGTGGGCAGCACGCGGCGGAAGTAGAGCGAGTAACACCAGCCGATGAGGCCGCCGGGCTGGTTGCATTCCAGGATGGCGATCTCGCCCCCGGGACGGAGCACGCGATACAGTTCGGCGAGGCCGGCGGCGTAGTCGGCGAGGTTGCGAAAGCCGAACGCAAACGTGACCAGGTCGATGGAGGAGTCGGCGAGGGGGAGATGCAGGGCGTCAGCCTCGAGCGTGACGATGTTGCGGCCGGCGAACTTGGGCTGCGCGAGCGCGAGCATGTTGTGGGAGAAGTCGGCAGCGAGGATGGGGGCGGGTTGCTTCACTGCAACTGCAGGCCCCTCGACTGTGGCGCTCGCGGGGCGATCGCCTTCGTTCGGGATGACAGGATCCCAGTGGGTGCTGCGGTCAGTGGATGGGGCGGTCTTGCTTAAGGGCACGGCTTCAGCCGTGCCGATACCGGTCGCAGAGGGGAGGGGCTTTAGCCCCTGAGGGACTTTCGGCCGGTAGCGGTCGAGCGCGAGGGTGAGGTCGCCGGTGCCGCAGCAGAGGTCAAGGACTTGGGCCTCTGGGCGAGCGAGGATGGGGCGGAGGGTGCGCGCGGCGCGGCTCCACCAGAAGCGGTCGAGGCCGAAGCTGAGCAGGTGGTTGGCGCGATCGTAGGTCGGGGCGATGGTGTCGAACATCGCCTGGATGGAGTGCGCGGCGTCATCCGGCGAGGAGACGCCGGCAGGGCGCGCACCGGGAGCGGAAATGGTAGGTTCTACTGCCACAGTGCTCATGTTAGATGAGAGAGGAGCTCTACGATCTAATGGCCTGCGTCTTGCATGAGGCAAAGGACGGATCATGCAATCGAATTTATGTGCATTTCCAATTCGTCAATAGGCAGGAGGCCTGAGCTGCTCAGCTCGAATAGTTGCTTTTGTTTGTACAGCAAGATCCAATCGCCAGATTGACTGACCGTCAGATCATCATCCGATGTGATGGAATGGAATAGATCATGATTGGTCTGTGAACCAAAGACATTGTGGTCAGCTTTCGCTGCCACTACCGTTCGAAGCAAGCTGCCTTTGCCGTAGCCGATCCGGCAGTCAAATGCGACGACTCTTATTCCGCCACGTTCACCATCGATCACGTTCCGCGTCGAGGTCCTCTGATTCAGCATTGGCTCACGTATAGTTAAAGATTTGGGAAGTACTGATCCGAGATAGTGAAAGCTCAAACGCGCGGCAAGGCTCTTAATGGCCCTAGTGCGGCGCTCTTGAAGCCACCAAATGCCGGCGAGCAGGGCCGGTAGTGAGATCATCAGAATAAAGTTGGAGGCTGTCATCGGCCTAGGCGGAGGTGCTCATCACGGCGAACATTGCCTGTGCTGCGGCCAGCAGCTCCGCGTCGGTGACGTCGAAGACGGTCTCCGTCGAACCGATGCCGGTCGAGAGGACGAAGGCGCGGCGTCCGCTGCGGCGCTTCTTGTCGCCGGAGGTGAGGGCGACAAGCTTTGCCGGCGCGGCCCTGAACGGAGGAATCGGCCCGTAGCGCAGGATGAGGTTGGCCATCCGCGCGAACTCCTCATGCGTGATGCGGCGGCGCGCAAGCGAGACATGCAGTGCAGCGATCATGCCCCAGGCGATGGCCTGGCCGTGCAGGAGCTTCTTGTAACCAGTGGCGGCCTCAATGGCGTGGCCGAGGGTGTGGCCGAAGTTGAGGATCATGCGCAGGCCGGACTCTTTTTCGTCTTTCGAGACGACGTCGGCCTTGACGCGCACGCTGGCAGTCACGACGCGCGCGAGGGCGCCGGGGTCGGGGCCGGATTTCGCGTGAGCACTCTCGCCGAGGATTGCATCCGCATTGTGTTCAAGATAGCGGAATAACTTCGCGTCGTAAATGATGCCGGCTTTGATCGCCTCCTGAAGCCCTGCGCGCAGCTCGGCAGCCGGGAGGGTCGCGAGCAGGTCGATGTCGGCCAGCGTGGCGAGGGGGTGGTGGAAGCTGCCGATCAGGTTCTTGCCGGCGACGAGGTTGACGCCAGTCTTGCCGCCGAGGGAGGAGTCGACTTGGGCGAGCAGCGTGGTGGGCAGGCCGACGTAGCGGATGCCGCGCATATAAATCGCCGCGAGAAAGCCGGTCACGTCGCCGATCACGCCGCCGCCGAAGGCGAGCAGGATGGAGTCGCGGTCGGCGCCGGCGAGGGCAAGCTGCTGCGCGAGAGACTCAACCTGTGCAAGGCGCTTGTAGCGTTCGCCGGCGGGGAGGAAGAGGACGGTTGGCTGGGCGTCTTTGGAATCGGGAAAGCTGGCGAGGAAGCGCGTGTGCCAGAGGGCCCAGATCTCCGGCGACGTGACGACGAAGGCGCGCAGCGGCTTGCCGGTCCCGACGAGCCTGCGCAAACGCGGGTAGAGCGAGCGAAGCAGGCCGGGGGCGATGGTGACGTCGTAGATGGCCTGCGGGGTGGTGACGCGAACGGTGGAGGTCATTGGGATCAGGTTCATGGTATCGCAGGGGGTTGAGCCTGCGGTGCGCCGATCTCGGCCGCGGTTGCGCTAGCCTTAGGGGATGGAGCAGGTGGATTTTCTGGTGGTGGGCGGCGGAATCGCGGGGCTGAGGGCTGCGGTAGGGCTGGCGGGTTCAGGAGAGACGGGGGCGGCCAGCGTGCTGGTCGTCACCAAGGAGGGACTAGGCGAGTCGAACACGGCGTATGCGCAGGGCGGAATCGCGGTGGCGCTGGGCGGCGAGGAAGATGTGGCCCTGCACTTTGAGGATACGATCGCTGCTGGAGATGGCCTGGTGAATCGCGAGGCGGCGGCTGTATTGGTCGCGCAGGGACCGCGGCGGGTGGAGGAGCTGCTCCAGTGGGGCACGGGGTTTGACCGCGAGCACGGAGACCTGGCGGGCGATCTGATGCGGACGCGCGAGGGCGCGCATAGCCGGGCGCGGATTCTGCATGCGCATGGCGACGCTACGGGACGCGAGATTGCGGTGTCGCTGCTGCGGCATGTGCGCGGGCTCAGGAACGTCGAGCTGATGGAGTGGACGACGACTGTGGACTTGATCGTTGAAGCCGGTCGGGTCGTGGGCGCGACGCTGCTGGATTCGGCGGACGAGCTGCGCGAGGTAAGGGCGCGCGCGGTGCTGCTGGCCAGCGGAGGCGCGGGGCAGGTCTACAGCGAGACGACCAACCCCGCAGTGGCGACCGGCGACGGCATCGCGATGGCCTACCGCGCGGGTGCCGAGCTGATGGACATGGAGTTCATGCAGTTCCATCCCACGGCGTTTGCGTGGGAGGGCGCGCCGCGTTTTCTGATGAGCGAGGCGCTGCGCGGCGAGGGCGCATGGCTGGTGAACTCGGCGGGCGAGCGCTTCATGCAGCGATACGACGCTCGGCTGGAGCTGGCGCCGCGCGATGTGGTGGCGCGGGCGATTGCGGCGGAGGCGACCGCGGGCGAGGTCTATCTCGACATGCGCGCGGCAGGCGCGGGGATGGATTTGAAGGCGCGGTTTCCGGGAATCTCGGCGTTCCTTGCCAACTATGGGCTGGAGCTGGCGCGCGACCTGATCTCCGTGCGACCGGCAGCGCACTATTTGATGGGCGGCGTTCGGACGGATGTGCACGGGCGAACGTCTCTACCGGGATTACTCGCTGCAGGCGAGTGTGCGTGCACCGGCGTGCATGGGGCGAACCGGCTGGCCAGCAATTCGCTGCTGGAGGGGCTGGTGTTTGGCGCGCTGGCGGCGGAGGCGATGGCGCAGGAAACAGGGGGCAGGGAACAGGGGAGAGGTAAGTCATCAGAGGTTAGGTCTAAGTTGTCAGACGGGAGCGCGGAGCACGCAGTCGACGTCGAGACGTGGATTGCTGAGCTGCGCGAGTTGATGTGGCGGGATGCAGGGCTGATGCGCGATGGGGTGGGATTGCGGCGGGCGGAGGCGGAGCTGGCAGCGATGCGGGCGCGGATGCCGCACGGCCTCACGCGCAGAGAGCTGGAGGCGCGCAACCTGCACACCGTCGCCGAGGCGATGGTGCAGACTGCACTCTCGCGCGAGGAGAGCCGCGGAGCGCATTCGCGTGCGGATTTTCCCGCACGGGCGAGCGTGGCGCGGCACTCGGTGCTACGGCGTGGCGAATTGCAATTCGTAGAGCAGTGAAAGAGAGCAAGACGCGCGCGGGCAAAAGAACGCGGGAGCGTCACAAAGTGTGGACGCCCCCGTATGGCCCATGAATCCGGCCCGAATCGACCTGGAAGGCCGTGAGGCTGGAGGCAGCCTCGCGGCTTAATGGCTCAGTGCCTTCGTTGAGGGCTGAGCAAAGTTAGAGGTTGGTGCGGTCGGCGAACTGGTTGCGCAGAGAGATGGCGAAGATCGTGACGAACGCCAGGGCAGGTATGGCAAAGAAGAGATACCTGGGGAGACTCCTGTTCCGGTCGAAAGCCGGGGATTGTTGTTCTTTGCTGGGAGCAGTAGCACGGAGCGTGCCAAACGTGCAGGAGTTTGCGAGAGTGCCGCAATTCTTTGCGTTTGCAGGAAATTGAGGTTGCAAAGCGAGCCCGCGAGCGGTTTCAACCCCGCAAATGCGGTTCGGAGGGAAAATCATTTCCCTCGTCGCGGTGCAAGCGTTTTCTCAGTACTTAGGTGTCAATTCTTCTGGTTACCTGGTAACCAGAGACGTGGCGACGGTGAGCGAGAGAACCGCCAAGATGACGGCGAGCGAGGCGGCGGGGCCGATCTCGATCCAGCGGGAAGCAAGCATCTTGAGCGCGGCGAAGGCGAGCACAACAGCCAGGCCGTAGTGCAAAAAGCGCAGGCGGGTGAGTGCGCCGATCAGCAGGAAGTAAAGCGAGCGCAGACCCATGACGGCCATGATGTTGGAGGTGTAGGCGAGGAACGGCTGGCGAGTGATGGAGAGCACGGCGGGGATGGAGTCGAGGGCGAAGACGACGTCGGAGAGCTCGATGGCCAGCAGAGCGAGCAGCAGCATAGTGGCCATGGGGCGGCCGTTCTCGCGGACGAAGAAGCGGTCCTGGCGCGGGCTGATGGGATGCAGGCGCTCGAGCCAGGCAATCCAGCGGGGAGGATTGTCGGAGTCGCCGGGTTTGGATGGGAAGAAGAGGCGGATGGCGGCGATCAGCAAAATGGCGGCGAAGACATAGGTGACGGACTCGAAGCGGCGGAGCAGGGCGAGGCCTCCGGCGATGAAGAGGCCGCGCATCAGCATGGCTCCTGCTACTCCCCAGAACAGGACGCGGGGCTGGTTGGCGCGGTCGATCTGGAAGAATCGGAAGAGCAGCAGGAAGACGAAGAGGTTGTCGACGGAGAGCGACTCTTCGAGCGCGTAGCCGGCGAGGTACTGCACGGAACCGGACGCGCCCACGGAGTGATGCAGGAAGACTGCGAAGGCCAGGGCGGCGGCGATCCAGAGCGCGGTGGCGGCGACGGCGGTTCGCTGCGGGTTGCGGCCCAGGCGGCGCTGGCGACGCGCGAAGACCAGCTCGAGGGCGAGCAGCACCAGCAGCGCGAGATGGAAGCCGAGCCAGTAGCTGAGGGGCGTGGGAGGCACGGATTGATGCTATCGTGCCGCGCCGGGGACGTGCGCGCCAGTCGTCAGCACTCGGCGTCAGCGC
>Ga0182024_10024121_pt1 | contig 10836 bp, 8 predicted proteins | sample P32metaG_FD_120480 | JGI IMG/M metagenome (GOLD analysis project Ga0182024, IMG submission 120480) | Permafrost microbial communities from Stordalen Mire, Sweden - P3-2 metaG (Illumina Assembly) | ecosystem: Environmental > Terrestrial > Soil > Wetlands > Permafrost | place: Sweden: Stordalen...
CGCATACGGCCTGCATTTCGCTGTGCCTCCGCGCGTGATGGATTTGGGATTACTCGCTCCGGCGTTGAAAAATCATCAGATCGATATCGCCGCAGGCAACGCCACCGATGGATTGATTCCTGCTCTCGATCTATTCGTTCTGGAAGATGATCGCCACTATTTCCCTCCCTATGAAGCAGTCGCTGTAGTGCGCCAACAAGCCTTGCGCGAGCATCCGGAACTTGAGCAGGCTCTGGCTGAATTAGGAGGGAAAATTAGCGACCAGGAGATGCGGAGGTTGAATTACGCTCTCGACGGACAACACCGCGAAGCGAAAGAGGTAGCGCGGGAATTCTTGCGTAGCAAGGGATTGATTCCTTAGTTTTGATCGTTGTCGGGATTCGATCAGATCAGAAGTTCGCCGCTCATCACCAGCACCGCGTTTCCTTTGAGGACGACTCGCTCCCCTTGCACCTCACACCACATTTCCCCGCCACGCTCTGAAATCTGCCGCGCGTGCAGATTCGTTTTTCCCAGACGCTGCCCCCAGTAGGGCGCAAGGGAACAATGAGTTGAGCCGGTCACGGGATCCTCTGGTACGCCATAGCTGGGCGCGAAATAACGTGAAACGAAATCCGCGTCGTCGCCGGGAGCTGTGATTGCGACTCCGGCGGGATGAAGGGTTTCGAGCAATGGCAGATTCGGGCGGATGCTCTTTACATTTTGTTGCGTCTCATAAACAGCGAAGTAATTGTCTTCAATCTGCAGGACTTCTGCCGGAGCCTTTCCCAAGCCTTCAATCAACGCCGCCGGTGGTTTAGCACAAGCCCACGGGGCGAGGGCAGGGAAGTCCATAGCCAGCAAATCGCCCTCTCGGATGACACTCAGAATCCCCCGATGGCGGGTTTTGAAGTGCACTGAGTTACACTTAGGCGCAAGAATTTGCATGATTACGAAAGCCGTTGCCAGGGTCGCGTGCCCACAGAGCTTGACTTCAGACCGGGGCGTAAACCAGCGCAGTTCGTAACCCTCGCCTGAAGGCACGAAATACGCGGTTTCCGAGAGGTTGTTTTCGGCAGCGACCAATCGCAGCAAATCGTCATCTAACCATTCCTGAAGCGGACAGACGGCAGCCGGATTGCCTGCGAACGGTTTGGCAGTAAAAGCGTCGACGTGAAACATCCGTAGGGCCATCACCCTATGTTACAAGTTGCCGCGGGCACCTAGCATTAAATGCTGATGACTGAGTTGCTGTTGGGTGGTTGCCCCTACGCATTCCCCGGAGGTTCAATGCCAGCCACGCAAATCGATGTCGCCATCCCCCATCAGTTGATGGACGAACTGGCCGCCGCCCGCCTCCGTACCGACGAACTGTTCGCCATCGTAAAGTCAGATTCTCTGTACGACCGGCCAATTGCCGAACGGCATCGCATCGTTTTTTATATCGGCCATCTCGAGGCTTTCGATTGGAACCTGCTTCATGATCGCGTTCTCAGTCTGAAAAGCTTTCATCCTCAATTCGACCGTCTGTTTGCCTTTGGCATCGACCCGGTCGGCGGCGGCCTGCCGAACGATCAACCTTCCGATTGGCCATCGATCACCGCCGTTCGTGAATACGTCGCGGCCGTTCGAAATACTCTCGATGAGAAACTCGCGGATGCACTGTTCGAGCCCAATCCTCCGTCTTCCGATGGCTTCCCGCTGACCGCGCTGCTGAATGTCGCAATCGAACACCGTCTTATGCACGCGGAAACGCTGGCTTACATGCTGCATCAGATGCCGCTCGATCGAAAAATTGTGTACAACGAACCGCTTGAACTGAGCGCTTCTCCCGTTATACATCGCGCCATCGAAATTCCATCCGGCACGGTCACTCAGGGCCTTACGCGCGCCAGCGGCCACTTCGGCTGGGACAATGAATTTGAATCTCACCGCATCAGCGTGCCCGCATTCTCCATCGATCAATACAAAGTGACGAACCGCCAATATCTCGAATTCATGGAAGCTGGCGGATACCAAACGCGAGAGTTTTGGACTAACGGCGATGATGAGGATAACGATCCCAATCGTGACAGCGATTGGCGGTGGAGATCGGAGCGCGGAGTCTCGCACCCCGCATTCTGGAAGCACGACCAAGATCAATGGCTTTATCGCACCATGTTCGCCGATGTCGCTTTACCGCTCGATTGGCCGGTCTACGTAAGTCAGGCGGAAGCGAAGGCCTATGCCAGGTGGGCAGGGAAATCATTGCCTACGGAAGCGGAATGGCAACGTGCGGCGTACGGCACGCCGGACGGAGAGGAACGAGAATATCCCTGGGGCAGCGAATCTCCCGGCGGAAACCGCGACCTCGGCAACTTCGATTTCACCCGTTGGAGTCCAGTTCCCGTGAATGCCTTTCCCGAAGGGCAGAGCGCTTTCGGAGTCCACGGCATGCTGGGCAACGGCTGGGAGTGGACTTCGACCCAATTCGCACCTTTCCCCGGATTCGAGCCGTTTCCGTTTTATCGCGGCTATTCCGCCGACTTTTTCGACGGCAAACACCTCGTCATGAAAGGCGGATCGGCGCGCACCGCCGTCTGCATGCTGCGTCGAACCTTTCGCAACTGGTTCCAGCCGCACTACCAATACATTTACACAGGATTTCGCTGCGTAAGCCGCTGACAAAAGGAGATTCGCACCATGCTCGTTCACGGCATCACTCCGAACACCACCTACGAATTCGCAGCGGACGTGCGCTCCGGACTCACCAAGCCCGGCCAGAAAGAGCTGCTCTCGAAATATTTGTATGACGATGTTGGCTCAGCCCTCTTTGAGGTGATCAGTCGCCTGCCGGAGTACGGGCTCACCCGCGCCGACGAGCGTCTGCTCCGGCGCCACAGCTGGGACGTGGTCGATCGCCTCGAAGGCCCAATCGCCGTGGCTGAGCTTGGAAGCGGCACCGGGAAAAAGACGCGGCATTTGCTGGAAGCGTTCTGCCGCCGCCAGCGCACTGCGTACTATCCTATCGAGATTTCCCGCTCCGCTCTCGTCATGTGCGAGCGTGAACTCAGCGACATCGATTCCATCAGCATCCTGGGCTTCGAGCGCGAATATCTCGATGGATTGCTCGAAGTTGCCGCCCAGCGGCGCGCCGAGCAGCATCTTTTGGTCTTGTTCTTAGGGAGCACGATCGGAAATTTCGACCGTTCCGCCGGGATTCAGTTCCTTGCCGAGGTGCGGCGCATTCTTCAGCCCGGGGATTCGCTTCTGCTTGGTACTGACCTCCTAAAATCGAGCGCCCAGCTTCTGGGAGCCTATGACGACGAACTCGGAGTAACCGCCGCTTTCAATCTGAACCTGTTGGCCCGGATCAATCGTGAATTGGATGCGAATTTCGACCTCCGGCAATTCGAGCATGTGGCCAGGATCAACCATGACCAGCGCAGCGTGGAAATGCACTTGTGCTCTTTGCGCCGGCAGACGGTGAATGTCGCAGCCGCCGAGCTATCGGTCGAGTTCCTAGAAGGCGAAACCATCTGGACCGAAAGCAGCCACAAGTATTCGCCGGAAGAAGTATTCGACATGGCCCGCGCAACGGGATTCAGTTGCGATGCGCAATGGATTGACGATCAATGGCCTTTCGCTGAGAATCTGCTAATCGCGGAGTGACCGGGAAGGATTTCCCTCCTTCCCGCCTCGTTCTTCAAGCTTGTAATACTCCATTCATCTTTAGGTAAACCGGGTAAAACTTTGTAAACCCTGCCTTTTGTCCCGTGCATCCATGTAAATTAATAAGGAAGATGAATAAAGGCAGCATTCGTGCGATCGGCAGACGCCTGGGCGTTGTTTCGCTTGGCGCCGCCCTTTCTTTTTTTGCGCTTGCGCCCATCTGCCGTCCTCTTGCCTACGCGCAGCAGACTGCGCAAAGTGCCGCCCCCGGCTCTGCGTCGCGCCGCATCGGAGCCATCAAAACTATTGCCGGAAATACGATTACGCTGACCTCCGATTCCGGCCCTGACAGCACCGTAACGGTTCAGCCCGAAGCCCGCATCGTTCGAATTGCCCCGGGCGAAAAAGATCTCAAGAACGCCGCGCCAATTCAGTTGCAGGATTTGCAGGTCGGCGATCGTATTTTGGTGGCAGGCAAGGCATCGGATGATAACCAATCGCTCGCCGCGTCATCCATTGTAGTGATGACACATTCCGATCTCGCGGCGCAGCATCAGAAGGATCTGCAAGATTGGCAAAAGCGCGGGATCGATGGCGTCGCGACCACAGTCGATGCGGCAGGGGACACAGTTACCATTTCTGTCAGCGGCAAGAATATCGTCCTCCATACTTCGAAGACGGCGGTGATTCGCCGCTACGCTCCCGACTCGGTGAAGTTTGATGACGCCAAAGTCAGCACGATCGCCGAAATCCATACTGGCGATCAGGTTCGCGCCCGCGGCGAACGCAGCGCCGATGGCGGGGAATTGGCGGCGGAGGAAATTGTTTCCGGTTCGTTCCGCAATATTGCGGGCACGGTCAACTCGGTCGACGCAAGTTCATCTACGGTGACCGTTCATGATTTGTTGTCCAAGAAGAACGTGACTGTGAAGATCACTACCGATTCGCAGCTTCGCCAACTGCCCGCGGAAATGGCCCAGCGCATGGCGGCACGGTTGAAACGAACGGTGGGAGGATCGGCGACTGGCGCGGCATCCGCTGGCACAGCATCGGGCTCTGACTCTTCGGCGAACGGCCAAAACGGGCATCAGGCAGGCGGCTCCGCAGCAACGGCTGGAGGCGGCAATGCTGGCGCTCGGCGACCAGGTGGTGGAGCGCCGGATTTGCAGCAGATGCTGGGCCGCTTGCCCGCGGTCGCGCTGACTGAGCTGCACAAGGGCGATGCGGTCGTGATTCTCTCCACCGAAGGCAGCGCCGGAGTTGGAACCATCATCACGCTGCTCACTGGGGTTGAACCGATCCTTCAGGCTGCCCCCAACGCCAGCGGAGCTTCCATCCTTTCGCCGTGGAGTTTAGGAATGCCTTCGGGGGACGCCGGCGGCCCGTAGTTTCAAAGCAAGTGCGTGCACGATGATTGCGGGGATCCCATTGTCCAGGATTGTGTTGACAGAACGGAAGATTGAATGAAAGTGCGGAAGTATCTAAGCGTTGCTGGTTCTTTATTAGTGTTTTGCTGCGCCTCGCTGGCCGCAGGCCAAACCCCCACTGTCCCGGTTTCGGTGCAAGCCCGGTCGGGTGCAGGTAGTCTGCGCGGGCAGGTCACTGATCCCAGCGGCGCGGCGATTGCGAACGTCCAAGTCATTCTGGTTCCGGCAGCGGCGCCTTCCACTCCCATTAAAACGCAAGCCAACGGCCAGGGACAATACGAATTCACCTCCGTTCCGGCGGGGCAATACACCTTGAATGTAATTGCTCAGGGATTCGCGATTTACGAAAACGACAACGTCGCGATCACGCCGAATCAGGCTATGCGCCTGAACGTGGCGATGACCATCGAGGTTGAAGAACAGAAGGTTCAGGTCTCCGATACCGTGCCCACCGTGGATGTGAATCCAGAAAACAATGCCGGAGCCATCGTGATTTCCGGCAAGGAACTGGAGGCGCTGCCCGACGATCCCGACGAGTTGCTCACTGATCTGCAGGCCCTCGCCGGGCCTTCCGCTGGACCCAATGGCGGGCAATTGTACATTGACGGCTTCACCGCCGGCCAGCTCCCGCCCAAATCGTCGATTCGCGAGATTCGCATCAACCGGAATCCGTTTTCCGCAGAGTTCGACAAGCTGGGCTACGGCCGGATCGAAGTCTTCACCAAGCCCGGCACCGATAAGTTTCACGGCCAGTTGTTCGCCAGCGGAAACGACTCCGCTTTCAACTCGCCGAATCCCTTCGGAGGCGCCAACCAGCCCGGCTACGATTCCACGCAGTTCAGCGGAAACATCGGCGGGCCGATCAACAAGAAGGCCTCGTTTTTCTTCGATGCACAGCGGCGGAATATCAACGATCTCTCGGCCGTGAATGCCCTCGTTCTCGATCCGACAACGCTGGCTGCAACCCCGTTCATTCAGTCCCTGCCCAGCGACCGGTATCGAACGAACATCAGTACGCGCATCGACTATCAACTCGCCAAAAACAATACTCTGACCGGGCGCTACCAGTATTATCGCGACACCCAAAATCAGGATGGTATCGGCCAGTTCAACCTGGCGTCGCAGGCCTACAATTCGCTCTCCACCGAGCAAACCCTGCAGCTTAGCGACACGCAGATCTTTGGCGCAAAGATCGTGAATGAGACGCGATTCCAATATCTGCGCGAAATTGGCAATCAGTACGCCCTGAACGGCCAGCCCACGCTGAACGTTCTGGGTGCGTTTGGCGGCGGCGGTAATAGCCAGGGCGACATTCTCGACCACCAGGATCACTACGAATTTCAAAACTACACGTCGATCATCCACGGCACGCACACCATCAAGTTCGGAGCGCGGCTGCGCGGCATCCGCGACGCCAACAGTTCCACCTCCGGCTTCAACGGCACGTTTACATTCTCCTCATTGCTCGATACCTCGGCTGGATTAAGTTGCGTGCCGGTTCCCGGACAAACTCCGTGCCCCGTCTCTTATGCGCACGCAGTTGAGAATGCCGGAAATGTTACGACACCCATCGCGACTCAGCTCACATACACGACCGGCGTTGCCCCGCCGGTAGTCGGAAACTTCGACGCCGGTCTCTACGTGCAGGACGATTGGCGCATTCGCTCGAACATCACCTTCAGTTATGGCATGCGTTTTGAAACTCAGACCGGCATCCACGACCACGCAGACTGGGCGCCACGTCTCGGGCTGGCATGGGGGATTGGCGGCAAGTCGGCGCCGCCAAAAGTTGTCCTGCGCGGCGGCTTCGGCATCTTCTACGACCGCTTCCAGGAAGCACAAATATTAGAAGCGCAGCGGTTGAACGGCATCAATCAGGAACAATTCGTGATTAACAATCCCGAATGCCCGTCGCTCACCGACCTCACGGCTTGCACGGGCGCGGTCACACCGGTTACGCCGACGGTTTACAGCATCAGTTCGCGGCTGCATGCGCCGTACACTCTTCAGTCGGCAATCAGCCTGGAGCGGCAGGTCACCAAGTCTGCCACGCTGAACGTGACCTATTTAAACTCCCGTGGCTTCGACCAGTTTCTCAGCATTAACGCCAACGCCCCATACCCGGGGACGCCGTGTAATCCTTCCTGCCAACCGATCGTCGGCGGCAATCTGTATCAGTACGTTTCCCAAGCGGTCTTCCGGCAGAATCAATTAATCGTCAACACCAACGTTCGCGTCGGGACCAAGGCCCAGCTTTTTGGCTATTACGTTTTGAACTACGCCAATAGCGACACCTCCGGAGTTTCCAGCTTCCCCTCGAACTCTCACGACATCAGCTCCGACTACGGACGCGCTTCTTTCGACAACCGCAACCGTCTCTTTTTCGGCGGTTCGTTCGGCTTGCCCTATAACTTTCGGCTGAGCCCGTTCATGGTCGCGAGCTCGGGCACCCCGTTCAACATCACAACTACCAACGATCTCAATAACGACTCCATCTTCAACGACCGGCCGGGACTTGTATCGACCGCAACCTGCCCCACCGTGGTTGCGCCCACGGCTCCTTCAACCACTTATTGCACCTCGCTCGGAACATTTGACGCGGCGCCCAAGGCGGGCGAAAGAATCGTTCCCATCAACTACGCCACGGGTCCGACGCATGTGGTGTTGAACTTGCGCCTCACCAGAACGTTCGGCTTCGGTCCCAAGGTCGCTGGAAACACGAGCAATCCCGGACAGGGTGGCGGCGGTGGTGGCGGTGGAGGAGGCGGGGGTCGCGGCGGCGGAGGTGGCGGGCGCGGTCCCTTGTTTGGGGGTGGTCCGTCGGGAATGTCAACCAGCAATAGTGATCGCCGTTACAGTCTGACGTTCGCAGTGTACGCGCGAAACATTTTCAACAAAGTGAACTTTGCCAACCCAAGCGGCATTTTGGGTTCGCGATTTTTCGACACACCGAACGGACTGGTGGAGAACGGGCCTTTCTCCAATGGCGCCGCGAACCGGCGTATCGATCTTCAGGCGACGTTTAATTTCTGATCATGGGCATATCGTTCTCTGCACGTACTCCAACTTTTTCGTTTATGCTGGAAGTGCAATGAATGTGACGCCGCTTTGCGCAACATAAATTCCTTTTGCGCTTGATCCCTACGACCAGACGGCAGTTTATTCAATCGGCGGCGGCCGTTGGCGCGCTGGCTGTCGCCGGCGATTCGCTCCTCCTGGAGCCGAACCTTCCCCGCATTGTGCGCCAGGAGTTTTCGCTGTCCCGCTGGCCTGAGCGCATGGATGGCTTCACCATCGCCCTGCTTAGCGATTTTCACTACGACCCGTATTTTTCCGTTCATCCACTGCACTCGGCCATCGGCCTTGTCAACAATCTTCGTCCCGACATGATCGTCCTCACTGGGGATTTCGTCTCCGTGCCGATGTTTGGCGACGAAAGAAAAGGTGCGTTCGACGCCGAGCCATGCGCCCGCCTGCTGCGCCAGATGTCCGCGCCCCACGGCCTTTGGGCAGTCATGGGAAACCACGATGAGGGCACCGATCGTGAGATAGTCACCCGCGCCCTTCAGGCCGAAAATATTCATGTGCTGGCGAACCAGTCGGAGCCGATTGAACGCGATGGCGCGCGCTTTTGGCTCGCTGGTGTAAATGACGTCCTCAGCTATACCGCCGACCTGACGCTGACGTTGCTTCATGTCCCCGCCGGTGAAGCAGTAATCTTGCTCGCTCACGAACCTGATTTCGCCGACGAAGCTTCACGCTTTCCGATTGACTTGCAACTGTCCGGACATTCTCATGGAGGGCAGATTCGCATTCCTTTCCTTCCGCCGCTCTACCTGCCCATCATGGCGATGAAGTATGTTCTGGGAACATACCGTGTGGGTTCGCTGTTGCTCTATACAAACGCCGGTCTTGGAACGGTCGGCGTGCCGCTGCGCTTCGATTGCCCTCCAGAAATAACATTGCTCACGCTGCGCCACGCGAAGAAGTAGGACCCCGCCGTCCCTTGGATTTGAGACCGATTTCACGGGGACGTCGGCGCGAATGTGCAATCGTCTTCACATAGCCGTCGCTCGATGGCCACAAGTATCCCATAACCACCTGATAACGCTATAGTTACATCGGCAGAGAGCTGGCCCCCAAGTTGCCCTACACAGGTGCGGCAGACGTTCAGTTTGATTAGGAGGCTTTTCGACGGATGATTCGGATCATGCCCTGGCTGGCGATTCTTGCACTTCCCGCTGCTGGTATGGCTTCTGTGGCGCTTCCAGCACCTACCTTGCACCGGGCTGTTCTGTCCGATCGCGAACGCCAGCTCTGGAAGACTCCCGCCCGCGCCGCCGAATTCAGCGAAGTGCCGCATGTCAGCGCACGGTCGCGTTGTGAAGACACCCAGCCGCCGCAAGCCTTGACTACCCCAGATCCTCTATTGGTTCCCTCCGCAGCGGCATTGAAAGTTAAAGTCAGTTTTATCGTTGGCGCGGATGGTCGGGTGCACAGCCCGCTCATTCTGCAAAGCGCCGGACCCGCCGGCGACCGCAACGTGCTGCGCACGGTGCGCACATGGCGCTATCGCCCGGCGACGTGCAATGGCGTGCCCACCGAAGCCGAAGGCAAGATCGAATTCTCGCATCGCTGAGATTCCCTCTTCATGGGCTAAAATGAGGTCAGGCACATCCGGCCATTGAATCGTGGATAGAGATAAGAAATTCGGCAAACCAACGTCTTCAGCGGATTCCGAGAGCGCGGTGCCGGTAATTGGTCCGCACAATCCCGCGCTGGGCGAGATCTATCAGCGGCTTTACCCTGAAATCAAGCGCCCGAAACCGAATCAGGAGGCCATTGCCGCCGCCCTGCAAGCCATGCAACGCCTCACCATGGAAGCGGATTCCGAAACCGTCTCCGAGGAGACCACGCCCGAGATCGCTCTGTATCCCGAAACGCAAATTGCTTGCCAGGTCTGCGGACATCGCAATCGCGAAGGCAACAAGTTTTGCGGCGCCTGCGGACTAACTCTGGGCACTGCGCCCGATGAAGCGCCCACGGTCGATCTCACTCCTCCGGTAGCTCCCATCGTTGAGGGTGCGTTTCCACCGCAAACCCCGCCGTCCGCGCCGCAAGACGCGCACGAAGTGCATCCGTCGGCGGGCGCTGCCGCCGGAACACATCACTACCATCATCATTACCATCACCACTACTTTCAGGGTGGATCGGCCGATGCCATCGCCACTCCGCGCGCCAACGCGCCGGAAAGCGCCCGCGAAGCCGATCGCATGAGAGTGGCTGCCGCCGCCAAGGGCGAGCCCATGAGCCGCGGCGAGGCTGCCGTTCGCCGGCTCACGCAGGAATGGGTTCTGGCCTGCAACACCCGCCAACTCGATGAGTTGATCGATCTCTATGCCGCGGACGCGCTAGTACTGCGTTCCAACCTGCCTCCCATTCGAGGCGCGATGGCGGTGCGAGAATTCTTCTTTGCCACGCTCGAAGCCGGACTTGGCGAAGTGGCGCTCGATCCGATGCGCGTGGAAGTTTCCGGAGACCTCGCCCATGAAGTCGGCCGCTACAGCGCGCTGGTTCCGGGAACGGCTGGAAAACGCCGCGAGGAGCGCGGCAAATATCTCTGGGTGTTTGCCAAGCAGGCGAGCGGAGACTGGAAGCTGGTTTCCGAATGCTGGTCGAGTGACCTCACTCTTTCAGGCGCCGAATCTGATATTCCGAAGTCCGCGGTTGCGTCGGGGCCGAAGGTTCCGCGCAGGACTTAGGCATCAGGTGACAGGTC
>Ga0182024_10024122_pt1 | contig 10836 bp, 8 predicted proteins | sample P32metaG_FD_120480 | JGI IMG/M metagenome (GOLD analysis project Ga0182024, IMG submission 120480) | Permafrost microbial communities from Stordalen Mire, Sweden - P3-2 metaG (Illumina Assembly) | ecosystem: Environmental > Terrestrial > Soil > Wetlands > Permafrost | place: Sweden: Stordalen...
ACTGATGGCCATGACCTACGGCAACGTCTATGTGGCGAGCGTTGCGATGGGCGCGAAAGATGAGCACACCCTCAAGGCGTTTCTGGAAGCGGAAGCCTACGACGGGCCGAGCATCATCATTGCCTACTCGCACTGCATCGCCCACGGCATCGATATGACTACGGCGATGACCGATCAGAAGGTTGCGGTTGAATCGGGTCAATGGCTGCTCTATCGCTACAACCCAGAGCGGGCCGGGGCGGGAGAAAATCCACTGGCGCTCGATTCGCGCGCTCCTACGCGCAAACTGCAGGAATATCTGCTGCAGCAGACCCGCTTCAAAATGCTCACCAAGAGCAAACCGGAAGACGCACAGCGTTTGTGGAAGATGGCACAGCAGGACGTGGAAACTCGCTACCGCATGTACGAATACATGGCCAGCCGCAAAACCGAAGCACCAGCCGCTGCCAAGGATGCCCCCGAAAAACCCGCACCGGCCGCAGGGAAGCCGATACCCACTGGAGCTACGCGCTAGCCGCGCGAGGAGGAAGTTATGATCGATCTCAGCACCACCTATCTCGGCATGAAATTGCGCTCGCCACTCGTGGTCTCCGCCTCGCCGCTCTCGCGCGATGTGGAAGGAATTTGCCGCATGGAAGAAGCAGGGGCCTCGGCCGTGGTGCTTTACTCGCTCTTCGAAGAGCAGTTGCGCCAGGAGGAAGCGGACCTTAATTACCACCTCGCCGCGGGCACGGAGAGCTTCGCCGAATCGCTCACCTACTTTCCGCAGGCCAGCGAGTTTCCCACCGGGCCTGAGGGTTACCTCGAGCACATCCGTAAGGCAAAGGCAGCGGTGAACATTCCGATCATCGCCAGCCTCAATGGATCAACTCTAGGTGGATGGACCAAGTTCGCCGCCGAAATCGAGCGGGCGGGCGCGGATGCCATCGAATGCAACGTGTACTACATTCCCACCGATCCGAAGCTGACGGCCGAGGATATTGAAAAAACCTACCTGGATATTCTACGGGCGGTGAAAGCAACGGTCACAATTCCCGTCGCAGTAAAATTGAGCCCCTTCTTCAGCAACCTGTCGAATATGGCCCATCGCCTGGATAAAGCTGGCGCGGACGCGCTGGTGCTCTTCAATCGCTTTTATCAGCCCGACATCGACCTCGAAGAATTGGAAATTCGTCCGAACGTTCTGTTGAGCACGCCCCAGGCGCTGCGCCTGCCGCTTACCTGGATCGGAATTCTGTACGGCCGTGTAAAGGCCGGTCTCGCAGCCACCGGCGGAGTGCATGGCGCCGAAGACGTAGTCAAGTTGCTGATGGTGGGAGCTAATGTCACCATGATGTGCTCGTCCCTGATGCGCAACGGCATCAATCATCTGCGTCACGTGGAGCGTGAGCTGCGCGACTGGATGGAAGAGCACGAGTACGAATCCGCGGCGCAGATGCAGGGCAGCATGAGCCAACTCCGTTGCCCCGATCCCGGCGCCTTCGAGCGCGCGCAATATATGCGCGCCGTCAAAGGCATGCAGCACATCCAAATGGCCGGCTGGCACTGACGGCGGCTTAACGGATCTCCTACACGGCCTTCAAAGGACCCGGCTTCACAGGCTGCTGAAATAATCCGCCTTCGCCTGTTTTGAAAGGACCCGGCTTTAGCCTCAGAGCAACTCATCTAGAGACAGCCGCCTCGGCTGTCCAGCCAAGGGCGAAGCCCGGCGCGCCCAGCGCAAATCCTCGATTCATCCGAATGCTTTCCGAAACTGTCGGAACGTTGGTCGAACGGCATCAGGCTACCTGCTGGGGATGCACCGGACATTTCGACCCGACCACGAAGCACGCAACTAATTGAAAACCCTATGCTTCATAGGTCACTGTACGTACATATGTGTAAGACAAACGTTTCTGCAGAAACACTGTGGAAATCTCTCGTCTCCAGCGCGAACCCGCTTTCTCTGCAAGCACTTACAACGACCCAGGCAGTAAATCCAGCGTCAGCACCTGAAATGGCCGCAGGTGAAACGTATGTTGTTCGTGCGCTGGAATGCGCAACGTCTGCGCGGCACCGTCGCCTTTCCACGGGCTGCGCGCGGCATAAGCCTGTGCACTACCTCCGGGGAGTTCGAGGAGTGTGGAAAGACTCCCCGTAAAATCCTGTGACTGGTCGCTTGGATTGCGCAGGGTCACGATCGCTTTCTCTTGCGACCACGACGCCCAGCCATAGACTTCGAGGCGCGCCGGATCGCCGCCGATCCAGCGTGAGTCTTTGAGCGTCTGCGCGTTGTCGCGCGACCATTTCGCGGCCTCGGCCAAAACATCCCAGTCGTCCGCAGAGAGCAGCGACGGAGTGATGTACATCTCCTGCAACTGCGTCCCGGTGCCAAAGTATGAATGAACTTCGTCGGCAAAATCGTGGCCAGGATCGCTGCCCAGACGCTCCGCGTAGCGGGCAAAGATGAGTCCGTGCAGCATCAACGAATTTATCGGGAACAGCGGACCTTCTTCAACCACCCAACGATAAATTTGGGAGTCGCGATAGGTGATCCAGCGCTGGCGGTTGGAACCGACGCCGGCGAAGCTGTGGTCGTCGCCACCGCGCCAAATCGAATCGGCATAGAGCAGCCAGAATGGCGAAGGATAAGTTCCGGTGGTGAGGTTTACGTAGAGGTCCGGCTTTTTCCCGCGCAGTTCGCCGATCAGGTGAATGGCAGCGTCAAAGTCGCTGTCGAACTCGCTCCCCTTGATAACCTCGTTTGCGTTGCCCGTGCCGTCGAACTTGAACTGATTCACGCCGTATTTCTCAATCATGTTGAGGCAGGTATCGCGGAAGTACTTATAGTATTTGGGCCCCGACAGCGCGAGTCCGCCTTCATTGGTTTCGAATCCTTGCGTGCGGGCGGAAGCCAAACGCTGCTCTTTGGGTTTGTCGTAACCGCCCCACGGAGATAGCCAAATGCCAGGGGCGGCGCCGTACTCTGCTGCGGTTTGGGAAACTTTCGTCAGGCCATCGGGAAAACCGGGATTGAATTTCCAGAGAGTCGCGGGATCGTCCCAACCATCGTCGAAAAGAAAGCTGTCCAGTTTGACTCCGCGTTGTTTCGTCAGTTCCTCGCCGAAAGTTTGAACTACTGCGACCGCGCTTGGTTCGTTGTAGCGGTCGAAGTATCCCAAGTCATACCAGGAGTTGTAGTGCAGAAAAGTTCGATAAGGATGAGCGCGTTCGAGCTCCACATATTTCAGGAAGTCGCGACGCAACTGCGCGGCATGGGTCACGCCGATCACTGACGAATAGGCTACGCTTTGCCCGGCTTGCAGCGGAAGTTCGCGCGAGAGCCAGCACGACACGCGGTCGTCGCGTACGCGGCACTCGGATAATGGATGTTCGAAGCCGAGGAACCAAGTCCCGGCCGTGACGGGCGATCCCTTAGAGCGGCCAGAGACTGCGGCGCCGGGAAGGAACGCGTCGATGAGATCGATCTGAGTCAGCGCGAAAGATTGTTGCGCGGCGCGAATTGTGACTTCCTGACGAATGTAGTTGGCGCCTTCGCGGAGGATTGCCCTCCAACTGATTTGGACCTTGGCGGAGAGATCTTCGAGTTCGATGCGCACTTGCCGGCCCGGTAAGTGATCGGCAGCTCTGGACGAGTCTTTCGAAGTTGGGGCCTCCTCGATCACGGGCGCTGCAACAATCTTAAAGTCTGATGAATGTAGGACCGGACCTTCTCTGGGCACCAACTCAAACACACTGCCGGCAAGAGGCAAGCTTGCTCTAGTGAGATTGTTGGCGAGACCTTGCCAATGCAGAGACGCGCCACGGATGGACCACGTCGCCGAGATCGCATCATTCGACAGGGTGATGCTGTCGCCTTGTCGTGCAGCGTGCACGGTGGGTAGCGGCGAGGCTTGAACCGGCGCGATAACCATCAGCAAAAGAACGCATGGGAGAAAAAGAAGACGTAGCATTTCCAGATTTCCTTCTCCGCGTGCGAGATCCTTCCCTCCGCTTGAAAAGCGGCTACCGTCAGGATGACGCCCTTCGGAATGAGAAACTATTGAAACTCAAACTGCAAACTAACTAACATCGGAAGAAACAAGACGCCTGTGGCTTTCTAAATAGCAGACCAAATTCAAAACAGCCCACTACCAACATCGTGCTGTCCTGGCTTCGATGCTAAATCGACCGGAAAAAAGTTACAGCCGCCCGGACGCGGCGTTACTTTTCGGGCGCTCCCGATTCCCAGTTTTTGGATCGCGAGACAGCCTCGTTCCAGCGGTTGCGCAATAAGCGTGCTGGAGACGCGGGCATTTGCGGCTCAAAGCGGCGATCTTTCGTCGCGGCGGATGCGTCGAGATCAGTCTTCCAGAAACCGACCGCAAGCCCCGCCAGGTATGCGGCTCCCAGCGCCGTCGTTTCGGTCACGGCCGGGCGAACGACGGGCGCGCCGAGAATGTCGGACTGAAATTGCATGAGGCTGTCGTTGGCAGCGGCTCCGCCATCGACTCGCAGTTCCGGCACAGATGCTCCGGAATCGCGGCGCATCGCATCCAGCAGGTCGGCAACTTGATAGGCAATGCTCTCCAGCGCTGCGCGGGCCAAGTGACCTGCGGTGCTGCCGCGAGTGATTCCGAAGATCGAGCCTCGCGCGTACGAGTCCCAATGGGGCGCTCCCAACCCCACGAACGCAGGAACGAAATATACCCCGCCATTGTCAGGCACAGACTTTGCTAGCGCCTCGACTTCCTCTGACCTGCGAATCAAGCCCAGTCCGTCGCGCAGCCACTGAACGACCGCTCCGCCAACAAAGACGCTGCCCTCGAGAGCATACTCGGTTACATCTTTTATTTTCCAGGCAACGGTCGTAACCAGTCGATTGGAGGACGGCACAGCGCGATTGCCAGTATTCTGCAGCATGAAACAGCCGGTGCCGTAGGTGTTTTTGGTCAGGCCCGGCCGGATGCAACGTTGTCCGAACAATGCCGCTTGTTGATCGCCGGCAATGCCTGCAAGTGGAATCTTTTCCAATCCCTTCACCGCGCTCACTTCTCCGCAGATTTCGCTGGAGGATCGCACGGCGGGCATCATGGGGAGCGGGACTCGAAACAGATCGAGAAGTTCGCGGTCCCAGGTGCCGGTATGAATATTGAAGAGCATGGTGCGCGAGGCATTGCTGGCGTCGGTGGCGTGCACTCGGCCACCTGTCAACTTCCAGAGCAGCCAGCTATCTACTGTGCCGAATGCTAGTTTGCCTGCTTCGGCGTTGGCGCGCGCGCCGTGAACGTTTTCCAAAATCCACGAGATCTTGCTGGCAGAGAAATAGGAATCGATCAGCAGACCGGTGCGCTGCTGGATCAGAGGACTGTGGCCTTCACTCCTGAGGCGCTCGCAGAAATCAGCCGTACGACGGTCTTGCCAGACGATCGCGTTGTAGACCGGTTCCCCGGTCTCGCGATTCCACACAATCGTGGTCTCGCGTTGGTTGGCGATGCCGATCGCAGCCACATCCTGTGGCCGCGCGCCAGCCTGAGCCAAGGCCTCGAGAGCCACTGCGATTTGAGAGGAAGCGATCTGCCGGGGATTGTGCTCGACCCACCCGGGCTGCGGAAAAAGCTGATCAAATTCCCGTTGGGCCATCGAGCGAATGGTTGCTTCCTGATCGAACAAGAGGGCTCGCGAACTGGTTGTGCCCTGGTCGAGCGCTAAAACATATTTCACGGTTTCTCCTCTTGCACCGTACTTCCTCTCGCGGTGCCTGCTCGCAGATCCTGCGCGCCACGAGCCGAATAGGAGGGGCGCAAGAAGCGCCGGATCCCAAAGTCGTAGATGGCCGCGCCGGCCAAGCCACCGAGCAACGGGGCTACGACCGGAATCCACCACACGCGAGTTCCGTCGGTGATTCCATTGTTACGAAAGCCCGCGAAGACCGTGAAAAGGCGAGGGCCGAAGTCGCGCGCGGGATTGATGGCATAGCCGTGCATGCCGCCAAAGCTCATGCCGATGGCCACCACCACCAACCCGATCAACGCGGGTGCAAGATTTGCTCCCGGAGGCGCATTGAATTCATCGACAATGGCGAATATGAGAAGCAGTAGCAAACCGGTGCCGATGAATTGATCCAAAAAACCCGCCTGCGGCAACGCCGGGAAGGCAGGAAAGGTGGTGAAGACTCCGGCGGTTCGCTCCAGCTGCGGGTCTGCTTGCCGGAAGGCCGGCAAGTAGTTCCAATACACCAGCGCCGAAGCCACGAACGCTCCGGCGGTTTGGGTGATGGAGTAGGGCAGCACCTTGCGCCAGGAGAAGCCACGAAAGACCGCGAGAGCCAACGTTACGGCCGGATTCAGATGAGCTCCCGAGATTTTGCCCGCGAGATAAACGCCCATCATCACCGCGAGTCCCCAGCCCAGCGTGATGTTGGTGAAGCCGCCGTGGATGGTCTCGCCCGGATTCTTGGAGGGAAACAGCGCGACCATGGCAACCACTCCGTTGCCCAGCAGGATGAGCACAAAAGTTCCCAGGAACTCCGCGATCAACTCCGCTGTTAACGTGGGCTTCGGGTTCATTCGGGTCTCCGGCGGCAGAGAAGCGCGAGCATCTTGCCGCCCCTTGGCGCAGCGGGCGAGGACGCCCTCTGGACAGCCGCCGGGACGGCGGCGCTACATGCTTCTTGACCGCGAAGTAGTCTACCAAGCGGCGGCATTGCTCGCGCGTTTTTCACGGAGCGCTGACTCCGGTGGTGAATCTGGCTTCCAGAGGTAAACATGGGGGGCCTTTTTTCTTGACATCTGGACTCAGGCTCGTAAGATAGGAACATATTTATGCATTAGCGTGAATATTTATTCATGATGAATAAAACATTGCGGCAACGGGCGGTCCTCGACGTGTTGAAGCACGGGACGATCGCCAGCCAGGAGGACCTTCAGCGGCTCCTGCGCAAGCGGGGATTCAAGGTTGGACAGGCGACTTTATCGCGCGACATCCGCGATCTGAATCTGAGCAAGACTTCTCACGGCTATTCCCTGCCGCACGGGGACGGTGCGGCCGGCATTGCGCTGCCTCCCGTGTCGCGACTGGTGCGCGAGTTTGTGCTCGATATTCGCTCCGCCCAGAACCTGCTAGTCATCAAAACGATAGTGGGCAGCGCGCAACCCGTGGCCGCGGCGCTGGATGAAACCGACTGGACCGAGGTCGTGGGCACGATTGCCGGCGACGATACGATCCTGATTGTTTGTCCGGATAAAGATGAGGCCCGGAAATTGGTGGGGCGGATCGAGGAAATGCTGTCTTAGTGAGAACGATTAGCGACATGAAATGACCGCGAAACTCAAAACCGCTGTGTTGGGCGCGACCGGCTATTCCGGCCTGGAGCTTACGCGGATTCTTCTGCGTCATCCCCGGCTGGAAAAACCAGTTCTGCTGCGGCGCTCTGCCGACAATGGCAGCCCTTCGGATTTGGCGGACGTGTTTCCTATTCTTTCCGGCAACGGTGGTTACCCGCTGCAATCGCTCTCGTGGCCGGCGATGAAGCAGCAGGGAGTGGGATTGCTATTTCTGGCGACACCACATGAGGCATCGCGCTCGCTTGTGCCTGAGGCGCTTTCTCACGGGCTGCGCGTCATTGATCTGAGCGGAGCCTGGCGCTTGAAGCAGGAGCAACACCGGGCGATCTACAACTTTCAGGACTCGGATGCGATCACGGCAGCGCGACTGACGGAGAAAGCTGTTTATGGACTGCCCGAGTTAAATGGCGATTGCCTTGCGAATGCCACACTGGTGGCGAATCCCGGATGCTACGCAACGTCGGTGATTTTGGCGCTGGCGCCGCTGCTTAAGGCCGGAGTCGTCGATCGAAACCGCGGAATCGTTTCCGATTCGAAATCCGGCGTGTCGGGAGCAGGCAAGGAACCGACAGCCAAGACGCACTTTGTGGCGGTGGCCGACAACCTGTCTGCGTATTCGGTTTTCAACCACCGGCATGTGGGCGAAATTGTCGAACAACTCGCACTCGGCGCGCAGGAGTTGATCTTTACGCCGCACCTGCTTCCGATTCCGCGAGGGATTTTGTCGACGATTTACTTGCATCTCAACCGCGAGATGACGCCATTGGAAGTGGAATCGTGCTTTCGGAATTTTTATTTGGGTAAGCGCTGGGTGCGGGTGTTTCAAACACCGAAGCTGCCGCAGGTGCAGTTTTCGTTGCAGACAAACTACTGTGATCTGGGATTTTGCCTGGCCGAGGACGGCCGGCGGTTGGTGCTGATTTCCTGCATCGACAACCTGCTGAAGGGCGCAGCCGGACAGGCGGTGCAGAACATGAATCTGATGTATGGGTGGTCGGAAGACGAGGGACTGCAGTGACAATCGTAGTCAAAATCGGAGGTGCGGCGCTTGAGGATGCTCCTACTCTTCGCAAGTGCGCGCGGGCGATCGCCGAGTTGGCGCAGGATGGCCATCGCGTGGCCGTGGTTCACGGCGGCGGCAGTGCGCTGACCCGCGTTCTGAAACAACTTGGGAAGCAAAGCGAATTTATCGGCGGGCTTCGTGTTACCGATGCGGAAACTCGCGATGTAGCACTCATGGTGCTGGGCGGAATCGTGAACAAGAAACTCGTGGCTACGATTCAGGCCGCGGGAATGCCTGCGGTTGGATTCTGCGGCGGTGACGGCATGAGCTTTCGGGCGCGGCGAAAACATATTCGCGGGAACGATCTGGGGTTCGTCGGCGAGATTTGCTTTGCGGAACCGTGCTGGATCGAAGCGCTGTGGCAACAGGGGGGCATTCCCGTTCTGGCGTCGCTGGCTCTGGGAGCCGACGGCGAGTATTACAACGTGAATGCAGACGAGATGGCCGCCGCTTGCGCCGCGGCCTGCCACGCGAATGCACTCATCTTCCTCACGGATGTGGCCGGGGTAAAAGACGCGGAAGGAGCCGTGATCCCGTGGCTGAGCACCAAGCAGGCGCAGGACATGGTGGACGGAGCGATGGTCAGCGGCGGCATGTTGCCCAAGCTGGAGGCATGCCGACAGGCGTTGAAACAGGGAGTGGGCAGGGTGCGAATATTGCCCGCTGCCGAAGCGGACGCTCTGCCGCAGTTTTACCTCACCAAATTGAATTGCGGAACAGAGGTCACCTGCGCATGAGCGCAGGAATAAAGATTCAAGATAGGAGTCATAGTTGAACAGTCCATTACAAAGCAGAGCGCCGGCGGTGCCGGAAACATTTCCCGGCATCTTCTGGTGCCCGGACTTGGTTTCGACGCGCGATCTGGGACCGCAAGGAGTGCAGGCCGTGCTCCATCTGGCGGAACTCATGAAGTCTCGGCCGTCAGTTTTTCAACGGTCGCTGGCCGGAAAACAGATGGTGATGTTTTTTGAGAAGCCTTCGCTGAGGACGCGGCTGACGTTCGAGGCCGGGATGACGAGCCTTGGGGGCGCGGCCATGTTCGTAGACCAGTCGCAGAGCCGACTGGATGCTCGCGAGACGCTGAGCGACATTGCGCATAATCTCGAACGCTGGGTGGATGTGATCGTGCTGCGCACGTTCGCGCAGGAAACCATCGAAGGCATGGCTCGTTATGCTTCAGTCCCGGTCATCAATGCGCTCAGCGATCTGGAGCATCCGTGCCAGGCACTGGCGGATTATTTCACGCTGCAGGAACGGTTCGGGGATCTCAAGAAGATCTCGCTGGCATATGTGGGCGATGGCAACAATGTCGCTCATTCTTTGTTGCTAACTTGTGCGTGCCTGGGGTCTTCGATCCGAATCGCTACGCCGAAGGGATATTCGCCGAATGCGCAGATTGTTGCCGACGCGCGGAAGATCGCAAAAGAGACGGGGGCTCGAATCGAGTTGCTGACCGATCCGCATGCTGCGGTCGCCGGGGTGGACGCGGTTTACACCGACGCGTGGGCGAGCATGGGTCAGGAACAGGAAGCGGAGCGGCGGGCCGAGATATTTCCGCCCTACCAGGTGAATCGGGAACTTATGGCGGAAGCGGCGCCCTACGCGGCTTTCATGCACTGTCTGCCGGCGCATCGCGGGGAGGAAGTCACCGATGAGGTGATGGACTCCGAGAACTCAGTCATCTTCGAGCAGGCGGAAAACCGGCTGCACGTTCAGAAATCTATTCTGTATTTATTGTTGGGCGGCGCGGTACGCCTGCCCGTAAGGAGCGCTCATGCCTGAAAAAGTTGTTCTCGCTTATTCCGGGGGATTAGACACGTCAATCATCATTCCATGGTTAAAAGAAAATTATTCCTACGACGTTATCGCAATGATCGGCGACGTTGGTCAGGGTGACGACATCGAAGCTGTGGTGGAGAAAGCCTATACGACCGGCGCCAGCAAGGTGGTCGTGGAGGATCTCCGCGAAGAATTCCTGACTGAGTATGTGTTCCCTGCCCTGAAGGCTGGAGCCGTTTACGAGCACAAGTATCTACTCGGAACTTCGCTGGCTCGTCCCGTGATCGCGAAACATCAGGTTGAGGTGGCGCTGCGTGAAGGAGCAACTGCCGTCGCTCACGGATGCACGGGCAAGGGCAATGATCAGGTGAGGTTTGAACTGACCTACCAGGCGCTCGCTCCGGAGTTGAAGATCATTGCGCCGTGGCGGGAGTGGACGTTGAAGTCGCGGGAAGACTGCCTGGATTACGCGGAGCAACATGGAATTCCGGTGGCGGCAAGCCGCGAGAAGATTCACAGCCGCGACCGCAATTTGTGGCACATCAGCCATGAAGGCGGGGAATTGGAGGATGCCGGGAACGCACCTTTGCCGACCACGTGGCAGATTACGCGCTCGCCGCAGGAGGCGCCGGATAAAGAAGAACAAGTGCGCATCGGCTTCGCAGCGGG
>Ga0182024_10024123_pt1 | contig 10836 bp, 9 predicted proteins | sample P32metaG_FD_120480 | JGI IMG/M metagenome (GOLD analysis project Ga0182024, IMG submission 120480) | Permafrost microbial communities from Stordalen Mire, Sweden - P3-2 metaG (Illumina Assembly) | ecosystem: Environmental > Terrestrial > Soil > Wetlands > Permafrost | place: Sweden: Stordalen...
ACGAAATATATCGGCGGCCACGGCACCTCGATCGGCGGCATCGTCGTCGATGGCGGCAATTTCGACTGGGAGAAGCACGCCGACCGCTTTCCGCTCCTCAACCAGCCGGACCCGGCCTATCACGGCGCGGTGTGGACCGAGGCCGTGAAGCCGATGGGGCCGGTTGCCTATATCATCAAGATGCGGGTGACCCTGTTGCGCGACCTTGGCGCGGCGGCGAGCCCGTTCAATTCCTTCCTGCACATCCAGGGCCTAGAGACATTGCCCTTGCGGATGCGGGCGCATTGCGCCAATGCCGCGGCGGTCGCCCGAGTGCTCAAAGGCCACCCCAAGGTCAGCAAGGTGATCCACCCGAGCGTGATGGAAGGCGAGCCGCGCCGCCGGGCCGATACCTATCTGAAGGGCGGCTATGGCGGGCTCTTGGGCTTTGAGCTGAAGGGCGGCAAGGATGCCGGGCGGCGCTTTATCGACGCCCTCCAGATGTTCTACCACGTCGCCAATATCGGCGATGCGCGCAGCCTTGCGATCCATCCGGCGAGCACCACGCATTCGCAGCTGACCCCGGAAGAACAGCTGCAGACCGGCGTCACCGACGGCTATGTCCGCCTCTCGCTCGGCATCGAGCACGAGGACGACATCGTCGCCGACCTCAAACAGGCGCTCGATAAGGCGTGAGCCAGCCGGCGAAATGAGCGGCGCGACACGGCTGCGACTGGATTGGCCCATCGATCTGGCGCTGACCGTTGCCAGCCACGGCTGGGCCTATCTCGCGCCATGGCAGTGGGACGCGGAGGGCGGACGCCTCGCGCGCGCGGAGCGGATCGGCCAGACGACCGGGAGGATCGTGGTCAGCCAGCCGAACCCGAACAGCCTCGACGTCACCTGGGAAGAGCTTGAATTTGCGCATCATATTGGGGAGATCCTGCGCCGTGTCAGGCGCTGGATTTCGGCCGAGTGGGACCCCGGCGCGGCAATCGCCGCGCTGGGCGGCGGCTTCGCGGACGACGCCAGGCTGATCGCGGCCGGCGGCGGACGCCTCCTGCGCTGCTCGACCTTCTACGAGGATTTCATCAAGACGCTCTTGACGATCAACACCAGTTGGTCGGGCACCTGCCGGATGAGCGCGGCGCTGGTCGCCGAGCCCGGCGGCGGCGCGTTTCCTATGCCCGAAGCGGTGATCGACTATGGCGAAGAGCGGCTGCGCCGTGTCGCCAAACTCGGCTTTCGCGCCCCGACCGCGGTTGATGCGACGCGCCGGATGCTCGACGACGGCCTGATCGACAGCGAGGGCCACGGGCTCGAAGACCGCCTCGACCACGACTATCTCGTGAGCCTCAAGGGTATCGGCCCCTATGCGGCGGCGCATTGCCGGATGCTCTTGCACGATTTCAGCCGCATCCCCATCGATTCAGTGGTGGTCGCCCATCTGCGCGACCGGCATGAGACGAGTCCGGCAGAGTTCATCGCGGCCCGGGCCGAATGCGGCGCCTATCTCGGGCTCGGGTATCGGCTGATGCGGCTGCGCGAGAAATTCGCCGTGCCGGAATTCGACGTGAGCCCGCCCAAACCGGCGGCAACGGGCTATTGACCCAACTCAATGAGCGGCGCGGCCGACGGTCTCCAGCACACCGTCGAGCATCTGCTGGACCGAGAAGGACGCGAGCACCAGACCCATGATCTGGGTGACGACCATGATCCCTGCGGTGCCGAGATGGCGCTGGATCCGCGCGGCCAACAATAGGGCCAGCAGCACTGCCGCCAAGACGACGACCATCAACCCTGCTGTGACGCTCTGCTCGGCCAGCGAAAAACGGTTGTTGTCGGTAAGGAGCACGACCGCGAGCAAAGCGCCGGGGCTGGCGATGCTGGGCATCGCCACCGGGAAGACGGCGATCTCGACCGCGGTGCGGGTGGGCTCGGCCGCGCCCCCCTGGTGATGGCCGCTGAAGATCATCTGCAAGGCAAAGACGAATAGCACCGCCGCCCCGGCAATGCGAAACGCCGGGATCCCGATATGCATGGCCTCCAGGGCATACTGGCCGCCATAGAGGAACAGCGTCAGCACAAAGAGCGCCACCGCCACGGCGATCAGCGCAACCTTCCGGCGGTCGGGCGGGTCCAGCCGCGCGGTCGCATGCAGGAAGATCGGGATCGAGCCGATCGGGTCGGTGACGACGACCAGCGTGATCAGGTTCTCGGCGAGCGGCTTCAGCATGTCGCGGAAGTGGCAGTGGGCTGGTCACCGTGGCCCACGGTCCGGGGGGAAGCAAGCGGGTTTGCCCGACCGGGGACCGCCGCGCCATAATGGTGCAGCCGCGCAGACCCGAACCGAGGAGGAACGATGGACGGCAGCGAAATCGGCGACATCGAGCAGTTCGGCATCGGCCAGCCGGTGCGGCGCCGCGAGGACAGGCGCTTCATCACCGGCGCCGGCCGCTTTACCGACGACATCAATCTGCCCGGCCAGGCCTGGGGCCTTGTGCTGCGCAGCCCTCACGCCCACGCCAAGATCCGCGCGATCGATCTCGCGGCGGCCAAAGCCGCGCCGGGCGTCCTCGGCATCTTCACGATCGCCGATCTCGACGCCGACGGGATCGCCGAGATCCCGACCCAGGCCAAGGTGCCGGGCAAGGGCGGCTCGGAGATGTTCGCGCCGACCCGGCCCGTTCTGGCGCGCGGGGTGGTGCGCTATGTCGGCAACCCGGTCGCCTATGTCGTCGCCGAGACCCTGACGCAAGCGCGCGATGCCGCCGAGCTGATCGAAGTCGATTACCAGAGCCTCCCTGCAATCGTCGATCTCGCCGCGGCCGCCAAGCCCGGCGCACTGCTCCTCTATCCCGAGCGCGGCTCCAACCTCTGCGTCCATTGGGAGAGCCACGACGACAGTGCGGTCATGGCCGCCTTCGCCGAAGCCCACAAGATCGTCGCGCTCGATTTCGTCAACAACCGCGTCGTCGGCAGCCCGATGGAGCCGCGCGTCGCGATCGGCGATTGGGATGAGGAAAACCAGCGCTACACGCTCTATTCGCCGACCCAGGGCGTGATCCGGGTGCAGAACAGCCTCGCCACGATCGCCTTCAAGGTGCCCAAGGAGAATCTGCGGGTGGTCTCGCCCGATGTCGGCGGCGGCTTCGGGTTGCGCGGCAAGCTGTTCCCGGAATCGGTGCTGGTGCTGTTCGCAGCAAAGCGCTTGAAGCGCCCGGTCAAATGGCTCGCCGACCGCCAGGAGACCTTCCTCGCCGACGTGCATGGCCGCGACCATGTCACCCATGGTGAGATGGCGTTCGACGCCGATGCCCGGATCCTCGGCCTGCGCATCCGGAGCCTCGCCAACGCCGGCGCCTACCTCTCGGACAACGGTCCGCGCGTCTCGACGATGGCCGGGGCGCGGATCGCCGGCACCGTCTACCACGTGCCGGCGATGCAATTGTCGGTCGAGGTGACCTTCACCAACACCGTGCCGGTCTGCGCCTATCGCGGCGCCGGGCGGCCGGAGATCTGCTACCAGATGGAGCGCATGCTGGATCAGGGGGCGCGCGCCTTCGGCATCGCCCGCGACGAGATCCGCCGGCGCAATTTCATCCGGCCCGACATGCTCCCCTACAAGAACCGGGTCGGCATGGTTATCGATTCCGGGCATTTCCAAGAAACCATGGAACTGGCGCTGGAGCGCGCCGATTGGGCCGGCTTCGAGGCGCGCCGCACCGCGGCGCGGCGGCGGGGCCGGCTGCGCGGCATCGGGCTCGGCTATTATGTCGAAGCCTCGGGCGGGCAGCCGACCGAGCAGGCAAGCGTCAAGCTAACGCCGGACGGCCGGGTCGAGGTGATCATGGGTACCTTCAGCCACGGCCAAGGCCACGAGACCGCGTTTTCGCAGATCATCGCGCAGAAGCTGCACGTGCCGTTGGATTCGATCGATTTCCGCCAGGGCGACACCGATTTCGTCACATTCGGCAACGGCACCGGCGGCTCGCGCTCGTCGCAGATGGGCGGGGTCGCGGCCGCGCGCGCCTGCGACCAGGTGATCGAGAAGGCGCGGCGCATCGCGGCGCACGCGCTCGAAGCCGCGGCCGCCGACCTCAGCTTCCGCGCCGGCGCCTTCGAGGTCGTCGGCACCGACCTGCGCATCACGCTGCGCCAAGCCGCGGCGCTCGCGCAGGATCCGACGACGATGCCCGAAGGCGAGACCCCGGGCCTCGACGAGACCTGTCTCTATCGCCGCCCGACCGAGTGCAATTTTCCCAACGGCGCGCATATCGCCGAGGTTGAGATTGACGGCGATACCGGAAGGATCGAGGTCGTCAAATACACCGCGGTCGACGATTGCGGCCTCCTGATCAACCCGCTCCTGGTCATCGGCCAGGTGCACGGCGGGGTGTGCCAGGGCCTCGGGCAGGCGGTGCTCGAGCACACCGCCTACGACGCCGCATCGGGCCAGTTCCTCGCCGGCTCGTTCATGGATTACGCGATGCCGCGGGCCGAGGATCTGCCGCCGATGGAGGTGTCGTTCAACCCGGTCGCGAACCCGTCCAACGAGCTCGGGGTCAAGGGCATCGGCGAAGCGGGCGCGTGCGGCGCGCCGCCCTCGATCGTCAGCGCGGTCTGCGACGCGCTCGGAATCTTGCATCTCGACATGCCGCTCCTGCCGGAGAAAATCTGGCACGCGCTGCAACAGACCGGGCTGCGCCCGGCGGCCGACTGAGGTCGCATGGCCCCTTTGCGGTCGGCTCCCGCCATCGCCCTCCCCCGCATCTTCCTGGCGTTCGTACGGGTGGGCTGCACCAGCTTTGGCGGCGGGACGGCCGGGTGGCTCCATCGCGATATGGTGCTGAAGCGCCGCTGGCTCGACGATGCGACCTTTCTCTCGGACTTCGCACTGGGGCAGGCCATCCCCGGCTCCAACGGGATCAAGCTGACCGTGCAGATCGGTCAGCGGCTGCACGGCGCCGCCGGTGCGGTCGTCGCCCTCGTCGGTCTCCTGGCCGGACCGTTCGCGATCGTGCTCGCGATCGGCGCCGCCTATGCCGGGTTCGGCGAGAACCGGATCCTGCACCAGATGCTCGACGGGGTGGCCGCCGCGGTCATCGGGCTGACCTTCGCCACCGGGCTGCACAGCATGGCGCACAGCCGGCCAGGCCTCGCGGGCCTGACGCTCGCTGCCGCGACGGTGCTGTGCGTCGGGATCTTGCGCTGGCCGATGCTGCCGGTCGTCGCCGTGCTGGCGCCGCTCGGCATCGGCCTGGCGCTGGTCGAACCGCGCCGCCGCTGAGATGAGCGAGGGATCGGGCGGCGCCCTCATCGCGCTCGGCCTCGTCTTCGCGCCGCTGTCGCTCCTGTCGTTCGGCGGCGGCAATGCGGTCATCGCCGACATCGCCCAGCAATCGATCGCGGTCTATCACTGGACCAGCGAGCGCGAATTTGCCGATCTCTTCGCCTTGTCGCGCGCGGCGCCGGGGCCGGGCTCGATGCTGGCGACGCTGATCGGCTGGAAGGTCGCCGGGTTCTCGGGCGCGCTGGTTGCGACGACAGCATACTATCTCCCCTCGGCGCTGCTCGTCTTCGGCGCGGCGCGGCTGTGGGGGCGCTGGCGCGGCTCGGTGTGGCATAGCGCGATCGAGCGGGGTCTCGCCCCGATCGCGGCAGGGCTGTTTCTGTCGGGCGGGATCGTCGTCTTGCGCGCCTCGCCCTCCGGCTGGCCGGTCTGGGCGGCAGCGATCGTCACGACGGCGGCGCTGCTGCGCTGGCCCCAGCTGCACCCGGTGCCGCTCCTGCTCGCCGGCGCGGCGCTGTTCGGCCTCCTGGCGCTCAGCCAGTGAAAACGCCGGTCACGCTCGCCCCCGAAGCGCTTGATTTCGCTGGGCTGATCCGCGCCGGCGACACGATCGGCTGGGCGCAGGCGACGGCCGAGCCGGTGTTTCTGACCCGCCTGCTCAACGAACAGGCGCTGCGCTGCCCGCCATTTCGCCTGTTCTTCGCCCTGACCTTCGCCGGCGATTTCAGCGCCGACCATCCGCACGTGACGGTGAGCGCGTTGGGTGGTGGCGGCGCGGCGCGGCGGTTTTTCGGCGGCGGCGCCGGCAACGTCATCCCGGCCAACATCTCGGATCTGTGCGGTCTGATCGCCGGTGGCCGTCCGCGCATCGATATCGTGCTGTTGCAGGTGAGCGGGCCCGACGACGCCGGGCATTACAATGCCGGGGTCGGCATCGAATGCCTGCACGAGATGATCGCCGGGGCGCGGCTCGTCATCGCCCAGCTCAACCCGGCCCTGCCGTGGACCAACGGCGACACGCGGATCGAAAGCGGGCTGATCGATATCCTCGTTCCGGCGACCCACCCGGTGCTCGAACTGCCGGCGCCCAGGATCGGCCCGGTCGAGACCGCTATCGCCCTGCATGTCGCGCGCCTCGTCCCGGACCGCGCGACCATCGAGCTCGGCATCGGCCGCATCCCCGAGGCAGTGACCGCGGCGCTCGGCAATAAACGCGGCCTCGGCATCCATTCCGGATCGATCGGCGACGGGGTCGCCGATCTGATGGCGGCCGGCATCGCCGACAATCGCCATAAGGAGATAGATGCCGGGATCACCGTGACGCTGATGTTGATGGGGACGCGCCGGCTCTATGCCTTTGCCGACCGCAACAAAGAGATCGAGATCCGCTCGCCGCGCTATACCCACGATGCGCTGGTGCTGGGCCAATTCCGCCGCTTTGTCGCGATCAACTCGGCGCTGGAAATCGACCTGACCGGGCAGGTCAACGCCGAGACGCTGGCGGGCCGCACCGTCGGCCTCACCGGCGGCCAGATGGATTTCGTGCGCGCCGCCAACCGGGCGCCGGAGGGTCGCTCGATCATTGCGCTGCCGTCGACGAGCCGCGACGGCAAGCACTCGCGCATCGTGGCCCGGCTCGCCGACGGGGTAGTCACAACGCCGCGGGCCGATGCTGATTGCATCGTCACCGAGTACGGCATCGCCGACCTCAAGGGCCGCACCCTCGCGGAGCGCGCTCAGGCGCTGATCGGTATCGCCGACCCGGCCTTCCGCGCCGACTTGCAACGCGCGAGCGCGCGGCTGGTGTGAGTCAGCCCCGACGCCGCAGGCGGCGAGGGCGCGCCAATTTCGGTATGACCCCGAGCGGAGCCTCCGTGGTGGCCGTGTCCGGCGGCAGCGTCGCGGCCATCCGCCTCCGCTCGTCTTCGAGCCGGTCGATCCGGCGCTGCAACACCTTCGCCTCGTCGAATTTGAACGCCGACATTGCCAGATCGTACTGCCCCCGGAGGGTGGCCAGCTCGCGATCGATCTCGGCGAGCCGGACGCGCCTTGTTGCGGTGTCGTCCATTCCGTCTCTTCAATCGTCATGCCCGCGCAAGCGGGCATCCAGGGGCGAGCGACGGAGCGGCGTCCCTGGATGCCCGCTTGCGCGGGGGTGACAGGAGGGGGAGCTCATGCCTCCAGCACGATCTTGCCGGCATGGCGGCGCGACAGGAGCGCCTCCATTGCGGCGCCTGCCTCGGCCAAGGGGAAGGTCCGAGAGACGACGGGCTTGAGCCGTCCGGCCTCCCACCAACGCAGCAATGCCGCGAGGTTGCGGCTGACCAGGACCGGGTCGCGCTCCGCCTGGGCGCCCCACACGACGCCGACGACCGAGATGTTCTTGACCAGGATCAGATTGGCCGGCACCGACTGGATGCGGCCCGCGGCGAAGCCGATGACCAGCATGCGGGCTTCCCAATTGACCGCGCGCAGCGCCTGATCGAACGCATCGCCCCCCACGGGATCGAAGACCACGTCGGCGCCCTGCCCCTGGGTCAATTCGCGCACCCGGTCGCGGATGCTCTCCTGTCGGTAATCGATCAACTCGTCGGCGCCGTGCGCACGTGCGACCGCGAGCTTCTCCGCGCCGCCGGCGGCGGCGATGACCCGGGCGCCGAGCTCCTTGCCGATCTCGACCGCGGAGAGGCCGACCCCGCCAGCGGCGCCGAGCACCAATAGCGTCTCGCCGGGCTGGAGATGGCCGCGATGGGTCAACGCGAAATGCGCGGTGCCGTAGGCGACCGGAAAGGCCGCGGCGGTAACGAAATCCATCGCGTCCGGGATCGGCACGACCGCGTCTGCGTTGACGACGATCTCCTCGGCGTAGCCGCCGCCAAAGCGCAGCACCGCGAGGACACGCCGGCCGGGCGCGAGGTGGCGGATCTCGGCGCCGGTCTCGACCACCACGCCGGCAGCTTCCAGGCCGGGGGTGAACGGGAATTCGGGCTTCACCTGGTATTTTCCGGCGATCATCAGGGTGTCGGCGAAATTGACGCCGCAGGCTCGGACCCGGATGCGGGCCTCGTTGGGGCGCAACGGCGGACGCGCCACCTCGTCGAATTGCAGCCTGTCGGGGCCGCCCCATTCGCGGCAGAGAATGCTTTTCACCGCAATGCTCCTCGGCAATTCGGCGATCAGGATAGCCGAAGGACCGGGCCGGGGCAGCGGCGATGCAACTGCCGGCGAAGCTGCCCCTTTGACCCTTCCCATGCTAACTTCCCGGTTGCAGGCGCCGGAAGCAAGCGCCGCCAAAAGCGGGAGGAAAGGGATATGGGAGGATACCTCCGGGGACTGGCAGCCGCGGCCTCGTTGCTGCTCGCGATCGGCGCCGGCACTGGTGCCCTCGCGCAAAAACGCGGCGGCATCCTCAAGATGTACAGCCTCGACAGCCCGCCGAGCATGTCGATCCTCGAGGAAGCCACGCTCTCCTCAGAGGCGCCGCTGATGGGCGTGTTCAACAATCTGATCATGTTCGACCAGCATGTCGCGCAGGACAGCCTGGCCTCGATCGTACCCGACCTGGCGACCGGCTGGTCGTGGAGCGAGGACGGGACCGCGCTGACTTTCCCGCTGCGCCAAGGCATCAAATGGCACGACGGCAAGCCGTTCACCGCCGCCGATGTCGTCTGCACCTGGGACCTGATGATGGAAAAGTCGAGCGAGAAGCTCCGCTTCAACCCCCGAAAATCCTTGTACACGAACCTCGATCAGGTAACCGCCACCGGCGATTACGAGGTCACCTTTCATCTGAAGCGCCCGCAACCGGCGTTTCTGATGCTTCTCGCCGGCGGGTTCTCGGCGATCTACCCCTGTCATGTGCCGCCGGCCCAGATGCGCCAGCATCCGATCGGCACCGGACCGTTCAAGTTCGTCGAGTTCAAACCGAACGAGGATATCAAGGTCACGCGCAACCCGGATTATTGGAAACCGGGCCTGCCTTATCTCGACGGCATCGAGTACACGATCATCCGCGACCGGTCGACGGCCAACCTGGCGTTCGTCTCCGGCAATGTCGACATGACCTTTCCCTATAGCCTGTCGGTCCCGTTGATGAAGGATGTGCAGAGCCAGCTGCCGCAGGCGATCTGCGAGCTGACGCCGGGCGGCGGCATCAACCGCCACGTGCTCGTCAACCGCGACAGGCCGCCCTTCGACAACCTCGACTTGCGGCGGGCGATGGCGCTGAGCCTCGACCGCAAGGCCTTCATCGACATCATCGCCCACGGCGAGGGCGACGTCGGCGGGGTGCTGCAGCCGCCGCCCGGCGGGTTGTGGGGCATGCCGCCGGAGATGCTCAGGGAATTGCCGGGCTATGCCCCCGATGTCGAGAAAAACCGTGCCCAGGCCCGGCAGATCATGGAAAAGCTGGGCTATGGGCCGGACAAAAGACTCCCGATCAAGGTGTCGACGCGGGACCTTCCATTCTACCGGGACCCGACGGTGATCCTGATCGACCAATTAAAGCAGGTTTATATCGACGCCGAGCTCGAATCGATCGACACCTCCCGCTATTTCCCCAAGATCATGCGCAAGGAATTCACCGTCGGCCTCAACCTGCAGACCAGCGGACCCGATCCCGACCCGACCCTCGACCTGTTTTACGGCTGTGGGTCGAGCCTCAATTGGGACGGCTACTGCAACCCGGAGGTCGACAAGCTGATCGAGCGGCAATCGATCGAGGCCGATATGGACCGCAGGAAGCAGCTGGTGTGGGCGATCGAGCGCAAGCTGGCCGAGGATGTCGCCCGGCCGATCATCTTCTACGACCACGTCGCGACCTGTTGGCAACCCTATGTCAAGGGACAGACGATCATGGTCAACAGCATCTTCAACGGTAACCGCCGGGAGGACGTTTGGCTCGACAGATGACGCCCGCCATGGCCCGGTACCTCCAGAGCGCTGCGGCTGCAGCCGCGCTGTACCTCGCTCTCGCCGGCGCCGACGGCGCGCTGGCGCAAAAGCAGGGCGGCGTTCTCCAGGTCTATCACCGTGACAGCCCGAGCAGCATGTCGGTGATCGAGGAGGCGAGCCTGTCGACCGCGATGCCGATGATGGCGGTGTTCAACAACCTGGTCATGTACGACCAGCACGTCGCGCAGAACAGCATGGCCGCGATCGTGCCCGATTTGGCTACCGGCTGGTCGTGGAGCGAGGATGGGAAAGAGCTTACCTTTCAGCTGCGCGACGGCGTCCGCTGGCATGACGGCCAGCCGTTCACCGCGCGCGACGTGCGATGCACCTGGGAATTGCTGCTCGATAGCGGGCCCGCGCATCTGCGCACCAACCCGCGCAAATTCTGGTGGCAGAATGTCGAGCGGGTCACCGCCGATGGCGACCGCGCCGCGACCTTTCACCTGAAACGCCCGCAGCCTGCGCTGATCGCGCTCATCGCGTCGGGCTATTCGCCGGTCTATCCGTGCCACGTGCCGCCCTCGCAGATGCGCCAGCACCCGATCGGCGCCGGGCCGTTCAAGTTGGTCGAATACAAGCCGAACCAGGGGATCAAGCTCGTGCGCAACCCG
>Ga0182024_10024124_pt1 | contig 10836 bp, 10 predicted proteins | sample P32metaG_FD_120480 | JGI IMG/M metagenome (GOLD analysis project Ga0182024, IMG submission 120480) | Permafrost microbial communities from Stordalen Mire, Sweden - P3-2 metaG (Illumina Assembly) | ecosystem: Environmental > Terrestrial > Soil > Wetlands > Permafrost | place: Sweden: Stordalen...
CCCGAGCGCGTGGCCGCCTTCCTCGATGAAATGAAGGAGATCGGGCTGGACGGCACGACGATTTCCCCCGGCTACGCCTATGAGCGGGCGCCCGATCAGGAGAGCTTCCTTAACCGCACCAAGACCAAGCAGCTCTTCCGCGACATCTTCGCGCTGGGCGACGGCGGCAGGAAGTGGTCGTTCACCCAGTCGACCATGTTCCTGGACTTTTTGGCCGGCAACCAGGCCTATCACTGCACGCCGTGGGGCAACCCCACGCGCACGGTGTTCGGCTGGCAGAAGCCCTGTTATCTGCTCGGCGAAGGCTATGCGGCGACGTTCAAGGAGCTGATGGAAGACACCGCCTGGGACGACTACGGCGTCGGCAACTATGAGAAGTGCCAGGACTGCATGGTGCACTCGGGCTTCGAGGCCAGCGCGGTCACCGACACCATGAAGCACCCCTTGAAGGCGCTCGGCGTCAGCCTGCGCGGCGTTCGCACCACCGGGCCGATGGCCAAGGACATCTCCATCGAAAACCAGCGCCCGGCGGACTTCGTCTTCTCAGGCCATGTGGATGCGATGCTCGCCGAGATAAGGACATCCAACCCCCGGGCCAAGAAGGTCGAGCGCGTCTCTTAAGGCGCGAAAAGCGGCGCCCGCTTCCCTGGCGGTCCGCAGCAGGGCCGGCAGTTCCCACGGCCGGGCGATCAGCGCCCGCAGCACCGCGGCGATGTCTGCGTCGCCATCGGCCTTGAAGCCGGCTTGCGCGGCGCGGGGCAGGGGGCGGTGGGCCGGATCGCTGACCGCCCGCAGGATCGCGAAGGGGACGCCGGCGTCCGCGACCAGGTGCGATTCCATGTCCACGGCGATGGCCCCAGTTCGCGCATGGAGCGCGGCCTTGGCCGCGGCGCTGGTCGCCATGGCCCCGCTCGACGCGATGCCGCCGCGCCGTGCGTCCGGCAGGGCCGCCATCAGCCGATCGGCCCAGGCGGCGTCGGCGGGCGCGCCGTTCACGCCGCTCCCCACCACCAAGTCGCCGGCCTGCAAGGACGGCTCCAGGGCGCCGCAGAGCCCGAAGCTGATCACCGCCGCGGGGCGCTCCGCCAGGGCCTCGGCCAGCCCCCGGCCGGCGATCATCACCCGCCCGGCCCCCCCCGCCATCCGCGCCTCGCGCCTCATGCCGACGACGATGAGGAGGGTGGGGTCGTTCGTCACATGCCCCACGCCACCCGCCGGTTGGCAGCCGCGCGCAGGTTGCGGTAGCGGGCCAGGGCCCACAGGGGGAAGAGGGTCGCGTAGCCGTGGTAGCGCAGATAGAAGACGCGCGGGAAGCCGCCGCCGGTGTAGCCGGGCTCCTCCCAGTCGCCGCCTGGGTTCTGATGCGCCGCGAGCCAGGCGATTCCCCGCTCAACGGCCGGATGATCGACGCGGCCGGCGGCCATCAGGCCCAGGAGGGCCCAGGCGGTCTGGGAAGCGGCGGAGGGGGCCGGCTCGTGGCCGCGATAGTCGAGGCGGTAGGACTCGCAGCCTTCCCCCCAACCGCCGTCGCCGTTCTGGATGGCGATCAACCAGTCGGCGGCGCGGGCGACCATGGGGGTGTTGGCGGGAAGTCCGGCCGCGTTGAGGGCGCACAGGACCGACCATGTTCCGTAGATGTAGTTGACGCCCCAGCGGCCGAACCAGCTCCCGTCCGGCGTCTGTTCGCGGGTCAGAAAGGCCAGGCCCGCTTTCATGCGCGGTGTGCGCGCGTCCTCGCCAAGCTGGGCCAGCATGCCCACGCAGCGGGCGGCGACGTCGGCGGTGGGGGGATCGAGCAGGGCGCCGTGGTCGGCGAAGGGGATGTTGTTGAGATAGTGGAAGGTGTTGTCGGCATCGAAGGCGCCCCAGCCGCCGTTGCGGCTCTGCAGGCCCTCCACCCACTCGCGCCCGCGACTGATCGCGTGGCCATAGTCGCCGCCGGCCCGGTGCATGGCCATGACCACCACGGCGGTGTCGTCGAGGTCGGGGTAGTGGTCGTTGCGGTACTGGAAGGCCCAGCCGCCCGGCCGCACGCCGGGGCGCTGACCTGCCCAATCGCCGGCGACCTTGAGGACCTGCAGGGGCTTTAGCCAATTCAGGGCGGCCAGGGCGGTGGCGCGGCTGGCGGGCTCGCCGGTTTCCAGCAGGGCGTGGGCGGCGAGCGCCGTGTCCCACACCGGCGACAGGCAGGGCTGGCAGTAGGCCTCGTCGTCGCGGACGATCAGCAGCTTTTCTATTGCCGCGCGGGCGGTGGCGCGATGGGGGTGGCCCTCGCCATGGCCCAGGGCGTCGTACATCATCACCGCATTGGCCATGGCCGGGAAAATGGCGCCCAGGCCGTCCTCGCCGTTGAGCCGCTGGGTGACGAAGGCGGCGCAGCGGTCGATGGCGCGCTGGCGCGAGCGTTTGGGGAAAAGCGGTTCGATGACGCGCAGGACCGCGTCGAGAGCGAAAAAGGCGCTGGCCCAGGGCTCCTTCTGGTGGGCGCCGCGCGCCAGGCCGCGCAGATTGGCCGGCGGGGCGATGAAAAGCTCGTCGATGGTGACGCCCAGGGGGTTGCGGGCGCGGGGCTTGAGCGCGCGCAGCACCAGCAGGGGGACGATCACCGTGCGCGCCCAATAGGAAATCTTGGAAAGATGAATGGGGAACCAGCGCGGGAGGCTGATGATCTCGGGCGGCATGCGCGGCACGGCGCGCCAGCCGATGACGCCGAAGAGGGCCAGGAGGATGCGGGTGAAGACGTTGCAGGCGGCCGCTCCGCCTCGCGCCAGGAGGGCCTCGCGGGCGGCGGCCATGTGCGGCGCGGCCGGATCGTCGCCGATCATCTTTAGGGCGAAGTAGGCCTTGACCGTGGCGCTGACGTCGAAGGCGCCGCCGTGATAGAGCGGCCAACCGCCGTGGGCGGCCTGGATGCGGCGCAGATAGACGCCGATCTTGCGCTCGAGCCCGCGGTCGCGCGCCTCGCCCAGATAGTGGCGCAGGAGGACGTATTCGGCGGGGATGGTGGCGTCGGCTTCCAGCTCGAACAGCCAGTGGCCGTCGGACTTCTGACGGGCGATGAGGGCGGCGGCGGCGCGGCCGACGGCGGCGCCCAAGTCAAGGGCCGCCGGGGCGGGGCGAAGGGGCGAGGCGTCGTCCATTGTCCTAGCCTAGCACGGCGCCCCCGCCGAATTTAAGCGCCGCCGCCGCCGCGGTGTTTCCCGATCGGACGGCGCCCTCGATGGTGGACGGCAGTCCCGTGGCGGTCCAGTCGCCCGCCAGGATCAGGTTGCGCCACCGGGTCGTGGCCCCCGGCCGCCTGGCGTTCTGCTGCGGTGTGGCCGAAAACGTCGCGCGGCGCTCCTTGATGATCCGCCAGGGCGGCGGCGTTGGCCCCAGCCCATAGACCGAGGCGATGTCGCGCCAGAAGGCGCCCGCGAGGGCTTCGCGATCCTCGTCGACGATGGCCTCGGCGGCGCTCACGGTGACCGACAAGCGGTCGGCAAATGCGAATATCCATTGCGCCGTCCCGCCGATGACGCCCAGCATGGGCGCGGCGTTCGCCGGCGCCGCGATCTTGAAGTGGGCGTTGACGATCGGACTGAAGCGGTCGGGGGCGGTCACGCCGGGCGCCAGCGTCGGGGTCACCCAGGCGGGGGTGGCGAGGATGACGCAATCGCGCTCGCCGACATCGATGGGGCCGTCCGCGGTGTCCAGGGTCACGACGCCCTGGTCACTGAACCCGAGAGCCCGCACGGGCCGCCCGAATTGCGCTTGCGCCCCGCGTTCGCGCAGGAAGGCCAGGGCCGGGTCTATGAAGGCGGCCGAAAGGTTCGGATGGGCGATCCGCGTACGATACGCCCTGCCTCCGCGCGCCAGCGACTGGCGCAACACCGCGCCGGCCAGCGCCGCGGCCCCGTCACGCGCCGCGCAATTGAGGGCTCCGACGAGAAACGGCTCGATGAGCCCGCGCCATAGCGGGCCGCGACAGGCGACCACCTCGGCGATTCTGCGATCGTCGCGGGCGGCGACCAGGGGCGCCAGGGCGGCATACTCGGCCAGACGCGTGCCGGGAACACGACGGCCGGCGAAGAGCAGCCACCAGGGGATAGGGCCGTCGTTGGGCTGAATTTTCCAGCGCGCGCCGTCGGCAAGATCGCAGAAATCCAGAACCGCGGTGGCCGGTCCCGTCACCCTGTCCTCGGCGCCGATCGACCGCAGATAGCCAAAAGTGGCGTGGTTGCCCGAAAGGATGAAGTGGTTGCCGTTGTCCAGCGTCATATCCAACACCGGGTCGTGGTAGGAGCGGCAGCGTCCGCCGGCTTGGCTGGAGGCTTCGATGAGTTCGACCTGGACGCCCCGCGCCGCCAGGGCGACAGCGGCGGAAAGCCCCGCCAGGCCGGCGCCGATGATGTAGACTTTGGAGGCTTCCCGGCGTCCGGCGCTCACCCCAGCAGGCCCTGGGTGAACACGATCCAGGCCAGGCGGGCTTTGCCGAGGCGGGCGCGGGCGCGGGGCGGCGCCCAGCCGGCGGTTTCCATCCGCGCGAGAATCTGGCGATAGACGGCGCTCATCAGGCGCGGGGCGCGCAGGCGGCCCAGCCTGGCGGCGGCCAGGATGCGGTCGGCGGCGCGGTAGTGTTCCTGGGCGCGGATCGCCAGCCAGCGGCAGGCGGCGTCGACGGCCGGATCGGCGATCACCCGCGCCGGAACGTCGCTCAGGATGCCGGCGGCGCGCACGGCCTCGGCGGGAAGATAGAGGCGGCCCATGGCGGCGTCCTCGTCCAGGTCGCGCAGGATGTTGGTGAACTGCAGGGCGCGGCCCAGATGGTGGGCGAGATCATGGCCCGGCCCGATCTCCATGCCGAACACCCGAACGCCCAGGCGGCCCACGGCGCTGGCCACCCGATCGCAATAAAGGTCGAGCGTCTCGAAACTCGGCGCGCGAATGTCGCCGTCGACATCCATCCGCATGCCCTCGATGATGGCCAAGAAATCATCCTTGGACAGATTAAACCGTCTGATCGGTGCGGCCAGGTCCTCGGTATCGGGGCGGGTCTCGCCGGCGTAGAGAGAGTCGATATCCGTCCGCCAGACCTCCAGGGCGAGGGTGCGCTCGGCGCGGGAAGGTCCCGGCTCATCGGCGATGTCATCGACCTTGCGGCAGAAGGCGTAGATGGCGAACATCGCCTCGCGCTCGCGCCGGGGCAGCAGGCGCATGGCGGCGTAGAAGGAACTGCCCGAGGCCTGGCTTTGCGGGCTGGCGGCGGCGGGAGGGAAGGTATCGGGCGCGGTCATGGCCGAGCATGCCCCAGACGGGCGCGTCCGCCCAGCCCCAGGCGGCTGACGGCCGTGGCGCCGGCCCCGGCAAGGGCCACGCCGAATGCCTCCCATGGCCGGTGATGAACCCCGCCGGCAAGCGGATCGCGGACCCTTAAGCGGCGCGCCAGGCTGGCGGCCAGGGCGTGGATGACGCCGATTTCCAGGGCCAGGCGCGTATCGCGCACCGCCCCGCTCAAGGGCGCCGCCTCGGCCAGCAACACCTGCGTCCGCGCCGCCAGGCCGGCGATGACGCCGCGAAGGGCGGGGCTGGCCTCACGCCCTCCCAGCGCGCCCACCTCCAGGCCGGCGGCGGTCAGGGCGTCGAGGGGGACATAGACCCGGTCCAGGTCGCGGAAGTCCTCGCCGCAATCCTGCAGATGGTTGATCACCTGCAAGGCGGCGCACAGGGCGTCGGAGGCGGGCCACAAATCGGCGCTTTCGCCGTGGACATCGAGAACGAAGCGGCCGACCGGGGCGGCGGAATAGCGGCAATAGTCCATCAGCTCGTCCCAGTCTGCGTAGCGCGTCTTGACGACATCGCGGCGGAAGGCCTCGATGAGATCGAGGATGTGCTGCCGCGAGAGCCCGCGTTCGTCCTGCAAGCGGCGCAAGTTCGCGGCCGGCGCCACGGCGTCGTCGCGGCCCAGGAGAGTGGCTTCGATGGCGGCCAGGCGTTCGAGCTTGTCCGCCGCGCCGGCGCTGGGATGATCGGCGATGTCGTCGGCCATGCGCGCCACGCGGTAGAAGGCCAGGACGAGGGGGCGATGGCGCGGGGCGATGAGCACCGAGGCCACCGGAAAGTTCTCGTCGCGGTGATCCTGCCCGAAGCGAGGTCGGACGCATCGGCGCTCATGGCGCCGCCGCCATGGCCTGGGCGCGGCCCTTCCACATGCCGCCGCGGCCTTGCCAGGTGCGCACGGCGGACTGGACGGTGAAGAGGGTGTAGAGGGCGCCGATCAGCGGCAGCGCCACGCCCCAGGCCGGCGAGCGGCGGTAGAAGCGCAGCATGGGCTGGAAGGCGATGGCCATGGCCAGCCAGGCCGCCAGGCCAAACCAACGGGCGGGGCCGGCGGCGAACACGGCTAGCAGCGGCGCGGCGAGATAGACAATGGCCATGGCCAGAACCGTGCCGGCCAGCCGCCAGGGGGAGAAGCCGAGCTGGGCGTAGGCCGAGCGGGCGACCATGCGTCCGATGTCGTCCAGCCCGCCGTAGGGCCGCAGGCTGCGGGCGCGGTCGGTGAGGCCCAGCCAGATGGGACCCTGGCCCTTCATCAGGGCGGCCAGGGCGCAGTCGTCGATGATCTGGCCGCGGATGGCGGCTATGCCGCCGGCCCGCTCCAGGGCGTCGCGGCGGGCCAGCATGCAGCCCCCGGCGGCCGCGGCGGTTTGGCGGCGCGGATCGTTCACCCAGGCGAAGGGGTAGAGCATGTCGAAGAAGAACACGAAGGCCGGGATCATCAGGCGCTCGGACCAGGTGGCGACGCTCAGGCGGGCCATCAGGGAGACGAGGGTGAGCGAGCCTGCCTCGGCGCGGGCCACGAGGCCGCGCAGATTGTCCGGCGCGTGGGCGATGTCGGCGTCGGTGAAGAGCAGATAGTCAGGGGACTGGCCGGCGTGTTCGACGCCCTGGGCCATGGCCCACAGCTTGCCGGTCCAGCCGGCGGCGAGGGGCTGGCCCTGGAGGATGTCCAGGCGGCCGGGCGCGGCGGCGAGCGAGCGGGCGGCGGCGCCGGTGCCGTCGGTGCTGTTGTCGTCGACCAGGATGACGCGCAAGGGTCCCGGATAGTCCTGGGCCAGCAGGCTGGCGATGGAGCGGATCACCACATCGGCCTCGTCGCGGGCCGGGACGATGGCGCAAACTGACGGCCAGGACGCCGGCTCGCTGGGCGGAAGATCCCGGTCATCGCGCTCGCGGGCCAGCCAGAAGCCGCCGCGGCCGACGAGCAGATAGAGCCAGGCGGCGAGCGCCGCGCCGCCGACCAGCGCCATCACTTGAGGTACCCCTCGGCGCCAAACCAGGCCAGGGCGTCGGCCAGGGCTTCGATGTAGGGGCGGGCGGCGTAGCCGAGCTCCCGCTCCGCCTTGGCGGAGGTGAAGAACATGTGGTGCGAGGCCATCTTCAGGGCGTCACGGGTGACGAAGGGTTCGGCGCCAGTGAAGCGCGCCGCCGCTTCCGCCGCCCAGGCTAGGGGATAGAGCGGGGCGCGGGGCAGGCTGACGGTGGGCGCGCGCCGGCCGGTCAGCCCCGCGATGTCGGCCAGCATCTGGCGCAGGCTCGCGTTCTGACCGCCCAGGATATAGCGCTCGCCAATCGCGCCCTTTTCCATGGCCAGCAGATGTCCGGCGGCGACGTCGTCGACGTGGACGAGATTGAGGCCGGTATCGACGAAGGCCGGGATGCGGCCGCGCGCGGCTTCGACGACGATGCGGCCGGTGGGCGTCGGCTTGATGTCGCGCGGTCCGATGGGCGTGGAGGGATTGACGATCACCGCCGGCAGGCGCCGATCGCAGGCCATGGCCTCCACCAGGCGTTCGGCGGCGAGCTTGCTTTGCTTGTAGGCGCCGATGGCTTCGCCTTCGCCCAGAGGCGCGGTTTCGTCGACGGAGGTCGCCGCATCGGCGGCGCGCAGGGTGGCGACGCTGCTGGTGTAGACGATGCGCTCGACGCCCTGGGCCAGAGCCGCCTCCATGACCACGCCGGTTCCGGTGACATTGGCGGCGATGATGTCGGAAGGTCGCGGCGCCCACAGGCGGTAGTCGGCGGCGACGTGGAAGAGGTAGCGCACACCGGTCAGGGCGGCGTTCATGGACGCCGCGTCGGTCATGTCGCCGATGGCGATGTCGCAGTCGACACCCATCAGATTGGCCCGCGAACTGGTCGCCCGCGCCAGGGCGCGAAGCTTCAGGCCGCGCCCGGCCAGCGCCCGCAGCACCGCGGCGCCGACGAAGCCCGTCGCGCCCGTGACCAGAATCTGGTCGCCTGCCTGCATGTCTTTCCGCTCTCCGACCGCCGAGGGTGGCGGCGCGTTACTCGCGCAGCAGCGACAGCGATAGCCCCGACGCCGGCCTGGCGTCGAGGATTTCGCGGCGGAAACGGAAGAGTTCGGCGGGCCGGCCGCCGGTGTCGGCGTCCATGCGGCCCAGGCCCTCGACGAGGGAGGTGCGCTCGACCACGCGGCGGAAGTTCTGCTTGTGCAGGGCGACGCCGGCCACCGCCTCGACGGCGCGCTGCAGGGCCGAAAGGGTGAAGGCCTCGCCCATCAGCTCGAAGATCACCGGCCGGTACTTCAGCTTGCCGCGCAGGCGGCCAAGGCCGGTGGCCAGGATGCGGCGGTGGTCGGAAATCATCGGCTCGCCCAGGGACGGGATGAGGGCGCGCGGTTCGGCGGGAAGCCCGCCCTGGGCGCGGTCGCGGTCGCGCGCCGCCTCCGGAGCGAGGCCGGCCTCGTAAAGCAGCTCATAGCGCTCGAGCACCCGCTCCTCGTTCCACGGCGCGCCGTCCAGGGCGAACAGCAGGCGCGCCCGGCCAAGCCGGCTCTTGGAGCGGCCGGCCCACGCGGCCAGCGCCGGAGCGATGGTCTGGTCGATGAGCTCGGGGCGGCCGGCGCGCCAGTCCTCCCAGGGAAAGAACCTGGACCACGGCGACCAGGCGGCGTCCGGCGCCTGGGTGTCGAGCGCCGTGGGGGCCAGGGCGAGATAGCCCACCGAGATCACCCGCGCGGCGCCGGCGCCGACGTCGGCCAGGGGCGCGTCGCGGCCCTTGTCGCCGAAGGTGTAGAGCTGTTCGACATAGCCCAGGTCGAAGCGCGTCTGGCGGGTCACATAGTCGCGCAAGGCCAGGTCGAAGGGGCGCTGGTCGTCGGGATCGAAGGGGCCGAAGGGCAGGCCTTCCAGGGTCGAGGTGCGTTCGGTGCGGCTGTCGCGGGGACGCACGGTGAGGACGCAGGCCTCGCCCTCGCGCAGGGCGACGACCACCGCCGACAGGCCGATGACCACCGGCGTCGTCACCGGACGCCTTTCACGGGATGGCGCGCGGCCAGTTCGAAGGGCTCGCCCTCGACGCCGAAATCGGCTTGCCCCATGGCCTCGATGGCGGCGACCATGCGCCCGCCGCGGCCCAGGCGCCGGTCGGCCAGGGCGACGATGAGGCGGTTGGGAAAGGCATTGGGCGCGGCGGCGCGCAGGCGCCGGGCGATCAGGGCCTCGTCGGCGCGCGGATTGCGCGCGCAGGCCAGGACGAAGGCGCTGGCCGTCGATCGGCTGATGCCGGCGTGGCAATGGATCAGCATGGGCGCCGCGCCATCCCAGCCCGCGCCGAACTCGACCAGGGCGTCGACCAAGGCCGCGTCGGGCGCGGTCATGCCCGGGAAGGCGAGGTGGATATCGTGGACGGCGATCTTCAGATGGCGACCCGGCGCGATGCCGGCGGGGGTGTCGATCATCCAGTCGGGATCGAGCAGGCTGACCAGGTGGGAAGGCCGGCGTTCGGCGATCAGCCGCTCGACGTGGCTCAAGGGCGAGACGATCAGCGTCATTCGGTGTCGAAGGCGGCGGCGACGGGGGCGTAGCCGGCCGCCTCGCTGAGCGCCTGGCAGCGTTGCAGATAGCGCGCCTGGGCCTCGGTGGGCGACAGGGGCTCCAGGGTGACGGCGTAGCCGCGCGGCGGCGGACCGAAGAGCTTCAGCGCCTCGGCGTGGCCGAAGCCGGCCAGCTGCGTCGCTTCGAGGAAGGCGCAGGTCTGGTCGGCGGTCTTGATCAGCGTCTTGATGGCGGCCGGGACGCGGGCCGGCAGGCCAAAGTGGATGTGGATGGCGTTCTGCAACCGCTCCTCGAAGGCGCGGTAGTCGAGGCCGAGCGCCGCCTTGAACGGCGAGATCATGTCGCCGATGACGTATTCGGCGGCGTCGTGCAGCAGGGCGGCCAGGCGCCAGCGCGGCTGAGCGGCCGGTTGCAGGTGAGCGACGATCTCTTCGACGACCACCGAATGCTGGGCGACGCTGAAGGGATGCTCGCCGGTGGTCTGGCCGTTCCAGCGCGCCACGCGGGCCAGGCCATGGGCGATGTCCTCGATCTCGATATCCATCGGCGAGGGATCCAGAAGATCGAGCCGCCGGCCCGACAGCATGCGCTGCCAGGCGCGGGGGGGAGCCGGTTCGCCTCGCTTGCCCGGCGCCGCTGCGCGGAGACGATCTCTCAACGCGCGATCCGGGCGGCCATGGAGGGCTCGGCGGAAGCGCCCGCCAGCTCGCGATGCGCCTCTTGCGCGGCGCGGCGGATGTCGGCGTCGCTTCCAGCGTAGAGGAGGGAGCGGGAGGCCGAGACCACCAGGCCCTGGCCGTCGGCGCGCAGGCCGGCCTTCAGCACGGCGTCCGCCGAGCCGCCCTGTTCGCCAAACCCGGGAACCAGAAAGGCTACGCTGGGGGCGAGGCGGCGGATCGTCGCCATGTCCTCGGTTGCCGTGGCGCCGACCACCAGCATGACATTGCCGCGCGCGTTCCAGACGTGCTCGGCGCGGCGGGCGATGGCCTCGAAAACC
>Ga0182024_10024125_pt1 | contig 10836 bp, 9 predicted proteins | sample P32metaG_FD_120480 | JGI IMG/M metagenome (GOLD analysis project Ga0182024, IMG submission 120480) | Permafrost microbial communities from Stordalen Mire, Sweden - P3-2 metaG (Illumina Assembly) | ecosystem: Environmental > Terrestrial > Soil > Wetlands > Permafrost | place: Sweden: Stordalen...
AGCATTTTCTAGCGGCCTACCGCTTCCCTCGGAAACGGAGCCTCAACTTGCTGGTGCGCTTTGCCAGGTACTGCAACTTCCTGGCAGCCTGGTCCGCGCCCAACTGGTTTATCAGATGGCCTGCGCGTACAAAGTGGGAGATAACGATGCACAAGACCTGGCCATCGCTATCGAATATTTTCACAGCGCATCTTTGCTCTTCGACGATCTTCCGTGCATGGACAACGCAGAGCAACGCCGTGGGGCGCTTTGTGTCCACCAGGTGTATGGGGAAGCTGCGGCCATCCTTGCCGCCCTGGCGCTCATTAACCGCGCGTATGCTCAGCTGTTGCGAACGCTTCGACACTGTCCTGCGGATCGGCAAGCCGCTGCGTTCTCGTATGTTGAAAAGTGTCTGGGCGTCGAAGGCCTGCTGAATGGTCAAAGCCAGGATCTGCATTATGCAAGCCTTTCCCGGGATGGCCTCTCTTCCGAGATGGTGGCGCTCAACAAAACCGTACCGCTGATCCGGCTCTCGCTTGTCTTGCCGGCCATGCTTGGGGACGCGCCTGCAGTCGAGATTCAACTGTTGGAGCGGGTCGCGGTGTTTTGGGGATTGAGCTATCAGATTCTTGATGATCTGAAGGATGTCTGCCAAACGAAACATCAGACGGGTAAGACCGCTGACCGTGACGCAACCCTGAACCGTCCCAATGTCGCCCTGGCGATCGGAGTAAAAAACGCGTTACTCCGGGTCGAGCGGATTATGCTGCTGGGAGACCGGGTTCTCGCCCGGTTGCGAGTACGCCGGCCATCTCTTTTCTTTATGGACGAGATTCGCCGGCGCTTTCGTGACGAGGTTGCAGCCATCAGACTTACCGAACCAGTACGCAGATCATGATCTTTTTCAAGCTAATCGTCACCAACCTCCTACGACATCGAGTGCGCACGCTCATCAGCATCGCCGGCATTGCATTCAGCGTGGCCGCGATGCTCACCGTGGTTACTATTCTGCAGGGAGCGGTGGCCATGTTTTCCGGCATCCTCTCGAGCGACAGTGAACTGATCGTCTTTGAGCGCAATGTATCGGACCTGTTCTTCAGCAATGTGCCCGATGACGCCGTCAAGGAGATCGATGGGTGGCCCACGGTGCAGCACGCAAATCCTGTCCTGTTCGGAATCGTATCGAGCACCGATCATCCCATCATCACGTGCTTTGGGGTAACTCCAGCCGACGCCCGGATTCGCAACGCAACCTGGCTGAAGGGCAGTCGCGATAATTTTGCTAAAGATGACGCAGTTGTCCTGGGTGAACGTGCCGCAGAGTTCCTGAATGCCGAGGTTGGCACCCAAGTGCAGATCGGGCATGGAAGCTTTCGAGTCCTCGGTATTATCAGGACCGCAAATGGGTTCGAGGATGGAGGTGTGTTCATGCCACTCGCCACTGCCCAAACCTTCTTCCATAAGCAGGGCGTGTCTTCGGTAGCAACGGTGAAGCTTAGGAATAAGGACGAGGCTGCTGCTTTCAAACGCGCGGTGAAAGACAAATACCCCAACCTCATCGCGCTTGAGGACGATGAATTCAACCGGTCTTATTCCCAGTTCAAGATCCTGACCGCGACGGCCTGGGCGGTCGGTGGATGCGGGCTTTTGCTCGGGGGCCTTGGGGTCGCAAATACGATGATCATGTCGGTATTCACCAGAATTCGCGAGATCGCGATTTTGCGCGTCACTGGCTTTTCCAATGGGCAGATAGCCGGGATGATTTTTGGTGAGTCGGCCCTGGTATCGCTGGCCGGCGCGGCGGCCGGCCTGATCATCGGCTTTGATGCCATCTTCGCCCTCAAGTTTGTGCCTGCGCTGCACGGCTACGTGGACCCGCATTTGAAGTTTTTTGTAGTGCTCGCGGTGGTGGTGCTTGCATTACTTACCGGCGCGGCGGGAGCGCTCTATCCCGCTTTCTACGCCATCCGGCTCCGTGCTGTGGAGGCACTGCGCTTCGAATGAATATCGCCAGGGAATTTGTTCCTCTACCTCATCTCGCCGTCCTGCATGCCGCAGACGTGTGGAAGAGCTACGACAAAGGGGCCATCAAGGTGCTCAACGGAGTGGACTTTCATGCCTACGCCCGTTGTACGGTATCGCTGTGCGGCCCGTCGGGATGCGGCAAGAGCACGCTTCTCCATTTGCTGGGAGGACTGGACGAGCCCGATCGCGGCACCATCACGGTGAACGGAGCGCCGCTCCGGCTCGGTAGCGGTTCCTTGCGCCTGTTGCGGCATGAGGTAGGGTTTGTCTTTCAGCTGCACAATCTGATTCCCGATCTCACGCTGGCGGAGAATTGTCTTATTCCCACGGTCGCCGCGGGAACCAACCCGCGCATGGCGCGGCAGCGTCTGTTGCAACTCACAGAAAGCACCGGCCTGACACATCGGCTCGATCACCGCATCCAGAAGCTCTCCGGCGGTGAACGTCAACGCACCGCGCTATGCCGGGCGTTGATGAACCGTCCGCGCATTCTTCTTGCCGATGAGCCCACGGGTTCGCTCGATGAACAAACCAGCCGCCAGGTTTTCGATCTGCTGCTTGAACTGGTGGATACAGAAGCCATCACGCTGGTAATGGCGACCCACGACCGTACCCTCGCCAAACAATGCGATCGCATGGTTGAGATGCACGATGGAAAGGTTTATGAGCCGGATAAGAGCTGAGGAGGATGCCACACAAGCCCCACAGGCTGGCGTATTTGTTACCGCGGCCTGGCACAGTCTGGCATGCCTGCTGATCGCCAACCTGGTTGGCGTGCTGCTGGCCTCGCTTTTGCTCTGGCCAAACTTGAACCACTGGCTAGGGGAGTGGACCTACGGCCGCTGGATGCCGGTGCACATCAACCTTCAACTCTATGGCTGGTGTAGTTTGCCGCTGGTCGCATTTTTGATGAAGGTGTATGAAGTTGATCGAGCGCCGGCGGCAGGATGGAGCCGCACTGCTTTCTGGACCTGGTCTGCTGCGCTCGCCATTGGGTCACTTTCCTGGCTGACCGGCCATTCCAGTGGCAAGCTATTTCTTGACTGGACAGGCTACGCTCGGATTGTTTTCCCTCTCGCCATCGTTTTCCTGTGGTTGCTGCTGGCGTGGTCGCTGCGGCGGCATTGGAACCATAACGAAAACTCAGAGCGCGCGGCCAAGTTGATCGGTCTCGCACTGTTGTCTGTTGTGCCCCTGGTGCTCTACTGGTCGGCAGATCCGGGAATTTATCCGCCGGTCAACCCTGACACTGGCGGCCCGACAGGCGCGAGCCAGCTGGAGTCTACGCTTGCCATCGTAGCCATACTTTTGGCGCTGCCGTTTGGCATCAGCCGCAGAAAACCTACCAGCCGCAAGTGGATCTCTCTCGCCGGCGTTGTGTTCATCGCGGAAGCCGTACTTTGTCTCGCGCTTGGCCGCGGCAGTGTAAGCCATCATCGCCCCGCGCAGTTTCTGAGTCTGAGCAGCGTCCTGCTGTGGGTCCCACTGATTCCTGCCTACTACAGTGGATTCGAGTGGCCCGGTAATACCAGGCGCTGGCGGGTCACCTGGCTGTGTTGGTGGGCTTTGTTGGTGCCTAGCGGGTGGGTGCTGTTTCTCCCCGGTCTGCTCGACCATTTCAAATATACCGACGGGCTGGTAGGCCATGCGCTCATGGCCATGGCAGGGTTTGTCACCAGTCTGCTGATTTTTGTTCTGGTGGTGCTTCTCGGAGAGGACGGAAAGATATTCGAGGCGAATTGGGCATTCCTCCTGTGGCAGGCAAGTACCCTTGGCTACATCGCGGTCATGCTCATTTCCGGGTGGATTGAGGGCAATCATCCGATGTTCGCCCTGGTCCCGGGCGCAGGGCGCAACCTGATCTACAGCGTGCGGCTGGTTTTGGGCAGCCTGATGGCGATTGCCTCTCTCGGCTGGTTTTTGCGCGCGTCCCGCTTGGCCCACACACAAGGGGCAAACGTAATTGCCAGATCGCCCGTAGATCTGCAGTTCACCAGAGCCAAAGCTGTATGACAAAACAACGCGCCGGGGTATGGCTTCTTCTGTATCAGTGTCTCGCCGGCCTCGGCGACACTTCTACTGGCTGGCTGCTTATCGTTGAGCCGCGGTGGACGCTTACCCTGATGGGTGTCCATCTCCTTCCACAGCCCATCGAGTTTGCATCGTTCGTTGGTGTATTCGTGCTGGGAGTAGGGCTCGTCTATTTGTATGCCATGCATCTCCCTTTAGATGCGGCGCATGCTCCTCGCTGGCAGACGGTGTGGGCGCTTACTGCTCTCGTCCGAACTTTGGTGGCTGTCTTTTTGTTCGCGGAGATTTCGTCGGGGCGGATGGAACGGGCGTGGCTAGCGGTTGCCGTATTCGACGGCACACTGGCGCTTATCCAGTGGATCGGCTTGACCAGAGGGTGGCTGGACTTTGCAGGCTGAGAGGCGGTGGGAAGGTTGGCGAGGTGTCGCTCTCATTGCCATCACCTATGTCTACTTTCTTATCTTCGCCCAGTTCGGTTTTCTTAAACGTCTGGGCGAGATCGGGGTCGCGGGAAACCACTTAAAGCTTGTGATGGCCGCAATGGCGGCAGGCGGTACTCTCACCAGCCTGCTTGCGCCTCGAATTGGAAGCGGCCATCACGTGCAGCGAAGGTTACAGATAGCGCTTGCCGGGTGTGCTCTTGCCGCAGGCATGGTGTTGCTCCCCTTAGGTCTGCTCGAAAGCGTAGCCGTATCTTTTTTGATCGGGAGCGCTCTCGGGCTGTTGACGGTTACCCTGGTTACGCATCTGCCCCTGTGGATTGGCGAGTCTCAGCCGCTTCTAAAAGCCGGCCTGGGAACGGGGATCGGCTACCTGGTGTGCAACTATCCGCGGTTGTTTGATGCGTCTCCGCAGAGCCAGGCGACTGTTTCCGCCGCCATGTGCATTCTGGGAATCAGCATTGCGAGCCGAACCATGCCCCGGCCTGCAGACGTTTCTCCGACCCGAATGGCAGCATCACCCTTTCTGTTGGTGCTTGCCTGTTTCACGGCTCTGGTGTGGTTAGACTCGGCCGCGTTTTTCATCATTCAAAACACCTCTGCACTCAAGCAACACACCTGGGAAGGTGCGATTCACCTGTGGTTGAACGGTGGGCTTCACCTGGCCGCGGCGCTGGCCAGCGCCTGGCTGCTGCAACGGCGCGGTTTGGCGGCTACCCTGGCAGCGGCGTTTGGGTTCCTGGCCTGCGCCTGCCTGTTGCTTTCCCATCCCGCGGGTACGGCGCTGGCGTCCGGCTTTTATCCTGTAGGCGTCTCGCTTTATTCCGTGGCGCTGGTTGCGTATCCCGGGTTCCTTGCCTCGGCGGCTACGGTTGCGGAGCGAGGCCGCAAAGCCGGTTGGATATATGCGATCGCCGGTTGGATAGGATCGGCCCTGGGTATCGGCATGGGCCAGAACCTCGGCCACATCCCTCTGGCGTTCATACTGGCCGCCGCCACATTGTTTCTCAGCCCCTGGCTCTGGCGATTTTTCAAACGACGCCGACGAGAAGCGGTGGTGACCGCCGCATTGCTGGCCGTCGCCTTCGGCTTGCACCAGGCCACGTCTGTCCACGCAGGAAAGCAATCGTTGGTGCAACGCGGACACCAAATCTACATTTCCGAAGGCTGTATCAACTGCCATTCGCAATATGTGCGACCCAACTCCCCGGACGTTGTCATGTGGGGACCTGCGGAAAGCGTGGACGCTGTGCGGAGTCAACAACCGCCTTTGATTGGCAACCGGCGTCAGGGTCCGGACCTTGCTGAAGTCGGTGACCGGCGATCGCCGCTCTGGCTAGGGGCTCATTTCATCAATCCGTCCGCTGTGAGTCACGCGTCTTTCATGCCCGCATACGCCTACCTGTTCCGGGATGGCCGCGGCGACGCCCTGGTGGCTTACATGGAAAGCCTGGGCAGCCCGGATGGCCGCGCCGGCCGGATCCAGATGGAGGAGAGCTGGAGCCCGTCGCCCAAAGCTATGGAAATGGGACAGCATATCGATGGAGCCGCCCTCTTTCGCGACCACTGCGCAACGTGCCATGAAGCGAACGGGGCCACGCGCGTTGCCTGGCGGGACCGCTTCCGCCGGCTGCCACCGAATTTGGCGAGCGGGCCGCTCCTGCATATACCGGCTTCCGCCGACCATGCGGCGCAGTTGGAGCGGGTCTGCGAAATTGTCAAATTCGGACTTCCCGGAACTGATATGCCGGGGCATGAATATCTTCCCGACGCCCAAGTGGCCGCAATTGCAGAGTGGGTCGCGGCCCTCCCTGCTCAACGATAGATACATACGGCTATCAACAGAGCGATCGATCCGCACAGGACCGCGACCATGTTCATTTCCACCTGGAGAATCTTCTCCCCAATCTTCACCTTCAACGGCAGAATCCCATTGGGGTCGAATAGCGCTCCAGCGTAAAGCCGCATGGTGGCGAGTGCCCCCCAAAAACCCACAAAGGTTATGCCGATCAAGCACGCGGCCAGGTAGAAACGGGCCTGCTCCAACGGTCCGGACCACCAGACTAGCGCGACCTCGGCGAACGCAAGCAGTACCAGGTTCAGGACCTGCCACACCAAATGAAACCGCGCATGTGAGGGCCACAACGGATTCGTGGCATGACTGCGATGCAGATCAATCTTGAGCGTGGCCAAGCCTTGTGCCACCGCGATACCGGTCAACAAGACACGGGCAAAAGCTGGGTGCGCCATCCAATCCCTTTCTGCCGCCGGACGGTTTCTCGCCTTCCTGTAGATCAAGTATCTTGCTGTTCGACTCTTACTGTCTCAGGACTTACTTGACTTCTAGTCTTAACTAGTTAAGACTTTATGGCAAGAAGCTGGAGAGTGCAAACCAGCAATCCCGGTGTGGGCGCAGATGGAATCAGACGATGACGACCTTCCGGCTTCGTACCTGTTCTATATCGTGGCAGTGATGGTTGCCATTGGCGTGGCCGTGGTCAGCACCTTCTTCTTCCTGGTTCGCTAAGACGACGCGGAAGCGCGGCGAATTTCTGCGCGGTATGACGAGGAGGCGGCGCGGAAGTCCGCTGTGGTATTGGCCACAGCGGAATCTATCCGGGGAGGAGATTCGATCGCGCTAGTGGTGGTCGACAGTGGAGAGTCGTTTTAAGACTGCGGCTGCAGTAGCCGTTTGCTGCAGAGCCTGTTGGCGATCGTGATCGCCGGACTTACCACCTTGCCCGGAGGCATCGTCGATGGGAATCACAGTCTGCTGCTTGGAGGCTTTACCGGGAGCCGCGCCGCGATGAAGTAACTGCGGGCCCCCGTCGCTCTGGGTGGAAGCAGAAGCGTCCGTGTTTCGCGCCGCGGAGACGTCGGTGGATTCAGGCGTCTCGCTGAGGTTTGCCGCCGATAAGTCAGCGCCTGCCGGGGTTGCCCCCTGCGACAACCGGCCTCTCCTGGTTGCCTTGGCTTTCGTATCCGCTGTTGTGGGAGTAGTGCGAATCTCGGCTGCAAACGGCTGCACTATCTGGCGCTGAGCGTAGGTAAGCAGGACCCCCAGGGATGGTTCGACACCGACGAAACCGGCGAGCAGAGCCGATCCACACGCAATGCGGGACCAGACCAACCAAGCCGACGACTTTTTAGTTTCAGTCAGGATGGAGTGAACGCGTGCCTTCAAGTGTTCAGACGATGCTGCGAAATCTATTCCCCAATTCCTCGAGTTTTGAGAGGAATTCAGACGCGCAAATTGGATCAGACACTCAGCGTACTTGGCTCTCCGTTTAGGCGAGTCTGAGACGGCGGCAAGATCGCATGCGAGCTCACGGTCGAATTGCATGCGATGCACTGCATACCAAGCGGCTGGATGAAAGAAAAGAAGCGCACGGCAAGCAATGGCAAACCCGTTCCAGACAAAATCCAAACGACGAACGTGGTGCAACTCATGGCGCAAGATATCTTCGAGGTCGGAGCGGTCCTGTTCCAGGCAAGTATCGGGGAGCAGGATGGTTGGCCGAATCCATCCGAATGTTGCCGGTGACGTTACGCCCGACAACACCAACAGCCTTGAACGGCCGACACCAAGGTCCCGGGCAATCGGCTGAAACGCTGCCGCGACCTCATCGGGTGGTTGGCTGGTAAAGCGCAGAACCCATTTCAGCTGAATGTGTTTCTTGATGTGCGCGACCAGCATGTAGGTCAAAGCCAGGAGGTAGGCGATGCCAACCACACGCAAAGCGATACCCAGCGGGAAGGCCCAGGAACCCGGAATTTGCCAGGCGCCAACACTCTCCCTCACTGCTTGAGCGGGAACCGAGGATGTAGGGGCAGTCACCTGACCACCTGCAAAGACGCCGGTCGCCAGAAACAGCCAATACGCAGTAGTCCCGTAAAGAAAACTCAACCAGACCATGAATCTCCGGCTTGGAGAATCGGCCAACCAACTCAGGACTAGACATACCCCGAAGGCCAGTGTCGTCTTCAGGAGAAAGCCCGCAAGGGCGGTCACAACACCAAGCAAGAGGTCTGGATTCATGGCATCCCTGGATTATTCGCGATCGCCCAGCTCATACCTCTTACGATACTCTCGCATCAACGATTCGAGTTCATCCAACTCTTTCTTTTTGATGGAACTGGACTCCAGCAGATTGACCAGCAGCCCGGCCGCTGATCCGTGGAAGTTCCGCGATACCAGCGCTTGCACTGAGATCTGATCGATGGTTTTTCGCGAGACGAGGGGCTGAAAGACAAACACCCGGCCTCGAGCCTCGTGGGCGATAAACCCCTTATTTTCCATGATTCGCAGCAGCGTCTGTGTGGTCTTGTAATGCGGCCGCTCCCTTTCAGGATGAGCATTCACCACCTCGTCGACAGTGGCTTCCTTCAAGTCCCACAGGAACTGGAGAAGCCTCATCTCGGCGGTAGTCGGTACAGTGAGCTTTTGCTTTCCGCCCGCAGCCCCCGACGGTTTGTTTCGCATAGGTGCCTCGCAAAGACATCTTAACAGTTTAAGATTACGGTTGGCTTACGATCTTTTAACGTGAAGAAACCGATTTTACAGGATAAGAGAGGGAGACCACGTTTCCAATCGTGGTTAGTGAAACTTGCGGATCAATTATGTCATGGTAAGGCTCAGATGAGGGTCCAAAAACGAAGCAGTCGGAAGCAAAGCCTTGTACCAGGAACCCTTTTGCTCGGCCTACTTTGCAGTTCCTCGGTTGCTCAGACTACATCCATCCAAATTCCAGCCAGGACTCCATTATCGATTCAGCTGCTCCAGCACGTTCCCATGAAGACTGGCGAGTCATTGGAAGGTCGCCTGCTTTATCCCGTTTACGTTGATAATCGGATCGTAGTTCCGGCGGGCGCCACGCTTCGCGGCACCGTAATACAACTTGATTCCGATAGAAGCCGTCGGATCCATGCGCGCCTCAGGGGAGATTTCACTCCATTTCACATCCCGGTCGTCCGCTTCGATGAGTTGGTTCTCCCCGACGGAGCTCTGGAGGCGATCGTAAGCGATAGCGCCAAGGACGGCGCCCCCATCCTGCGCTTATCACCTGCCCCTGGTCAGAAAAAGGGCTCGGTTGTTTCGCGGCAGATTGCGGCGGAAAAACAGCGGTTAAAGGATGCCGCGGCCCAAATCACTGCACCCGGCCGGGGGGACCGTCTGGTTCAATTCATCTATACCCAGTTGCCCTATCACCCGGAAAGAATCGAGACCGGGACTGCCTGGACGGTTGACCTGGCCGAGCCTTTGAGTCTGAGGTCAATGGACCCTCGGCCCGAGGACCGTGACAAGGCAGATCCGCGCGGCCCGACCGCCTTAACCGAATGGCGACTGCGCGCCTATCTGCAAGAAACAATCAGCTCCGCCAACAGGAAAATCGGAGATACTTTCCAGGCTGTAGTCTCGGAGCCGGTGTTAAATGCCGAGCACGCCGTTGTTGTTCCCCAGGGATCTGTGCTCGTGGGGGAGATAACACAGACCAAAGCCGCTCGCTCGTTCGGGCGGCAGGGAAAGCTTCGTTTTCGGTTCCGACAGTTGAAACTACCAACCGGCTTCACGCAGCCGGTCGAAGGCACGCTCGCCGGAGTCGATGCCAACAAATCAGCAAATTTGCAAATCGATCCTGAGGGCGGCATAGCGCCAAAGCCGCAAAACCGCGTGCTTCTTCCCCTGGTACTGACCTTCTTGGCCGGGCGTGGGCTGGACGACGACGGAAGCCAAGTGGCCCATAGCACTGTCGCGTCCAACGGTTTTGGGATCGTGGGTCGGATTGTCGGCATTGTGGCTAGCTCACGGAACGTCGCCGCAGGGATCGGATTTTATGGGGCTGCCCTGGCGTTCTACGACCTTTGCCTGGCGCGCGGCCACAACGTGGTTTTTGTGAAAAATACGCGCATAGAAGTCACCACCACGCCGGCCCGCAGCCCCATGAACACGCCTTCCCCGTCTCAGTAAGCGGGCACGGCCTTGGCCTGCACCGCGCGGCGCAACGCGACCCGCGCCAGCAAACGCGTTGAATCGAGTGTCGGCAGAGGAGAATTGGTGTCATTCATGATCAACGGGATCTCGGTGCAGCCAAGTACCACGGCGTCGCAGCCCTCATCCTTCATCCGTTCCATGACTCGCTGAAAAGTCGCGATCGCTTCTGGTTTGAAGACGCCGTAGACCAATTCATCCATGATGATGCGGTTCATTTCTTCGCGTTCGTCCGGTTCGGGGCGCAGATATTCCAGGCCGCGGGCTTGGAGCTTCTCCGGGTATACGTCGCTCTCCACCAGGTAACGGGTTCCGGTCAGACCAAGCCGCCGGAACTGGCGCCCGACAGCCTGTGCCGCCACGGCATCG
>Ga0182024_10024126_pt1 | contig 10835 bp, 7 predicted proteins | sample P32metaG_FD_120480 | JGI IMG/M metagenome (GOLD analysis project Ga0182024, IMG submission 120480) | Permafrost microbial communities from Stordalen Mire, Sweden - P3-2 metaG (Illumina Assembly) | ecosystem: Environmental > Terrestrial > Soil > Wetlands > Permafrost | place: Sweden: Stordalen...
CGACGGACATGCAGCCGGCCTCGGCTTTCTCGCGGAAGATGATTCGCACGCAGTGGCCGCCGCGGTGCAGGCGATATTCGCTGTTGCCGTCCGCTTCGCAATCGATCTCGAGCGACCAGTCCGGGAACATCAGCCGCAGGAGTGACCCGTAGTGCTCGCGGCCGCCCTGGCGGTCGCAGACAATCACGAGGTTTCGCTGGCCGAAGGTTCGCAATAGATAATCGAGATGCATCGCGGCGATTGAAAACAGCGTGCTTCCCTTATTTCGCGTCGCGTCCACCATCTGATTGAACCGCCGCTCGAAGACGACTTGGGCGCACAGGTGAACGCAGTGAGTCTCGGTTCGATCCATCTCGGCCCGCAGCGATTTGGCAAAGAGCCGGACCGGCATCGCCTCCTGCTCGATGGGAAATGCCTCGGAGGTCCGCGGGGCATACCAGGTGTATTGCGCCGCCTCGTTCCCGGCCTGCGGCGCGACGCGATCCAGAAGATCGTCTAGCGTCAGGCACCATTCGCCCGAAGCGGCAACGAGCGACAGCATCGACCGCTCCAACTCCTTCAATCCCGAGGCAGAGCTATAAACCAACTTGCTGTCGTTAACATGGATCTTGCGGCCGCTCTTGCAGCGGCTTTTGCTCAGATGGCGTCGGAGCCGTTTCCAGAGGCAGGGGATCGTGTCCGCCGGTAGCTCGTCCCCAATCTCAAAGGCGCAGCATCCCACCACCAACGGCCCCAGCAGCGGCCCGTAGCCCGCTTCATCGATCCCAGAAATGATCATTTCGGGCGGGATTATGGCGCGAACAAGCGGCTGTGCAAAGCGTCAAACTTTTTTGGAGGATAAGCCGTGAACCGCCGCGGGTTTGTCAAATTCAACAGCCATCGCGTTAGCTGACGGCGCGAGGGCTCGTCTTACGAGGGAGCGCGAATTTTTTTATGGCGACGATTTCGTGCTTCGGATTTCGAATTTGGGACGCAGAAGAGTCGCAACAAGAATAAGAGCAACCTCCCTTCCTTCCCGTCGCCTAGCGATTCGGGTAGAGTCCTCCGACTTTTCGTCAACCGAAGAATCCATCAGGAGAACGCTTGAACAAGAAACGAACCATTCGCCTGTCCCTGGCCGCCGCTGTCGCGGTGGCGGTCTCGGTCCCGCTGATCGCGCAAGTGAAGAAGGCGCAGACCGAAGCGAGGCAGCAGTCCGAACAGGTGGTCACCGCCGCTGCCGCTGCCCCGGCGGCGCTTCCGCCGGCCGCGCCAACCACCAAGCCCGTGGAGGTGGATCCATCCAAGGTGATCCTGACGCAGGGCGACATCACGGTCACCGCCGGCGAATTCAGTGCGGTGGTAGCCACGCTGCCGCCTCAGTATGCCGCGGCGTTGGGGGATCCCGCGCTCAAGAAGCAGATTGCCGGGCAGATCGTGCAGATCAAGCAGCTTGCCGCCGAGGCGCGGAAGCGCGGCATTCAGGATAAGCCCAAGGTCAAGCAGCAGATCGACATGCAGACCGACCAGGTGCTGTCGCACGCGCTGGTGACCGACATGCAGGGCGAGGACAACGACAAGGACGCCCGGACCTATTTCGACGCGAATAAGTCGAATTTCGACACCCTCAAGGCCCGCCACATTCTGATCCGCATCCCCGGCTCGACCGTGCCGGTCGGCCCGGGGAAGAAGGAACTTACGGAAGCCGAGGCCAAGGCCAAGGCCGAACAGATCCAGCAACGGCTATCAAAGGGCGAAGACTTTGCGACCATCGCCAAAGTCGAATCCGATGACACTGGTTCCGGCGCCGCCGGCGGCGATCTAAGTTCCTTCCCCGCCTGGTCGATGGTTCCCCCGTTCTCCAAGGCCGCGCTTGGCCTGAAGAAGAACGAAGTGAGCGGGCCGGTGAAGACCCAATTCGGCTACCACATTATCCAGTTGCTTGACGATCAGCCGCGAACTTTTGAAGAGGCCAAGGGTGAGATCGGCAAGGCGCGGTTGAACGAGATGATGAGTTCCATGAACGCCGACGCCAAGCCCGAATACGATCCGACTTTCTTCGGCGCCGCCGCGGCCTCCGCGACGCAACCGGCCGCTGCGCGCATTCCGGCAGGGCAATAACTTCGTTTCGATTACGAATGCCAAATTCCGCAACGAAGCTTTCCGGGGTTCCGCCTTCGGTAGCCGCCACCCGGTGCGAACGCATGTAACGTTTCGGGAGGGCGAGGCTCCTGCCGAGCCGAAGCTCGCTCGAAAATGGCGGCTCGGCAGGAGCCTCGCCCTCCCGGCTCCTGTATGTGAAGCCAGGGCGGGCCCTTGCAGCACAAGCCTCCGTCTTGACACCGGCTGGCGCGCCGGGATACTGGCGGTCTGACGTTCATCCAGGAGTCACTCCCTTGAAGCGATCCCTTGGCGCGGTGGTTATTGGTTGTGTGGCGTTGTCGGCCGGTTGCGCTGCGCAGCCGGCGCGGGACGCGAGCCCGGTGCAAAATCTGATCGCCGCGCCGGCACCGGCGGGCAGCCACAGCTCTGACTCCGCATCGACCGTTACCACAACTCCGCCACCGCCTGCCAACATTCCGTTCGATGACCGGGTCATCGCCCGCATCAACGGCCAGCCCGTCACCATGGGCGAGCTGATGAAGCCGCTGCTCGAAGCGCATGGTTTGCAGATCCTCACGGGATTGGTGCAACTCGATCTGCTCAAGCAGGAGGCCCGCGCCGATCACGCCCCCGTTTCGCCCGAAGACGTTCGCCACGAGCGCGAGATGGCGCTCGGGAAGATGTTCAAGGACGCCGACGCCAAGGAACAGGATCAACTCGACGAGGCCGAGCAGAAGGGGCAGACCGCCGACGCGGAAAAGCTGCGGGCTCAGATCAGCTCCGACCGCGAGGGGCTGCTGACGCAGTACCTGGAAAATCAGCATTTCAGCCGGGCCGAGTTCGATTTGAAGATGGAGATCAACGCCTACCTTCGCAAGAAGGCCGAGCGCTTGCTGACCGGCAAGATCACCGACGCGATGGTCGAGAAAGAATTCAACGTCGAGTACGGCGAGACCCGAGACGTTCGCTATATTCAGCTTGCGAACATGCAGCAGGTTGCCGAGGCCCGGCAACGGCTCAAGACCGAAGATTTCGGGGACGTAGCTGCCAGCTACAGCGGGGATGCCCGAACGGGAAACTCAAAATTGAAGGGGATGCTGTCGGGAATAAGCCTTCAGACTCCGGGTCTGCCGAAGACGTTCAAGGAGATGGCCTTCTCCGTTGAGTTGGGGCAGGTCTCGGAGACGCTGAACTTGGAAGGCCACTACTTCATTCTGAAGCCCGAGAAGAAATACCCTCCCAAAGCGGTGAAATTCGACAAGATCAAGGACAGCCTCCGCAAGAGTATGTTCGATCGGCTCGTGCAGTCGCTGATGGAGCAGCTCAGCTCAAACGTCGGCCAGGAGGTCGTGCAGAAGCTTCAAATTGAAGATCCGATCCTTAAGAAGCAGTACGAGCAGTTCATGTCCCGTCAGCAGTCGGAGATTCGGGATCGCGCGAAGATGAACGAGCAGTTCAAAAAGGAGCGCGAAGCGCATTCGCTCACCACGCAGCCCGCGGCGACCGAACCTGCTGCCGCTGACTCCGCGACCTCCGCGCCGGCAGCCACCGCGCCGGCGTCTGCAGCACCGGCACCCGCCGCGCCGGCCGCCCGGCCCTGACCTGAGGCGATCGACGCGATTCGCCCGGTCCTCCAAAGGAACAGGGCGAAGTGAAAAAATCGCCCCACACTCGGAAGCCGTATATGAGCCATCAACCGTTTAAGATCGACGTCTCCGGCCGCATCCAGCGCCTGCCGCCGTACCTCTTCGGCCGCATCAACAAGATGAAGTACGAGAAGCGCGTGGCCGGCGTCGATATCATCGACCTGGGGATGGGCAATCCCACCGACCCCACGCCGCGGAGCGTGGTCGACAAGCTGCAGGAAGCCGCGACGGACCCGCGAAATCATCGCTACAGCGTCAGCAATGGAATCGCGGGACTGCGCAAGGAAGTGGCGCTGAAATACAAGCGAAAGTACGGCGTCGAGCTCGATCCCGAAACGGAAGTGATCGCGACCATCGGCAGCAAGGAAGGCTTCAGCCACCTGTGCCTCGCACTGCTCGGCCCGGGCGACACCGTGGTCGTGCCCGACCCGGCATTCCCGATCCACATCTATGCCGTCGCCATGGCCGGCGCGAATGTGATCCGCGTTCCGCTCGGCACCGATCAAGCCTTCCTCGATCGCATCGAGCGCACGATCGAAGGACTGTATCCCACGCCCAAACTGTTGATCCTGAATTTTCCGCACAATCCCACCGCGCTGACGATCGATCCCGGCTTCTGGGAAAAAGCGATCGCCATGTGCCGCCGGCACGGCGTGATGATCATCAGCGACTACGCCTACGGCGAGATCTGCTTCGACGGCTACCAGGCTCCCAGCTTCCTTGCAGCCGACGGCGCCAAGGACCTTGGCGTCGAGTTCACCACGATGAGCAAGAGCTACAACATGGCCGGCTGGCGCTGCGGCTTCTGCGCCGGCAACGCCGAGATGGTCAAGGCATTGGCCACCATTAAGGGCTACTACGACTACGGCATGTTCGCCCCGATCCAGATCGCCAGCGTGATCGCGATGCGCGAGTGCCCGCAGACGCCGGAAGAGCAGGCCAAGATTTACGAGGTTCGCCGCGACGAAGTTTGCCGCGGCCTCGACCGGCTCGGCTGGTCCTACGAAAAGCCCCGCGCCAGCATGTCCGTTTGGGCCAAAATCAAGGACGAACACCTCAAGGGCGAAAGCACGATCGATTTTTGCCTTCGCATGATGGACGAGGCCGAGGTCGCCCTCGCCCCCGGCCGGGCCTTCGGTGAGAACGGCGAAAAGTTCGTCCGCATCGCCCTGGTCGAAAACGAACAACGCCTCCGGCAAGCCATGCGCAATCTCGAGCGCGTGCTGGTTCCGCGCAAGCCCAAGGCGAAGCGGGAATCAGTTACTGCGTAGAGATTGCGGTGCATCTGAGGATTAAAGGTGGGGCAGACTTTCCTGTCTGTCCACTTTGCAGCAGGGACATTCCTGTCCCTTCCATATTGTCCCCAGAGGAATGACGAAGGGACAAGAATGTCCCTGCACCAGGTTGGGCACACAGGAATGTCTACCCCACCACAATTCACCAGTTCGTGGAGGTGGAGCGGCGCTGCGGTTTTTTCTTGCCCGCTTGTGCCGCCCCGCATATCTTTCCTCCCACCCTCACGACAGCAGCCCACGAGAACGACTTATGACCCGAACGCATCTTGTCATCCAATTCATCACGCTTGCGTTATTAATTCTGGGCTTCCCCCTCCGTGCCCCATCGCAGCCGAGCGTCGCGGCCGCGACGCAGCCCCATGCCGACTACGAACATTTCAAAGACGCCGACAAGCTGATCGACGATGCGATCGCCGCCGGGAAGACGCCCGGCGCGGTGCTGCTCGTCGGGCAGGGGGATGACATTGTCTATCGCAAAGCGTACGGCAACCGGTCCGTCGAACCGGCCAAAGTCCCCGAGGCGCCGGACACGATCTTCGACATGGCGTCGCTTACCAAGGCCGTCGCCACCGCGCCGTCGATTATGATTCTTTCGGATCAGGGGAAATTGAACGTCAAGGACAAAGTCTCAAAATACATCCCCGACTTCGCCCAGAACGGCAAGCAGGATGTGACGATCGAAATGCTCCTGCTCCACCGCGCCGGCCTCATTCCCGACAACGAAATGTCCGATTTCGACAAGGGTCCGCAGCAGGCGTGGAAGAACATCTACGCGCTTAAACCCAAGTGGGAGCCGGGGACACACTTTGCTTATTCCGATGTCGGATATATGACGCTAGGCAAGCTGGTCGAGGTGATCAGCGGTCAGCCGCTGGATGTGTTCGCGAAGGAAAACATCTTCGAGCCGCTCGGCATGGCTCACAGTCAGTACAAGCCGCTGGCTTCGTGGCGCGAGCGGATCGCGCCGACGGAGCAGCGCGACGGCCATTGGATGATCGGGGAAGTGCATGACCCGCGGGCGTACGCGCTGGGCGGCATGGCGGGCCACGCCGGGCTTTTCTCGGATGCCGATGACCTCTCGCGCTTCTGCCGCATGCTCATCCACGGCGGCGTTCTTGATGGCCATCGGGTGCTGAAGCAATCCACATTGAAGGAGATGACCACGGAGCGCTGTCTGCCGGATGGCAAGGGCTGCCGCGGGTATGGCTTCGACATCGCTACCCCATATTCCGGCTGCCGGGGCGACCGCTTCGAGCGCGGCACCACCTATGGACACACCGGCTTCACTGGAACCATGTTCTGGATCGATCCGATCCACCAGTGCTATTTCATTCTCCTGACCAACTCCGTTCATCCCAATGGCAAGGGCAATGTCATTCGCCTTCGGCACCAGGTCGCGACCGTGGTGGCCGAAGCACTGTTGGGCAAAGAACCCACAACCAAGCCCAGCGCCTCCGCGGCGGATCAGAGCGGCGTCCCGGTCCTCTGCGGAATTGACGTTCTCGAACAACAAAACTTCGCCCCGTTGGCCGACAAGCGAGTGGCTTTGGTCACGAACCACACCGGCATCGACGCAGCCGGAAATCGGACCATTGATGTCCTGGCCGCGGCCAAAAACGTGCATCTCACCAAGCTCTTTTCGCCGGAGCACGGGCTTTATGGATTGATGGACGAGAAGGTCGCGGACGCGGTCGATCCGAAAACCGGTCTTCACGTCTATAGCCTCTACGGCCCAACGAAGAAGCCCTCCGACGAGATGCTCAAGGACGTGGACGCGATTGTTTACGACATTCAGGACGTCGGGGCGCGCTATTACACGTACACGACGACGCTCGGCCTCTGCATGGAAGCCGCCGCGGCACACAAAATTCCGATGCTCGTGCTCGACCGTCCGAACCCCGTGACCGGCCTTCTGGTGGACGGCCCGATCGCCGACGAAAACGGCCTCGGCTTCATCGCCTTCGCCCCGATCCCCGTCTCCCACGGCATGACCGAGGGCGAGCTGGCCCGCATGTTCAACGTCGAACGTCACATCAATTGCGATCTGAGCGTGATTGAAATGAAGGGCTGGCGCCGCTCGATGTGGTGGGACGACACGGGCCGCATGTGGATCAATCCCTCGCCCAATATGCGCAACACGGCGCAGGCGCTGCTCTACCTTGGAATCGGATTCCTTGAGATGTCCAACTTGTCGGTGGGGCGGGGCACCGATCAGCCGTTCGAGACGTTTGGGGCTCCCTGGGTTGACGGCCGCAAGCTTGCCGCTGCCCTGAACGCCGACCACATGCCCGGCTTGCGATTCGTGCCGATCACGTTCACACCCGAATCGAGTAAGTTCGCCAAGCAACCCTGCGAGGGGTGTTATATCGAAGTGACAGACCGTACCGCGGTTGAGCCGGTGCCCTCCGGCCTGCGAATTGCGTGGGAACTCAAGCGTCTCTTCGGCGATGCCTTTGAGATCAAGGGCGTCGGCCGGCTGCTGCGGAACGAAGACACGCTGAATCAACTCATGAATACCTCTGACCCGCAAATGCTCCCCGCCTCCTGGCGGCAACCGCTCGATGCGTTCAAGACAATCCGCGCCAAATACCTAATCTACCGATGATGATCCCGATCCTTGCCGTTTTCGGACCGCTCGATTGGGGCGTAGTCGGAGCGTACTTTGCACTGGTCACATTTGTGGGCCTGGCGGTGGCGCGCAAGGACCAGGGCGAGGACGAATACTTTCTCGGCAACCGTTCCATGCCCGCGTGGGCGGTCGCGGTCTCGATCGTCGCGACGACGCTGTCGGCCGCGACCTTTGTCGGGGTTCCGGACAACGCTTTTTCCGGAGACATTTCCTATCTCATCCTCAACACCGGCGGCATCATCGCGGTGTTCGTTGTCGCCTTCATCTTTGTCCCGCGATTGTATCGGGCCGGAACGGTCACCATTTATGGCTATCTCGCGCAGCGGTTTGGAGAGCCAGCCCGCGTGGCGATGAGCTGCGCTTTCATCTTCGGGAGATTGCTGGGCTCCGGCGCCCGGCTGTTCCTTGCCGCCATTCCGCTTTGCCTTCTGATGTTTGGGGCGCGCGAACCAAGAGTGTGGCAACTGGTCGTTGCAATCTGTTTGATCACAGCGGTCGGCACGTTTTATACGACGATTGGCGGGGTGCGGGCCGTGGTCTGGGTCGATACGATCCAGTTCGCGATCGTGATTGGCGCTGCTTTCCTGACCGTCGGCATTCTCCTCCATCGGATTCCGCTCACGGTCAGCCAGATCGCGGATCTCTTGAAGCACGCTCCCTCCAGCTCCGCGGGCCACGGCAAGCTGTTCCTGGTGGACGCGTCGTTGAATTTTCGCAAGCCCTACACATTGTGGGCTGGGATCTTCGCAGCGGTCTTCCTTCACACTGCCGCCTACGGCGTCGATCAGGATTTGGCGCAGCGATTCCTGGTCTCCAAGTCCGTCTGGAAGGGCGGCGCGTCGGTCATCGTCTCGCAACTGATCAGCATCGTGACCATCTTTCTGTTTCTGTGCATCGGCTTGCTGCTCTACATTTTTTACCGTCGGCCTGACGTGATGCACGCGACGCATGAATATCCGGGCAATGGCCTATCGGTTTACCCGTGGTTCCTCCTCAATGAGCTCCCGACAGTGCTGTCGGGGATTGCGATCGCGGGTTTCTTCGCGGTGGCGCAGGGCTCGATGGACTCGGCGATGAATGCGCTGGCATCGAGCATCGTCGCCGACCTCTACGTGCCCCTGCGGAAACGCATGGGTCGCGACACCACTGACGTCGCCAGCGGCGAGGCGTCGAAGCTCACCGTGGCCTTGGTCGGCGCCGCACTATGCCTCTTTGCCGTCCTCTGCGCCCTGGCCTACAACCCCAAAAGTCAGACTCTTCTGGATTTTGCGCTGGGCGTGCTCACCTTCGCGTTCACGGGGATGCTCGGTGTCTTTCTCACCGCACTGCTGACCCGCCGTGGAAGCTCCGCCTCGGTGATTGCCGCCCTCGTTGCCGGGGTCATCACGGTTGTGCTGTTGCAGGATTCGGTCCTGGGATGGTGGAGCGCTCGGCTCTTTCATGCCAACTGGAAGCTCGCCTGGCCGTGGTGGATGCCGATCGGTACTGCAGTGAGCTTTGCCGTTTGTCTTGCAGGGCGGACGGCGCCGCAGAAGCCCGACAAGATCCCCGGCCCTGCGCCCCGCGGGACCGGTTGAGATGCCGTTTGAGCCGCGATGAATTGGGATGCCGTTGATCGATCAGTTGCGCGGGCGCGCCCCTGAGAGCCGGCCCGTCCTCGGGCCGTCACGATCCTACGTCTTCTCAGTGACGCAAACGCGCCCACGGCCCGGGGACGGGCCGGCTCTCAGGGGCGTGCGAGTCACTCACCGGTCTTGTACTTCGTTGTCGTGGACTCGTCGGTCACCCCGGCCACTTGCCGCTGGCGGCGATCCGCGCGGCGCCCGAGGCGGCGTGAAAATCGCTGTCGGCGGCGAAGAGCTTCCAATCTTTCCGCGCGATCATCGTCAGCTCGACTTCCGTCGCCCGCTTCAGCGGGTCGAGCAGATGCGCCAGCCGGATGCCGGTTCCGCCGGCAAGGCAAACATGAAGCGGGCGGTAGATGGCGTGACAAATGCGAATGATCCGAACCAGCGCCCGAAATGGAGGATCGCCCGGGCGGATCCGCGACGCCGGGTCGGGGCCGTAGCGGGCGCGCAGGGCGGCGGTGCCCATATAGCCCTCGAGGCCGCCGCGGCCTCCGTCGGGGCCGATGATGAGCGGGCCATCGATTGATACATCGACCTGCCCGACATGCCCCGGTGATTAGCCGTCAACAAAGAGCGGCTTGCCGTCGTCTAGGACGGCCGCGCCGACGCCCGTCCCGATTCCCAGCACCAGTAAACGTCCGGAGAGAGAGCGGGTGCTATAAATGTCAAATGCCGTCGCGTTGGCGTCATTAACGACAATCGGCGCTGCGCCGCTCGTCCCGGCCGCCTGCAAGACCAGCTCGCGCAGCGGCAGCCCGATGAGCCCCGGCACGTTCGCGGAGATGGCCACGCACTCCTTGGCGTCGTCCAGCAGTCCCGGCACGCAAAGCCCGACGGTTTCGGGCGGCATTTCCAATTGACCGCACGCCTGTCGCACCGCGGCCATCACCTGATCCGCCGCCGGCCGGGTATACCGCTCGCTGCGGCCCGTCCAGAGCACCTGGCCGTCCCGAAGCGCCGCCGATTTGACGGTTGTTCCCCCGATGTCGATGCCAAGGCTGATTCCGTTCACGCGGAGCAGGATACTGGAACGCTTGGTGCGGCGCAAGAGCACGCCATCTCACGGAATTTCCCGTGCATCCGCTCCCGCGACCCTCTCGTATACCCAGCAGTGAAAGATCGAGCGATCATCAACGGCCGGCAAGAATCGGCAGCGATACCTCGGGTCGTTCGATCGCGGCTTTTCCGGCATCGACGCTCAACATTTTGATTTGTCCGTTGTTGTGATGAATGAAGTAACGGTATAGTCACCCGTGCTGTACGGTTGATTGATCCACTCTCTATCCTTTCGGAGGACTGTCATGAAGAAGTTTGCTCTGCTTTTCGCCGCTGCCTTGGCGATGTCCGTGTTCTGCGTCAAGTTCACCCACGCCGCCGACGAGAGCGGGAAGTCGGAAAAGGTAACCGGCATCCTGATCGACGATCACTGCGCCGCCGGCATGATGAAAAAGGATGACCCCCAGGCCGCCGCCGAGAAGCACAAGGTGGCCTGCGCCAACAAGTGCATCAAGGGCGGCGCTTCGGTCGTCCTGATCAGCGGCAAGGACGAGCTCAA
>Ga0182024_10024127_pt1 | contig 10835 bp, 9 predicted proteins | sample P32metaG_FD_120480 | JGI IMG/M metagenome (GOLD analysis project Ga0182024, IMG submission 120480) | Permafrost microbial communities from Stordalen Mire, Sweden - P3-2 metaG (Illumina Assembly) | ecosystem: Environmental > Terrestrial > Soil > Wetlands > Permafrost | place: Sweden: Stordalen...
ACTTTCAAGGATGAGCCGACTCCGTTTCGCTGTCCCGGCCCGCATAGCCCATCCTAGGTGGAGGGTGTCGCAGGCACGATTGCGATGGGCCGCAGACTACGACATTCCAAACTTTCTTAGGGAATATCCTGCGGTGAATCTCTTGTATCCAGTGTAGCGCAAAGAGCCGTTCCCTGTCTTGCGAGAGAGGAAGACTCTAATTTGCCTGGGCTTTTCTCCACCCTTTCGCGCGTTGGGTTTCCCTGTAAGCGCGGTCTGGATACTCGCGGAACCCTCTAACAATAGCAATTCGCGCCGTCTGCGTCAACTTTTCGACTGATTTTTCTGTTTTTGGCGGCCTTGTGTGAGGCCGAAGGGGAAGGCATACTCGATACCGATTCCTGCGTCTGCGGCAAGGCTACCTGTTCCGACAATCAATGATGCGGATCACGAAGTTCGAGCACATGCTGGCCACCTGATGATGGCGGCTGCTGGGGCCGATCGACCGCAGATCACTAGGGACCGCAGATCACTAGGGGATGACAAACAAAGGACAGGCAACGGCAAAGAGCAGAGCAATGTACGTGTGGGGCAGGATGCTGGGTTTGCGTGCTAGGCTTTTGACATGACTTTTGTTGATGTTCGTGCGCGCGCTTTCAGGTTTGCTTTCTCTGCCTTCACCGTTCTATTGAGCCTGGGAGTTGCGGTTGGGGGGCATGCTCAGACGAGCGGCGCTGCAGCGACTACGAGTTCGGCTAATGGTGCGACTAACGCCACTTCGCCTGCCACTGCGCACAGCGATGCTCGGATTGGGGCTTTAATTGAGACGCTGGGGAAGACGCGGACGCCGAGTTCGGCGGCAATTTCTCCGGATGGAACGACGGTGGCGTGGTCGGTGCGGAGCGGGGAGGAGTCGCAGATCCATCTGACCGATGTGACGAATCCTGATCCGGCGACGGAGAAGATTGTGGGGACGGGCTCGGGGGCGACTGATTGTGGGAGTGCTGATCCGAAGTGGTCGCCGAATGGGGAGTGGCTCGCGTTTGTGTCCGACTGCGCGGCAAAAGGGGAGGCGGCGAAGACGGATAGACCAAAGCAGGACCAGGTGTTTGTGTGGTCGAAGAAGACGGGTGAGTCGAAGGAGTTGACGAATCTGGTGGGTGGGATCGATTCGCTGGCGTGGTCGCCGGATGGGAAGGCGATTGGATTTCTGTTCGTGGAGAATGCCACGCGGAGCGCCGGGGCGCTGGCGGCGATGAAGCCGTGGTCGGGCGTGATTGGCGAGGATGGGGTGGAGGTGCAGCGGGTTGGGGTGGCGGAGGTTGCCGATGGTGGGTTCTCGCAGGTGACGCCGGCGGGGCTGCATGTGTATGAGTTCAACTGGTCGCCGGACTCGAAGCAGCTTGTTTATGTTGCGGCGAATCCTCCGGGCGAGAACAACTGGTGGGTGGCGAAGCTGTATACGCAACCGGTCTGGAGCCGGGAGGGGTCATGCTGGCCGCGGGAAACCCATGCGGGTTGCATCGTGCCTGGTGTTGTGTTGGACACAGCGAAGGTGTCGGGTTCGTTGCATGGGTTGCAAATTGCTGTGCCGCGGTGGTCGCCGGATGGAAAGCGGATTGCTTTTATCGGCGGCCTGATGAGCGATCAGGGGTCTACGGGCGGGGATGTTTATTTGATTCCGGCGGCTGGTGGCGAGCCGACGGACATTACGCCCGGGCGCGATGCTTCGGTGGCGTTTATCGGCTGGATAAGCCCGGAGGTTTTGGGGATTGCGGAGCATGTGGGCGGGAGCAGCCACCTGACGGCGCTGAATATCAGTACGGGTAAAGACGTTCCGCAGATGAACACGACGTTTCCTGAGAGCATCGGTTCAGGTGACTTGGTGATGAGCGTATCGGTCTCGCATGAGCATACGATTGCAATCATTCGCAGCTCGTTCGAGCGGGCTCCTGAGGTGTGGGCTGGGCCGGTGAACGCGCTGAAGCAGATCACGCATTTGAACGATGGGATGAAGCCGGCTTGGGGTAAGACGGAGAATATTGAATGGACGAATGATGGTTTCAAGGTGCAGGGATGGCTGCTGTATCCGGCGGGCTGGGAGCCGAAGGATGGAGCGCCGGGGAAGAAGTATCCGCTGCTGGTGAGTGTGCATGGCGGGCCTTCGAGTGCGGTGACGCCGCGTTGGCCGGGAGTGGGGTATGGGGGCGTGCCATTTTCGGCGCTGGGATATTTTGTGTTCATGCCGAATCCACGCGGCAGCTATGGGCAGGGAGAGAAGTTCACGCAGGCGAACGTGAAGGACTTCGGGTATGGCGATCTGCGAGACATTCTGGCGGGGATGGATGTGCTGGAGAAGCGCTTTCCGATCGATAAAGACCGCGAGGGGCTGACGGGTTGGAGCTACGGCGGATTTATGACGATGTTCGGCGTGACGCAGACGACGCGGTTCCGGGCGGCGGTGGCAGGGGCTGGGATCAGCGACTGGCTGAGCTATTACGGGGAGAACTCGATCGACCAGTGGATGGTGCCGTTCTTCGGCAAGACGGTGTATGACGACCCGGCGGTGTATGCGAAGAGTTCGGCGATCGATTACATCAAAAATGTGAAGACGCCGACGCTGGTGGTGGTGGGAGACCGCGATGGCGAGTGCCCGGCGCCGCAGAGCTTCGAGTTCTGGCACGCGCTGCGGGCGGAGGGCGTGAAGACGCAGTTGGTGGTGTATCCGCATGAAGGACATGCGTTCCGTGACCCGGCGCACCGGCGGGATGTTCTGGAGCGGGCGCTGAACTGGTTTGAGACGGAGATGCCTGCGAGCGGAGATTAGGGAACAGGATCAGGCATCAAGGCGTAGAGGCTTCGGGCTTGCACGACGACGAAATGCAGGATAATGCGTCCAATGGGGAAGCGGCGATTTGCTTCCCTTGAGCGCAGCTTTTACACTAATGGTTCAGCTATTCAGCGGTTGCGGTGTGACCGTTCAGCTTGAGTTCTGGTTGGACGGGGAGGTTCAATGCGTCGGTTTCTCACGTTATTAGTTCTGGTAGTTTGTACGATTCCTTTTGGTGTCTCGATCTCAGGCTGTTCGAAGAAAACGCCGGTGGTCTATTGCAACGCGGGAGACTCGGGCCCAGTCGTGGGGCAGGTGGCCACGATTACGCTGAATCCGAAGAACCTTGGCATCTCTCTGAACCAGGGCGAGATCGGACAGGTAACCACACCGGTAGCGACGGACTGCAAAAACACTGTGGAGTCGGTAAGCAGCTACACGTACGCGATCTTCGATGCGAACGGCAAGCCGGACATCACCATCGCCGATGTGCAGCCAACTACGGGTAGGTTGTGCGGGGGCACGTGGAACCGGAACACGGGCGGTGGCATTCCGGACTTTACAACATGTACTTCGACCGGCAAGAGCGGGACAGCCTATGTCACGGCCAGCGGTGGAGGAGCGCCCAGCAATTCTCTGCCGATCTATGTGCACCCCGTGGTGACGAACGTGGTGCTGGGGCCGCTGTCCACGGACTGCAAGGCGGATCCGGCAACCAACTGCAGCCCCGCTGCGCTGAGTACGTCGGTGACGACCTGCACGGTGGACCCTGGCACGGGCTGCTGCACGTCACCCGTACAAACGACGGGCGGACTGCTGTCTACAACGGGATGCCTCTCGCAGGCGACTACCGGTCAACTGGCGGCGAGAGTCTACCAGGGTACGGACCCGACGATTGCCTCGAACAATATCAGCTGCCTGGTGGGCCATCTTGGCTACGCAGCTCAGCCCGCGGCGGTGGTAACGATCGACCAGAACGGCATCGCGACGGCACAGGCGCCGGGGGCGGCGCTCATCACCGCAACCATCTCGCAGGCAGGCAGCTCGGCCGGGTCGTTCTCGACGTGCCCGCCAATGTCGATCCAACTCAGCGTGCCGCTTGCTGCGCCGCCGGGCACATCGGTCACGGTGAACCCTAACAATACGCAGCCGATCAACGCGGTGGTGTTGGACAAGAACGGAACGATCATGACGGGCGTGCCCCTGCAGTTTGTGTCGACGACACCGACGACGATACCGGCAGCGACAGGATCGGTCACACCTATATTTCCTGGCGCGGCTGGCATCTCCGCCATCTGCCAGCCGCCCGGGTGCAATCCATCCCCGCTGGACCAGATTGGCTTGAACGGGAATGGCAAGCCGGTGACCTCGAATGAGATCAAGGTAACGGCGCAGGGCATCAACAGCACAGACCTGTATATTGCGAGCACGCAGTCGCTGTACCTGGTGCCGGTGGACTTTACGACGACGTCGATCGGGACTCCGGTGCGGCTGCCTTACCAGCCGAACTCGATGGTCATCAGCGACGATGGAAGCACGATTTACATGGGCAGCGCGTTTGAGTTGATGACCTTCAGTGCGACGACCAACACTCTGGCCAGTCAAGACCCGACCGTGATGGGGAGCGTGCTGGCTGTATCGCCAGACAATACAACCCTGGTGTTCACGGATCCGACTCGTCAGTTGGTGTATCTGTACGCCACGACCGGCAGCGTGCTTGCCACGTATGGTGGAGTCGGCACCCACGCAGAGTTCACGCCGGACAGCCAGACGGTTTACATCACGCTTGGCGATGTGGCCACGCCAGCCACGCCGACGACGCCGGCCGTGGTTACGCCAAACAACCAATTGCTGGTGCACTCGACGTTCACGGGATGGTTTGTGACGAACGCGAAGTCCAGCACAGCGACTGATGTCGCGGTGACGGTGCCGAGTGTGGGAGCGTTCTTCGCTGGCAATACTACAACGGCTTTGGGCTATTGTCCGATTACGACGGCATCGACTAATGCAACGGGGCAGACGACCACGACGAACGTCCTCTATCCCGATGCCGGAGTGACGGCACCGGTGACGGACCTGATTGCGGCAACCAATGATGGGCTGCACATTCTCGGAGCGACGGTGACGCCGACGGCAACGCTAACAGACCTGGCGATTTCAAGCTCCTCGACGCCTGGCGGCCAGGCGATGCCGGGAGTGCCGGTAGGGGCGTGCCCGGATGCTGGGCTGATGTTCACGGCGACTCCGGTGGTGAACAGCGCTCTGGCTGGCGTGACGGCGACGGCAATTACTGGCGTCGATCCTACCTCCGATTCGAGCATTGCGTTTGTGACCTACACCGGAAGCGGCGGTGTGCTACCGACGTATTCGCCGTCAGCTACTGGCGCGGGTACAGTGGGAAGCATTGCGCTGGCGACCTCCACGTACGGGACGCCGGTTGCTCCGGTGGAGGGCGTGGTCAGCGCGGATAACCAGACGTTCTATGTTGGGACATCCGGAGACAACGTGGTCCACCTGATTACCAAGGGGACGAACGGATACCAGGACACGACGACACCGATTGCGCCCAAACTGCCGGACGTGAACGGGAATATCGTTACGCCGAACCTGCTGGTGCAGAAGCCTCGGAAGGCTATTTCGTAGCTTGTGGATGCTTCACGAGACTGTTTATGAAACTCTACGCTCGGACCAGCTCATCGCTGGTGCAACTTCCGAGTTGCCGACAAACCGCGATTAAAGTGACGCGGGAGCGCGTTTGGCATTAATGATCCATCAAGCCGCGGAATCGCAGGTACACGTCAACAGATGTCCAGGGCGGTCCACGTAGTCGTGAAAAAGATATCTAAAACTGACCACTTCGATGAAGTCCGGAGAACTCGCGGAATCGGGCGCAGGTCCCTGAGCACTTACTGCAGACTTCGGTTCGCCACAAAACCAAACCAGGTCGAATCAAGTGGAAGAGATAAACTGTCTTGAAGATAGCGAGTCCTCCACTGGCGGTCAGCTTCATAAGCAATCGTTTGGGCCTTGGGTCGATCCGGATTGAGTGTGCCTTGACTATAGGCGCGGAAGGTTCAAGTGCTGACTTTCTTGAAGATGATGCCTCGACTAAAGCAGCAGTATGGACTGCTTGAGGCGCCTTCTGCGCAAGGACCATTCGAACTGGTGATGTGGGAGAACACCTGCTATTTGCTGCCCGACGAGCGACGGCGAGAGGTGTTTGAAGCACTGCAGGAGCAGGTCGGGATGAATGCTGCCGCGATTGACCGTGCGCCGGACTCAACGCTGCTGCCGCTGGCGCGACGAGGCGGGATGCGGCCGGAGGTACGCGTATTTCGGTGGCGCGAGATTGCCCGGATCACTCTGAGTCAGTTCGACGGCGACTTGAACACCATACTCGAGAGGCCATATAAAGAGGCCAAGAGGGCGCTGAAGCAGTTTCCCAACATAGGCGATCCGGGAGCAGAGAAAATACTGTTGTTCTGCGGAATGGGATTAGGATTGCCGCTCGAATCGAACGGGCTGCGGGTGCTGGTACGCGTGGGTTGGGAGAGATTGCAAAAGAACTATGGAAGCATGTACAGGGATGTGCAGCAGAACATCGCGCCCATGCTACCGCGAGAGACCCAGGCGTTGCAGGAGGCGTTTCTCTTGCTGAGGGAACACGGACGAGTGATGTGCAAGGATAAGACCCCGCAGTGCGAGCAATGCCCGCTGGCGAATGGATGCGATTATGCTGGCCGGACCGCCGCTGCGTTCCTCTCGTTGAATCGTACCCGCAATCCCAAATCCTGAGAGCGTCTGCGAGAGCATTTGCATCCCACTACCATCTCCTGAAACTGAGTTTCGTAACGACCTCTTCGCGCATCGTAAGAAGCCCTCACGGATTAACCAGTGGAGGCTCTGCGATACTGTGATAGCCGTGTCGCTGCGGAGTTCAGGCGAGGCGTTTTTTCAGGAGGTCGCGGGCTATGGCGTCGAGGACACCGTTGAGGAAGTGGATGGACTCGGGTGCGGCGTAGCGGCGGGCTACTTCGAGGCTCTCGTTAATGATGATGGCGGCGGGAGTGGTGGGGAAGCCGAGCATCTCAGCGACGGCGGCGCGGATGAGGTTGCGGTCGACGACAGGCATGCGCTCGATGCGCCAGTTCTGGGCGTGGGTTTCGATGAGGGCGTCGATCTCCTCCTGGCGGGTGGTGGCGACACGGTGGAGGTCTTCGGCGAAGCCTCGGGTCTCGGCGTCTACTTCGTCGACGGAGGCCCAGAAGAGCTTTCGGACCTCCTCGGGGGTTTGCTTGCCGAGGTCGCCCTGGAAGAGCATCTGCATGGTGAGTTCGCGGGACTTGCGGCGGGTGCCCATTATTTTTTTTCCTTGGAAGATGGCGCGCCCGGAGCTTCGTTCGATCCCACCGTTTGCGATGAGACCGCAGAGGATGGGGCACCTGAACGTTGGGAGTTGAGTTGGCGTTGGATGGAGACCATTTCGATGGCGGCGATGGCGGCTTCGAAGCCCTTGTTGCCGGCTTTGAGGCCGGCGCGGTCGAGGGCTTGCTCCAGGGTTTCGCAGGTGAGCACACCGAACGCGTGAGGAATGCCGGTGTCTTGCTGGGACTGGCCTATGCCGCGGGCTACTTCATTGTAGATGGCCTCGTAGTGGGCGGTTTCGCCGCGGAGGAGACAGCCGAGGGTGATGATGGCGTTGAATTTCTTTGACTCGGCGAGAGTGCGGGCGGCGGAGGGGATCTCCCAGGCTCCGGGGACGCGGACTATCTCTACGTCTGCCTTCAGTGCGCCGCTTCTGTGGAGGGCGTCTAACGCTCCCTGGAGGAGGCGGTCGGTGATGACGGTGTTCCAACGGGTAGTGACGATGGCGAAGCACATGTTGGCGGCGCTGAGGTAGCCTTCGATGGCTATGGGCTTGTTGTGGAGAGGGTTTTCGGATTGCCAGAAGCCGAGGGTAAGAGGTTGCGTGTCGCCAGTTGCCAGTTGCACAGTGAAGAGGCGGGAGTTCCAGTGGGTCGTCTCGATGGCGGAGAGGAGAGTTGCGATGTCTTCGGTGCGGTAGGTGGTGAGCATCCACTGGTGGACGGCGGCGTGGATGGCGTCGAGGCTGGTGACCTCGATGAGGAGGGGAGGCACGGCAGGAGGGCGGCCGGTGACGAACTCGATGTTGGCCAGGGGAGCCAGAAGAGCGGTGCCGCGACCCTCCCCTTGCGGTTCACTCCAGCCCTGGCCGGGCTCGAAGCCGAGGGTGAGGAAGAGGCTGGTGAGCTTGTCGAATGCGTCGGGGGAGGCGACGGCAGTGACCAGCGTGATTCCCTTAATCATAGATTCGATTGTATCGTCTGGGAGTGCGCTGAGCCGGCTGCGCACAGGATGCAATCTGAGGAGGTGCTTGTGAACTACGAGACTCTGCTATGCGAGGTGAAGGACCAGGTGGCGCGTGTGACGCTGAATCGGCCACAGGTGCTGCATGCTCTGAATGCCAAGGTATTCCGTGAGCTGGAAGCGGTCATGCGGGCGCTGGCGGAAGACCCTGAGGTGCGGGTGATTTTGCTGACGGGCGCGGGGGAGAAGGCGTTTGCGGCAGGGGCGGACATCAACGAGATTGCAGCGGCCGATGTGGCGCTGGGAGAGGCTAAGGCGCGGCGGGGGCAAGCGGTGTTTCGGTTTATCGAGACGTGCGGGAAGCCAGTGATTGCGTGTATCAATGGGTTTGCGCTGGGGGGAGGATGCGAGTTGGCGATGGCGTGCACGATGCGGCTGGCGAGCGAGACGGCCAGACTGGGGCAGCCGGAGGTGAAGCTGGGGCTGGTGCCAGGATACGGTGGGACGCAGCGGCTGCCGCGGCTGGTGGGTCAGCCGATGGCGCTAAAGCTGCTGCTGACGGGGGAGATGATTGGGGCGGCGGAGGCCCTGCGGATTGGGCTGGTGGATGAAGTGGTGCCTGCGGAGAGGCTGATGGAGCGGGCAGAGGCGCTGGCGAGGACAATTGTGGGGATGGCTCCGCTGGCCGTGGCGGGATGCATGGAGGCGGTGCGGTGGGGCAGCGAACTGGGGCTGGAGGCGGCGCTGGAGGTGGAGGCGGAGATCTTCGGGCGGCTGTGCGGGACCGAGGACAAGGCGGAAGGGACGAAGGCGTTTCTGGAGAAGCGGGCGGCGATTTGGGTGGGACGTTAGAGAGTTACTCATTGCAGGGATTTTGACTTTTAGCGGGGCGAAAGGCTTGGTATGCTCGTAGTTGTGCGACTATCTTTTCTGGTTTCCGCTTCCCTTCTGCTTCCTATGATTTTTACCGGCTGCACGCGAACCGCTACTCCTAGCGTGGCTGAGACGCGAGCCATCGCAGCGCAGCAACGACAGGAGGTGGAGGCGGCACGGCAACAGATGGAGTTGATTCCGCCGCCGTCGAAGACACGGTATATGGCGGTGAAGAGCCTGTCGGTGTGGGAAAACCCTTATGTAACAGTGCAGGGCGGCATGGTGACGCTGCATGTGATGCTGGCAGATGCGAATACGAGCGACCTGGGAGTGGGGGGAATGCTGCGACCGAGGAGCGCGCGGCGGCAGGACCTGAATGTTCGGGTGAGCGAGTTGCCGACGGCGTTGAATGCGATTCCGAATGGCTCCTGGCCGTATGGGCGGGTGATTGCGGTGGAGGAGGCGCATGAGGTTCCGGTGAGCGCGCGGCCCGAGGTTCGGCGGAACATGGAGAGGGTGATGAAGGAGCTGAACGACCTGGGAGTCGTGGTGTACGAGTGGAGTGAGACGGGGAAGAGCTAGGGAATTTAGCACTTTTTTTCCTGCGTGGTGGGCGCTGGTGAAGAGGGCATTTTTGCAGGGGTTTTTGGGTTTTTGGCCGTGCAGCGTGGTGGTAATTTGTGGTGAAATTGTGGTGGATTGCGTGGTAAACGTGGACAGGAAAATGTCACTTTTCGAGGGGCGAAAAGTAGGACACCATTTTCAGATTTATTTTTGTGATTGAGTGGATTTGTAGAAATCCACGCCCGAAGGTCAAGATGCGGGGCACCCGGTCTTGAGATGCTGATACTACCCCGCCCGATCGGCTACCAAAAGAGGCCAGGGTGCATCGTAAGCTAGTGTGGTGAGTCAGAAGTTCTGAAAAGCAGGTCCCTCCACTGCGCTGCGATCCGGTCGGGATGACAATTTATGGGGATGAATTAAAGACTCACCACACTAGATGAGTTTGCTTGAGGTTGATTCCATGAGCGAGTTGCGGGAGAAGACGTATGCGAAGTCGCTGGCGAAGGGCTTGCTGGCGGGGTTGATTGGCGGACTGGTGGCGACGGCCGCGAAGTCGTTCGCGGAGAGGATTTATCCGCCGAGGACGCATGGGGAGGCTGAGCCTCCGTCGGCGCTGGCGGAAAAGCTGGCTGGGCATTCGCTGGCGGGGGCGGAGAAGACTACGGCGGAGGAGGCAATCCACTGGGGGTTTGGCGCACTGACCGGAGCGGCTTATGGAGCGCTGGCGGAATACTATCCGTCGGCGACAGTGAAAGAGGGAGCGGGGTTCGGGATGGCGCTGAATTCGCTGACGCATGGGACGGCGCTGCCGGCGATGGGTCTGGCGGCGGAACCGGAGGACCAGACGGTTCGGGAGAAGACCAGTGAGATGGCTACGCACCTGGTTTATGGGATGGTGACTGAGACGGTGCGGCGGTTTGTTAGAAACTTCCTGGGGTAGGGCGGTTCCCATCAATCAATTTGTCGAGCGTGAGAGATTGCAGGCTATGAGGACGCGAAGGCGTCGAGCCACTGCTGGTTGGCCCAGAGGCGTTCGGCGGCATGGTAGCGGGTGGAGAGGTTGGCGGCTTCGTCGTCGATCTGGGAGGCGTAGTTGAGGATGAGGCGGCGCTTGCGGGCTACTCTCTCTGCGGCGGCTTTCTCGTCGACTGCGGATGATTGGGTGGGGTAGAAGATGGGGGTTAGAAGCTCGTTGATTTTTGCTGCGGCGCTTTGCAGGGCGTCGAGGTCGGCGGTGGCGCTGGGATGGGTGGCGGCGTAG
>Ga0182024_10024128_pt1 | contig 10834 bp, 14 predicted proteins | sample P32metaG_FD_120480 | JGI IMG/M metagenome (GOLD analysis project Ga0182024, IMG submission 120480) | Permafrost microbial communities from Stordalen Mire, Sweden - P3-2 metaG (Illumina Assembly) | ecosystem: Environmental > Terrestrial > Soil > Wetlands > Permafrost | place: Sweden: Stordalen...
CTCGAGACCGCCCTGGACATCGACCCCACCTACGCCGACGCCTCCTTCAATCTCGCCGTCGTTTACGCCATGCAGCAGCCCCCCGACAAAGAGGACGCCGCGAAGTTCTACAAACGGGCCGTGGAACTCGGCGCCGAGCCCGACCCGGGGCTCGAGGCGCTGCTGAAATAATTGCGAATTTCTCCTTCCCACGGTTTTCCCTTGCCCCGCAACGGCCCTTCGGCTCCTCTATCCACCCGTGGCTACGCCCAACCACTGGCTGGTCAAGTCAGAACCGAGCGCCTACTCATGGAAACGCTTCATGAAGGATGGCGGGACGGCATGGACCGGCATCCGCAATTACCAGGCCCGCAATAACCTCAAGGCCATGCGCAAAGGGGACCGCGTCCTCTACTACCACAGCGTCACTGGCAAACAGATCGTCGGCGTGGCCACTGTCGCACGCGCCGCCTATCCCGATCCCACCGCGAAAACCGGCGACTGGGTAGCCGTTGACCTCAAGCCCGTCAAGCCGCTCGCCACCCCCGTCACCCTCGCGCACATCAAAAAAGACCCCGACCTCGAGGAAATCGCTCTCCTCAAGAACTCCCGCCTTTCCGTCATCCCCCTCAAGGAGGACGAGTACGACATCATCCTGAAGATCGCCTGCGCCTAGCACCCTCGCGCAGCGGAATTCCCGCATGCCCGCACCCTCACCCGCCCCGGTTTTTTGGCAATCGATCCTGCTGCACCTGAAGCAGCCGGAGTACGTCCACGTCCTCCTCAATCCACTCCCCATTTACGGCATCGCGCTCGGCATCGTGGCCCTGATCATCGCCATGATCCTCCGGAACCGGCGCGCGCAGATCACCGCGCTCATTCTCCTCTTCATCGGCGCCGGGTCGGTCATCCCGGTCGTGCATTATGGCGATGCGGGCTACGACGCCATCGAAGCCACCATCGGCACCGACCAGGCCGACGCCTGGCTGGATGCCCACGGCCAGCGCGCGCTCCGCGCCATGCCCGCTTTTTACGCGCTCATCGCCCTTAGCCTGATCGCTCTTTTCCTCCCGTGGAAATGGCCCGGCACGGCATCCATTCTCAACGCTCTCACCCTCGCGCTCGCGATCTTCGACTTCGGGCTGGCCGGCTGGATCGGCTACGCGGGCGGCCAGGCCATGCACCCCGAGTTCCGCTCCGGCATCCCTGCGGAGCCCATCGGCGGCTACGACAAAATCCGCTGACCGCGCTTGCGCCGAGCATTACACGGAAACGCATCCAAAAAAAATTCGTAACAACCTTTACACGAGGATTTTAAGACTAATTTTTTCCCGTTGCGCCATCCGCGCCGTCTCAATGCTTTTCCCGCATTTATCGCCCAAATTCAACTGTTAGACCCCGGGACTCGACGCGCCCGCGCAAAGCGCTACTCTCTGCCGATTCCCATTCCTGAACAGTGACGCTTCTCGACCGCATCCCGCCCGTCAAACATGCCCTGCAGCACCTGAGCAGCGTCGTGTGGCTTCTTGTCGAGACGATCCAGGAAACCACGGAGCACATGGTCGTCCGCGGGCGGCCTCCCTTCCGGCTGTCGATCTTCTTCCAGCAGACGGACCGGGCGGGGGTGGGCTCGCTGCCGCTCGTCTCGCTGGTATCCTTTTTCCTGGGTCTCACGATGGCGCTGCTGACCGGCTACCAGCTCCGGACCTTCGGGACGGAGAACCTCGTGCCGGGGCTCGTGGCGATCGGCTTTACGCGAGAGCTGGGGCCGTTGCTCACGGGCATCATGCTGGCCTCGCGGATCGGGGCGGCGTACACAGCCGAGCTTGGGACCATGACGGTCGCCGAGGAGGTCGAGGCCATCGAGGCGATGGGGATCGGGCCGCTCCGCTTCCTCGTATCGCCGCGGGTGCTCGCGGTCGTGCTGCTGATGCCGTGCCTGGTGGTCGTCGCGAATCTGGCGGCGCTTGCCGGCGGGATGCTCGTCTCGCGCTGGCAGTTGAATATCTCGCCCTCCTATTTCTTCCAGCTCGTGCACGAGTCGGTCCAGAATCGCGACATCATCGCGGGAATGGTCAAGAGCCTCCTCTTTGGCCTCATCATCAGCCTGGTATCCTGTTACAAGGGCCTCACCGTCACCGGTGGCGCGGCGGGCGTGGGGGATGCCACCACTTCCAGCGTCGTCACGGCCATTACCGTGGTCATCGGCTTCGATACGCTGGCCAATATCGTCCTTGTCGCGCTCTATGACTGAGGAGGCCAGGTTGGAAACCGATCCGGCCCCGGCAACCGGCCCGGCAGCTCCCGGCGGCCCGATCGTTGAGATGACCCATGTGCATCTGGCCTTCGGCTCGAAAGTCATCCTGACGGACCTCAACCTCTCGGTGGCGCCCAAGGAGCGCCTAGTCATCATGGGGCAGAGCGGCGGCGGCAAGAGCACCACGCTGCGGCTGATCCTGGGGATCCTGCGGCCGAACTCCGGCAGCGTTAAATTCAACGGGGAGGAAGTCACGCGGATGAACCGCCCCAGGCTCAACCGGATGCGCCAGCGGATCGGCATGGTGTATCAATACTCCGCGCTCATCTCCTCGCTCTCCGTGCGCGATAATCTGGCGCTGCCGCTGGAGGAGCTTACCGAGAAATCGAAGGAGGAGATCGACGCGATCGTGAACGAGAAACTGGGGATGGTAGGGATGGAGGACACGCGGGATTACATGCCCTCCGAGCTCTCCGGCGGGATGCGCAAGCGCATCGGGCTGGCGCGCGCCCTGGTGCTGAATCCGGAATTGATCCTGTTTGACGAGCCCTCCGCGGGCCTGGACCCGGTGGTCTCATCGGTCATCGACGAACTGATCATCTCCCTGACGGACAAGACCAACTCCACGTCCATCATCGTGACCCACGAGATGGACAGCGCCTTCCGCATCGCCACCCGCATGGCGATGCTCTATAAGGGCAAGATTATCGAAGAGGACCGCCCCGACCGTTTCCGCCACTCCGATGATCCGGTAGTCTCCCAGTTTGTCGAAGGGCGCACGGACGGACCGATCGACACGCAAACCACACCGCTGAGCTAAACCCCCAAATTTATGCAAATCCGCCGTGAAGAAATCCGCACCGGCCTCCTCGTGCTCGTGAGCATCGGCATCCTGACGGGCGTCCTGCTCGCCATCGGCGCGCCAGGGGTTTTCAAGGCCACAAACACGTACCTCATTTACTTTGACAACGCGGCGGGGCTGAACCAGGGGGCGTCGGTGCTGCTGGCGGGGCGGCGGATCGGCCAGGTGACGGAATTGCGCTCGCCGGTGCCGATGAGCGACCGGCCGAAGGGGTACGAAACTTATGAGGCGCTGGTCCAGGTGGAGGTGGACCGATCGGCGGACATTTACAATCGGGTGGAGGTACACATGATGCAGACGAGCCTGCTGGGGAACCCATTAATCGATTTTACCAACGGGGACGAAACCTCGGGGCTCGCGGCCAACGGGTCGTACTTTGTCGGGATCCGGGCGAAGGATTTCACGGCGGCGATCTCGGACGCGGTGGATGTCATCAAGAACACGGTCACGCCCGTGGCCATCCAGGCGCAGAAGACGATGCAGGAGCTTAGCAACACGGCGGACAATCTGCGGCAACTGACGGCACCGGGGTCGAACGTGGACCTTGCGGTGACGCAGTTCCGCCATTTTGGGGATAATCTGGTGGAGATATCCGCGAAGGGGAGCGCGCTGCAAAAGTCGCTGGATAACATCGAGGTGCTGACGGGGAGCACCGGGCATCTGAACCAGGCGCTGGCGAACATGGATCAGCTCACGAACCAGATTTTGAAACAGGACCGGGTGGGCAAAACGCTGGACAACCTCCAGAACACGACACGGAACCTTGACGGTATCGTCACCCAGATCCAGCCGCGGGTCGAAATCATCACGACGAACCTGGAGCAGGCGACGGACACGCTGAAGCGGCAGCCGTGGCGGCTGATTTTCCCGGTGACGAAGAAGTACCCATCGCCATCGCCGCGGCCGGAGCGGCGGCTCTGACGGGACGTTATCCCCGGATCAGGCTTGCCGGGTGGCGGCGGCGAGAGGCCGGACGAAATCGGCCACGAGGGCAGGCATATCGGGCTCGGCTGAGAACTGGGCGATACGCTTGACGATGGCGCTGCCAACTACGACGCCATCCGCGAGGTGGGCGATCTGGCGGGCCTGATCGGCATTGGAGACGCCGAATCCGACGGCGATGGGGAGCTGGGTGGTGCGGCGGATGGCTTCCACGCGCTCCTGGAGGGTCTCGGCAACGCTGGCCTGCTCGCCTGTAACTCCCTCTCGCGAAACGTAGTAGATAAATCCATCGGCATGGGCGGTGATGCTCGCGATGCGGGCATCGGGGGTGGTGGGAGCGACGAGACGGATGCGGCGCATGCCTCCCACGGGGGCGAGTTTGGGGGCATCCTCATCGGGGGGGAGATCAAGGATGAGCAGTCCATCGACGCCGGCGGCCTCGGCATCGCGGTGGAAAGCCGCGAAGCCGAGCGCGAGGAGGGGATTGATGTAGGTGTAGAGAACGATGGGAATCTGGGAATCGCGCCGGATCTGGCGGACGCACTCGAGGACGGAGTGGGGGGTGGTGCCGGCCTCGAGGGCACGCTGGGAGGCGAGCTGATTGACGATGCCATCGGCAAGGGGATCGGAGAAGGGGACCCCGAGTTCGAGGATATCGACGCCGGCGGCTTCGAGGGCAAGGGCAAGGGCGCGGGTGGCCTCGAGAGAGGGATCGCCGGCGCAAATATATGCAATGAAGGCCTTCAAACCCTGGCTACGGAGGGCGGCGAATTTCTGGTCGATACGATTCGCTTGCATGGGGAGGGGCAAGTTGAGCGGGCCGGGAGGGTTTTGGCAACTCCCCGCATGATGGGACGGTTTTCCAGCGACCTTGCGGGGGAGTCCTGTGTGCAGGCCAAAACGGCAGCGCCATCCGGGGATTGCCGGACGGCGCTGCCTCTATGGAAACGATAGAAGCGGATCGGACGAACAGAGCAGGCCGCGACGCCCGAGGGCGAAGTGGGCTGGCGCGGGGGCTACTTTGAGGTCTTGTCCTCGATGTACTTGGTGACGTCGCCGACGGTCTGGAGCTTCTCGGCGTCCTCGTCAGGCACTTCGACGGAGAACTCCTCCTCAAAAGCCATGACCAATTCGACAGTGTCGAGAGAGTCCGCGCCGAGATCCTCGATGAACGAGGCGCTGGGCGTGACCTGCTCCGGATTTACGCCGAGCTGCTCAACGATGATATCTTTGACTCTTTCTTCAATGCTTTTGTCGGCCATAAAAACTTGTCTCCAGTGTTGTTGGTTGTGGGCTACCGCTTTAGGTGGCGGTCCGTGCTTTGGCAACAAATATTTCGCACAGGTAAAATCGTACGGAGGCTCCCTCGACCGTTGGACATTTTTCCAGAATCGGTTTATTCGATAGCGCATGCCCGAATTGCCCGCGGACTTCGACCTGAAACTGATGCCGGACTGGCTCAAAGAGCCAGCCACGAAGAATCCGTATGCGGATTACGAGGGACGCGACGATGACCGGCGCTCGCGCGGCGGGAGCGATTGGGGACGCGGGCAGGATGACCGGCGGGGCAGGCCGGGCGGGCAGCGGCCCGGGGGACCGCCCCGGGGGAATACGGGCGGGCCGCGGAGGGATGACCGGAGAAGGGATGCCGCCCCGGGGAAAAGGCCTGATGGGAAGCGGCCGGACCGGTCGGCGGGGCGTCCAGAGGATCGGCGCGGGAAACCGGGGGAGCGGCCACGGGCAGACGGGCCGCGCACGCAGGGAGCGCAAGAGCCGCAGGGGCCTGTGGGCCAGCCGGCGAATGTGACGATCGAGTTCTTTCCCGATGAAGGCTGCGCGGTGAGCATCGCGCGGCAGATCAAATCGACGCACCGGGCATATTCGCTGTTTGACCTTGCGCGGATGTTCCTTGCGCGGCCTGAGCGACACCGGCTGAAGATCACAACGAAGAGCGTGGCGGAGCCGCTGCACCAGACGGGAGAGGATGGGCCGGTGTGGCTGGACAAGAGCGAGGCGGAGCGGGCGGCCTTCCCTATCCTGCGGCAGAAATATTATGAGGAGGTGGTGGAGCAGCGGGATGCGCCGAAGGGGAATTTCTCGAACGTGGCGCGGTGCCGGGCGAATGGGATACTGCTGGGGCCGACGAATTATCACGGGTACCAGTTGGCGCTGCGGAAGCTGTACGAGGAGCGCTTTAGCCGGCGGATGTCGTTTGGGGAATTCCAGCGGGAGATCGAGGTGGTGAACGATCCGGCGCTGGTGGAGCAGTGGAAGCAGCAGGCGAGCAGCGCCATGGTTTACCGCCTGAAGCGGCAGGAAGCGGCCAAGGCGGCCGTGGAGGAGGCCAAGGAGGACCCGACGCCGGTGGCCGTGGAAACGCCGGTGGTGGAAGCGCCAGCGGAGGAAGGTGCGACTGGAGAACGCGCGCCTTTGGAAGAGGCGGTGGAATCCGTGGAAGCCCAGGAGCCGCAGGCCACGGCGGAGGTTCCGTACGAAGGGCCTGTTTTCGCATCGATCCAGGAGGTCGAGCAGCACTTCCGGGAGAATTATTTGCCGGGATTGGTGCGGACAGGGCCGGCGTTCCACATTGCGGGAGAGGCGAGCCGGTCGATCTCGGATCGCGGGATCGCGGCGTCGGTGCGGCAGGGGTGGGAGCAAGAGCGCGGTTTCCCCGGGCAGATGATGCATCAGTTGCGGCAGCAGTTTTCGAGATCGGGGCTGCACGTTTTCAAGCACCGGAAGCGGATGCAGTTTGTCTCGCTGATCCGGCCGTCCCCGATGGAGAATGGGAGTCTGTCGCCATCGGTGGCGCAAATCCTGGAGGTGATCCAGGGGGATCATCGATGCAACCGGGCATCGCTGGCGGCGGCGATCCTGGGGACGGATGAGAGCGCGGTGGACGCGGCACGGAGATCGACGCTGGTGACGGACCTGCGCTGGCTGATCGAGACGGGGCGGGTGATCGAGTTTTCCGACGGGCGGCTGGAATTGCCGGTGGCGCCGGTGAAGCAGGAGACGCCCGCGCCGAAGGGGACGGTGGAAGCGGTGCCCGCGGAGACGGCGGCGGTGCCGGAGCGGGAACACGGAGGGGTGGAGGCCGCGGCGGCGGCGGAAGTCGCGGCGGAGGTAGCGGCGAAGCCGGTAGTTGAGGCTGTGGCTGCGGAGACTGTCGCCGAGGATTCCGCGCCGATGGAAGAGGTTGGGGCTATTGAGCCGATGACCGATGAAGCTCCGACTGAGGTTCAGCCGCCTGGGTGAAGCAAACGGCGGAGGGAGGAAAGGGAGGGCAAACGGGTCACTTCTCCGGGGTGACTTGCTGCTGGATCTTCAGGTCTGGGTAGCTAGGCAAGGAGACTTCGATGGAATAGGGCTGGCCGGCGTTCATCTCGCGGGTGGCGACGAGGGTTGAGTACTCGAGGCGCTCCCCGGGATTGATAGTGACGCCGGCAGGATCGTTGGCGAAGGATTGATCCTCGGACCAGGTGTTGACGATCTTGCCCGAGGCGTCGCGGACGAGGATCTCGATGCGCTGGCTGGTGGGGAAGTTGAGATGGACGTACTTCTTCGAGGAACGATTAAGGAGGGTGACCGTGACGTTGAGCTCGCGGGTATCGGAGAGCTTGAAGGGGGTGGGATCGATGGCGAGTTTCATCTCGATGCCATCGCGGACCTGGCCGGAATCGGCGGGCTTGGGGTGGTGCTTGAGATGAAGGAAGCCCAGGGTCTCATCGAGGAGGGATGGAGTGGGGCTGGCCCCGGCGCCCTCGGAGGCATGGAGGGATAAGGCGAAAAGGAACGGGATGAGCAAGGCGGCGGCACGCAGCTTCATGAGAGGCTCTTAAACAAGCATTTCGCAGGTTGCAAACGCATTCGCCAACCGGAAGACTATGAAGATGCGCCAATGGTTTCTCCTCATCGTGCTGCTGGGTCTGTGCTGCCTGGGGATGGGCAAGAAGGAACCGGCGCTGAATATCCGGTTCTACACGCAGACGGTGAAGGGGGATACGGACTCGTTTTCGGTGCCGGTGGCGCTGCTCAACGGGCAGAAGATTTACATCGACCAAGTGGCGAATATCTCCGAGCGGGACATCGTGGCGGTGTACCCGTTTGCGGTGCCGGATGGCTCAGGAGGGTGCGCGCTGAAGCTGGATGACCATGGGACGATGGCGCTGGACAGCCTCTCCGTGGAGAAGAAGGGGACGATCCTGGTGGCCGCGGTGAATGGGCGGCAGGTGGCGGATATTGTGATCGACCAGCGGGTGGCGGACGGGGTGGTGACGATTCCCGCGGGGTTGAATACGGATGATATGAAGCAAATCCTGAAGAAGTACCCGGTGCTGGGCGGGAAGAAGGCGAAGAAGAAGGAAAAGAAGGATGTGTATAGCCAGGGGCTTTGATCGCAAGCGCATGGCGCGGCGGAAAATTCGAAGCTCGAAATTCGAAAGGAATGAATCTGGGCCGCCGCGCGAGCAGTGAATACATCTCGCACGGGGCCGTCTGTTTGTTTTAAACCGAATGCTCCATCCATGAAAAAACTTGTTTTGTATCTCCTTGCGGCGGTGGCGATGATGACGGCGGCGCCGGTGGCGCGCGCTTTTGACAAGGACTCGTGGCACGATCCGACGAAGAGGCTGGAGGAGCTGGATGTGCGGATGGACACTGTGTATGCGAAGCTGAACCGCTACGGGGCTAGCCGGCGGATGCGGGAGCAGATCGATGAGCTGCACTTCGGAATACGGGATCTGACGGCGCGGGTAAAGGAGCACGCTGGGGACCCGAAGGTGGCCCGGAAGAAGGCGGATGAGTTATCCGACCTGATGACGGAAGTGGAGCAGGAGTACCACGACCGGCTGCGCGGAGGACCGGGGGTTGTAATCCACGTGACGCCTTACTAGGGATGCCATGGCCGCTGAATTGAAAATTGGCGACCGGGCCCCCGGGTTCCGCGCGAAGGCAATCGGCAGCAAATATGGCGCGGGGCAGGAGGTGGGGCTGGCTGATCTGAAGGGGAAGCGGGTGGTGCTTTATTTTTACCCGAAGGACGATACGCCGGGATGCACGGCGCAGGCGTGCGCGCTGCGGGACGGGTGGGGGCAGTTTGCGGCGAAGGCGGATCTGTTCGGGGTGAGTGTGGACTCGGCGAAGAGCCATGAGAAGTTCATCGAGAAGCATGCGCTACCATTCCCGCTGCTCTCGGACGAATCGCATGCGATCGTGGAAGCGTACGGGGTGTGGGTTGAGAAATCGATGTACGGGAAGAAGTACATGGGGGCGGAGCGATCGACGTTTGTGATCGATGAGAAGGGAGTCCTCAGCGGCATCCTGCGGAAGGTGAAGCCGGAGGAGCACGCAAGCCAATTGCTCGCGCTGCTGGAGTGAGGCTGCGGCTTGTTTTGCGCGAATGCGCGGCCTGGACGAAAGATAACCGGTGAAGATATCCCAGCTCATCGAAAAACTGTCGGTCAAGCTCCCCAAGAATCTGCGGGGGCCGCTGATGGATCATGTGACGGCGCTGCGGGAATTGATAGAGGGAGAGCTGGAGACGGCGCGGAAATCGCCGGACAAGGAGGCGAAGCTGGCGGTGACAAGGAAGATCGTGGGGATATGCGCGGCGGTGTGCACGACGGTTGCGGTGGAGCCGATCCCGCTGGCGGATTTCCCGATATTGACGGCGATCCAGGTGCTGATGGTGGGGAGCATCATGCATGTGAGCGGGCGCGAGATCAGCAGGAAGGCGGTGGGGGAATTTGTGAGCGCCCTAGGGATGAACATCGGGGCGGGGCTGGTGCTGCGGGAGGGGGCGCGCGCGGCGATCAAGGTGCTGCCGGGATTCGGGAGCGCGATCTCGGCGGCGATCGCGGGCGGGGCGACTTACACGCTGGGGAAGGCTGCGACGGCGTATTTCATCGAGGGGGTGCCGTTGCCGGAGGTGCGAAAGTTTTTTCTTAAGGCGAAGAAATCGAAACCGCTGGAGCTGCCGGAGAAGTGAAGCTCTCGGACATCCGCGCGGCGCTGGGGGAGCTGGAGTTGCATCCGAGCAAGAGCCTGGGGCAGAACTTCCTGGCGGACTCGAATGTGGCGCGTTGGACGGTGGAGCAATTGGAATTAACGCCGGAGGATCACGTAGTGGAGATCGGACCGGGGCTGGGGGCGCTGACGGAATGGGCGGCGGGAGCGTGCGGATCGATGACGCTGATCGAAAAGGATGCGCGGCTGGCGGGACGGCTGGAGCGGCGCTTCGCGGAGGACGAGCGGGTGGAGGTGAGGCACGAGGATGCGCTGGAGTATGATGTGCGGGCGGTTTTTCCGATGATGCCCGCGAAGCTGCTGGGGAACCTGCCGTACTATGTGACGAGCGGGATTCTCTTCCGGTACGGGGATGAGCCGAGCCCGTTCGCGCGGATGGTGCTGACGATCCAGCGGGAGTTCGCAGCGCGGCTGGCGGCGGGACCGGGGACGAAAGACTACGGGGCCCTGACGCTGCTGGTGCAGCGGCGGTGGGAGGTGCGGTATCTGAGGACGATAGGGGCATCGGTTTTTATGCCGCGGCCGAAGGTGGAATCGGCGGCGATCGCGCTGACGCCGCGTGCGGCGGGAAGCGTGGGTGATTGCGATGCGGGGCGGTTTGCGAAGCTGGTGAAGCAGGGATTTTCCCAACGGAGGAAGCAACTGGGGAAGATGCTGTCGGGGGCGGTCGTGGATTGGCCGGGGGCGGCGCGGGGGCTAGGTGTGAGCGAGCAGGCGCGGGCGGAGGAGCTGAGCCTGGAGCAGTGGATTGCGCTGACGAATTGGGC
>Ga0182024_10024129_pt1 | contig 10834 bp, 7 predicted proteins | sample P32metaG_FD_120480 | JGI IMG/M metagenome (GOLD analysis project Ga0182024, IMG submission 120480) | Permafrost microbial communities from Stordalen Mire, Sweden - P3-2 metaG (Illumina Assembly) | ecosystem: Environmental > Terrestrial > Soil > Wetlands > Permafrost | place: Sweden: Stordalen...
CAGCCGATTTGCTGGCCATCAAAGCTCCCCATATTTCACCCAAAATTTTCTTGCTTCACCCCATCCCTCTGGAGTCTCTTCTCAACCAACAAGGGGGTCGCGATGTACCGGGGCGGCCCGAAACTTGCGGCTTGACCGCTCGCTCCGATAATGGCGACGATGCTGTAATGGCTTATGACCAAACAATGGATCGAAAAAATCCCAGGGAAGCTCTCGGGGCGGAGGATGGCTCCATCGCCATAACTGACGAGGCGATGGTCAGGAAGTTCACGAACGACCGGGACTTTCCTTATCTGGTCAGCTTTCCACGGACCGGCAGCCACTGGTTGCGGATGCTCATGGAACTCTATTTCCAGAAGCCCAGCCTGGTTCGCGCATTTTATTTTAAAGATCCGGAGGACTTCACCTGCTACCACTGGCATGATGAAGACCTGAAGCTGCAACGGCGCAATGTGATTTATCTCTATCGTCATCCCGTTGCGACGATCTATTCCCAACTCAGTTATTATCAGGAGGACGTTGATGATCCCGCCCGGATCTCCCATTGGTCCACCCTCTATGGCCAGCACCTCAAAAAATGGCTAATGACCGAAAATTTTACGACGAAAAAAACCATGGTCACTTACGAAGCGCTGAAGGCCGGGCTGCCCGGCGCCTTTCGAAACATTTGCCGCCATTTTAACGTTCCATTCGATGAAGTGAAGTTGCTCGCTGCCAGCAACCAGGTAACCAAGGAAAATCTGAAAAGAAAGACAACTCACGACAAACAAGTCGTCAATCTTTCCCGCGACTACGAACTGGACCGGCAGGCATTCGAGGCCAAACACGCCCGGTTGGTGATGCAGAATGTTTTGGCTCAGGACGATGCCTTGTATAGTTTTTTTCCGTAGCAACCGAACGGCCTCGAAGCTGCCGAGCCCATGAAATCCGAGAAGAAGCCAGTGCGAACTATTGCCGCGCATGAGAAGCACTGGGTTGCGACTTTGGTTCCATGGGCCAGCACGCGCGAGCCAGTGCATATCCTCGAAATCGGATCCGCGGACGGTCAATATTCCCGATGGTTTCTTGACCATCTGATGAGTCATCCTCAATCGCGCCTGACTTGCACCGATTCCTGGCAGCCGATCAGTGGCGACCAGGCACATTCGGACGACACCGCTTCCGCATTCACCGCCTTTCAAAAGAATTGCCACGCCAGCGGCAAGGCCGGTTGGGTAACAATCATCAAAGGCGATTCGGCCACCGTCCTTCAAGGCCTGCCCGATGCGTCCTTCGATTTGGTGTACGTCGGCGGCAATCGCAGCACCGCCGCCGTTTATTTTGACAGCTTGTCCGCGATCCGCCTCATTAAACCGGGAGGCATGGTTCTGTGGGACAACTATTTCAGTTCGGACACGGTCAAGGCGGGAGTTGATTTGGCAGGCCGGGCGTTGGGAATCATCGTGGAACGATTGGGTGACAACGCCTGCCATCGTAACGGCGTTGCGACAATTCCCGGAAGAACAGCCAGCCCGGCGCCAGGCAGAGTGGCCAGACTGGCGAAGCGGGCGAAGAAAAACATAATTGACAGACCGAGGCGGCAGTTGGCTGGATTACTGGGGCGAAAACGGCGCGGCTCCTTCTCGAAAAATTGGTTCTCGATGCATGAGGAGAATTGGAACCAGCTTTTGCTGCCGTTGAAAAAAAGGCGCCAGCCCGTCCATATTCTTGAGGTGGGATCCTATGACGGCCAGAGCGCCTGCTGGTTAATTGAGAATTTCCTGACCCATCCGCGTTCGCGATTGACCTGTTGCGACATGTGGGAGCAGCGCAGCCGGGACCGGGTCTATGAGGAAAACATGGATGAGGTCTATGATCGCTTCCAGAAAAACTGCCAGGCGACGGGCAAGTGGAATCAGGTGCGGGCCTTGCGCGGCGATTCCAAGAGCACACTCAAAACGCTTGCGGGCGAGCAGTTTGATCTGATTTATGTGGACGGCGACCACAGCGCCGAAGGCACATATGCGGACACCATTCTAACCCATCCCTTGCTGGCGCCGGGCGGGTTGCTGTTGTGGGATGATTACAAGTGGTGCGCCACCGTTAAGGAAGGGGTGGACCGCGCGTGTCGGGAGCTCGGTCTCGTCCTGGAATCATTTGGCAATAATGTCAGCTATCGCAAGCCCCTGGCGTCTCAGCCTGGCGGAGGCCGGCCCGCGAAAATTGTCGGCCTGGTTCCGGCCCGCAATGAGGAAGCGCGCATCGAGTTTTGTTTGCGTGCCCTCGCGCAATTCACGGACGCCATCGTTTATTTGGACGATTGCTCGACCGATCAAACGGCGGCGCGAGTCGAACAAATCGCCCAGAACTGCCGGGTCGAACGCATTCTGCGCAAGCCGGAATGGTCACGCGATGAGCCCGGCGACCGGAACCGTCTCTTGCAAGCGGGACGTGAGATTGGCGGCACTCATTTTATTGTATTGGATGCGGACGAGGCTTTCACGGCCAATTGCCGGGACCAACAAATGCTGCGGCGGTTGATCCTTTCCTTGCGGCCTGGCGAACAACTGGCGATGACTTGGATTCAACTCTGGCGCAGTTTGGATTACTATCGCCATGACGCCTCAGTGTGGACCAACAACTTCAAACCCATCGCCTTTTGCGACGACGGTCGTTGTTCTTACGTGTCGGAGTTTATTCACACTCCGCGCGTGCCGGCGAACCTCGCGGGCGCGCGTGTCACGCTTTCCGGATACGAATTCGGCTTGTTGCATTTCCAATTCGTCAATTGGCGCAACCTTCTCATTAAACAAGCGTGGTACCGTTGCCTGGAGCGAATTCGTGATCCGCAAAAGCCTGCGGCAACCATCAACGAACTCTATGCGCCCAGCCAGGACGAATCGGGCCTCGGACTGGTTCCCGCTCCGCGCCATTGGTTTGCCTATCCGTTTTTTGATCCGGCTGTGGTGAACGCTCCGGACTTGTGGCGCGAGGCGCAGATCAAGGCATGGCTCGATCAATACGGCTTGGATTTTTTCAAAGACCTGGATATTTGGCAGATCGACTGGCGCTCAAAAGCCGACACGTCCGCCCTCCCGTCCGCGCCCCGGATTTCTGTCCTCGTCTCCACCTGCAACAGCGAGCGTTTCATTCGAGGGTGCCTTGAGGACTTGGAAGCGCAGACCATTGCCAGCCAGTTGGAGATTATTGTTGTGGACAGCGGCTCGGAACAAAATGAAGGCGCGGTGGTGAAGGAATTCCAGCAGCGCCAAAAAAATATTGTTTACTTGCGCACGGAACGCGAAACGCTTTATGGCGCCTGGAACCGGGCCATCGCCATGGCACGCGCCCCCTATCTCACGAACGCCAACACCGATGACCGCCATGCTCCGGACGCCTTGGAAAAAATGGCCGCCGTCCTCGACCAGCAGCCCGCCGCCGACGTGGTTTACTCCAATTGCGCCGTCACCCAAACCCCCAATGCCACGTTCGGCTCCGTTCCGAGCTGCGGCTATTTTCGATGGCCTCCGTTCGATCGACGCCTGCTCTTTTCAGTCTGTTTTATCGGGCCGCAGCCCATGTGGCGCCGTTCGCTTCATGATCAGTTTGGGCTGTTCGATGCCCAATTGACGTCGGCGGGTGATTACGAGTTTTGGCTTCGCATTTGCCAGCGGGCGCGTTTCGTCCATTTGCCGGAAACTTTGGGACTTTATTTGGAACATCCCGGCAGCATCGAACACACCGCCCCGCTGATCGCGCAACGGGAAGCGGAGGCAACACGGCAAAAACACTGGCCCCGGGAATGGGGCCGAATGCCCAAAGCCTCCGGGAATTTTTTCCAGCCCGCAGCAAATTCACCGGAAGCGGGAACATCCCAAGTGGGCCTCGCAGGCCCCGCCCCGTTGGTTTCCTTGATCATTCCCACCCATTCCCGCCCGGAAATGTTGCGCGAGGCCATTGCCAGCGTCTTGTCACAGACATTTCGGGATTTTGAGATTATCGTGATCAACGATGGCGGGCCGGACATTTCCGGCATCATTTCTTCCGTGAAAAATTCCCCGCAAATAATCTGTTTGCGCCACGAGCAAAGACGCGAACGCTCCGCCACACGCAACGCGGGATTGGCTGCCGCCCGTGGAAAGTACATCGCCTACCTCGACGATGATGATATTTTCTACCCGGAACATTTGCAAAACCTGGTGGCAATTCTTCAAGCGACTGGGAAAAAAGTTGCGTACTCCGACGCCTGCTGCGCGCATCAGTCCCGGCAAAATGGCCGATACGAAGTCACAGGTCGAGAGTTCCTTCCCATCCCGGACTTCAGCAAGGGCCGCCTCCTGGCCTCAAATTTCATTCCGATTCTCTGTTTGCTGCACGAAAAAAGCTGCCTCGAGGCCACGGGCGGTTTTGATGTGCAGTTGGGCACCCATGAAGACTGGGATTTATGGATCCGGCTTTCGCGCCATTTTGATTTTGCGCACCTCAAGAAGGTGACATGCGAATTCCGCGCCCGGGATGACGGCAGCAGCACGACCAGCTCCAGCCAAAAGGATTTCCTGCGAACCGCGAAGTTGATTTACGGCCGTTACCAGATGTATGCCGGCCAGGACCCGGAGATTCGCGAAAGACAACGCGCGTTGCTCGATCACCTCCGCCATAGAAACAAACCCACGCCGAAGGACGGAATCGGCTGGCTTGCCTACCGCGTGGCCCGGCCTTTTCAAAACATCCACCGATCCATTCGCAAACGGCTGCGCAAAAGGGAGCCGGCACTTTGAATCGGCCCAAAATCAGCGTTCTGATCCCGACGTATAATTACGCCCGATTTTTGCCGGAGGCGATTGAATCGGTGCTGGCCCAGGAATTTCGCGACTTCGAGTTGCTCATCGTGGACGATTGCTCCGCCGATGACACCGCCGCGATTGCTCAACCCTTTTGCCGGCGTGACGCGCGGGTTCATTTTTCCATCAATGCCGCCAATCTGGGGATGGTCAACAATTGGAATCATTGCCTGCAACAGGCGCGCGGCGAATACATAAAGTTTCTGTTTGGGGACGACAAGCTTTGCCACCCCCAGGCCCTGGGCAGGATGGCCACCCTGCTGGAACGCCATCCCTCCGCCACTCTGGCGGCCGCCGCGCGGATAATTCTGGATGACAAGTCTAAAGTGATCGATGTGTGGCGGCCTCTCCCCGAAGGCTGCCACAATGGCCGGAAAATCATCACAGCTTATCTGATGGAGAACGGAAAAAACTTGGTGGGCGAACCGTCCGCGGTTTTGTTCCGCAAGTCGGACGCTGCGCGCGGTTTCGATCCCCAATACCAGCAGATCGTCGATGTCGAGATGTGGTTTCATTTGCTGGAGAAGGGGAATCTGGCTTACACCCGCGAACCGCTTTGCGCCTTTCGCTGCCATCCGCTCCAGCAAACCGAGCGCAACACAGACACAGGCGTGGCCTGGAAGGAACACGCCCGGTTCATCGCCAACCATGCCGTCCAGCCGCAATTTCCCCGCGCCGTCGTTTTTCCCATCCTGTTTCATCTGCGCCGCTGGCGGCGCCGAAACCCCGACGCGGACAGCGCGGAGATGGCGGAATGGCAGCGCCGCCTGGCCGCCCGCTGGGGCAACGGATGGCGTTGGCCTTACTGGCTTTATTGCATTCGCTACCGGACGGCCAAGCCCTTTCGCAACCTCGCCCATTCCGTGCAACGGCGGCTGTTCCGCCGTTTTTTCAAGCCCACCTCGGCCGGTTCTTCTTGACGGTAATCCAGCGCCCGAGCTGGCTCCAATACCGGCGGCGGGAAACCGGCGTAATGGGGGTGCTGAATATTTTTTCAAACTGGTTCAACAGCCGTTCGCGGCCGAAGAATTCGTTGGGCTGATCGTTATGAAAACAGGGCTGGCGCAGATATTCCAAGTATTTGGCGTCGTCTTGGTCCAGCTCGATGATTTTTTCAATCAGGGCCTCTTCGCTTGGGAAATCGAAATAGTTGAGAAAACTTTTGGGATTAAACTCCTCGGCAATGCGCGGGTTGCCCCAATAAATTGGCAGGCATCGCGCCCACATGGCTTCGGTCAATTTTTCCGTCGTGTAGCCCGGGGTCGAGCCGTTTTCAAAGGCGATGTTGAATTTGTAGGGGAGCAAAAATTTCCGTTTGTGGCCTACCCCGTCCGGAATGCGGTAGCCGATGTTGTTCAGGGCTGCGCCGCCGGAATCGACTTGTTTGTATTTGCTGAGGCGATGAAAAAATTCGACTCGCTTGTGGGTCTTTTTCCGTTTGGCGTTGCTGACCACGAAACTGCAGAACTTGGTTTTAGTGCTCATGATCCCGGCCATTTCCTCGTCGCTTTTTTGCAGCCACTTCGCCTCTCCCGTCAGCACATAATACGGCAACCGCAAATGCCGCGGGTCATCGAGATAACGGCAGGTGAACGCATAGTCGCATTCGCGGAAATCAGGGGGGAAGGACTCGACCGAGACATAAATTTTAATGCAATCATGCACCCGATGCAGGTGCTGGCCCGGATCGGCGTAAATCAGGAAGTCCGGCTGGTCGCAAATTTCGACATCGAACCGCTCGCGCAAAAGGTTGTAAAAAAAATTATTGGTCTTTTGGAAACCGGGCCAGAAATCGCAAAAATCAAGGCGGATTTTCATCTTAGTTTCAACCGGCGCAGCCTAACAAATCTCGATAGAGACGCAAAACCTTTGCGCCCATTTGCTCGAGCGAAAAAGCCTGCTCGACCCGGCGATGCATTTCTTCGGCCTGCGCCGGCCCCAAGGCAGGCTCGCCAGCCTGGCTGGACATCGCTTCGGCCAGAGCCCCAATATCCTCGGCAGGCACCAATCGGCCGTAATGAGCGGCGGCGAATGCTTCGGGAATGCCGTCCAGGGCCGAGGCAATGACCGGTTTGCCGCAGGCGTGCGCTTCGCAGACGACCAAGCCAAGGGCCTCCGTCCCAATTTGCGGGTGGACCAGACAGTCGATGGCATTCATCACTTGCGGCATGTCGGAAACCTGGCCTGTCAGCCACGCTGTGCCATCCAGGCCCAACCGGGCGATGTCAGCTTTGAGAAGTTCAGCCATGCTGCCGCTGCCAACAATGAGGAATCTGGCCTGGGGAATTTTTTCGCGCACGCGCGCGGCCGCCTCCAAAAACTCCCGCTGCCCCTTGCCGCGCGGCAAGCCAAAACCTCCCGCCACGGCGAAAGTGTAATCCCCCGGCTGCAAACCCAGCTCGCGTCTTTTGTCCTCCGCGTCCGCCGGACGGAATTTGGCGGTGTCGATGCCGCCGGGAATGACGTGGATTTTGGCGTGGTTGCCGCGCAGCGGCGGACGGACGCGGCGTTCGGCTTCCGGAGAGTCCGGTTCATACACGCCTTCGCGCAAGACTTTCGCAACAAATTCCGAAACGGCAATCACGGCATCGCACTGACCCAGCAAAAAATGGCGGCTGGCCGGCGAGGCCGGGCTTTTGGCCATGTGCCGCGTCAGTACGATTTTTGGTTTTGTCCCGGCCAGGCGCGCGGCAAAGAGCGTCGGCCAGATGTCCCGGCCATGATGGCCATGCACAATTTGCATGTTTTCCCGACGGATGAATCGCGCGGCGTGCAGGATGAAACGGAGTTGGCCCGACTTTGGGCCGGTATCGAAAAACGGAGTCCCCGCCTGGGCGATGACGGGCGCAAACGCGCGTCCGGCGGGGCCGGCAATAAAGACGTGCTGGCCGAGACGATGCAGTTGGGCGGCCAGTTTCACGCATTGGTCGTCGGTGCCGCCGCCGGTGAGGAGCGAATTCAAATGCAAAATGCGCAACGGTGGAGAGGCCGGGTTCATGCGTATTGATCTATGCCGCGCTCGCAACGGATTTTTTTTGATTGAATTGTTTCCGCCAATCGCCGGAAGCCAGCCTCGGATTGGATGCGGTTGAGCATGGGATGGTCCAAATGATAGACGACGGCGTGGCCGTAAACAAATTTGCGCGGCCGCCCCAAGTGATAAAGCCGCGTGCCGATGTCCGAATCTTCCCCGCCCCAGCCGATATATTCTTCGTCGAAACCATTGACGGCCAGCAGATCCTCGCGCCAAAACCCCATGTTGCAGCCAATGATGCCGCGCTGGCCGGTATTGCGCTGAACAAAGGGGACGGGCAGCCGGATGGCTTTGCCCAAGCCATTGATGCGACCGGCGAGTATCCAGGGGAAAACGGGTGTGACGCCCGGAGAAAAAGCGGAGGCGAATTGTTCCCCAACAAAACAGCGGCGCCCTTGCACCCAAAAATTCTTTTCCGCCAGAACGGCGTGGTCCTCCACGAACCGGTGATGCGGCACACAATCGCCATCCAAAAAAATGAGGTAGATGCCGGTGGCGGCGGCGATGGATTTGTTGAGAATGATCGTTTTGCGAAAGCCGTTGTCTTCCTGCCAGACATGGCGCAGGGGCGTCCGCAGTTTTTGTTGCCATTGGGCTACGAGCTCGCGAGTGGCGGTTCCCGAACCGTCATCCGCCACCAGAATTTCACGCGGCATTTCAGTTTGACGCTGCACGCCGCGCAACACCTGGTCGAGCGCGCCCGGTTTCTCGTAAGTCGAGATGATCAGGGAGATTTCGGCGGGACGCATACGGGCTGGCGCGGTTGGAGATGCTCAAAGAGACGGCTGTGCCGCACCAACGTGGAGTAAGCGGTGGAGGCGGCAATGAAAAAGCCCGGATACCCGTCCAGAAATCCGAGGCGAATAAAGTAAGAGCGCACAAAACGCCAGCCGGCGCGAAACACGGCCGCCGGGGCGGACCAGCGGGCCTTGTCCGCCAACTGATGTTGCAAATAAATATCCGCGAAATAATTGATCTTGTTGACGTAGCTGCTGATGTCCGGATTTGTATAGTGCAACAGGTCGCCGTCCAGGGTCGCGCACGTTCCCTGCGCCTCGACCGCGCAATGCTCGGCGGTGCCGGCCCATTTGCCGCTGTCCCGCCGAAAAAGACGCAGGACGCGATCCGGATACCAATCGCCGTGCGTAATCCAGCGGCCCAGGAACCAAACTTTGCGGGCAAAGCGCGCGGCGGCAAAGCGCGGCTGGCCGCCGTTGAAAAACCGGGCAATCGACTCCCGCAACTCGCCGGAAACTTCCTCGTCGGCATCCAGGGAAAGGATCCACGGCAAAGTGGCATAACTCAACGCCAGGTTTTTTTGCTCGCGAAACCCCTGCCAGGGATGCCGGTGAATTTTCGCGCCGAAGGACGCCACGATGGCATCAGTGCCGTCCTGCACCTCGGGATTCAAAACCACGACAAGCTCGCTCGTCCAAGACGCGACGCTGGCCAGGCATTTGCCAATGCGGTGGGCCTCGGCCCCGGAAATGATGCAAACTGAAATAGGCAGTTTGTTCACGGTCGCTGCATATCCGGCGCGGTCATTACGTTCATAAGAATAATTTACCACGCTTGCCTCACAAGTCAGTTGTAAAAACGTCTGTGCGCCCCGGAAATTAAAACGTTGCCTGCGCCGTGACGATTTTTCTTTGGCAATTCCCACCTTCTTGCAATTAACTGGACGCCGTCATGCAGACCAAGCCGGGAGATTTTTATCACCAAACCCGATTGGCCCGAAAAATCATCGTGGTCGATCTGGGGTTTTTGGGCGATTCGGTCAATCTTGTGCCGGCGTTGTGGGAGATCAGGCGGCATTATCCGGAGGCGGAATTGCACACCTTGTCGGCCGTGGTCGGGGCCGAGTTGCTCAAGCTCGCCCCCTGCGTCGATCGCGCCTGGGCATTTCCGTTGACCCCCAAAAGCCCGGCGTGGTGGCGGCACGGAAACATCCTTTGGGCGCTGCGCCGAGAATACTTCGACGTGGCATTCAATTTCAGCGGAGCAGATCGGACGATATTTATCACGGCGGTCACGGGTGCCCGCCGAACTTTGGCGTACGAAGCGGGCCGGAAACATTTTTGGAACCACTGGCTTTCGGTGGATTGGGTCGAACGACAAACCCGCCAATTGCCCGTGTTCGAACAGCGCCGGCAAGTTCTGGCTGCGGGCGGCTTCGCGCTGGAACCGCCGCGTTTTGATTTGCGCGTGCCCGAGGAAGCGCGGCAGTGGGCCGGGACAACCGTGGCGGGCCGACCCGTCCACTTTTCCATCAACGCCAGCACGCCGGTCAAGGAATGGCCGTTGGAAAACTGGATTGGCCTGGCCGAAATGCTGGCCCAAAAAAATCCGTCCATACGAATTGTGGTCACGGCCGGCTCCAATCCGCGCGAGCAGGACCGCTTGAAGGAATTGGCCCGGGCGGCGAAAGGCGGGCCGTTGCAATGCCACGAATCGTTGAGCATTGCGCGGCTGGCCGCGTTGTTGCAACGCTGCCGGTTGCACCTTGGCGCGGACTCCGGCGTGCTGCATCTGGCCGTGGCGCTCGGGGTGCCCACCGCGGCGGTGTTCCGTCAATACGACGGCCTGGCCGAATGGCTTCCCGCCGGAAAGGAACACTGGCATCTCATCGCGGACTGCCGATGCATCAACGAAAACCGCACCGATTGCCTGCGCGCCGGCCGGTCCGCCTGCCTGGCCTCAATCACCCCCGCCCAGGTCTTGGCCACAATCGAAGACCTGATTTGCCACAAAGAAACGTCAGATGGATAGATAGGTCCAGAAAATCGGCAACACGGCAACAAGTGTTTATGGTCAACGACTTAGCTGGCAACACGAAAAGCAACAGAGCGGCAACATGGGGCGCATCCGTACACTGTTACGGATTGCTCGCCACCCAAAGTTCTTCCCAATGATGATTATGCCTGGCTTCTTCCAAGGCGCAAAGATGCCGCAAGCCTTTTGCAGTCCAAAATTGCCCGGG
>Ga0182024_10024130_pt1 | contig 10834 bp, 10 predicted proteins | sample P32metaG_FD_120480 | JGI IMG/M metagenome (GOLD analysis project Ga0182024, IMG submission 120480) | Permafrost microbial communities from Stordalen Mire, Sweden - P3-2 metaG (Illumina Assembly) | ecosystem: Environmental > Terrestrial > Soil > Wetlands > Permafrost | place: Sweden: Stordalen...
AGCAGCCACTTCCCGTCCGGCGTGGGTGCGGTGCCGTATCCCGTGCCGGGCAGTTCAATCCAGCGATCAACTTTATTCGTTGCGGTATCGATTACCGCCAGCCGAGCCTTCTCCGTGTCGGAGGTAAACGCCCAGTGCCCGTCAGGAGAGACCGAGATGCGCTGCACGTGTCCCGCGACGGGAATTACCGTGAAGGTTTTTCGCTCCGCGAGATCGAGCACCGATACCGTCCCCGGCCCCACGTTGGCGGTGTAGCCCTTGCGCCCGTCTGGGCTGATCGCCAGCATGTGCGATTCGGTTTGCCCTGTCGGAATCGTGCCGACAATCTTTAGGGTCTGCGGGTCGATGATGGTTACAAATTTGTCTAGCTCCGTCGTCACATACAGCAGACCGTCTTTCGGTCCAAAGACGGCGCAATGGGGACGAACGCCGTGCCCAAAGTCAATTGTGTGGATTACCTTACGTTCACCGAGGTTGATCACAGCTAGTGTGCTTCCGTCCGTGCCGGGCATGCCGACTCCCGAATTGCCATAGATCGGCACGAATGCCCGCTTGCCATCGGGAGATGCGGCAACCTCATGCCCAGTCACGCCTCCCTCGGCGACCGTCGCAATCTGCCGTCCCGCAGTTGGATCAATCAGACCAAGAGTCTGGTCGCCTTTGTTGGCGACGAGCAGCAGGCCGTTCGATGGAGATGAAGGAGCGGCGAAAACTGCGATTAACACTCCTGCCAAAATGAACGTCAACGGGAGAAAGTTAGTCACGGCGGTTCCCCTTTGTTCCCCTGTCCTTCAACTGCTCGCGACATACTATCGCAGTGCGGAGTTCGAAGCTAACCAGTCCGCCTGTCGCCTTTCAGCTGCCGAGCAGCCCAAGGCGGGAGCCAGAGTTGCGGCGGGATCGCAGTACAGGACGAAAGGTCGAAAGAGCGTGCTGTTGAGCGCCGCCTCAATTCTCGCGCTCAGCAAGCTGGCGCAGTGCGAGTCCGGAGCACGGGTTCCGGCTACAGTTTGTGCGATTGCCGACTCCATTCGATGGGCTGAACAGATCATGGAGGAGATTGATCGGCGTCATCCTGTAAAGCCTGCGCAGGAGCAGGACAGATAATCTGAATCCCCTTGTCAATCAGAGATTCTGATCTTGTCGCCAGTCATTTTGCTGCCTCGTTTGTCGGTGCGACCACCCAGACATACTCAAGGATTTGTGTTCCGTTGTTGGTGACGTTGTGCCTCGTCGCTGGCGGAATGTAAGCGAGCATCTTTTCCGTGAGCCGCACATCGGGATGTCCTTCGATATTGGCAACGCCACTCCCATTCAGGATTACCAGAGCTTCCTCATTTGCCGAAGTCGAGTGCCAGCCCACGCTCTCGCCCGGCTTGAGCTTCACGGAACCGCCCCTCATTCCGCTTGTCTGCGGTGCTCCCTTGAGCAATGGGCAGTCGCCCTCGGAGCAGTCCAAGGCGAACGTTATCGGCTCACGCTTCGCCCGCTCGTGTGCCGTGATGACGCCGAACGTCACCGCAACACAGATCACCACCAATACCAAATTGATCTTCGTCATGGCTCTTCGAGACTAGCGGTTGAGAGCCTAGATTTCAAACGATCCGGTTTAGTGGTAGAACACGGCGGCGTCCCATGCGCAAAAAAGGGGGGCACTGGTGAGCCATAGAACCACCGAATGAATGCAATCTTAGTCGTCGAGAGCCGAGAGTTAAACTTTAGTTTGGAATGATACGCGGGATAAGCGACTACACTGAAGCTGTGAGACATTACACGATCAAAATGATGAGCGGCTTTAGCGCATTCAAATGTATACTCTGCGAATACTCCGTTACGACACGGGTCTTTAGTAGCCTGAAGGGTAGCTGCCGCACCCAAGCGGCTAAAGCAATGAACGAGCACGCAAGAGCCGCACATGGCAGCCCGATCCCCATGTCACCGTGCAATGCGCAGATGCGACACGCCCACTAGACATTCTCTCTCCCCTGAAATAGTGAAATGTGGTGCGGCATGACCCCTGAAACGTACTACACGGTCCGGTGTACCCGGTCGCCATGTGGGTCTCGCTCGGGTTTTGGTCTTCGACCTCACTTACCGCCGAGTGTGGCGTCCGGAACTCAGCGATGAAGGTCAGTGGTGCGACTTCTTGGTTGAACAGAGGGAAGTTGAGGCAGGGCAATGTTCCGCCGCGGCGACTACGCAGGATCGTCCCCATGGTTCGGGACCGCTCATCCCTTAAATAGGGCAAGAATATACTTGACTCGACCGCGATTTTAGGCTACCATTTCGTTCATGGTGAACGACATGAGCCGCGAACCAAAGAGTTTGCAAGAGGCCATTCTGTACTTCTCGAATCCTGACAACTGCATCGACTACCTTGCGATTCGGCGCTGGCCGGACGGCAAAGTCGTTTGCCCAACTTGCGGTTGCGAGACTGTTAAGTTCAGCGAGAAGCGCCGCACTTGGACTTGCGCCAAGCATCATGCAAAGCGCGAGTTCTCCATCAAGGTTGGCACCGTCATGGAAGATTCCGCCATTCCTCTCGACAAGTGGCTCATGGCAATGTGGATGGTCACCAATTGTAAGAACGGAATCAGCAGTTATGAGATCGCAAAGGACGTGAAGGTTACTCAGAAGTCCGCATGGTTCATGCTGCATCGCATTCGCCTTGCGATGCAGGACGATTTCTTCGGCAGCAAACTCGGCGGCGAAGTCGAAGTAGACGAAACCTTCATCGGCGGGAAAGCTCGAAACATGCACGTCTCGGAGCGCAAGCGGCGAATCACTGGCACAGGCGGAAAAGATAAAACTGCCGTCATGGGAATTTACGAGCGCGAGAGCGGCAAGGTTCGCGCTACCGTCATTCCGAGCCGTCGCAAGAAAGTTTTGCAGGATGAAGTCCGCAAGCACGTCACTGCTGGCGCGGCGCTCTACTCCGATGCGCTGCAATCGTATGAAGGTCTGGCAACTGACTACGCGCACCAAGTTGTAGACCACGCGACTCAATACGTGGATGGCCGCGTACACACGAATGGACTTGAGAATTTCTGGTCGCTGCTGAAACGCGGCATTTCGGGAACCTACGTTTCGGTAGAGCCGTTTCATTTGTTCCGTTACCTCGACGAACAGATGTTTCGCTTCAATAATCGCAAAGACCTTAATGATTCTGGCCGTTTCGATCTTGCCGTTCGCCAGATCGTCGGCAAGCGCCTCACCTTCGCCGAACTGACTGGCAAGGTGGGAGGGGCGGCGGTTAACTAAACCTTGGTCACGGAAACGCGGAAAGCGGGCTAACCCTTAGCCTGCTTTTTTCGTGCCCGTTTGCGCTGCCATGCCTTCTCTCGTTTCTGTAATTCCTTGTGAGAGACGCTGAGTATCTTTCGCACAGTCGTGTCAAACTTCTCAGCTTCGGATGGTTCTGGGCTTGCATTCCTTCCTGCCATGTTATAACCCTAACCCTTTCTTGTCGGCTTTCAATTGGTCAACTTTGTCGCGCAGTGTCACAAGTTCTGCGCACTCGCTTTCAATTTGTTTTAGATCCAAGTCCGACGACGGCGGTTGAGGCGAACCCTCGCGCCGGATTGGATAGCCGCCTTCAACGTAGTCAATAAATCTCTTTAACTGGTCAGCGGCCAGTTGCAAACGGCCATGCGATAGCCTCAGTTTCACGATCTGGGCGGTAAGGTCGCCACTTGCCTTGTGGTGTTCGTTCAAGATGTCTTTCTCAAGTTGGATGCGCTCGGTGCTGGTCATAAAAACTGTTCCCCCTGACACGCTATTTGATTCCAAAGTCGTATCCGGCGCGTCCCATCGAATCCCACGTTATCAGGTATTCTCCCGGCTCTAGGTCTTGGTTCGGAGTAATGGTCATCATCAGCTTGTTGATTGCATGGAGGGTCACATCCGGCAGTTGCTTCTTGTCGAGTCCTGCCTTTGCGCCGAATAGCCCGCTTTTGACTGTCTGCAATTCGCGGTGATCTTTCTTCTTGTCGAGCAGAACAATCAACGCATTCCGCGCAGCAACCTCCATCAGTACTTCTTTGTCGGGCGTTGTCTTGATGTAGAACACCGGACGGCGATCCGACAGTTGCACCGGAGCCTCTACGCCGCGATAACTGACAATGACGCCAGAGAATGCACCGACTTTGCGCCCCGTCGCGGCCAGCAATTCCAACTTCTGCCAGCCATCCTTCGCCTTGTAATAGGCTCCGTGGTCGGGCGGTTCGGTTGAATCTTGAGCAATACTAACGACGCACAGCCCTAGCAGCACAGCAATCGCGATTCTCATTCGCTTTCCTCGTACCTCACGTGTCGAACTTCTCCGCACCAGACAGCCTTCGGTGCATCCGTAAAATTTCGCCAAGAAGGTTTCGCCTCTCGCCCTTCGCTCTCAGGTCGGGACGGTCCCCTATCAGGCGAATCATATCAGCCCGGTCTTTCAGCGCTTTTTCGTTCCAAAACTCGCCATCGTAGAGTTTGCCGTAGGCTGGGTTTTCATCAAGCAGGAGTGGCCGAAATTCACTATGCTCCGACCACCCGTCAGCGCCAAGCATGTACTCCGTCCCGGTCGCGTAAGCAAGTAAATCGACGGCTTGCAGTGGAGCGAAAAACTCATCGTTCGCGAAGGCTATCCCTGCAATCCGATCTCGTAGTTCAGGATGGCGAGTCTTGATCTCCCACATATTCGAGTAACATTTCATTGCATAGTCTTTGTTGTCGTCAAAGATCATACAGATTGGCTGGTCACTAAATCCCCACTTATTGAGACGTTCAATTGCCAGACTCAACACGCGCTCAAAGCAAAATACTTCCGGCTTCTCGCGTTTCCTTGCCGTCTTCGTGATTTCCAGATAGGGCGGAACGTCAAGGCCGACGCCAATCCCAGAAAGCACATGCCGCCTCACGGCGGAGATAAAGTCACTCAGCGCCTCACTGACCTTGGCTTCCCGATTCGCGAGTTTTTTCCAGCCCAACTCTTCATAGATTTTCCATGACCCCATGAAGTCCGTGAGGTGCAGATACGGAATAGAATACTTTTTCAGAAGGACGTTCCATTCTGTGGTCAGGGCCATCCAGTTATTTTCGTCTGCGAGATAGCCAGCCATGCAGACAAAATCCTTCGTCTCGCTTTCATCAAAGTAACCCATTATCATCTGGAAGGTCCGCCTTCTGGGAACGGGGGAGTGAAATGTCACAGCCCACCCCCGTCAGGCCCATAATGTACCCGGCTCATGGTCGAGTCAAGTATATTCTTGCCTTAAATAGAAAGAGTTCAGAGGGGTCTAACGAGCTAATACCGCCAATCACGGAATCATCGACATATTGTATCGAGCGTTCCCGCAGCGGTATTCTGACATGCGGCGGCCCCACAGGAATCGTTTCGCTTCAGGCGTGCAATTCCTCACCGTGGGAACTTGGAATCGGAAGGTGTCCCGTCACATCAACGGCAGTCACCATGTCGGCGATACATCCGTTGAACAGCAACTCACAGCGCGTGACCTCTACGTCGATCAAGCTGCCGTCCTTCCTCTTGTGCTTCCGCAGTTCTTTTGCTGAGTTAAGTACTCGCTTCTGCAATATTTCCTTTAAGAAGGGAGCAATGTCCTCGCTAGGACGGATGTCGAGAATGGTCATGGCTAGAAACTCCTTTCGGGAGTAACCGTAATGACTCACTGCCGCATCGTTGACCGCAGAAAAGGCGAGGGTGCTGATATCAAAGACCCACATGGGAGTTGCATTATGATCGAAATCACAGCGATTCAAGGCTTCTGAAGTCGCGGCGTCGGCCGTGATTGTTTCCCTAGAAAGCGCATCATCTTTCAACGGCTGTGGGCAGCCGCACACATGTGATTCGAACTGTCTCGCAATTATGTCGTAGTGCGCCCCGGCAGGAAATGCGACGCTAAAGTGGCAATCGATACAAACCACAAAGCGACCTGCGGCGGACATCAGGATACCGATGGGATGCGAAGCGGAGGCAGCACTGCTCGTTGACATTGCATATTTCAACTCTCTTGTTCGCAAGTCCATCATACGCTTCTAATCTCAGAATGTTGTCAATAAGGGCTACACCGCAACAATAAAGACGAATTCACAAATAATGGACCTTGTTCACTATTGACCAGTGCTAAAGTGCAGTCGGGGACTATTGTGTGGTCTTAGTCGTTACAAAACAGGAGTGTCATATGGCTGTTCCTTTCCCAGGGCGTTCTCAGGTGTTGAGAAATCGCGATTTCACTCATCGAGGCTCGAAATGGAGCAGGGCAAGCTATGCCCCTCCCAAAGGTCATTGGAACCAATGGATGAATACAGCCAGCACGGCTGCTGTAAGGCCGAACAGCGCAAGCGCAATACCGACTGTTTTGATCTGCCAACGTCCGTGGTCGACGTCCCACCTGCGAAGCAACCATGGCGCGTAGGATTCCACCTTCGACCAACGTACCCATCCTAGATAGGCAGCAGGCCAGAGGGCCATGAGCAGCCCCACTGCGACGAACCCAGCAGACACGACGATTTCTAAGAGAAAGTGTATGGTGCCCATTCTTGCGACTACACAACTCGCTCACGGGTTAGCTTTTTCATGAACAGGTTCAGGAAATTGGGGTTCATTGATTATCACACTGGCGATGCGTTGCAGGTTCACAGTTCACTTCTCGGCGTTGTTCTCCACGACTAGCTTCTGCGCCGAAATCCGAAGCTCCCGCACTGTTTTCGTCTGCAATCTGTCAAGACCGTCAAATTAGTCGTCAGGACTGTGCAGTTTAGATCAGCGGAGCCATCCTTTCCAAGCGCATGCTTTACGTATAGAGAAGATGAACAGGCGAAGCAAAGCCACTGGAAAATGGAATATGAGTCGTATCAATAAACTGACATCAAAACTGCGCAAAGCTCCGCAACCGCCTCTGTCACACGTTGGAGCACCTGCGGACGCAGACCGAGCCAAGCCTCAGCGATCACCCAAAACCGGCCAATGAGTATCACCTGAAAACCGGCCAACGAGAGTAGCGTCCGGGACATTGATTCCCGCGCGGAGGCTTGTAGGCTCCGTGGGCATGGCCAATGTCTTGAACGAAGAGAAGAAACAACAAGTCTTAGCTCTGGGACGGCTGGGGTGGTCGCTGCGGCAGATCCAGCGCGCGACCCGCATCCGTCGTGAAACCGCCAGCACCTATCTGAAAGCGGCTGGCATTGCCGTGCGTTCGCCCGGAGGCTGGGGTCGGCCGGCGGCAAAATCGGCCAACGAAGTGATCACCGACTTTGACGCAGAAAAACCGGCCATCGCGGGGATCACCGACCCTAACTGCAACTTCAAAACCAACCCCGAAAACCTTCCTACTAAGGGAAAATCAAAAGCAACGGCAAGACCGGCCAACGAGGTGATTACCGACTCTGAGGTGATCACCGACCTCAACCCTTTCCAACGAGACGAAGTGGGCGCTCTTCCCTCGGAACACGTGGTATCTCCGCAGGGCAGCCCCAGCGCCAGTGCCTGCACCGCGTATCGGGAAGCCATCGAGTTGGGACTCAGCCGCGGCCGCAATGCCATGGCGATCTGGCAGGACCTGGTCTCCGAGTACGGTTTCGCCAGCAGCTACCAGAGCGTGCAGCGCTTCGCGCGCAAGCTGCGCGGCACGCAAGCGCCCGAAGCCCGCGCGGTGATCGTCACCGCTCCCGGCCAGGAGGCCCAAGTCGATTACGGCACGGGCCCGATGGTGCGCGATCCCGAGACCCGCAAGTATCGCCGCACGCGGTTGTTCGTCATGACCCTGGGCTGTAGTCGCAAGTCGGTCCGCCTGCTCACCTTCCGCTCCAGTGCCCGCATTTGGGCCGAAACTGCACGAGCGCGCCTTCCGCTGGTTGGGCGGAGCCACACGCATCGTGGTCCTCGACAATCTGCGCGAGGGCGTGCTCGTCCCCGACGTTTACGATCCCGCGTTAAATCCACTGTATCGTGACGTGCTCGCACACTACGGCGCGGTCGCCATGCCCTGTCGCATCCAGGATCCAGATCGCAAAGGCAAAGTCGAGTCTGGCGTGGGCCACGCGCAGAAAACGCCGCTCAAAGGTTTGCGCTTCGAGAGTCTGGAAGAAGCGCAAGCCTATCTGGATCGCTGGGAAGAACGCTGGGCCGACACTCGCATCCACGGCACCACCAAGCGGCAGCTGGCCGCCATGTTCGCCGAAGAAAAGCCCTGCTTGCTGCCGCTCCCGGTCGAACCCTTCCGCTATTACCAGTACGGCGAACGCATCGTGCACCTGGACGGCTGCGTCGAAGTCGAGGCCGCTTACTACGGTGCGCCGCCAGGCTGGATCGGGCGCGTGGTGCGCGTGCAATGGGACGAGTTGTTTGTCCGTCTGCTCGATCCCAAAACCGGCCAACTGCTGCGCGAACACCTGCGCCAGAAACGCGGCTGGTATCGCATCAAACCCGAAGATCACTCGAAGCGCACACCGCTGCGCACTTCCCAACTGCTGTGGCGAACAGGCCGCGCCGGCACGCACATCGGTGCGCTCTGTCAGGCCATTCATCGCCAACAGGGAGAAGTCGGCGTCCGCCGCATCCTCGGCGTTCTCTCCTTAGCCAAGAAGTACGGCGCGGCTGCCGTGGATGAAGCCTGCGCTGCCGCGCTGGAAATGGGCATTCAGGAATACCGCTTTGTCCGCCGCTATCTGGAGCGCTGCCCACAAGCCCCACTCAGTTTGCAGCAAGTCGATCCTCTGATCCGCGAGTTAGTGCAGTATCGCGACTTTATTAACTACAGAACCAAGGAAGTAGAGGAATGAATCTGATTGAACTCGATCGTGCGCTCAAACAACTTCGCCTGGGCGGAATGGCCGCCGTACTGGAGACCCGTCTGCGCCAGGCCCAAACCGAACCGCTCGCCCCCATAGACCTGCTCTCCTGTCTGGTCTCCGACGAACTCGCCCGGCGTGGCGAGCGCTTGCTGGAGCGGCGGACAAAGCAGGCCCAGTTCCGCGATTCCCACAAGACCCTCGACAACTTCGACTTCAACTTCAACAAGAAGATAAATCGCAGCCTGGTCTTCGACCTGGCCACCGGCGCCTTCATCGCACGCCACGAAGACGCCTTGTTTCTCGGTCCACCCGGCACCGGCAAGAGTCACTTGGCCCAAGCCATTGGCCACGCCGCCATCCAGCAGGGCTACCGCGTGCTCTACCGCGAGACCCACGCCTTGCTCGATGAACTGGCCGAAGCCACGCTGGACGGTACCCGCAAAGAGCACATGGAGTTCCTGGTCACCGTGCCCCTGCTCATCCTCGACGACCTCGGGATGCGCAAGCTGCCGCTCACCGCCGCCGAAGAACTGTTGGAGATCATCATGCGACGCTACGAACGGGCCAGCACGTTGCTGACTTCCAACCGTCCGGTTGAGGACTGGGGAAAGTTACTGGGAGATGCAGCCGCCGTCAGTGCCATGCTCGACCGCCTGCTTCATCATGGCCACGTGCTCAAGTGTGGCCCGCGAAGTTGGAGGACCAAACTGGACGCGCCGGAACGGTAGGCGGGTCGCCGTTTTGACCTGAACTTAAGCTGGCAGTCGCAACTACCGAGGGCAGTTGTCGCCTTGCTGTCCGATGAGGCCAGCCTTTCAGGTGGTTTGGCCGTTACTCGGGAGCAATTGCCAAGGTGTGAGGAATGGCCCCATCTCCGGTTCGCTATCACACGGCCAAATTGCTTTGGTAAACCGGCCTTTTTGGGGGGCGCGAATCCGGGGTCAATCGCCAGTGCTGTTATCAGCAATTGTTCGCCAGTCCAAGACCGGACTGACGGTGACTTTGACATGCGACGTATGATGGTTGGGCGAGATTGAATTTAGAAGAGGACCGATGTATGACAGCACTGAAACTCCTTGTCGTGGAAGATGACCTCGCAAGCCTGGAATTAATGGCCGAGGTTTTCAAGTCTTTAAAAGCGGAGGTGCGTCCGGTCAGCGACAGCGAGAAAGCGGTCGGCATGGTCAATCAGGAGAAGTTTGACGGAATTTTCCTCGATCTGGAAATGCCCAACCTGAATGGCTTCGACCTCGCCCGCCTTATTCGCAAGTCGTCGTGGAATAAATCTACTCCAATTATCATTGTGACCGGGCGGGAGGAGAGAGACACCATGCAACAGACATTTTCCTTCGGAGCAACTTTCTTTCTTCAGAAGCCCGTGGACAGACAAAAGCTAAGTGTTTTGTTCCGGACTGTAAGCGGTGGGATGGTGGAGAATCGACGCAGATATACCCGCGTTCCACTACAAACAGAGGTGAGTTGCACTGTGGGTCCTCGAACCATCCGCGGGATGACCTGGAACCTCAGCCACGGCGGGATGCAGGTGGAAGTTGGCGGCTTGCAGCCGAAGGACAAGGTGCGACTGTCATTCCGGTTACCCGTTTCCGGCGTGTCCCTGGAGACAGCCGGGACAGTGGTCTGGGTAAAAGAGAATCGGCAAGGTATCCAGTTCACGAACGTGAGCACACAAAATGAGCAGTCGATCCGAAAATTCATCGCCGAAGTAGAAAAATAAGCAACAGGGACGACCCTCAGGATCGAGAAGTGCACACTGCACTATTTGCCAGTGCCTGCTGCCCGTGTCTTCCCGCTTGCCTGGCCCTCGTGCAATTGATTCGGAGGGGCATGTCGATCCTCTCGTTTACCCAACAGGCGGTCGAGCTCTTCGGCGAGGGTACGTGCATTCACCGGCTTCGACAGGTAGCCATCAAACTTTGCATTCAAGATCTTTTCCCGGTCGCCCTGCATCGCATACGCGGTAACCGCCACTACAGGCAGTGAGGCGAAGCGAGGATTCTCCCGAATCTTGCGCACGACC
>Ga0182024_10024131_pt1 | contig 10834 bp, 8 predicted proteins | sample P32metaG_FD_120480 | JGI IMG/M metagenome (GOLD analysis project Ga0182024, IMG submission 120480) | Permafrost microbial communities from Stordalen Mire, Sweden - P3-2 metaG (Illumina Assembly) | ecosystem: Environmental > Terrestrial > Soil > Wetlands > Permafrost | place: Sweden: Stordalen...
GCAGAGCGTCGCGTGGCAGAGCGTCGCGTCGACGCGGCGCCCTCTGACAGCAGCAAGCGCGCCGCGCTCGAAGCAACGTCGCTCTGGTCTCGCCTGCTTGGGCCGCGCACTCGGTGAGAGCGCTAATTTGCGAAGCGAATAAGGGGCGGAGGAGACGCTGCAGCGGCATGTGGCGCGCGGGCGGCGCGGTCTGGCCGCGATCCTAGGTGCGGTGCTGGTGCAGCCGGTGCGTCGGGTCGATGCGTGATCGCGGAGGGGCGCTTCAATCCACGGGCCCCGCTCGCGTCACGCGCATTTTCGGAAGTTTGGTAGCGGGGGCAGGCTTTTCGAGGAGCTTTTCGCTCCCCTTACTAGTACCCGCGCAACGTCGGCGGGTGGGCCAGATGGCCGGCGCGAATCAGTAAGACAAGAGATTGGTAGCGGGGGCCGCTTCGAGCTTTATAGCGCCTATCCCATCCGGGTGCCGGTGGTTCCGGCCAGCGTCATCGCGGCGGGATGAGACGTTTTGCAACGTATTGCATTCGGGTGCGCAGGAACGGCATTGTAAAGATTGGAGCCGTGCTCAATCCGATCAATATCATGCTGACGCCCGAGAGGGTACGCCACGTGATCAAGGACTCGCGCGGCTGATATCTCTTGGGTTCCGATGAGCGGCCTGGTGAGTTTGTACGGGGTGTGGATTTAGAAACCAGCCCCGTCAATGGGCCTTCGGCCATAGCGCATGAGCGCCCATCCCGCGAGCGCTCCCGCTGCCGCGCTCACGGGCACCACGGCGGTGTGCCACACGAGCACATGCAGCACCTGGAAATTGGCGCAATGCAGCTCCAACATTGTCACGCCGCTCACACCGGCAAGTGCGCCTCCCACGAGTCCCGCGGAAGCCGGATTCACGGCGAAGCCGCGCCGCAAGAGCAACCAACTCAGGAAGGCTGCCGGGATGGCAACGAGAAGGCCGCTGAGCAGGCACGCGATCCCTGCGGAGATGAAATGGTCGCTGTGGTAGTCGCGGAACAGCAGCGCAAAAACACCCAACAAGGCCACACTGGCGAACGTCAGGAACGCGTGGGGACTAAAGCGATGCCGGCTTCCGGGAATGAGTTCAGCAACCAACTCCTTACCCGCCATCCAGGCGAGGATACTCAGAGTCGAAAAGATCAGTACGCGCTCCCAGAGACCCAGCTTTTCAATGCCGTAGAACCCTGTTCGCGTGGCTCCAGCCAGCGCAACGGCTGCGCAGATCAGGACTAGCCCGCCCGTCAACACCCAATTCGGCGGTAGCGGGCGTACCGGCCGCAACGACGGATGGATCGAGTCGGCGATGCGTTTGAGCAATGCCGGACTCACCTCGTGCGGGACGCGGGACCCTTTCCGCAGAGCTTCGTCAATCTCTTCGTCTTTCACGGCTGCCCCCCGCGTGGCCCTTTCTTCGGGCCCATCGCGCTCATCTTTTTTTCTCTGAGACGCTCGTACGCCCGGTGCACTTTCTGCTTCACCGCTCCCACACTGCAAGAGGTCGCCCGTGCAACCTCCTCCAAGGACATCCCCGCCACCTTCATCATCCGAATGACCTCACGTTGGCTTTCCGAGAGGGGCGTCAACAGCGTCTCCAGATCGTCGGCAGCCTGGCCATCTTCCCTCGCGAACGTCGCGGCCACCTCGGACATCTCCTCCAATGTGCGCTCGCGGGCCGTGGTCCGGCTCGCCCTGCGGTAGTGGTCGATGCGTACGCGCCGCGCAATCGCATAGAACCATGGGAGCACCGGCTCGCCCGGGCGATAGGTGTGGCGCACCCGGTGTATGCGCAGCCAGGTCTCCTGCAGCAGGTCATCCGCGTCTGCACGGCTGGAAAATTGCGCCAGAAAAAACCGGTGTAGCTGCGGGCCGAGACGCTCGATCAGTGCCGTGGCTGCGGCGAAATCGCCCGCCTGGTAGCGGGCCATCAGTGTGTCCAGATTGCTGCTGGGGTCCAAGGGGTGTTCGCTCGGAAGAGCCGGAAAGTTACGCCGACGTGTCAATTTAATTAAGGTTTTCGTGATTTTCGGCAGCCCGTGTGCCGTACCGTAACTTTCCATGGGCCCCGAGCGAATAACCACCCGTCAAATGTTCAGTTTCTTTGAAGGGTCCCCAGAGCCGTGATCGCGTACAGGTCTACAGGTCCAAGACTACACCACACTTCGTGGATCACGCTGCGCTGGGGAAATGCAAGCCATTACGGGAAGTCTCATGAGGAGATCACGATGAGTTCTCAAAGAGTCAAGAAATTTCATCCAGCTCGCGCCGCCGGTATGCTGGCGGCCACATTGCTCGCGAGCACACTGGCGGTTGCGGGCGAGCGTGGACGGGGCGTGTTCGTGCTGACAAGCACCAATAACCCCAGCGGCAACGAGGTCGTCGTGTTCAAGCTGGATACGGGTGGGACGCCATCGCTGTCCTGGGTGGACACGTTGCCGACGCATGGCAATGGCGGCGCCAGTACTAACGCCGGAATTCTCCAGTTCAAGGACGATCTCGGGGCCGTGGCCAACTACGGCTCAAACACAGTCAGCCAGCTCGTGCGGCATGACGACTCCATCAGCGTCGCAGGAACCATAAATTTGGCGCCTGCGTGCGTGAAGCCCGATTCAGTCGCGCTCACCCGGGAACATCTGTTCGTGGTCGGCTCGACTTGTGCCGAGAGTCATGCGTGGCCATCAGGAAGCGTCGATGGGGCCGTCGTCAAGCTCACCGATCCTTCAGCTGCGCAGATTGCGGTCGGCAAGCACTGGGCGGCGGTCACACTGACCTCCGGATCCGTCCTGCAGTTGCCCCGCCGGGAGGACGGCCCGCTCAGCGGCACGAGTGCGCCCGTAATGCTCCCGAGTACGGCGAACAATACCCCGCTCGGAGCGGCGTTCTGGGACGATGTCCTGGGATTCACTCCCGCCCACAGCCCTGACAGCTTCGCAATCGTCGACAAGGACCGCAGCGTTTTCCCAATAACCGGACCGACACCGCCATATCCCACCAATGCCCCCTGTTGGGTCGCGAAGGGGCCGGGGAACGTCTGGTACACGGGCAATTCTCCTGGTCATGCGATCTCCATATTCTTCAGTGACAGCGCCGGCGGGGTGTTCTACAAATCGCTCCCCTTGCCAGGGGCGCCGTCGGACATCACGGTTTCCCGTGACAGCAAGTGGCTTGCCGTGATCTACAGTGAGGGCGGCAACGGTTACGTCGCCGTATTCGCCATCGACGCCTACGGCGACCTTACGCCCGTGGCAACGTCGAGCCCCATCGGTGTCGCCGGCTTCAACGGAGTTACCATCAGCGAGTAGCTCTCTCATTCATTTTCGGTTTGCCCGGCGGGCGTGGGCTCGCCGGGCAAACGGTCGACAGGAATGAGGCGATTGCGATTGACGTCCAGCGGCTGTAACGATGGCGTACGAACGACGGTGATGCATCGGGTGAATTGATGCAAATTCTGAGCACACTCGGTAGGCCAGGAAGTGGGGTCATTTGACGTTGCAATCCGGTCCATAGCGATGCAAACCATTGCAAATGGTAGCGGGGGCCGGCTTTTCGAGGAGCTTTTCACCTACCTTACTAGTAGCCGCGCAACGTCGGCGGGTGGGCCATATGGCCGGCGCGAATCAGTAAGACAAAAGTTGGCAGCGGGGGGCCCACTTGACACTTATATTCGGGTCGCGTTCGGCGCGGTAGCGGTGGCGTGATTCGGAGCCACAGGTCACCGATCGACTGTAGTGATGGGCGCACAGCCGGTCGCGCTCGCCCCGGCCTCAAACGCGGCACGAGACCGGCCACGCCCCCCGTCGGCACCGGACGGATCGCTTTCCAGGACTGTTGGGACACAAACATGATCAATGAGATGAAGTGCCGAAGGCTCTGCCATTGGGCGCCGTGATCTACACCTGCCCGATGCACTCGCAGATCCGCCAGCCGGGGCCGGGCAATTGCCCTATCTGTGGGATGACGCTGGAGCCGGTCACAGCACCGACAGATGTCGGTCCGAACCGCGAACTCGCGGACATGACCCGGCGGTTCTGGGTCGGATTGGTTCTAACCTTGCCGGTCTTGGTACTGGAAATGGGGGGCCATATCCCCGCTCTCCACCTGCATGATCTCGTTCCGCCACACATCTCCACCTGGATTCAATTCGCTCTTTCGACGCCGGTCATCTTGTGGGCGGGGTGGCCATTCTTCCAACGGGCGTGGGCGTCGGTCGTGCACCGCAGCCTCAACATGTTTAGCCTGATCGCCCTCGGGACAGGTGCCGCTTACCTCTACAGCCTCCTTGCGACCTTTGCGCCGGGAATGTTCCCCGCCGGGTTCCGCGGGATGGGTGGCACGGTCTCCGTTTACTTCGAGGCCGCCGCGGTGATCACCGTTCTCGTGTTGCTGGGCCAGGTGCTGGAACTCCGCGCCCGCGAGCAGACCGGCGGCGCGATCCGCGCGTTGCTCAAGCTGGCGCCGAAAACAGCGCACCGTTTGAAAGGTGGCGGCGAAGTTGAGGAAGTGGCACTTGAGCTGGTTCAGGTCGGCGATCACCTTCGCGTACGGCCCGGTGACGGCATTCCGGTTGATGGCGAAGTGCTTGAGGGCAACGGCGCCGTGGATGAGTCCATGGTCACCGGCGAGTCGATGCCCGCCGCCAAGCAACCCGGCAACAAGCTTATCGGAGGCACGGTGAATGGCACCGGCTCGCTGGTGATGCGCGCCGACAAAGTTGGCGCAGATACCATGCTTGCGCGCATCGTGACTATGGTCGCCGAAGCGCAGCGAAGTCGAGCGCCGATTCAGCGAATGGCTGACACGGTGTCGGGCTACTTCGTCCCCGCCGTACTTGGCGTGGCCGTCATTGCGTTCGTCGCGTGGGCTATCTGGGGTCCCGCTCCCGCACTTTCTTACGCTCTGATAGCGGCGGTCTCCGTTCTCATCATTGCTTGCCCCTGTGCGCTTGGTCTGGCGACCCCGATGTCGATCGGCGTGGGGGTTGGCAAAGGTGCCGGTGCTGGCGTCCTTATCAAGTCCGCGGAAGCTCTTGAGCGCATGGAGAAGGTAGATACGCTGGTCGTGGACAAAACCGGCACGCTCACAGAGGGCAAGCCTAGGGTGACGACCCTCGTTCCGGCAGCGGGACTGTCGGAGTTGGAGATTCTGCCGTTGGCGGCCAGTCTTGAGCAATCCAGCGAACACCCTCTCGCCGCAGCCATCGTCACCGCTGCAGGGGATCGCAGTGCTTTGATCCAGCAAGCGACGGACTTCGCTTCTGTTACCGGCAAGGGCGTTACCGGCAAGATCGGCGGCAGGTCGGTGGCGCTGGGCAATGCGAAGCTGATGGCGGACCTCGGCATCAAGCTCGCCGATCTCGAACACAAGGCTGACGAGCTTCGGAGCGACGGCGCGACCGCTCTGTTTCTCGCGGTAGACGGCGAGCCGGGCGGCGTCATCGCCATTGCCGACCCGATCAAGTCAACGACGCAGGCGGCCCTCGATAGCCTGCGGAAAGACGGCATACGGATCGTGATGCTGACCGGCGACAACAAAACGACGGCCGAAGTTGTCGCCCGCAAGCTTGGCATTAAGGAAGTCGAAGCCGACGTTTTGCCGCAGGACAAGAACCGGATCGTCAAAAAGCTCATGGCTGAGGGACGCATTGTCGCCATGGCTGGCGACGGCGTGAACGATGCCCCGGCTTTGGCCGAAGCCGCGGTTGGCATTGCCATGGGAACAGGGACCGAAGTCGCAATCCAGAGCGCCGGAATTACCCTGGTGAAAGGCGATCTTGCGGGCATCGCACGCGCCATCGTTCTGAGCCGCGCGACGATGCGCAACATCCGCCAGAATCTGGTATTTGCCTTCGCCTATAACGCGATCGGCATCCCGATTGCCGCAGGGGTCCTTTACCCGGCCTTCGGCCTCCTTCTCAGTCCGATCGTCGCTGCACTTGCGATGTCGCTTAGCTCCGTGTCGGTGATTGTGAACGCATTGCGCTTGCGCACGCTGAAGCTCTAAGGGGAAACGTGGCAGGCCGTGCAGCATGTCAAGCGAATGGGCGGCCCAAGATGGACCATCAGAAGTTCATATATCGGCCGCTGGCGGCTGCCGACGCGAAAATACGCGTGGTAGCGGGGGCTCGCTGCGCCAATTATCTAAACGTCGATCTCGTATGACCCAGAGGGCAGGGCACATGCGAGGATTGTGGTAGCGGGGGGTCGCTTCGCAGCTCAACGCCGGCTGCCGGGTAACCGGAACAGGTCTTTCCGTGAGCTGTTCACCCCACCTTTCCTACTGTCCGGACCAGGCGGGGGCATCGGGCCGCGGCGGATCATCAGGGGTTACTGCCGGGGCCCGATTCGAGACTCATATTTGTCCATGCCCTTCCGCTTCCGGCCATCTCCGGTCATTGAGTATGACGAAATGACTGCCGGTAAGCGGTCACTCGCGCCAGAACTGCGTCTCTTCGAGAACTTGACGGGCAGTGGCTTGGGGCGTTTGGGGCAGTACCGAATCAACACAGAGATAGCCGCTCGTAGTGATTTCGTAGCAGGTGAGTTAGCACTTCACCCGCAGTTCGAAGAGGACGCCGTTGCGCTCTACGCCAGAGAAGCGCTGCAGACAGATCCGCAATCACCGAACGCATTCGTCGACTACGCGAATCTTCCCATTCTGGATCCGTTTCGGATTACGGTACCTACGATGATCATTTTTGGGGAGTATGACTACTTGGCTACTGAGGAGGATCTCTTGCCGTTTTTCTCGCAGCTCCGGACACCGGACAAGCGACTGGTCATTTTGCCCCGCGGAGGGCATGCTTTGATGCTCGAGAAGGACCATCAGCGTTTCCAACAAGACGTGTTAAGTTTTTTTGACCGCCCATAACTCGTACTACGTATCGTTTTTTGATAAGAAAATCTCCCTGCCTGTGAGCAAGAAAGAGCAACACGCTAAGCGAGCCGAGAAGGCCCGAAAGCGGTCGTTCACTGATGGCTGAAATGGGTCAAGAGCGGTCATCAAGACGCACGCGAGGAAAGTGGTAGCGGGGGCGTGGTACGTGATGTCCCGCACGTCCCGCAGTCGGCGCGGCTCAAGTAGGTCCGGGTTGTGCCGGGTCGGGCCTTTGCCCCATAAAGAGGTTGGGTCCGTGAAATGCCGCGGCAACAGGGCCGTCGAGGCGCGCCCGTCGCTCGATGCCTCGCAGTTGGGAATCAAGCCGGCGGGCGCAGGCGGATGCGCCCGCCGACGGGTGCGACTATTTATTTCAGGACGGCGACCTGCACGTTCTCCGAACCCAGGATGGTGCGGATCTTAGCGCGGTCTGCCTGGCTCTTGCTGGCGGCGTCCAGCGAGCCTTCGACCTTGACGCTGACCTCATCCGTCTTGCTGCCCAGGTGGTCGAGGGCCGCCCAGTTCTTGTACTCGATGACGAGGATGATATCGGGATCCTGCGGGTTGTGCGGCTGACCGACCAGCACGTCATAGCGCGTGATGAGGCCGGCGGCCTTGGCCGCCTCCTGCTCTTTCTTGAAGGTGGTCGCGAGGTAATGCATGTATTCATCGAAATGACCGTCGACGGTGCGGATAAAGGTGACGTTCTGTACCGGTCCGTCGTTGTAGTCGCGGCCGTCGGCGTACGCCACCGTAGCCAGCGAGCCGAGTGACAGTGCGGCGGCCACGACGCAAAGAATATGGCTGATACGGATCATGAAGGTATCTCCCATCTCAGTTACGAGTTTGTTTATGTGCCGCCGGAAAGCCTATGCCCCCGGGGGTGTCGCACCGTACGCTGCTCAACCCAAGACTACAAGCGCCCCGCTGGGATCACCCGCAGGAGTCGCAGCAGGCGCTCGATGAACTGATCAAGACAAACGCTGCGTATATGGCCTATCAAATCGCCGAGATCTACGCATGGCGCGGCGAGAAGGACCAGGCGTTCATGTGGCTGGATCGTGCCTACGCACAACATGATGGCGGTCTGGTAGAGGTCAAGGTGGATCGGTTGCTTGCTTCACTGCGGGCTGATTCGCGCTAATCGCGCTGTTGCGCAAAATGAACCTGCCGGAGTAGCTGCGTTGTGGATCGCCTCGGCGCGAGAGCGCGGCGGGGGATTCCGTTCCGCAAACCTAGACTAGTAGCGAGCTACTGGTTAAGTGATTGTTATTTCGAGTGGTAGCGGGGGGACGCTTCGTGAATTTCCGACTATCGCTAGCACCTTGATTTGGCATGTGGAATTTGTGGATTCAGGCCCGATACGTCAGTCACCTACGGTATGGCGACTTCCGGTGGCAGCCGGACTTAGCGGCACTGACCGTCGGAAGCGGCAGCCGCGGTGCGTCCATGCAGAACCGGCGGGCGCGGGGGACTGGATGGCTTAGAAACGGGCCCGGCGGCCGCTGGTCATCCTGGATCGCTACTCATCGCCACTTTTGTACGGTCACGGCGATAGACTTCAAACACTTCGGTGTGGCGGAAGGACGGACTTTGATGCGGGCATTCGCGCCGCAAGCCTTGTGTGCAACGGCCTGCGTTGGCGTGCTCGCATTCTGGGGCGGAATGTCGATGGCGGGGCGAAGCTATCCTTCGGAGTACGACTGGCGGTACATGACCATATCGAGCTTGGTTTACGGTGACCGCAATCCCCACGGATACTTGTGGGCGCGGGGTGGCATTGTGCTGTGTGGACTGGCCGGGCTGTATTGGACGACGGTAGTGGTTCGGAAGGGGAAGCACGCGGGCGCCGCAAAACGGCCAATCGGACTCTGGGCCCTGGGACTGGGCTATCTATGCATGATGTGCTGTGCCTTGCTGCCCGAGCGGCTACTGCCGATTCCAAAAGGTCACGATTTCCTCGCGCTGGCGGCGTTTGTTGGTATATGCATTGGGATGGTGCATTCGACTTTCAAAGCCGTTGAGCGCAGTGCCCGGCTGGGCAATCTAGCCGGTAGTCCTCGGCTCCATGCAGGCATCCTCGCTGGCATCGCGTTGTCTCCGATCGTGCTGTCGGCTCTTGCGCAGGCTTATGTTTCCCACGCGCTGCCGGCATTGCCGTGGGTGAGTCTTGTGTGGCGTGCGCGCGGCGTCCCCGTCTACCTGAGTTTTGCCTTTTGGGAATGGGTTACCTGCGCCGTGTTCTCCGTGTATATGGTGGTCCTGCCCCCGACGACTTTGGCTGCACGGCGCTGATGGTGAGCCGGCGAGTGCCTTGCTGATTCATGGAACCTCTTTAAGTAGTCGCGGGGGCAGAATTACGGATCCGGCTACTGTTATCCGGCTGTCTCTAGCGCCATAACTTCTGCTGGCACCGAAGAGGAGACTGCCGCGAGCCTGCTTGGAAGCGATCACTGTTGAACGGCAGACCCGGGTGAAAGCCGGCAATACAAGCCAATCCGTCAGCGGGCGGCCACTTTAAGACATTCCGGTAATCAATCTCGCCGCTCGAAAGCGGTCATCCGGGGGCTCGTTGTTTCTATTTCCTGATGGCGTGCCGCGTAACTTGGCTATTCAAACTCCCTGCCCTGGAACACTTAATATGAAGACTGCGATCAAGCGAATTAGCGTCGCAGCGATTGGACTGATCCTACTGGTCCTAGTTCTCGCAGCTGGATTCTCTGCAGGGCTGCAGTATCACTTTCACCCTTCGGCGCCGCAACTACACTATCCACCCGCTGCCAACGCACTTGAGGCGCAGCGTCAGGACTTGCGATATTTCCGCCAACTTATCGCGCTCGACCGCTCATTTGAGCCGACAGCCCGGATTGAAGCCATTCGAAGACTGAATGCCCTTGAGGCCCTCAGCACCGTTCTCGATCGACCGCATTTTCACGTGGCACTGATGCAAATTGATGCGTTGGCCGACAATGGCCATTCGAGGATTGAGAATGAAGGCAGTGCCGCCCATCTGGAGCTTCCCGTTCGTTTGGCAGCCTTTTCGGACGGGCTATATATCATGCGCGCGGCTGAGATCAACGCAGATTTGCTGGGTGGCCGAGTGACGGCGGTTGACGGACAGTCCATTGACGCTGTCATGACCAAACTCGAGCAGTTGCGTGGCGGCACACCCCAATGGCGGCGTTTATTGGCCTCGCAATATCTGATGCAACAGGATCTGTTGTACGGGATTGATGTGGCGCCGGACACGCGGCACTCGACTTGGACGGTAGAGACGCCTGCCGGGGCGGTCATTACCAGGAGGCTAGACGCCTACGCAGCTCCGGCGAGCGAGCCAGCGGTACCCGTCACGCGTTGGTTGTCGAGCGAATCCTTGACGGGCATGGAGGGAAAATGGCGGGCAGTCCAACCCGCCCACCTTCTGCCCATAGCATTGATTGATTTTGACAAGGCCTTTCGAAGCCTGCCCTTGCCCGGAACGTGCGTTCAATTCGTGCAGTTCAAATCCAACTCTGATCAGGGTGGCCAGAGAATCAGGGAATTTATATCAAGCACTAAGGGGCAACTTCGGCAAATTCAGCCGTGCAGTGTGATTGTCGATTTGCGCTACGACGGTGGCGGCGACTACGTGAACACGTATGGTTTCGCGCACGACCTGCCAAAGCTCATTCCTCCGGGCGGGCGAATAATCGTGCTCACCGGCCCTGCGACGTTCTCGGCAGGAATATCTACCGCGGCAGCCGTTAAGCACGCGGGGCAGCGGCGCGTCGTGATAGTGGGCGAACCCGTGGGCGATCGGCTGAAGTTCTATTCGGAGGGCGGCTCGGCGTGCCTACCCAATTCCCCGCTGTGTGTCGCCTACGAGACGGGTAAACATGATTACCAGGATGCGTGTACGGACTGGGATGTCTGTTTCTGGTTGAATTATCTCTTTAACTTTCAGGTCAGA
>Ga0182024_10024132_pt1 | contig 10833 bp, 14 predicted proteins | sample P32metaG_FD_120480 | JGI IMG/M metagenome (GOLD analysis project Ga0182024, IMG submission 120480) | Permafrost microbial communities from Stordalen Mire, Sweden - P3-2 metaG (Illumina Assembly) | ecosystem: Environmental > Terrestrial > Soil > Wetlands > Permafrost | place: Sweden: Stordalen...
ACTCGCCCGCCTCCTTGAGCCACTGCCCCTCGCGCTTGTTCCTCAGCGCTCCCATAGCTCCCCCAGGTCGAGTAGCCCTACCGCGCCGGCCGCGTCCACGCGGGCCGCCGTCTCGTCCGGCGCAATCACATACCCGGTGAAACCCTCGCCTGGTCCGGCGGCGTAACGCCCGACGCTCATCCGCTCACCGATACACGCCCGGATAAGCAGCCAGAGGTTAAACTCAGTGCTGGTCGCCAACAGCACCGTGCCGGCGGGAATACTCGCGATGTAAATGGAAAGACAGAGCGTCAAATACGGTGAAAACGGCGACAGGTACAGGGCGAACACCAGGCCGCACATCAGGCCGCCGAACAGCCCCGCTATCTGCGGCACGGTCAACTCCGCGATTCGCAGCCGGTCAGTGAGGTGCTTGTAAGCAGGGTTCATCGTCGCGTCCCGTCAGTCCAGAAATGGCTCGGGGTCAGGGAGCTGGCCCGCGCCGCCCGACGACGAAGGAGGCTGCTCGAGCGCACTGCCGAGGCCCCGTGACTCACCCGCCGAGCGCTGTTGCTCGCTCGACGGTTGCGCGGCGCCCGTGCCAGCCACCGGAGTGGCAGACGGTTTCGCGGGCTGCTCGGCCACGCTCGCGACGGCCTGCCCGATGCCCTTCTCCAACGCGGCTCTCGGCGCGCTGCCGATCGTGAGCAACGCGCTTCGCTGACTGTCACTCAGACCGGCGGCGCCTACATGCTGAGCTGCCCACTGACGCATCCGTGTCGGATTCGCCTGCTGGTAGGCGGCAATCCCGCGCTGTGTCTCCGCCGGAAGCTCACCCATCGCCGACGCGACAGCCTTCGCGGTGGGGGGCGACATCTGCGAACGGGCGTGCATCCCCTGCCATGCCTGGTCGCTCGCCGCCCGGTCATACGCGGGGCGCTCAATGCCGGGCACGCTGAATCCAGCTTCCTGGCGGCGAATCGCGTCAGAGGCGCCCTGAGCCCCCTGCACCTTCGGGTCTGGCGCACCCTCGGCCTGCGGCTGCTCCCCTGAGCCAGAGCCGGCGCCCTCCTGCTTGGGCTTTTGAGTGGAGTTGCCCTTGCTGTCAGCGCCATCCTTCTGGCCCTCGGCGAATCCGCTGCGGCCGAACACCACGCGGCTCGCGAGGTTGCCCTGTCCGGGTTCGCTCGGCGGGCGGATCGGCGAGGGCAGCGAGTCGATCATCCGTTTCGCACCCGCGTGACCCTCAGCGGCGGCGCTCGCCACGGCCTGTCCCGCGCCCGCCGCGCCACGCATAGCGAACATGCCGAAGGTCACGGTGCGCCAGACCCTCCAGCCGCCCGCTTGTCCTCCGGGGCCGACCATCGCGGTCTTCATCAAAAACCGCGGGAGCGTGATGCAGAGGATCATCAGCGTTATCCCCGCAAGCGGCCTGATGATTACTGTGTCAATAATGCTGTGAGACGGCGCCCATGTCAGAACGTCGGCGTTCACCGCAGCGGACAACGCAAACAGGATCGCCCACACGCACGGCACCAGCAGCCCGACAAACATCGCCTTCATTGCCGACGCCGCCAGCCAGCCAAGCTCCGGCACCGGCCACAACGCGATGCACAACGGCATCGACACGTACAGAAACATCATCATTACCGACAGCAGCACCTTCATCCACAGCAAAGCGATAAACACGATCGCCGAGATGAACCCGATCAAAATGACGAAGATCAGTCCAAGACCCGCATTGATCGCGAACGTCGTGCTCCCGACCACCAAGGCCGCGTCAAAGAGCAGCGCAACATTGTGTTGCACCGATCCGCTGCCGAGCAAAGCCCCGTCGAACATCTTGGGGATCTGCACGACCTCGTTGAAAATGCCGCCCCACAAAATGATGAAGCCGACCGCGCCGACGACGCGCGTGATTCCCTGCAACGCCTCAAATCCCCCGGAGCCACCATCGGTAAGGCCGACCACGTAGTAGCGGACGATCGAAAGCGTGAGTACCGCGCTCAGCATCCCGGCCGCGATCGCTACGGTCGTGTGCTCCAGCTGGGCGACGTGTCCCGAGCTGAAGTTCGGCACGGCCAGCAGGCCGTTGATGACACCCGTGATGAGCTTCGCCTCAACGCCTCCGAAGATGGCCTGGAGCACCTTCAACAGCGCACTGAGGACCGCTTCTGCAGGGTTAAGAACCGCCTTCCCGACCGAGCCGATCCCTTCAACGACTTCGCCTACGACCGGGACTTCGCCGATTATGGGGATCTTCGCCTGGGCTGCTGGCGGTGCCGCGAGCGACACCGCCAGGAACACGAGCACCACGCCCGCGGTAAGCCAAGCCGCCGGGGCAACCCGGACTCTACGTCGACGCAGGCCCGTGTCACCCCGGCGGGCTCGGGACAGCAACGGTGAGGCAGTGTTCGCGGTACCGAGCACAGCGGCCTTTTCAGTTGACCAACCCGGTTGCGCAGGCCGCGAGCGCGAGCGCGCCGACGGTGCCCGCGATGATCGCTCCGGCTCGCCGGTGGCCGAACATCAAGGCGCCCGCACCAAAAATCAGCGCGATCGGCGCGATCGCCGCGAGTGCGATTAGCAGCGGCGTCGACAGTGACGCCATGAAGCTCGCGAACTTGTTGACGCCTTCGACGCTGCTGCTTTCCCCGATCCCGAGGTCTTTCTTGAACAGAAACGGGGAAACCGTCACTGTCTTGAGTGCCACGATCACGGCCGCCTCGAAGAGGGCCACCTTCATCGCCAGCCTCAGACGGCGGACGGCAAATGAGACGTTTCTGGTCATATGGGTACTACCTCCGGTCAGATAGGTGTTTGTGGGGCTAGTGCTCGAAGCCGAACTCGCCGCCGGATTCCTGCGGGCGACGGGCGGACGGAGAAGGGGCGTACGAGGCGGCGGGCGTCGCGACAGCCGCCCGCTGAGAGACCACAGGCGGCGCGCTGACAGGTGACGGCACCGGGGCAGGCGCAGGGGCCGTTGCCCGCGGCGCTGCGGGTCGGGCGGCCGGTACGTGCGGCGGCGGCGTGTGGTGCAGCCGCGTTGGTGTGACACTCGCCGGCGTAGTCGCCACCGAGACCGTCTGCGGCGGGATGGGCGCCGGTGGGGCGGTCGCGACGATGCTGCGAGTCACCTCATTGGTCTTGACGGTTCGGCCGCATCCGGCGGGGTGCGTCAGCAGGAAGACGACGAGGATCGCGACCGGGGTGTAGCGCAGGAGGGGACGAGCCTCCGGGCGGCGCAGGGTGAAGCGACGCGCGAGCGCAGCCGTCAGTGGACGCTCTACACGAGGGCGCGGGCGTGGGGGATGCGGGCGCGCGGGGCGCGAGTGGCGCTCCGTGGCGGCCGGGTCTGTGTCCGTCTGCGGCTCGTCGTCACTGGCCGCCGAGAGGTCGGGATCAAACAGGTTTTGGTGTTCGCTGCGGTCCAGCATCGACGCCTCCAGATCAAAGGTCTGGACATACGTCGAGCGAAAATCGCGTTTACCCCCTCGTCGATTTTCCGGCGGGGTAGACCGTTCGGCACCGACCCGTGCGTGCGGCCCCAGTCACGCCCAGCCACTCGCCCGACAGCGCCACGATGCGCGTGCGGCTGTAGCTACGCGGTGGGGGGTACCCCCGCTCATGCCGCAGCCCGCGGATAAGGTTGCTCGGATGGCCGCAGCAGGCAAGAAGCTCCGCGGACACGGGGCGCGGAACAGAGCGCAAAGTCCTGCCGCGTCCGTCAGCGACGGTGGGTACGGCGCCCGGCCACACCCGACGCCAATCCGCGCCGGGCAGAGGTTTTGGCCGCGATCACGCAGACCGGGCAGGCGTCGCTCCCCGCTGGAGGTCCGCTCAGTCCGCGCAGGCAGCGTCGTTGTGCGCCGCTTGGACCGCGCACGGGAGCGCAGCACGATCGCGGCCAGCCGGCTCGAAGCCGCCGGGCCGGACGGTCAGGGCGTTGAGTTTCAATTTCTCGGCTGGCGGCCCCGCCGCTACGCGACGTGGGCTGTAGTGGGCGCCGCCGACGGCGATCGCGTCATGCTGGTCCTGCCCGAGTGGCATCCGGGCCACCCGGTGATTCGGCTTGCGCGGCTGCTGCCGCCGGGAGCGACACGACCGGGAGAGTGGCTGGCGCTCAAGGCTGACCTGTCCGCACCATACCCTGCCCGGCTGAACCTCTCCGATCTTGAGCGCTGCGCGGACCCTGGCGAGCGCTGCCCACGTCCCATCTGGACGCTCGGCCGGTGAGCACCGACAGCGATCGTCAAAGCACGGCCCGGCGCAACCCGGACTGGATGCTGGCTGACCTCGGTCGGTACTTCGGATGGCATCAACGGACCGAGCTAGTCAACGACGCGCTGGAGCGCCGGCTAGGCGAACTCGACACATGCGAGTGGTACACCGAACGCGACTTCACCGTCGACTCCGTGCCGATCCCATTCACCGTATTCGGGCCAGGCGGGCTGTTCCTTCTCACGGGTACACGCGGTCACTGGACGGCGGAGCACGTCCGTGTCATGCGCGGCGCGGCCGATGCGTTGACGGAGATCATGGCGGGCTACCCCGACCGCAGCCATCCTGCGATCGTTGTTCTGGATGATTCCCGCGAGCCGCGGCAGGAATATGCCGGCCCGGCCGGCCGTGGGCCGTGCTGGGTGCTTGGGGAGCACTGGCTCATTGCTTGGCTGGACAGTTTCGAGGATCACGGCTTCTCAGCGGCCGACATCGCCCGTCTGCGCGGGTATGCAGACCCCGGCCGGGTCGAAGAGCTCAAGCGCAACTTCATACCGACTGGCAGCGGCTAACCCAAGCTGTATCTTGCTGCTCTGCAAGGTCACACCCCCAGCGAGCCAGAACCTCCTCGACGGACTGATCGGCGAGACGCACTGAACCGCCCCGGACCGGCTAGCGTTCGAAGCTAAACTCGCGACCTACGCTGGCGCTCTGTGCGCTGGTGTTTCCTGTGCCGGACCCGGCGCTGGCGGTTTCTGCGTGCGCTTGCGTCGCACGAGGGGCAAACTCCCGCGCACGCGGAGCAGCCGGCGCCGCAGATGCCGTTCTTGCGTTCTCTATCCCAAACTCACGCGACACCGCCGTTTGCGCACTGCTCTGACCGGCGCGACCTGCCGAATAGGCTTGCCGACGAGCTACTTGGGGGCTCCTCGTTGCTGAGGGGGACGGCCCGGCCAGCGGCGGAACATATGCGGAGGACCTTGCCCGGCTCGGGTTCCGCGCCGCAGAAGCCGGCGCGTTACGCGCAACCCGGTGATGGTGGGGCCTTTCACCGCGGGCAGCCAGCCCAATCGCGGCCGCACCCGCGAGTACAGCTACGCCCTTGGCAACAGCGCCGGTGCTCAAGGAGCTCGCAAGGGTCCCTCCGCTAGCGCCACCGGCAGCGCCTGCGCCACCGGCCGCCCTCGCGGCTTCCGCCGCTCCCCCACCCCCGTGACCACGCAGCAGGTCCCTGAGGTAGGCAAATATACCCACACCATGCCCGGCTGACGCGACCGGTAGGGGTAGCGCGAACGGGGGGAGGATTCCCGCAAGGCCTCGCAGGCCGTTGATATAGCGTCGGCAAGCCTCACACCCCTCGGCGTGAGCGGCCGCGCGGGGATAGTCTCGATCGTCCTCAGCGATCAATCCGAGCGCGTAGGCCTTCATCAAGCGTGTCCACTCATCTCCACCGCATCCGCGCGCGTCGATGCTTGCGACGATACCTCCAATCTTCTTGGTGGCCCCGTCCATGAGCTTCTCCATCTGAGCGCGCCCAAGGCCGAGGCGCTCTGCCGCTTCCGGGCGCGTGTAGCCGTGGATCAAGCAGAGACTGACGGCCTCACACTCGCGTCGATTGAGCCTGTCTCGCAACCGAGCCATGAACCGCTTGAGCTTGATCTGGTCGTCGAGCTGCTCATCTAGATCGAACGAGACGCCGTGCTGGTCGATCTCGATCTCAGCACGCTGGCCGGGCCGGATTTCACGGTAGACGTCGACCGCTCGTCGCCAAGTGATCTCGATCAACATGCCCGGTAGATTGGAGATCACCGTGCCGCGCTTGATCACCTCGCACACCCCATGCCACGCTTGGCAGTAAGCCTCTTCCAAGTCGGATTCATCAAGGTGCATCTTGCGGGCCGAGAGCTTGGAGCGAACCGCTCCGATGACCTCCGATTCCAGGCGTGAGTAGTGCTCGTTCGCCGTCTCCTCGGCCTGCCGCTCCAGTGGCTGGGTATCGAATAGCGTCATCCTGACGGACCCTGAAGGCAAGTTCCGCTTCCGTCGATGCAGATCCTAAATCGCCTCGTGGGTTACACGCGCGAGTGCCAGCACGAGCGCGTGACCCGGCTGAAAGCCCGGGAGCAGCCTGCGTATCTCAGCAATGAGCATAGCGCGACCGTCCTCGTGGCATTCCCGAAGCACGATCAAAAGCTCACCCAACCGCTCGTCGTCGAGATGGGCCGACAGGTACACCCAATCCTCAACAGATACCAGGGCTCGCCACTCGGGTGGCGGTGTGCCGGAGCGGTGAGGGAAGCCCATCGTGACTGTCCCAAGAACTTATGAGACGAGCGACATTAGCCGTGTCCACTCGGGATGACCGTGCGCCGCCCCTCGCGCAGGACGCTCGCGTCAGCCATGCCTCGCAACCGGGCGATGTCAGGCTCAGCCAGCCCGTGATCTCGGAAGCGGTACAACCACGGTAGAAGCCAGCCCGCACCGAGCACCCAGCAGGGACCCTCTCCGATTCCGGTGAAGTGCTGCCGCGGCGCCTGATGGTCGCCGATTATCACGAGAACCGTTGAATGGGGCTGGCGTAGCCAGGCATGACGCTTCCAATCACATCGGCCGCTGCACTCATACTCGCAAGGTCGTCACTGGTCCACTGCCCGCGGCTTCCCGCAAGCAAGAATAGCCGCTCGGGTCGAAGAGCACGAACGGAATGCACTTCCCGCACACTGGCAGGCCGCGGTCGAAGTGCCAAGCGAGCCCGTCCAGCTGGCGCAGAAGTCGTCGTTCACAAGGACGGGCCGCCCGTGCCACGCAAGATGCACGAGCTGACGGAGCGTATCGTCAGTTGTGCGCCTGGCCTCCTCGCGAGGACAGTCGTGTCGGTGGGGCGCAGACATTCAGGCCGGCTCCCAGCGTCGCCAAAGACAGAGCGCCACCCCGGGATCTTCGACGCATACCCACCCGGACGGATTCAGCTGAGCACCGACGGTCCTGGACAGGTCCGTGTGGAGGGTCAACGACCCCCCAGACACGCTGGCCACCTTGGGACAAGCCGGGCAGCGACCGACATCGAGTTCTGCGCTACTCGAACGTGTGCCAGACGTGACGGGATGCCGTCGCCGACGAGAGCGGCTTGGCTCGTTGCCATGCCTCGGGCACTACGGTCCGCGAGCTTCGTGCCTGCTTCAGCCATAGCGCTCCAACTATACGCGTGGGTGTAGCGGAATCACAGCCTTCTCCGCGACGTCGGGGCACCCGGCGGCTGTGAGGCCAGCTCAGAAGACCGTAGTCCCAGACGAGGTGCCACCTGAGCTGATCCCGGGAACACGACCATCTTTGACCTGCAGCCGGATGAGTCCGCACACGGCATGCGCGCTTCTAAAAAGGAATCGATCTGTCAACAGAATCCTCGAGGTGGCTCCCCCAAATCCGACAAGCCCGAGATGCGATCAGACAGTATTTCTCGCGCGAAGAACCGGCAGGCTGACTCGCTCTCGCGACGCGCGCCATCCAGATCCCCTAAACGGTCGGGAGGCACCTCGTAGAGTACGATGCACCACCGGCCTGGGACCTCCAGCCACCAACCCGGTGCGCGATGCGCATGGGTGGCCAGAGAGACCCATGCAAGGCTCGCCACGATCGTCCCGTCCGCAATCAGCTCGTAGGCATTGCGGTCTCCGCACGCCCGCTCCGTCACGTCCACAGCCATAAGCTAGCCGTGAGCGCGGATACCCGGCAATGCACCGGACGAATAGGCGTCGGAAGCGGAGAGGCTAGGGTCTCCGCGAAGCGCGACACGCTTGAACGCCCAGCCCCGCGAGATGCCCTACGTCCGCGTCAGAATCGCTGTGCAGACCGAGCGTGCCGCACACTCCTTAGCACCACCCCTTCGGCGTTCGACATTCCGCTCTCCTCTGTCTGCTCGCCAACTTGAGGCCGAGGCCCACCGCGTTCGCGGTCGTATAGTGCGACCAGCTCGTCACGCGCATCTAAGAGCTTCGTTGCCGCCTCCGGATACGTTTGCTCAAACTCTCTGGCGAATGCAACGATCAGCTGACTCGCCTGCCGTGGCGAGTCAGCGTCGAGCATCTTGTCCAGCACGGCTACAGCACCGTCATGTTCATGCCCGGTCAGTCCGCGTAAGACGCTCTCATAGAGCGCATCCCTCGCAGGGAAGACAGCTGGCTCTTGCTCGCGTCGCTCACGTTCGTTCATAGCTCGTGCCTGTGTACATGCAGTGTGGCATCCCGCGAGAGTACCGGATGCATGATTACGCGAGGCCCTTGAGGCACCCCGCGATCGTGAGTGCACCACCGCTGCGAGCAAGCGCGCTAGCCATGGCCCTCGCACAGCGCTTGAGTGCTGGGTTCTTGCCGCGATCACTCTTCGCAGCTTCTAGGACGAGGCCTTCTTGCGGACCCGCACGCCAGCGCCTGCGGAGACCACGCGCGCTGTGTTGGCCGGCCTCGCGCGGGAGACGAGGCCCTCGGCCTAAAGAGCAGGACCAAGCCGAGCGGCTTACGCTTCCTTCCGCCCCGGCTCCGCGTTGGGGCGTGAGCAGCGCGAGCTCCCGCACGGTCGCCCGGCAGCGGGTGCCCGTGCGAGGCGACACGTTAGCCGAGCGTCCAGCGCCTCGGGCTCGGCGCGCGGCTCCGCGAGCGCCCTCCAATTTCGGCACCCTGATCGACCGTTACCGCTTGAGTCTCCCTGAGCCAGCGCGCCAACCACCGACACGCCTGGGCGTACTCCCTGTGCCATTGCGCCGCTACCGACGGCAACAGCCGAAGCGCCAATTCAATGGCGGAGGGTCGCCCGTGCCCGCGCTGGGGCGCTCATGGATAGGCTCGGCTTCGTGAGCACTCCGCATCGTCAGGTCGGCGTGTAGCCGGACGCGCTCGATCCCACGCACACGCAGCGGAAGTGCTCGCTCCGCCGCACCTCGCGCCGGGTCGTCGTCCGCGGCAGGCGCGTGTAGCACGTCCGCAAAGACGCCGTTGGGTCAGCACGCCTCTATGAACCCGAGCCGAAGGAGGAGCAGTAGAAGCCGGCCGTCGCATGGGAGTAGAGCCTTCCGCTCTCATCGATCAACCGTGCCTCCGCGGTCGCGGTTCTCCGACCGACGTGCACGGCTCGCGCTTCAGCGCGTACGTAGCCCACGTCCGCGGAGAGCGCTGCGACGAAGTGCAGCGTCAGGTTGACGGTGCTGGCAATCGTCGTGTCGGAAACGCTTGTCTGGACCGCGACCCACATCGCGGCGTCGAGGGCCGTGGCCGTGACGCCTGCAGCGACGCCTCCGACCGGGTTGTAGTGATACTCACTCGGATGAAATCCAAACACGGCGCGGCCCGCCTCCACCTCCACGAGATCGAATCCAAGGAGCTCCCCGATCGGCGGCTTGGAAAGCTCTCCTGACCTGAGCGCAATCAGCATCTCCTCCCTGCTCATCCCTACAGCGCGCTGAAGCGCGGCGACTGGGTCAGCCCAAGTCACGTGGCGAGCGCGGATGGTGTCCTCAGCGGCCCGTGGGGCGATGTTCGAGGCGTCCACCCGACCCGCTTGCACGTCCAATGAGCCTTCCACCTTGTCGCTCCTCCACCTAGTACGATATGACGGGTCCGATGTATCAAATCAGTAATATGGTTTGCTGGCAATCGAGTTCGTGGGACCGGTTTCGGCGCCCCGATCGGGGCATGCCGTGAAGCTCAAGCCGCCCTCCTACCTGATGCTCGGGATGCTGCGCCTCGGTGCTCGTTCGGGATACGCGATCAAGAAGACCGCTGATGTCTCGACCCGATACTTCTGGCCGACATCGCTCGCACAGGTCTACCCCGAGCTCGCGCGCCTCGAGCATGGCGGGCTTGTGACCCGCCGTGACGACCCGCGCGGAGCACGCACGCGATCCGCCTACGAGCTCACCGAACAGGGCGAGGCTGCGCTGCTTGCTTGGCTGCGCTCAACACACCAGGCGCCCCCACAGGTCCGCGACGAGGGACTGCTCCGACTGTTCTTCGCTGACTCGCTCCCACATGAGGACCAGCTCACGCTCATCCGACGACTACGTGAAAACGACCAGGCGTCCGCAACCTGGATGCACAATGAGATCATCCCGCTTGCCGGCACGGCTGAGCAGACGGGCACCCGCTTTCCCGCCATCGTGGCACGCCTCAGCGCCGACATCTACATCTACGCGGCCGACTGGCTCGCACGACTCGAAGCAGAGCTCACAGAGAACCCACCCGCACGGGGCGACGAGGCTCGGCCGGCCAGCGAGGCCGGTACCGCCAAGACCAACTCCTAACGAGGTCGTCGCCTCAGCGCGCGCAGATCCCCTCGCCGACGACTACACTTGGCTCCCCGGTCTTTTGCCTGCGGATCTCGACAACGCCGGACTCCGGAGCTACCTGGATCGGGGGGACGTTTCCATCAAGCAGAGGAGAGAATTCTGATGCGCAGAGCATCCACCTGTCTGGCCTTGCTCGGTCTCGCTGTTCTAGGCGTACCAGGAGCCGCCTCGGCGAGGCCCACGATCACGTTCAAAGCAGTGGCCATTCCCATTCCCGGCTTTCCGCATACCGGCAACATTCTCGGTGCAGGCACCGCCCTGAAGACCGAATTCACGATCAGCGGAACCGAATACGA
>Ga0182024_10024133_pt1 | contig 10833 bp, 5 predicted proteins | sample P32metaG_FD_120480 | JGI IMG/M metagenome (GOLD analysis project Ga0182024, IMG submission 120480) | Permafrost microbial communities from Stordalen Mire, Sweden - P3-2 metaG (Illumina Assembly) | ecosystem: Environmental > Terrestrial > Soil > Wetlands > Permafrost | place: Sweden: Stordalen...
TCGGCCATCCGTATGGCCCCAATGAAGAGCGCGGAATCTATCGCTCCACCGACGGCGGCGCAACCTGGACCAAAGTGCTCTATAAGGACGCGAACACAGGCGGGTCCGATGTGCAGATCGATTCGACCAATCCCAGCGTGGTGTATGCATCGCTGTGGGAGGCGACACTCGGCCCATGGGAAGATGGCAACAGCTATGAGGGCACAGGCGGCGGCCTGTTCAAGTCCACCGATGGCGGAAACACGTGGAAGCCGCTCAAAAAGGGATTGCCGGAGGGCCTGGAGCAGATCTACGTAGCGTTGTCGGCGAGCGACCCCAACCGGCTCTACGCAACGCTCTCGACCACTGTCGAGAGCGCGTACGGATCTGCGGCAGGCCTCGGCGTGTATCGCTCCGACGATGCCGGCGAGAACTGGTACAAGGCCACCGACGATCCGCGGCCGGCGCTCAAAATCGGCGGCGGCGATCTGCCCGTTCCCAGGGTCGATCCGAAGAATCCCGACGTGGTCTACAGCGCGAGCATCGTCACCGAGCGCTCGATGGACGGCGGCAAGACCTGGATGAGCCTGCGCGGCGCGCCCGGCGGCGACGACTATCAAAACCTCTGGATCAACCCTGAGAATCCGAACATCATTCTGCTGGTGAGCGATCAGGGCGCGCTGGTCAGCGTCAATCGCGGCGAGACGTGGAGTTCGTGGTACAACCAGCCCACCGCGCAGCTCTATCACGTTGCGGTCACCAACACATTTCCATACCAGGTATGCGCGGGCCAGCAGGAGAGCGGATCGGTGTGCATCTCGAGTCGCGGCAACGATGGCGAAATCACCTACCGCGAGTGGCATCCCGTGGGCGTCATCGAGTACGGCTACGTCGCGCCCGATCCGCTGCATCCGGAGATTGTGTACGGCGCGGGCCGGTCCGAGGTCTCGAAGTACGACATGATCACCGGCCAGGTGCAGAACATTACGCCAATTCCGGCACGCGATCCAGCCTACCGCGCCGACCGCACCGAGCCGATCATGTTTTCGCCGCTCGATGCGCACGATCTTTTCTACTCAACCAATTTCCTGTTCGAGACCAAGGACTATGGCCGCACCTGGGCAAAGATCAGCCCCGATCTCAGCCGCGAGCACACCGGCCAGCCCGCCTCGCTCAAGCCGCTGCCGGAAAAAGATACAGCGCGAAGGCGCGGCGCAATCTACTCGCTGGCCGCATCGTTCAAGTCGATTGGCACGCTATGGGCTGGCACCGACGACGGCTTTGTGTGGATCACGCGCGATCACGGCAAGACGTGGAAGAACATCACGCCGCCGAGTCTGACTCCGTGGAGCAAAGTCACGCAGATCGGCGCTTCGCACTTCGACGACTCGACTGCGTATGTATCGGTAAGCCGCATGAGGATTGACGATTTGCATCCATACCTCTTTCGCACGCTCGACGGCGGAGCAACATGGGTGTCCATTGCTGCCGGCCTGCCAGGCGATTCGCCCGTCGACACGGTGCGCGAGGATCCGGTGCGCAAGGGGCTGCTCTTCGCAGGCACCGAGACGGCCGTGTGGGTTTCATTCGACTACGGCAGCCACTGGCAGCCGCTTCAGTTCAACCTGCCGCACACATCGATGCGCGACCTCATGATCAACGGCAACGACTTGATTGTCGCCACGCATGGGCGCTCGTTCTGGATACTCGACGACATCTCGCCGCTGCGCCAGCTCGGCGAAATGAAGCCGGACGCGGGCGCGTTTCTCTTCAAGCCTGGCGCGGCGTATCGCGTGCGCCGCAGCAACTACACCGACACGCCGCTGCCCATCGATGAGCCGGCCGGCGAGAATCCCCCCGATGGCGCCGTGATTGACTATTCGCTGCCGCAGGGAGTGAGCGGGCCGGTCACGCTCGAAGTACTCGATGCCGGCGGCAAGCTGGTGCGCAAGTACGCAAGCACCGACGCGCCCGAATCCACCATGGATGAGCTCAACAAGCAGTTGATTCCGCTCTATTGGCTGCAAATGCCCGAGACGCTGCCTTCGAGCGCGGGGCTGCATCGCTGGGTGTGGGACCTGCGCTACGCAACGCCCGTGGCCACGCGCTATGAGTATCCCATCTCCGCCGTGCCGCATCGCACGCCGCGCACGCCCGAGGGTCCGCTCGCGCTGCCAGGCACTTACACAGTGCGGCTCACAGTCGGCGGCAAAGTGCTTACTGCGCCGTTGACGGTGAAGATGGACCCGCGCGTTCACGCGACAGCGGCGGACCTTGCGAGCCTGTTCGCACAGCAGAGCAAGCTGGCCGCAATCGTCACCAGGAGCAGTTCCGCATCGCTCGCGGCTCACGCCGCGCAGGAGCAGTTGTCGGCGCTGAAGAAGAGCGCGGACACGGCAATCAAAGCTGCGGTCGGCAAGGTCGATAAGGAACTGGCCGACCTGCTGCGCGGGCAACAGAAGCCGGGCGGCGGTGAGGCGGTGCCAGGGCTCGATGCGCTGGCAGGCGGCTCGGCTGCGCTTTACGAACAAGTGGGGTCGGCGGATGCGGCGCCAACGGCCGCGCAGGTGAAAGCAGCCGAACACGCGAGCGAAGATTTCACCGAAGTGATGAAGCGATGGGCACAGTTGAAGGGCACTTCGATCCCGGCGCTCAATCGTCAGCTTGAAGCCGCGCATCTGCCGGTGGTGAATCTCGACGAGAAGCCGCAAACCATGCCCGACGATGGCGACGAGGAATAACGCACACATAATGGGTGCCCCACCCTCGCGACGTTTTTGTTCTTGTCGCTAGGGTGGGATTGCGCGCAGCCCGCTCTTGAGAAACCACGGAAATATTCGACGATTACGGCACCAGCTTGATCGGCGCACGCCAATAATTCGCCTTCTGCGTTGAAGGGTCGAGCACCGTGACCTGGCAATCGTATTCGCCCGGCGCAAGGCGATTGATTCCGAGGCTGAAGCTCAGCGGCATGGTGCCAAGCCGGACCGCTGGATTGGGCACAATCGCTACAGGCGGAGTCTCAAATACCTTGTTGCCGGAAAGGTAAAGCGTAATGAATGCAAACAGCGGCTGACTTATTGCGTTGCTATCCGTGAGTGGTGCTTTGTATGCCTGCAAGTAGACATAGACATCGCGACTCGTGCTGAAGACGCGCGTTACGCTCGGAACAAGCTTCTTTCCATCCTGTATAAGTGGATTGACTGCGGTTTCCTTCTCTTTTTCCTTGCCTTTCATCACGTCGAAGATCGCGTCCTTTTGGTCCACGCGCTGGCTGCTCAATACGACTGAACTTATATGGACTCGCTTGTCTTCCTTATTCAAGTTGGGAATGACAAAAGTAGTCTGATAAGTTCCGATTCTTCCCGTCTCGTCGTCGCGCGCCAGAAACTTGATCATGTATTTTCCCGGCAGAAGAGTGAATCCCGTGTCGTACTCGATGGGACGATGCGCCAACTCCGCGGCGGTCGCATCCGAAAGCTTGATGTTCACGTCGTCGCGCACGTTGGTCACGGTCATGCCGCCCACCAGGTCCTTGATCTCGCCCACAAAGTCGATGAGCGTGTGCTCGGCGCCGCCGCGCTTGGCCAGCGCCAGTTCGCGGCCCGGTATCTTCACAATGATGGGCACGAAATACTCTGCGCGGTTAAGCTGGAAGTAATCGATCTCCATCGCAATCGATAAGTCGGTCACCGGGTCTTCCAGCATCAGTGCATCTTCAAGCTGGCGCTCCTTGTCTACCGCGGTAAATCGGTTGAATTCCTTGTCCGCATAGTAGCCTTCGCGATAAGTCAGACTCGCATCCAGAGTGCGCGCCAAAGTAATCTTGACTCTGCGAAAATGCCCGTTGCGCGCAGTGTTCGTGGCATAGTAACCGACGATGTAGTAATCCGAGATAGCCTGCTGGGCCTGAACAATGCCGCGCGTCAAGTCGTTGTTATCGAAGAGCGATTTGCCGCCGGTGTCTCCTGCAAGCGCGTAGAGCGTGTCCTGCGACTGCTGAAAGTTCGTTGTGGTCGCGAGAGCGGCTGCGCCGGTGTAAATGCCTGCGTTGCCTGGCGACCCCTGCGTAGCATCGCCGAGCGGCGCTTCGGCCACTAATCCGCGCGCGTCCACCGGCCAGAAAGAGACTCCCGCTTTGATTGCCGCATCGACCGTCGCGTGCAACTGTGCCTGGTTGTCGATGCCGTTAAGCCTGAGGCCGCTGGCAAAGTAAATGAGCGATTTCTTCTCATTCAATTGGCCCAGCATTTTTGCCGCTGTCTCAAGCGCGGAGAGCTGGCGGTCGGTGTTGAACACGTTGAACTCGCTGTCGTCCTGCCCAAATGCTGCGCCGGTGTCAGCGCTGCTCGAGTCGTCGACAGTCTCAGCCGAGCCCTGCCCCTCGCCCACAATCATCGTCGCGAGAATGCTGAGCAGCTTGTTCCGGTCGGCGGTGAAGTCCTGCAGGATATCGACCGACCCGCCCTGGTAGCGGAGAATCGACACGAGATCGACCGTCGTCATCTGGGTGCGAATGAATTGCTGCGCGGCAGTGAGCGCGCGAAGCTGGTCGGCGGGACGCATGGCCGACATATCGAAGTAAAGCGCCAGCAGCCGGCGGCTCTTGTATCGCTCGTTGTCCTCGGTCTCCGGCGCAATCTGCGTGCGCGTCAGCCGCTTGTAGAGCTTGATCTCTTCACTGTCGGGCGCGGCAACCGGCAGCGGCTTCGCCAGGGCGGCCAGGTCCTGGTGCTCGCAGAAGCGAATCGTCTGCGGCACGCCGTCTTCAGTCACGGCAAAGTCGCTCGCGGTCAGTCCGTGAACGGGCTTGCCCTGCTTGTCCTTCACCACCACGGCTTCGACCACGAGTTGCACCTTGACCGACAGCGTATAGCCCTGCGCAGCATCGGCCGGCTTGTTCTGGCCAATCTGTTGCGCGCCACTCACAGCGGCAGTCGCGAACAGAAGCACGAGGCTCAGGAGTCTTCGCATGTCAAAACCTCAGCCGCAACGTGGTTTGCAGCGAGCGCATCGGACTTGCGGCCAGCGGCAAACCGAATTGCGTGCTGTTGACGGTTGTGATCCAACCGTTGAAGACAGCATGATTGAGCATGTTGGTCGCGTCTACACGCGCGTCGAGATAGAATTTTGCGCTCGGCCTGAAAGTGCGCGCCAGCGATGCATCGAGGCTGAACTGATCCGGCCCCGTGATTGAGTCCCTGCCCGCCGTGCCCCAGAGCCCCGCGGCCGGCGCCGCGTAAGCGCTCGCATTCAGGTGCGCGCCCGCGTGCGATGCGTAGATGGGCGCGCCGGTCAGGTCGGGGCGAATGGAGCCGATGACGCCGGTGCCCGGCACAGCGGCCGCAAACACGGGCGTCTCCGGCAACCCGCTGCCGGCGGTCACGCGCGTCAGCACCGTCCACTCCTTCAGCAGTCTGCCGCGCCAGCCGGTCATCAGCGTGCCGCCCTCAAGGCCTTGGCCGGTGGTGTACTGGATCTGCGCATTGAGCAGGTGGCGTTGATCGAATGTCGAAAGCGCGCGCTCGGCTTGCGGGTCGAGCCAGTTCTGCGCGATGGCCGCGGTTGGTTGCGAGGCTGCCGCGCTGGCCTCCTGCGCGCTGCCTTGGCTCTGCGTGCTGGCTTCCTGATGCCCCTGCCCGCCAAGAATCGAATCGTCGTCAATCGACTTTGACCAGGTATAAAGCAGCGATGCGGTAAGGCCGGCGCGCAGCCTGCGCCGCAATTGCACCTGTCCCGACTGCCGCGTTGAGTCGCCGCCCGAGGTGCGGTAAACAAATCCCGAGGGACACGTGGGGCACGGGGCTGCCGCGCCGATGGGGTATGTGTTGGGAAGAAACTGCTGCACGCCGCGCGAGCCTTTTACGCCAAGATAGGTGGCCGTAAGTTGCAGCGCGGCGGGCAGGTCGGTCTGCACGGCAAGATTCCAGGTCTGCGCGTAGCCCACGCGAAAATTCGGATCGATGGCAAACGTGTCCGCGGTCACCGCTGCACACGGCTTGAATGCACTGGCCAGCGTGAGCGGACATGCGGCGCTGTTGTCCACGCTGAGGCTCTTCGACAGCGGCGCCTGCTGCGCCATTTGCAACGCGGATCCGAGATACACCGACGTGTCGTGATAAACGCCGTAGCCCGTGCGCACCACAATCGTCGAAGCGGGAACGGGTCGCCATGAGATGCCGATGCGCGGCTCGAAGCCAAGCTTGTCCGGCCTCACCAATGAGCCTGGATAATGGCTGCCGGTAAGCGGGCCGACCGGGTCGCTGCCCAGCACCGCCGCTGCCGAGGCAAAGCCCGGAGCGATGTCGAGATTGACCAGCCTGCCGTGCAACTCCGTCATCGGAGCGCCATATTCCCAGCGCATGCCCGCATTGATCGTAAGGTCTGAACGCACGCGCCAGTCGTCGGTGGCGTAGAGGTCGTAGACCGGCTGGCGCAGGTACTTGTCGGCGTTGCCGAATGCGATGGAGCTTGTGTCTGGCACGCCGATAAGGAAGTCGGCCAGATCCGACCCGCTCGATCCGCTCGCCGAGCCGCCCGCGCCGGCCGTGGCCGCGCCTGTAAACGTAAAGGTGCCGCGCGGGTCCTGCTCAAACAGATCGTTGTACTCCTGCTTGCGTAAATCGCCGCCGGCAGTGATGTTGTGGTGACCGTGATAAATTGCCGCCGACCCCGAAAAGCCGTCGGTGCGATTGCGGTTGAATGAACTCTCGGCGTCAGCCAGCCCGGTGATGCCGCTCGAGAAGTTGAGCGCGGGCGGTCCCCACTGGGCTGGGTCCTGATCGTCTCCGGTGATGCCGGCCGCACCCGCGACGTTGATCCGCTTTTCAAAATACGGCGTCACGTCCGTGCGCAGCCGGCTGAATCGATACGACGCGTAAACAAACAACCGCTGGCTGAAGCGATGAGACCAGTTGATATTCGCGTTCATGCCCAGCGTATCGGTAGTGTCGACAAAGTCGAAGAGGTCTACGGCGCCGGCGCGCGTGCTCTGCAAGTTGAACGCGCCGTAGAGCTGATCTTTGCGGCCAAGCGTCTTATCGAGGCGCGACTGCAGCGCGTCCTGGTGGTTGCTGTCGAGCACGGGCGCCTGGTAGTTGTAGAGCGAGCCGCCCGCGATATTCGGCTTGGGATAAAGCGCAAGCAGCGCCTTTGCTTGCGCGCTGACCGGCACCACGTTGCCGGAGTAGGGAACGCCCGTGGCCGGATTGTAGATGGTCACTGGCTGGCCGACTGCGTTGAGCAGGCCCGCGAGATCGCCGCCGCGTTCGTCTTCTGTAGGCACCAGGCCGGTCTCAGTCGCTGCGTTGTGATCGCGCGTCCACTGATAGACCAGAAAAAAATTCGGCCCATGCGGCAGCAGGCGCGGAATCCTGAGCGGACCGCCAAACGTCGCCACGCCGGTGATGCGATTGTAAGTGGCCCTGGGCGTATCGAACCCGCTCAGCGAATACGGCCGCGCATCGAATGCGGAGTTATCGAAGATTGCGGCCAGCCCGCCGTTATAGAGGTTCCTGCCTCCCGTGCGACTGTTGCCGAAAGCGCGCGTGAGCGCGTAGAGCGAAGAAGCAGAATTGCTCTCGGTGCCGTTGACCAGAAAGCCGTCCGCGGCCTGCTCGTTCGCCTCACCCGGCGCTTTGGGGATTTCGATTGGACCGCTTGCCTGAGCCGCATCGGTCTTCTTCGCGGCCGGCGCGGAGGGCGGCGGCGCGACGATCGAAGGCTCGGTGAGTTTGCTGCTCGCCATCAACTGGTCGAGCGGCAGCAGTGTCAGTTCCCATTTGCCAGCGGGCGTGTGCGCGTCCACATTCACTTCGGCGCGGATCGTCGTGAAGCACTGCATCTCGATGGAGACTTGCCAGACCCCATCCGTCAGGTTGTCGATGAGGTACACGCCACCCTGATCGGAAGTGGCGCTCATCTTGGTCGCGCCCTGCGTGAGCGTGATCGTTGCGCCCGGCAGCGGCAGCCCGCCAAACGTCACCAGGCCGTGATACTCCGAGGCCGCGGCGACGCCGGCGCACGCAAGCCAAGCGATGGCGCATGAAAAAAACATGTAGAGTATGCGCCGCGCCATCCGTTGACTCCAGGCTAATTTTCTGAAGGCTGCTCGACGCGATCCACCACCAGAATCTCGACCGGCCCCTTCTGCGATTCAAGCTTCAATCCTAACTGCTCCTGGATGGCGGTGAAGATCGAAGGGCCCGATGGATCGGGCGCTTGAACAGCCGCCCGCTGAGGGTATCCGGGCATTGGGCCAGTCGCAGCCAGGTCCATGTCCGGCGTCCAATCCAATTTGTAATCGTAGCGGCCCGTCAGCCCTGTCTTGTCGACCACGGTGCGGCCCAGCGTGAGAGACAGGTGCTTTGCGAGGTAAGGCATCGTGCCGCCTTCAACGGTCAAGTGAGGATCGCCTCTCCTTTGCAGGCCGCCCATCCCCTTGATGGTGCCAGGACCCCTGGGGTAGGTCTTGGACTCTTGAAGCTTCGGTCCGTTTTTCGCCAGGATGAGCACATAGATCGGCCGCTCCTTGTTTTCCAGGTGAACTGCCAATTTGAAACGGTCCGTCAGCAGCGCCTGCTGCATAAGCCTGCGGTGGTCGTAGTCGAGGCTTTGAAATGTCTCGAGATCGGACTCATCTACCTTCGCGTCGATGTCGTATTTCTGCGAGCTCAACCAGTTGGCATCGAGTCCCACGATCCGGTCTTCTTCGAATACCCCGTATGCCTCCTGAACAAGCTGGCGCACCGACATGCCCAACGCGGAGAATCCGTCGTGCGTGAAGCTGATCCTCCACCGGCCGTCGTTGCGGATGTTTTGCCGGACAGAAGCGACCGCGAATTGCGGAAGCTTAGGAGTTGAGTTCGCCGCTTGCGGCCCTGGCGCTGGCTGCGTGGGGTTTGTCTGACCAACTGCGCAGACTGAGGCTATGGCTGCCAATCCGGCGACTAATAGCAGCGACCTTCTCCTCAAATTCCGGCTGCGGTCAATGCATGTGTTCATCTGTCCGACACTCCTGTTTTTGCGTTTTGTGCTGGCACCCTGAGGACCGCAAAGGACTATCTGGCTTCCGGATCCAGCAAGGAGACAATCTATAGGACGTCCGTCATCTCTATTCCGCTCTGACAATCAGCCTGGCCGCTGACCGCGTTGCGTCGGCTATTCTGGCACAACTTTGGCAATATCGTAGGCATGCTGCAATGAAGTTCAGCTACTTGCTTATATCTGGAAGCGCAACGCCGAAGAATGACAATATCGAGGCTTTTGTGTCGTCGAGATAGGCGCCGTTCCATCCTCGAACGAATGCGCCACCTGGCGAGAAGACAAGTGTCTCGGGCGTAGCTGATAGCTGGAAGCTCGGATGAGGCGAACTCGGGTCCACATAATAGATGGGGAAAGGTGGTGCCTTCTGCGCCACATAATCCGCCAAGCCCTTCGACGTTGTCGAAACGCCGATAAATCGATATCTTCCCCTCATTTGCGTGGCCAGGGAATCGATATCTGGCCGATTCAGCTCGCACCACCGGCAGGTCGGAGACAATACGTAAGCCACAGTCGGCGGCGCGTCGACGCCCCGATTTAGATCCGGCTTCTCACCGCTCAGGCCGAGAAGATGGAGCTCGTCGAGTCTTGCACCGACATGTGGAAGTGTCCTTTCATCAAACCTGCTCTTCGAAAGAGACGATGACGCTCCGCGGCTCTGCCGCCACATGAAAGTTAGCCCGACGTTTGCAAGTAACGAAGCCGCCAGCGCCACCATCAGCACGCGATCAGTCTTGCCCATATTGCCCCGCCTGCGGCTCAGGCCGCAGTTTGGCTGCCACGGAATTGAGAGCGAACTCGTCCGTTCACCGGCCCACCCAGACGATGGCTAGGTTTGAGGACCGACCCTCATTCCCATGGGATCCATGTGCCGGAATCGCAGATGGATCCATTGCCAGGTCTGCCAACCGTAGAGTCGTCGTTGACGCACTGTCCGCCTGTCATACAAGCGCAGGGGTCCGCGCAGTCGCCGTTACTAGAACAGTAGATCTCCAGGGCGCGCACGGGACGCACGTTCAGGATCAGGCCACAAATCGCGGTCGCCAATATGCACATCGAAATTGCTAATGCGCGCGTCTTATTCCCAGCAATGAATCTTGGAATGTTCATCGTTACCGCTCCTGAGAGGGTTTCTTAGAATCTGTCTAAAAACTGGTGGAGGAACCATCGAAGGAATATGCGCGGAGGGGTTCGAGCCATAGCTTAAAGGCATGTATCCGAGCGATTTAACGGACGCACAGTGGTCGAAGCTGGAGCCGTTGCTGCAGATGCCTCGGGGAGAACGTCATGCCGGAGGGAGGCCGCGCAAGTATGCGTTGCGGCGGGTGGTGGACGGCTTGTTATATGTGGTGAAGACGGGCTGTCAGTGGCGGCAGTTGCCAACTGATTTTCCTCCATGGGGGTCGGTACATCAGCAGTTCCGCGCCTGGCGCGATAGCGGAGTGTGGGAGCGGGTGACCAAGACCCTGCGCGAACAGGGCCGCCAGGCGGGGGGACGAAGCGCCACACCCAGCGTGGCGATCATCGATTCACAGTCTGCCAAAACGGCGCTAAAAGGGGGCGGCGCGGTTACGATGCGGGCAAGAAGATCAAGGGGCGCAAGCGGCATATTGCGGTAGATACGCAAGGTAATTTGCTGGCGGTGGTCGTCCACTCGGCCGGTATCCAGGACCGGGTGGCGGCCCGCGCCGTGCTGATGCGGCTGTTCTGTCGCATCGACACGATCACCACGGTCTTTGCCGACGGCGGCTACACAGGCCCGCTGATCGACTGGGCCAAACAGATGTTCGGCTACACCGTGAAGATCGTCAA
>Ga0182024_10024134_pt1 | contig 10833 bp, 9 predicted proteins | sample P32metaG_FD_120480 | JGI IMG/M metagenome (GOLD analysis project Ga0182024, IMG submission 120480) | Permafrost microbial communities from Stordalen Mire, Sweden - P3-2 metaG (Illumina Assembly) | ecosystem: Environmental > Terrestrial > Soil > Wetlands > Permafrost | place: Sweden: Stordalen...
AATTTAATTTTGTATAAAAATCTAAAAAAAATTGTTAAAAGGCAATAGATAGTGATAAATCACTACTATCGCACAAGCTTATTATATGCTTGCACATCGCTTCTCTTGACTTGTCTAAACAGCACTTGCGGCTACGAGAGCCACTTTTCACTCAACATGATTTTGAGGAAGCAACCAACTTACTCCAACCCAGGATTTTATTGCAAACCCTTTCGTTTGTGCTTGTAGAGTTGTTCGCTCAATTTCTTTGAGGAAGCCAACACGATACTAAACGGTCCGATTTTCACGCAACGAACTTTTGATTTAAAAAAATTATTTTTCTGCAGCAAATTCGGTTTTCTCGAAGGAGAACATGGTTTTTCCAAATTCCTAGGATCTCAGAATTTTAAATATTTTTTTTATAATAAACCTCAGTGAAATGAAGATTGCGGACGGCTGTTAAGGGGGCTCTAAAGAAATTTATATATAAACGTAGGCGACCATGCCGATCAAATAGCCGACGAGGACAGGAAGGGAGACCTTCTTCATATAGGTGACGAAGTCGATCTTTTCCATGCCCATGAGGGCAACCCCTGAAGAAGAACCGATAATGAGAATGCTTCCCCCGGTCCCTGCCGCATAGGCAATCATATGCCAGAGAGGATGGTCGGGAGGGAAAAGCTCTAAAGGATACATGCCCATGGTCGCGGCCACAAGAGGGACGTTATCGACTATGGCGGAAAAGAGCCCGATCAAAGTCGCAACGGTCGTTAGGCTCGTGACTTGATTACCTAGCCAGGTAGCCAAATCCTGCAGCACATGCGCGGCTTCTAAAGACCCAACGCAGAGTAATATCCCTAAGAAAAACAGGATCCCGGAGATGTCGATCTTGGTTAATATATGGGGCACCCGCAAATGTTTCCGTTGTTCGTAGGCATGGTGCATTCCATCGGTCACCAGCCATAAAATGGAAAGGCTGATCAAAATACCCATGAAAGGAGGAAGTCCTGTGAAAGCCTTAAAGATAGGAACACAGACCAGCCCTAGAACGCCGAGGATAAAGACAAGACGGGCGCCGGGCTCTTCGGCTTGTTTGGCCTCGCTGGGGGTAGAAACAATCCTGCCTTTGACACGGAGAGTAAAATAGGCCAGAGGGACTAACATTGATAGTATGCTGGGAGTGAAGAGAGCTTTCATCACGGCCAGCGAAGTGAGCTGCCCATCGATCCAGAGCATGGTTGTGGTGACATCTCCAATGGGAGTCCAAGCGCCGCCGGCATTGGCTGCAATAACGACAACGCAGCATAAGAGAAGGCGGTCTTTGGTCTCGGGGATCAGCTTTCTTAAGAGAGAGACCATCAAAATCGTCGTGGTCAAGTTATCGAGGATGGAGGAAAGAAAAAAGGTGGCAATGGCAATCAGCCAGAGCATTTTCCGTTTTGATGTCGTCCGTATCGCATCGGTGACGATTTTAAACCCATGATGGGAATCGATCAATTCGACAATGGTCATGGCGCCGAGCAAGAAAAAAATAATTTGAGCGACACTGGAGACATTTTCATTTAAGTGGGTCAAACTCTCATGCAAAGAGACGGAGCTTCCGACAAAATAGACGGCCCAGCAGGCAACAGCCATAAAGATCGCAACTGCCGACTTACTGACCTTAAGGATATGTTCAAAAATAATGGCTATGTAACCGAGGGCAAAAATAAGGATAAGTAAGATGTAATGCATTAGGCGATCCCTGTATGGATGATGTCGTGCATGCGGACCAGCCCGACGACCTGCTCTCCTTCAATCACAGGCAGGACCATGATCCACCGCTGCGGATCTTTTTGCATGAGTTTGAGGGCGTCCCAGGCAAGCACATCGCGCTGGGTCGAAATCGGGCTGCGGGTCATGAGCTCTCCGATGGTCTTATGCATCACGTCGGACCCTAAGGCCAGGAGGGAGCGGCGAAGATCTCCGTCGGTATAAATTCCTTGAAACTTGTTTTGCTTATCGACAATGAGGATGCATCCCAACCGTTTAGAAGAAAATTCAGGAAGCACCTCTTGCAATTTTTGAGAAGGCAGGCAGAGGGGTAGAGATTGTCCATGGATCATGATCTGGCCGACTTTAATTGTGGCTTTTTTGCCGATGGTGCCGGAAGGGTGGTTTTCTCCATAAGAATCCAAGGTAAACCCTTTGTGTTTCATGAGGGCCATGGTCAAGACATCACCGAATAAAAGCTGAACTTCTGTGGAGATCGTCGGGGCCAGGTCAAAGGGGCAGAGTTCTTTTTCGACGGGAAGCGAGAGGGCGACATCGGCCTGCTGGGCTAATCGACTTTGGGAGTTGGAGACAAGAGCAACCAACTTGGCCCCTTTTTTACGAATGAAGGGAACCAAATGCAAAAGTTCTTCGGTCTCTCCGCTTTTGCTGAGCAAAATCACGCAATCGTCGGAAGAGACGATGCCGATATCACCATGTAAAAAATTAATGGAGGGTAAATATAAAGCTTTAGTTCCTGTCGAGACCAGCGTCATGGCGATCTTCTCAGCCACAAGTCCGCTTTTGCCAACGCCTGTCAAAACTAAAAATCCTTTGATGTTAGCGCATAGATTGAATACAGCTTCGGCTTGTTCTTCATCTAAATGGTCGAAGAAATACTCTAAGTGCTTCCGCTGATCTTTAAATATTTCTCTTAACACGTATCTTTCCTCAACTCTGAGATGATAGGATATTGGCTTTTTTGCTTGAAGCAGATAATGTGAAAAAAAAGGAAGACTATGCACGCGATTACAGTTGCACGGGGCGATGGGATAGGTCCGGAGATCATGAAAGCGACGCTTCACGTTTTAAAAGAAGCAGGCACTCAGCTCGATATCCACGAAGTGGAAATTGGAGAAAAAGTTTACCAAAGAGGAATTCTCACAGGGATTGAACCTAAAACCTGGGAGACAATAAAAAATACCGAAGCGTTCCTCAAAGCTCCAATCACAACGCCTCAAGGCGGCGGATTTAAAAGTTTGAACGTCACGGTCCGAACAACACTCGGGCTTTATGCCAATATCCGTCCTTGCGTCTCATACGCTCCTTTTATTGAAACAAAACATCCGAAGATGGACTTAGTCATTGTCCGTGAAAATGAAGAAGACCTCTATGCCGGGATTGAATACCGCCAGACTCCTGATGTGATGGTGTCGCATAAGATCATCACACGGCAGGGATCGGAAAAAATCGTTCGTTATGCTTTTGAATACGCTAGACAGCATGGCCGAAAAAAGGTCACCTGCTTCACGAAAGACAATATCATGAAGTTCTCCGATGGTCTTTTTCATAAAGTCTTCGATGAAATTGCCAAACAGTACCCCGACATTGAGAATGAACACTGGATTGTCGATATCGGAGCTGCCAAGCTCGCTGACAAACCGGAAAACTTTGATGTGATCGTCCTGCCTAACCTCTATGGAGATATTTTATCGGATGTTGCCGCTGAGATTTCAGGCTCTGTGGGACTGGCCCCTTCTGCCAATATCGGCAATCTAGGAGCGATGTTTGAAGCGATCCACGGATCTGCCCCTCGTAGAGCAGGTCAAAATGTGGCCAATCCTTCAGGATTATTGCTTGCCAGCGTGATGATGCTGGCGTATCTAGGAGAAGCTAAACTTGCAACTGAGATCCACGAAGCCTGGCTTTACACGATTGAACAAGGCATCCACACGTACGATGTTTTCAAAGAAAAAAACAGCAAACAATTGGTTGGAACGCAAGAATTTGCTGAAGCGGTGGTCAAAAATCTGGGTAAAAAACCAAGTCAGCTTAAATGCCCTATCTACAAAGCAACTTCAAAGATTGTTCCGATCCTAACTGAACATAAGACAAAGATCGACCGTAAGCTCGTGGGCGTCGATCTTTTCGTCTATTCTAAAGAAAAAGCAACGGCGGTGCAGAAAAAAATTGCGGAAGTCAATCCTACTCCTTTTAAACTCCAGATGATCACGAACCGCGGTGTCCGCATATGGCCTGAAGGCCATACCGAAACGTTTTGCATCGAACAATGGCGCTGCAGGTTCATTGGCAAAGATGAGAAACAGCCGGTTAAACCTCAAGATATCGTAGGACTGCTCGATCATTTCATCAAAGCTGGCTACGATGTCTTTCAAACCGAGAACCTCTATACGTTCGACGGAGTTGCCGGATATACCTCTGCGGATGGGTAAATGATCGAACTGTTATTTGTGGATCCTTCAAAACCCGATATGGAAGTGTTTGATCATCTGCTTCAATTATATGAGTATGAGTTCAGCGACATCACTAAGCTCGAGGTGAACAGACAAGGCCTTTATAGCACTCCAGAATTAAAAGAGAATCTGGCCAATCGTAACAGTCAAGCATGTCTACTTCGCTTTAAGAAGAAATGGGCAGGTCTGGCTGTCGTTAATTTAAAAAGTTACTTAAATGACGATCCTCAAGTAAGAGATATAGCTGAATTTTTCGTCATGAAAATATATCGACATCACCACCTGGGCCAAAAGATGGCCTTTGAACTATTTAAGCATTTTCCAGGAAAATGGGAAGTTCGCCAATTGCCCGCAGCAAAAGAAGCTCGAGACTTTTGGCTGAAAATCATTGATCGATTTACTCACCATCACTTCACTGATCAATCTATGAAAGAATCTCGCTGGACAGGATTTATACAAAGCTTTGAGTCAGGGATTTAAAGCCATAAATTGGTTGGATTTAAAAGAATTTAATCGCAAAATCATCGTCCTATGGCGATTGCAACTTTCCATCAGATGCGCTCTTATGTCAATTTGGGACCTTCTAACTGGTTTCAAGATCGGCAAACTCATATCGTCCTTGTCGAAAAAAAAGAGACAAGGGAATCTCTGAAAGGCCTTCAGTTTATTCAACATGTATTTGGATACGGACCTTTTGGATACCATTCTATCCAACGCACGATTGAAAGAGTAGCAGAGGAATGCAGACAAGAACTTATCAGCCCCCTTCTTCCTCATTTCGAGGCCATCCAAGCACAACCTGAGCCTGATCGATTCAAAGATGATTTAATTGCCGCCCTAAGAATGATCGACAAGATCGATACAACAGAAAGCATGAAAGAGGCGATGCACAAAAAAGTCCGGTCCCAATTTTTTGAGCATGCAACGACGTTAGGAAAATGCTGCCTGTTAGCAACGACAGCATTAGAAAAAGTTCGAAAAATATTTCAGGCCTTCCGCAGAAATAAGATAACAAAGTCTCTTTGGTTTATCGATCGGGTCAAGCAAATCTTCGGTTATGGTCCTTTAGGATACCATACGATTAAAGCAGCGATGGAGCAGGCGGCAAAAAAATGTTCTGAGCGGCTGATCGATCCCCATGCCCCATCCATGGAGAAAATTCAAACGGGGCGGATGGGAGAACTTACCATAGATCAAATAGGCACAGTTCTTAATGTCTTAGAGCGTGTAGAGCAAATTGAGCAAAACCACTTAGATATGCAGAAAAGAGCGCAAATTAAATTCCTGGATGAAACGACTGGGCTGGGTAATGGCGTATTGCAAATGACATCGGCAATGGAATTCATCCGAAAAATGTTTCGAACAAATCCTCAAACTCTACAACGAATGGCTGTCTATGAATTGCTCATAAGGCCTATTGCTGCATCTTCTTGTTTATGGCGCGCGAAAAAAGTGGGCGCCTTGATGGAACTCTATTTTGCTGCCTCGGGTTATAGCCATGAGCTAAAATTATTCAAAAATAAAAAACTTCAAGGTCATCTGGTCTTTAGAAAAGATACCGAAGAAAAAAATGATGCTCAGATTGATATCCTTACGATTGAACTCTCCTCTGCGAAAGATCCAGAGGCTAATGAAGTATTCTATCGTTTTTTAGTTCATCTTATTAGGGGGGCTCGCATCTCTCATAAGTATGAACCTGGAATTGAAAAACTCGTTAAACCCGAAGTCCAGACTTCATTTGCAGAAAAGGAAATGGTGAAAGAGACCGTTTTAAAATTGGAAAATTTTGCATCGATATTAGAGAAATTAGAAAACGGAACGCCATTCCCCAACTTAGTTTCCATGAGAGGCATTGTTGCTGCTACCGCAGCAGGTTTGGTCTAATGAGTTTGTTCACAAGTCTGCACATCCTCAGCGAAACGGATGCTCTCATTTGAAGAGAGAGGAACCAAGGGAGGACGCAGCATGTTCCATGACGATCCTTTCTTTTGCGCCAAGAGACTCTTTATCGCAGGGATAAAAGGATAGTTTTTTAAAACCGCTGATAATGCTTCGATCTCAGGCTGACGTTCTTTGCTTTTATAAAGAGAGCAGATCAGTTGCGGACAGATATTGGCGATTCCGGAGATTCCTCCTGTTGCGCCTAAGCTGACAGCATCGGCGATCATCTTCTCGCTGCCGACTAAAAGTTGTAAGTTAGGAAACTGTTTTAAAACAGCTGATGTCAATTCAAAGTTCCCTTCGCTTTCCTTCATCCCAATGACTGTGGTAGGAAATTCCTCATGTAAAGTTCGGATGACATCTAAGCTGATTCGTACGCCGCTGAACTGCGGGATGTGATAGAGAAAAATTTTCAAGTCGGGATTATTAACTTTTCGGATTACCTCTCGATAAAACGCAATGATCCCGGCATCGGAGACATTTTTGAAGAAATAAGGGGGCGTCATCAGGACGGCTGCGCACTTGGCTGCAAGGGCGGCTTGAGTTAATGTGATGGTATCTTCGACGGACGGACAGCCGACGCTGACGATGATTTTTTTAGGATCGACGCCTCGCTCGACTAAAGCCTGGATGCCTTCTTGCCGCTCGGCAACACTGAAGGAGGGGCCCTCGCCGGTGGTGCCGAAAAGAACGACTCCGCTGCATCCTTGCTCGATCAACTCTTTGCAATGCACAGCATAAGCGTCATAGTCGCAGGAAAGGTCGGCATGCAGGGGCGTTAAAGAGGCGGCATAAATGCCGGTGAACTTTTCCATGGTGATGGCCTTCAGGGTTGAGAGTAATCCAATTAAGAGTACTGCTAATTTATAGGGTTGCATCTTTCTCCAAGTGTTCTTTGAGGGAATTTAAGAACCCGCATCCGTACATTCCATCGATGACGCGGTGATCGAACGTGAGTGAGACGTGAATCATAGAGCGGATCGCCATCGTGTCGTCTTCGAGCGCAACGACTTTTCTCTGGATCGCACCTAGTCCCAAAATGGCGACTTCAGGATAGCGGATGATCGGAATGCCCATCATGACGCCGGAAATTCCAAAGTTGGTCAAGGTAATCGTTCCATCTTGGACATCAGAAGGACTGAGCTTGCCAGAGCGCGCCTTTGAGGAAACATCTCCGATCGCTTTAGCCAGTTCAGGGAGGGTAAGCGCTTGGCAATTCTTCACGACAGGGACCATAATCCCCTGGTCGACGCTCACAGCAATGCCTAAATTAACATACCGTTTGACGACGATGGTGTCTTCTTCCAAAGAAGAGTTCAGGAAAGGATATTCTTTCAGGGCCTTGCTGATCGCACGAGCGACAAAACTCGTGATCGTGAGCTTGGAGCCATGCTTAGATAAGAAGGCCTCTTTTTCTCTTTGGATCACTTGCATGATTTCCGTGACATCGACTTCGGTGATAAGTGTTGCATGAGGAGCTTCATAGAAGGAGCGGACCATGTTGTCGGCAATGGCTTTACGCATACCGCTCATTTTCACTCTTTCGACATCTGCCGGGATGCTCTTGGTCATCATCGGGCATGGTTTATTCTTTGGAGTTGTGCGACTTTCAATATAGATCTCTAAATCCCGTTTGCTCAGGCGTCCGCCAGCTCCCGATGTCGGAATTTTCTCCAGTTCATCGAGGCTAATGTTGTTTTCACGGGCAAGTCTAAGGAGTGCAGGAGAAAAGAATCCTTGCATTTCAGAGCTTGCCGAGGCAGCTTCCCGTTTAACTTCAACTGTCATGCGGGGGCCGTCACCAGCGGGACCTTTCAACATCTGGATCACAGCTAGAGGCTCTCCGACCTGGAGCTCTTGATCGGGTTTTGCTAAAATTTTATGGAGCACGCCTGAGACCGGCGAAGGGATCTCGCTGTTGACTTTATCAGTAGAGACTTCCAAAAGCGGCTCATCGAGGTTGATCGGGTCCCCTTCTTTTTTAAACCACTGCACGATGGTTGCGCTGACAATGCTCTCGCCGAGTTTAGGAAGCGTGACTTGGTATTCTTCTGTCATGGTTTGACTCTTGATTGAATTTTGTTTAATAACTCTTGCCAGTCTGCATTGCTTTCTGAAATTTCCAAACGGCTCGTCAAGGGGATGATCGGTAGAGGGCATTGGAATTTAAGCTTGACTTGGTCTTTTTCAGTGCAAACAAGGACGTCGGCTGACGATTCCTCTGCAAACTTGTTCAATTCTTCAGGATAAAAAGGATCATGGTCGGGTTTGAAGAACGAGGCGACGATCTCCCCTCCGGCATCACGGACTGCTTGTAAAAATTTTTGGGGCTTTCCGATCGCACAGAAAACAGCGACTTTTTTTCCTTTTAAAGAGACATCGGTCTTTCTCTGCGCCAAAATGATAGGTGCATCTGTGAACTGTCGAAGCTGACTTTCGATCTGTTCAGAAATCGGCTGTATCACGACAATGCAATCTGCTTTTTTTAACCGCTCGGGAGAATCTCTTAAAAGTCCTCTCGGCAGAAAAAACCCTTTTCCAAAAGGATCTTCTCCATCGACCAGAACGATCTCAATATCCCTCTTGAGCTGCCGGTGCTGCATTCCATCGTCCATCAGGACAATGTCAGCGCCATTTTCTTTTGCCCGCCTGGCCGATTCTATACGGTTTTTCCCCACCCAGACTTGGGCTTTAGGCAGATAGTGCGCCAGCCAAAAAGGCTCATCGCCGCAGGACGCCACATCTGTTTGCGGAGTAACCTGCAAGACTGCCCCGGTCTTTTCTGCATCGGACCTGTAGCCTCGGGAGAGAATCGCCACCTGAAATTTTTTTAAAAGCTCTTCAGCAAGAAATTTGACGAAAGGAGTTTTACCGGTCCCGCCCGCGATGATATTTCCCACGCTGACGACAGGAAGGCCTGCATCATGGGCTTTAAGTACTCCGACATCATAGGCCTCATTGCGCAAGGCCACTCCTGTGCGATAGAGATAGCTCAAAGCACGGAGAAGAGATCTCCCCTTCCGACGCCCTTCCATGATATCGAGGACATAAGACTCAAGCATGGAACAGCTCGTGTTCGATCATCTCAATGATGATATGGATAGCGGTCATATGGGCTTCTTGGATCCGGTCTGAGTAAGAAAAACCGTCGATGATCCATTCCAAATCAGAGACGCCTTTTAATTTTCCCCCGCTCTTTCCTAAAAAAGAAATGGTTGTCAGTCCCATCGATTTGGCCATGGGGACCGCATGCAAGAGATTTTGAGAATTGCCGCTCGTCGTCAGGGCGACAAAGACATCGCCTTCTTTTCCCAACGCTTCGACTGCCCGCGAAAAAACCTCATGATAGCCGACATCGTTGGCCATGCATGTCAGATGTCCCGGGTCCGATAGAGCAATGGCCGGAAGGGCCTTTCTCTTATGTCGGAAAATGCCGGTTAGTTCTTCGGCAAAGTGCATCGCATCGCAAAGGCTGCCGCCATTGCCCGCGATGAGAAGTTTATTCCCTTTTCGGAAACAATCGGCGATCACCCGGGCCGCGTTTTGGATAAACACGAGGCTCTCGGGCTTTTTAAGAAATTCGATGGCGCGGACGCCATCATCTACTGCTTGTAAAATCTTTGTTTGCATAAATAAACTAGATGGTAATGATACGCCAATATAAATTAATAGGCCAGGGTATGACAAGTTTTAATATTGCAATCATCGGCGCTACGGGGGCTGTCGGGCAAGAAATGCTCCGAGTCTTAGAGCAGCGTCATTTCCCCGTTAAAGAAATTCGTTGCTTTGCCTCTCCTCAATCCGCTGGCAAGACCCTCCCCTTTAAAGGACGCCCTATTCCCATTGAGCAGCTCCACGAGGGATGCTTTCAAGGCATAGATATCGCACTTTTCAGCGCAGGCAAAAAAATTTCTTTAGCTTATGCCCCGCTCGCCGTCAAAGCCGGCTGCCTCGTTGTCGATAATAGCTCAGCCTACCGCATGGATCCTTCTGTCCCTCTGATCATTCCTGAAATCAATGCCCATGCCCTCCAAAATCACACGGGTATCATCTCCTCTCCTAATTGCACAGCTACCGTCATGTTAATGGCGCTTGCTCCTCTGCATCGTCAGTTCAAGATCCGCCGCATCGTCGCCGCTACTTACCAAGCTGCCAGCGGCGCCGGGCAAAGGGCCATGCTCGAGCTCCAAGAAGAGAGCCGGGCAGTCTTAGAAAACCGCCCCTTTATAAGGACAGCGATGCCGTTCCCTTACGCATTCAACCTCTTCCCTCATAACGCTCCGATGACATCTTCAGGTTATAATGAAGAAGAAATCAAAGTCATCGAAGAGGCGCGCAAAATTTTAGAAGAGCCAAAGCTCCGCATCGCTGTTACTTGCGTGCGTGTTCCTGTTTTGAGAGCTCATTCCGAAGCGCTCAATGTCGAGTTCGAAACACCGATTACAGCAAGCCAGGCCAAAGAGATCTTGCAAAAAGCACCCGGTGTGACGGTGCTGGAAGATTGGGATCAAAATCGATTCCCGATGCCGATAGATGCTTCCGGCCGAGATGAAATTTTCGTCGGACGAATCCGGCAAGACCTTTCCAATCCTAATACCTTAGATCTATGGGCAGTTGGTGACCAACTTCTCAAAGGCGCAGCACTGAATGCCATTCAAATTGCGGAGAATTTATGTCTACAATATCA
>Ga0182024_10024135_pt1 | contig 10832 bp, 8 predicted proteins | sample P32metaG_FD_120480 | JGI IMG/M metagenome (GOLD analysis project Ga0182024, IMG submission 120480) | Permafrost microbial communities from Stordalen Mire, Sweden - P3-2 metaG (Illumina Assembly) | ecosystem: Environmental > Terrestrial > Soil > Wetlands > Permafrost | place: Sweden: Stordalen...
CACTTGCAGCTTAATTAACTAAGCTGCCGTCTTTCGCGGTTTCGCCTATGGGCTGCGAGCGAGACGTCATTCAGTAGGCTGGCGGTTGCGGCTCGGTCCGTGTTGTAACCGCGAGATCATCGGACTAGTTTCATGCGCATCTTGTCCGTTCTGAGCGCACGGAGCGAAACCATTGGAACTGGACTGAGCATGGATTCTCTAGGCTGACAACGATTTCGGACGCGGGTTCGACTCCCGCCGCCTCCACCATCTTACTGTTGATCATAGACTTGTGCTTTGCACAACAGCGCAACAATCTGGAGAGACGGGGAATGAACATATCGAGGTTCCGTGCGATTGCCCGGAACCGCTTCAATCTGTACCTTGGGCTTGTGGTGAAGTCATTCTTCGGCAATAGGATGATCCTCTTAGATTATCCCGTAAGTTCAGTGCCGCGATGGAATTACAATAATCCCCACCCTCAGCTCTATGAAATTATTAACGCCGATCGACAAAGATATATCGGTCATCTAACCTCTTTCCTTCGTTTTACCGAATCCTTCGTTAAGATTCCCGTGCAAAGGTCCCCTGACCCGTCACAACCCAACTGGGGAAATGAATGGATCCCTCCCTTGGACGCGGTTGCTCTCTATTGTTTCGTTGCAATTGGGAAGCCCAAGCTTTTTCTGGAGGTCGGGTCGGGAAACTCGACAAAGTTTGCGAAGAGAGCAATCAAGGATCATGGACTGACAACAAAGATAGTCTCCATTGACCCTCGCCCTCGAGCGGAAATCGACGGCTTATGTGACCAGGTTGTTCGAGAACCCGTTGAGAATTGCAAACTGGATATCTTTGATCGTCTGGAATCGGGAGACATTCTCTTTGTCGACAATTCCCATCGAGCGTTGATGAATTCCGACGCCACTGTCATCTTCCTGGATATTCTTCCCAGGCTGAAGCCGGGCGTTCTTGTCCACTTCCATGACATAGCCCTTCCCTACGATTACCCAGCCGAATGGAGAGAGCGGTACTACTCAGAACAGTACTTATTGGCAGCCTATCTCCTCGCCAGAGGAAGTAGTTTTGACATTCTCCTGCCGAATTGGTTTGTAACCATCGATAACGAACTAAAGAACATTCTCCTTGCGCTTTGGCAAAGGCCTGAGATGCGAAACCTCGAAATCCAGGGCGGTTCATTCTGGATCCAAATGAAATAGAATTGAACACCTTCAATCCGGACGAACATCGGTGCCGCTTGTAGTGCGAAGGTTTGGTTAAGCACGCATTCACTCCCAGGGCGCTGCGCGAGATCGCTTGTCGCGCCAGAAAAGTTGGTGAGTGAAGGTGCCGGGAAAGCTGCAGCTCTTGCGAGATAGAACGACGCACTTCTACAAAAACGTCATTATTCTGCTCCGAACCCCCATAGAGAGACCGGCTAGCTCTTCTGCCTCCCGCGATATGCGGGGTCAAAGAATGATCGAAATGGCTGCCAATGGAGTATATTCATTTGCAATCGCTAAAGTACTTGTTCTTGATGCAAACCGGTTCCCTTGAAACGTATACTTCACATTAGAAGCTATGAACAGACGCAATTTCCTAGGGCACACAGGGAGGATTCTGGCCGGCGCGGCGTTTGCAGACATGCTTGCCGGCTGTTCGGACTTCGAAATAGAAATACCGTGCTTGGGGCCTGCGGCGGCGCCTCAACCTGTGCCAGGAATGACTTACATCAGGGCATCCCAGATTGGCTGCGCGTTAAACTGCAATTTGCAAAATGGGCGTAACAAAGACACTGGAGGCTTGGCCACGGACGATGGCCCACGCATCAATGCAGCGATGGCAAGTGCGTCGGCGAGCAATCCGATCACTTTGATTATCGATGGCCCCGCGCTGATCTCGGGGTTGTTCCTCCCAGCGGGTGGATATTGGAATGTCGCCGGGCTCGGTTGCGGCACTGGCTTTTTCGTAAAGTCAGGCACAAACAACGACGGCATTCACAATGGAGGACCAAACGCGGCAATACCGTCGAATCCCGGACCACCTGCTCCTCCACGAGGAAGCAGCGTCTCGTTGCGAAACTTCACGATTAACGGCAATCAAGGAAATGGATATAACGGGGTCTCCACATCGGGATTGACACAGGGTATTATCGATGGGGCCTCGACCGTTTGGTACTTCACCATCAACTTGATGAACCTGAACAACATTGATGTGGAGAATGTTGTTTTGGTGAACGCGCCGTCGTTTCAGATGCGGCTTTCCAACGTAGGCAATGTGACGATATCGGGATGCGTGCTCCGGAGCCAGGGACCAAACACAGATGGGTTTCACTTCGACGGACCAGCGAACGACATCAGTATTTCAAAATGCGACATCACTGCCGGCGACGATGCGATTGCTCTGAACTGCCCGGAAGGCTATACAGGGGACATCTCGCGCGTCACTGTCTCGAATTGCACCGTCAATGGCTGGACTTTCTTAGTTCGACTACACCCGACCTACCCCTCAACTGGGTTGAACTTTAATATCAAGAATGTTTCAGTAAGCGGCTGTAGCGGCAGCCTATCCTATGCGGCCTTTCTTCTGGGGCACGGTGGAGGTGGTCTTCCCAACTCGATGGATGGCGTCACTATTTCAAATTGCGCGTTCAATGCACCGGCGATATTAGAGATAGGGGCCAACTTTGGGAACGTCAGTCTCAATAACGTTACCCTGACCCCGCTCGCTACGCCTCAATTACCAGGTTTTGCATTCGCTCGGTCCTCGACATTTTCCGCCGGATGCACTTACACTGGAACGAGCCTTGTTGTGGACAGCTGCACTGTTCAGCGAAAAGGTGACTCAGCCATTCCTGCGATGGACGTTGAAAATGGTTCATCGATTAGCAATCTAACATTCGGCGGGTATGTGCTGAATGGTAGTTCGAGTCAATCCATGACACCCGCGTTGATTAATATTGGATCTGGATCCGTCGGACAGCTCGTCATCAACTCGGTCGATTCTGCCGATATTACCGCGCCGGTATCGCCCGGAGGCTTTGCGAGCATTGGCACTGTGAGCGGATCGGGAGTGCTGGCAACCGGATGGGAGTTTCCCGATAACGTAATGGCGGACAACGTGCCTTATATCTCTGCGTCCGACGGATTGCCTTCGATCAAGATCAACGGTGTGGTCGAGCCCTACTCTGGCTAATGTGCTTTAGCGTACGAGACAATTCAACCCCGCCAAGACGTCGCCCACTATTCCGAATGCTAAGTCCGGAATTGTACATCAACGTCTCGCGGCTAGTTAGTTATTTCTCTGAGAGAATTCCGATTGAATGGTTCGAGCAAGACCTTCGTTTAAGGTATAGGGAGCCACAAAGCCTGATTGGAGGGCCTTCTCAGCCAGAAATTGAGTGTTCTCGCAGAACTTCCGAATCCGAACAGCACTAATCGGAAAGTTCTTGCCCATGAGCCTTGCGACCCCGTCCAGGATATGCGCGCCTGCCATAGCGAATGGCCGAGGAAAAGATCGTATCCGACTCGGACGCTCAAGGCATTGCATTACATAACTAACAAGGTCTCTGACAGTCAAGTCCGGAAGGTCGACATAATTGAAGATATGGGTGCCACGTGGCAGAGAAAGTACATGCTCCAAAAATGCGGCGACATTCCCAACATATGCCATGGACTTGATGTTCGTGCCCGAGCCGACCATAAAAAAATGCCTCGAAGCGATTTGCCTTAGCAAGTTATAAACGTTTCCTCGGTTTCCCTCGCCAAACACGACTGTGGGCCTCACGATAACGAGTGTGCGAGACGGATCCTCGGCGGCCCAAGTCCGATACACGCTTTCAGCTGCAAGTTTGGTTTTTCCATATGCGTTAAACGGATCGAATGGCCCGTTCTCATCCACAGGATAAGGATGAAATCCGTAGACCGCAGCGCTGCTCGTAAAGACAATCTTGGCCACGCCCTTTTCTCGGGCGGTGGCGCAGACCTGTATTGCACCATCTACGTTGGTTTCGTGATAACGCGAAATGGGATAAACATCATCGCGATGCTCGGCGGCCAGGTTGACGATTGCGGAAGAGCCAGCAACGGCTTGGCTAAGAGACTCGGGTTTGCGCACGTCGCATTCAGTCCATTGATGCGGAAAGGACGGGCTTGGCCGCAGATCGCCAATACGAAAGGGAATTTGCCGTTCAACCATTAGAGCGGCGAGCCTCGTACCGATAAACCCAGAGCCCCCGAGAATTAAAATAATGTTCGGATGGATACTGCCGGTCATTTCAGGGACAGAAGGTTTCACGCGCTTAATTTTACTGTATGGCTGGCAGCTCGCCGGTCGATTCCTATCCGGAGCTGAACCAGACGCAGTCGACGCGTTCGGAGCGCGCAGTCTTTAGAACCAATTCAAGGGGACGAAAGGACGCAGGTATTTCATCTCCCGCTCACTTTTTCGTGTCGATTCGCCTAATTGCATTTACACGAGCCATCATCCTTGATATTCGTGGTGCAATGACCCAAGGAAATTGGCGGGCCTGCCGAGAGAATGCAGGCGGCGTGATTCGCGACTGCGCTACTTGAAGGCATGGCGGGCACTTGATCGCCGTTGTTCAGCGCAAAGCTCGGCGCGAAAACCTCCCCTCCGAAGAAGGTCCAGCCTCCATACTTGGTGTTGATGTTCAGTGTTTTCCCAAGAGGACTACCTTGCTGGTGACTCTCGATCCAGCTATCCGAATAGCCATTGACGCCGAAATCCAGATCAGCTGCTCCCTGATTTTGTACGCGCAACGCGTAGCCATCGCTCGCATCCGTGTAACTGGTAGACCCCACCGTCCCTGACTGAGTCACCATTAGATTCGTATCCGTTTGATTGATTACTGTACCAGGGGTTGAGCCGGATGTTTGATATACCGACTGGGGCGGCCAGACCGCGGCAAGGTCTTGCACGATCGAAGTGAAGTATCCATACTTCTGACGATTAACGGTCATCGGAGGGAGCGTATGCGTATAGCCAGCTGCAGTCGTATCGCTGATCCAGTTCGTCTGACCGACACAATTCACGTACTGACAAATCACTTCAACGTTTTCAAAGAGGACAAAACTAGTCAGGCCAGGTGCACTCTCTGTGATAGAAACGATCGGGCTGGCTATGGTGGAAAAAGGCATATCCCTGAACGTTACGTGGCTCGCGTTGTGAATCGATATATAAGGGGAACTGGGGTTCATCCCTGCGCAGTCCTGATTCCACACGTGATCGAAGACCACGTCAATCACGCCCGATTGGCCACTGCCGGTCGGGTCGCCATCGATTTTGAGTGAGGGTGCGCCTGATCCCCGGCAGGACATTTCACCGCCCTCAATCGCGGGACCTGTCACGTTCCAGTACCCCGATTCTCCTCCGCTGATATAGATCAGGGCGCCGGTTACGGCTGAATCGCCGCGCACTTCATTATTGACGAACATCTTCCCGCCACCTGTTCCGTAGCCGATGTGCCACACATAGGTCACGTTTGGGCCGCCGTAAAAGTTGTTGTTGGCGACCAGCGAAGGCGTCGTGATGCCTTCAAAATCCCCCACTGCTGTGACCGTGGCATTGCCTGGTTCGAAGGTGATTCCCTGCAACCCGAACACATCCTGCGAGCGGCCCATGTCCAGAGCACCTGTAGTTACCATTGAAGCCATGTTGGCTGAAGACCCTGTAATCACTTGGCAGGTTGAGAGGACCCCATTCACCGACCCGGAAGCCGCCGCACCCAGGCACTCCAGTGAACTCCCTTCAAGAACCTTGATCCCAGCGCTTCCGTCCGTGATGTTCTCCTGGATCGTGCTCCCCGGCAGCATGAAAACTTTGATACCTGGTCCGTACAGATGGCCGATATTGAGTGTCGAGGTAATGATATCGGTATAGCCGGCGGACAGGATAATCGTCCCACTGCGGCTCGAGCCGATGGCGGCAACAGCATCTGAGATGTGCGCATACATGCCGCCGCCGGTGCCAACGTAGTAGGTTCCATTTGCTGACTGAGCTGGTGTACGGTCAACAGTGGAAGAAAAAAGCAGGATTCCAATGATGACGAAAACTTCCCTTAGCCTGTTCATTTACTACTCCTATATGTTTCCAACCTGAGCAAAGGCGGGCGGATGAGCCGGTAATTTAAAACGATCGTCTCAGGAAACATCTCGTTCTTTCAACGTTCCGATTGTAATTCTCGGCTAAATAATACATTACCCTTTGGCCCGTAGTCGACGAGTAACTCATCCCACGAGCGAGCAGAATCCGAGCCCTTCACTCCGGACCCTTACTGCCAACCGAACGACCGCTATTGGACTAGCAATTGCCGACGAGAAGCTAAACGCCCCCAATACGATTGACGCGAAATCATGTCAAACGTTGCTCCGAGAATCTGCCGACGTTTATTGCGGTCAATCGACTGGCGGATTTGCACGGATCATTAACGAAATGCGAGGGCGCTTCTACGACAGGCAACTCGACGACCTCAGCGTGCATCATCGCGAGCAGCGCGGTCGTTCTTCACGAACCTGCACCCGGACTTGAGCGCGATCTTTGGATCTGTCCGCCGTTTGCAATCAGCTTCCGGAATGCTTCTTCCCGTGTTCCGAAGTCAACCTTCTCCTTTACCATAGGGAGATGTCCCTTTGCATTGGCCCGACGTTGGACAATACTGTGGAGTCGGCATCGATCTTCACCGGTTTGGTAGTGAGCGTTTATTACAATGTGTCTCTCGTAACTGCGACTCTGGCAGGCTGCATCCCAGCTGCACTTTCATCCACCTTGGACGATCAATTCGTCAGAGGCAAAATGCATGCGGCTCGGCAATTCGTTGAGTTCTCTTACGCGGCCATCTACCGCGAGCCAACTCAGGGCTGGTTCACCTTGGCGAGCGCATTCCTCATCTCTCTGTATTTCCTCTGGCACTTCCTTGGCGACCCCGCCCGGGGCCTGCGCCGCCTCCGCCTCCCCGCCCTTATGACTGGGACCGCTCCGGAATCGGGAGAAGGTCTGGCATGAGGAAGAAGGTCGCTCTTATCTCCCTGCGCTTCAATCCCGCGTTCATTCAGCACTTGATCGCATATGCGAAAGCCATGCAGGAGCTTGGACATGACCCTGAATTTCTGGTGGATCGCGCCTACCGAAATTTCCGGGAACTCGAAGTTGCCGCGTGCCTACGCGAATTTAGCACCGATTCGCTCGCAATCGCGTGGAACTACGCGGTATTCCTAAATCCGTCTCCGGACAATGGGAAATTGGCAAATGCTCTTAAACGGAAAGGCACGAAGATTCTGTATGTCTATCACGAGCCTTGGCAAATGTCATTTAACTATATTTGGAGCCAGGGTCCGGTGGCGACGTTTAAAGCGCTCATGGCTCACCATGTCACTGTTCCGGTGCTTAAGCTCGCCGATACAGTTATCCTGCCGTCTCGAAACGCACTTCGTGAATATCAGAATTCGGATGCTCGATACAATAGGAACGGTATTTACTTACCTCTGATATATGACGATGAAGGGCCGGAGACTATTACCGGAATTCTCGCTCGGAAGCGCTATTTAGGCTACATCGGAAGCCTTTGTCGCTCGCACGGGTTTGACCAATATCTTTCGTTCGTCCGTTACGCCCTGGGGAAAGACTTGAAGATCTCCTTTCTCATTGCATCGCGGAACCCGCTTCCAACTCGCCTTATGAATGACCCGCTCTTCAGCCAGAACTTGGACAAGGTTGAGATTCGGTGTGGAAGGCCACTGGGGAGAGATGAGATAAATCGTTGCTATGCGGAAAGCATTTGCGTCTGGAATCTTTATCGCACGTCAACGCAGAGTGGCGTTCTACCCAAGGCTTTCATGTTTGGCACTCCAGTAATAGCCACCAGAATTGGCTCATTCCCGGAATTCATTCAGGAGGGGGTGAATGGACGCTTCGCCGACGCGCGAGATCACGAAAGCATCTGGGGTGCATTCGAGGAGATTCGAAGCAACCTCCGTATGTACGTGGCTAACTCTAGGACTACCTTTCTCGAAACGTTTTACTACCGGCCGCACTTGGCGGAGATTGGGCGGCTGCTCGATTAGCCGGTCACGACCCTAATAGAAGCATGGATGGCGGTGAGAAGAAGATCTATATCTGAACGTTTACCCCTGATTCAGATGTTGCATAACTCGATTCGGTAGATAAGATAGCCGCTTCAGATCACTCATGAATCTACGGACTGCCCTACGAGGAAATGTATAATCAAGGACGAGCATTTGCGCCACGCTGAGCGCGCTGTGTCAGGATCTTTAGGAGTGTTCTGAAAAATGAAAAAGGTTCTTGTGAATGGAGCCGGCGGATTCATTGGCAGCCATCTTGCCCGACGTTTGCGGAACGAGGGATTTTGGGTTCGTGGGGTGGATCTGAAGCATCCTGAGTTCTCTCGCAGTTCCGCTCATGAATTCGTGATTGGCGACTTGCGAGATCCTGGTGTGACTGCGGCAGCGGTGGAAGGGATTGACGATGTTTACCAACTCGCTGCCGACATGGGAGGGGCCGGATATATCTTTACCGGGGAACATGACGCATGTGTCATGCACAACTCGGCAACTATAAATCTGAATACTGTTGAATTCGGATACAAGGCCGGCGTGAAGCGCTTCTTCTATTCTTCTTCAGCGTGCATTTATCCGGAACGCAATCAGATGGACCCGAGCAACCCCAACTGCACCGAAGAATCTGCCTATCCGGCTGCACCGGACAGCGAATATGGATGGGAAAAACTATTCAGTGAACGGCTCTATCTGGCGTATGCCCGCAACTATGGCATAGAGGTTCGCATCGGCCGGTTCCACAACATCTTTGGCCCCGAAGGGACTTGGCGCGGGGGCCGGGAGAAAGCCCCTGCGGCGATTTGCCGAAAGGTGGCTGAAGCTTCCGCGAATGATGAGATCGAGATTTGGGGCGACGGACTTCAAACTCGGTCATTCCTGTACATTGATGAATGCCTGGAGGGGGTGCGTCGGTTGATGGAGTCGAACTTCCAGGGACCGGTAAACATCGGCTCGGAGGAGATGATTACAATTAATCAGCTGGCCGAGATGTCAATGCGCATTGCTGGAAAGAGCCTTCGCATTCGTCATATCCCAGGGCCGCTTGGAGTGCGCGGACGGAACTCAGATAACCGACTTATAGCTCAAAAGCTGGGATGGGGACCGTCGGCGCCTCTCGAACCGGGGCTGCGCAAAACGTTCGAATGGATCGACACTCAAGTACAGAGCGCGGTATCAGAACATGTGGCGAATCTGAAATAGAGACATCTTGGCGATCCAATGCAAATCCTCTTGCTGACTACTTACTTTCGTCCGGATGTTGCCTCAACCGGGGTCATCATGAGTACCTTAGCGGACGAATTTGTAGCTAAGGGGCACCAGGTAACGGTTCTTACCTCCGTCCCGCATTACGATGGCGACCGTGCTTGGGAGGAATACTCTGGGAAGCTCATCTATAAAGAGCTGTCGGGATCGATGCAGATCTACCGTATTTCCACGCGCGCAGCCTTGAACAAAGCTAGTGTCTTTCAACGTCTCCTGAACTATGCGAGTTTTAGCGCACTGTCTCTCTATCAAGGTGCTTTGCTCCCCAAACACGATGTTATTCTCGTCCCCTCTCCACCCCTTAGCAACGGTCTGATCGCTGCGTTCCTCGGCTCGTTGCGCGGAACGCCTTTCGTGTACAACGTGCAGGACATATGGCCAGACGTAGCCGTTAGAGCTGGCGTACTGAAGAACAAAACTATCATCCACCTGTTGAAACGGATGGAGAGTCTTGTATACAAAAGAGCTGCTGGGATTACTGTGATTTCGGAGGGATTCAAGAGGAATTTGCAGGGAAAGGGCGTGCCGGACAAGAAGATTTCTGTGATTCCGAATTTCATCGACATCGATTTTGTCACTCCCCAGCCTAAAGACAACTCTTTCTGCCACAAGTTCAAGCTTGCGAATAAGTTCGTCGTGCTATTCGCAGGTAACATGGGTTTCTCGCAAGGGTTGGAGACCGTTATCGATGCGGCAAGACTCCTACAAGGTTTTCCGGAAATTCAGTTCTTGATGGTCGGGAACGGTGCGGGCCGAAGCAAAGCCGAGACTTATCTTAAAGACCTCGCACTTGAGAATGTTCGATTTCTCCCATTTCAGCCGCACGAAGATCTGCCGAGCATGTACGGCGCAGCGGATCTTTGTCTCATTCCATTGCGGCGTGGATTCACCAACGATTCGGTGCCATGTAAGCTCTTCACCATAATGGCGGCTGGAAAGCCGGCAGTCGCGGCGGTAGATCCAGGAAGCGATACGTGGCAACTACTTGAGAGAGCCAGGTGCGGATTATGCGTGGAGTCTGAGTTCCCGCAACAGATTGCAGATGCAATCCTTTATTACTTCCGCAATCCCCTGGCTGCATCGGAAGCCGGAACGAACGCGCGTCGGTTTGTAGAAGCTGAATTTGATCCCGCTGTTTTGGCTGAGAACTATCTTGAAGCTTTTGCACGCGCGTTGGGAAAGCAATCGGCTCTGTCGGTAACGACAGGAACCCAATCGGCTACCTCGGATGAGACTTCGAAAATCGAGGCTGCAAGATAACGAAACGCCCTGAAAAATAATCTAGCCGATGAGCACTCCATAACCCAAATCTGAGCGGCTACAGCTGTTCTCCAATTGCTATAGAGCGAAGGCACATCGGCTAAGTGGCTTTTTCATTAGAAGCCATCTCATAAATGTCTGAACAGCATCAGGACACAGGCAAGTTGTACAAAGCCGAGGAAGTTTTCGATGTGGAATTCCCATCGTATGACGAGACGACGGTAGTTCTGCATCCAGGCA
>Ga0182024_10024136_pt1 | contig 10831 bp, 15 predicted proteins | sample P32metaG_FD_120480 | JGI IMG/M metagenome (GOLD analysis project Ga0182024, IMG submission 120480) | Permafrost microbial communities from Stordalen Mire, Sweden - P3-2 metaG (Illumina Assembly) | ecosystem: Environmental > Terrestrial > Soil > Wetlands > Permafrost | place: Sweden: Stordalen...
AGCGTGCATCTTCATCCGGTGTCCTCCTTGGGACTGACTGGCTTGAGCACCTGTCAGCCTCCAAGGAGCACCGGATGGCTTATCTCACCGGCGGAACAACGTGGTCAGGAACTACACCTAGCCAGGCGAAAACGAATTCGGGGCAGTTTGAGAACATGATCGCGACCGCGTCCCCTTTGCGAACCCCGAGACGCCTAAGGCCGTGTGCGACGCAATTCGCGGCCCGGGCGGCCTCCCCGTACGAGTAGGTCATCCCGCCGAAGGCGACGAACGCGCGGTCCGGGAAGCGGGTTGCTCGGGACTGCAGAAGGCGTCCGATATGGGAGATGTCGTCGGCAGAAGCGGCCACGAGCGTCCTTCTAGTGCAGCGCGTCTGAAGTGTCTTGTCGTTTGCGGGTCTTCTTGAGGACTTGGTCGGCGGTCTTGGTCCAGACGAACGGCGCGGCGCGTTCGTTGTAGCCGTCGATGAAGTACTCGATCGCGGCGATGAGCTCGGGAACGTCGTGGTAGACGCCACGGCGGACCTGCTGCTTGGTGAGGATCGAGAACCAGATCTCGACCATGTTCATCCACGACGCGCTGGTCGGGGTGAAGTGGAAATGCACGCGGGGGTGGCGCTCGAGCCAGCGCCTCACCTCCGGGGTGGAGTGCGTTGAGGAGTTGTCAAGCACGACGTGCAGCGGCTGGCGTGGGTAGGCCTTCACGAGCCGGTTGAGGAACGCCACGAACTCCTGGTGGGTGTGGTGGGGATAGCAGGTGCCGGTGACCTCGTCGGTCGCGATCTCCAACGCCGCGTAGAGGCTGGTCGTGCCGTTGCGCTTGTAGTCGTGCGTCATCCGGGCCGCTTTGCCCGGTTTGATCGGCAGCGTCGGTTGCGTGCGATCCAACGCTTGGATCTGCGTCTTCTCGTCCACCGATAAGACGATCGCGCCCTTCGGCGGGTCCAAGTACAGGCCGACGACGTCGATCACCTTCTCGGCCAGCTGCGGGTCCTTGGAGAACTTAAACGACCGGACCTGATGGGGCTTGAGCTTGTGATCACGCCAGATCCGATGAACCGTTGACGCGGAGATCCCCGCCGCGGCCGCGAGCCGGCGTGCGCTCCAATGCGTACTCCCGTCCGGCGGCGCTTCCAAGGTCATCGCCAGCACCCGCTGCACCTCGGCGTCGTCGATCTCCCGCGGACGCCCAGGCCGCGGCGCGGTCTCCAATCCATCAATGCCACGCTCGCTGAAATTCCGCCGCCACAGCCCGACGGTCGGAAGTGACACACCCACCTCCGCCGCGATCTGCGTGTTCGACGCGCCTTCCGCCGCTCGCAACACGATCCGCGCACGCATCGCCTGCTGCTGGGACACCGACGGTGTCCTCAACACCGCACGAAGCTCGGATTCCTCCTCCGCCGACAGCTCGATCGTCGCTGCACTCCGGGCCACACGACCACTGTACGCAAAGTCTCTTACAAATACAAGCTACTTGAGACGCGGCGCACTAGGTGGCGGTAAGAGAACGCACCTGATGATATATTCCTCGTATGATTCGTGTCAACCGATAGGGCTCGGCCGTGACCATCAACAACCTCAAGCAACTCCGCCGTCTGGTTGGCGACGAGCTCGGCGTGACTGACTGGCACGAGGTCACTCAGGAGGCCGTCGACCAGTTCGCCGCGGTCACTGGGGACGATCACTGGATGCACACCGACCCTGCGCGCGCCGCTCAGAGTCGGTTCGGCGGAACGATCGCTCACGGCTACTACACGCTGGCCCTAGCCGGCGGATTCTCGTATGGGTTCTACTCGCTTCAAGATATAGACTTCGGTGTCAATTATGGTGTGAATCGTGTTCGCTTTCCCGCGCCGTTGCCGGTCGGTGACCGGGTCCGGATGCGTATGTTCCTCGCCGGCGTCGACGACGTGCCTGGGGGCGCCCAGATCAGGACCGAGCTGACGTTCGAAACCGACCGGGGCGGCAAGCCCGTCTGCGTCGCGGAGATGCTCGAACGCGTCTATTTGGACTGATGATTGGTGGAGGCGCGGGTCGCGCGGTTGTCGCGAGCGCTGCCAGTGATAGCGGCTTACGACCAGTGGTGACGCTGACGTGCTCCGCGCTGTTCGTCGACGTCCTCTTTTACAGCGCGCTCGCTCCGCTGTTACCGGGCATCGAGCGACGCCTGTCGCTGTCGGCCGCGCAGGCAGGCGTCCTCGTCGGCGTGTACGTCTTGGGCACGATGACGGCAATGCTGCCGTCTCTTCTCCTGGCTACGCACGCCGGGGTGAAGGCGACGCTTGTACTGGGTCTCTTGCTGCTGGCGGCCGCGAGTGCAGGCTTCGGCGTCGCGCAGAGCTACGAAGCACTGCTCGTTACGCCATTCGTCTTGGGAGCAGCTGGTTCAGCGATCTGGATCGGGACACTCGCGTGGCTGATGAACACGGCGCCGTCCGGGCGGCGGGGCGAGATCCTCGGCTTCGCGTACGGAGCCTCTGCCGCCGGCAATGTCGGTGGACCTTTGCTCGGCGGCATCGCGAACGCGGTCGGTCGTGCATACACATTTGCGGCCGCCGGGCTGTTGGCCCTCCTTATGACGTTGGCCACTCTGCTGATCGCAGCCCCACGGAACGACTCGTCGGGACGGACTAGTGTGGGGGTTGCTCTGATCAGAGGGATCCGTGCTCGTCGTTGCGGTGGTCTTCTAAGAGTCTGGGCAAGCCTGCCGGCGCGTTGGTCGCGGCTGGGCACGAGGTGTCTGATCGGACGGTCGGGAAGCTGCTGAAGGGGATCGGGTTTCGGTTGCACGCCAATCAGAAGACGCGGGAGGGCAAGGATCATGCTGATCGCGACGCGCAGTTTCGCTATATCGATGAGACCGTCGCGGCGGCGATCGAGCGTGGCCAGCCGACGATCTCGATCGACACCAAAGAAGCGCGAGTTGGTTGGTGATTCCAAGGCGGTCGGACGTGAGTACGAGCCGACGGGGCGCCCGGTTGAGGTTCGCTGCCACGATTTCAAGGACAAGGATCTCGGCCACGCGATCCCGTATGGCGTATATGACATCAAGGCCAACGAGGGGATGGTGTCAGTCGGCGTCAGCAACGACACGAGCAAGTTCGCGGTCAACCCGATCCGTGCGTGGTGGGCGCACCTCGGTCGGGAGCGCTATCCCGAGGCGACGTCGCTGACGATCACCGCCGATGGAGGTGGGAGCAACTCCAGCCGGACCCGTCTGTGGAAGGTCGAGCTGCAAACGCTCGCCGACGAGCTCGGTCTCGTGATCCACGTCTGCTATTTCCCGCCCGGTACCAGCAAATGGAACAAAATCGAGCCCAGATGTTCTCCTTCGTGAGCCTCAACTGGCGCGGGAGGCCGCTGGCGAGCCTGCAGGTGATCATCGATCTGATCGGCTCGACCACCACCAGCACCGGGCTCAAGGTCTACGCGCGCCTGGATCCCGGCGAGTACATCAAGGGGATCAAAGTCACCGATGCCGACCTCGCCGCCGTGAACATCGTTCGCGATGAGTTCCATCCCGACTGGAACTACGAGATCAAACCAACACCCGCACTAATTCTCTCGTGAGCCCTTAGTCTCCCATCGGCTCACGACTTATCGAGCTGGGCACTTCTTGAAGAGGCTTCAGAGGGACTTCAAAGAGACCGAAACCTGGCGCTTCTCCTTATTACACACGACCTTTGCGGTAGCTGCCGCTATCTGCGACCGCATATAGAGGGAATGTCGTCGAACATCGGAACGCCACGCGGCTTGTGCCGAGGCCATATCAGATGTAGCGCCGTTGTGGGTTAGAAGGATCGCTGGGGGCCGGCCTTGAGCTCGCTCTCGCCTGTGATCTTCGGATTGCTGTTGCCGCAGGCAGTAGCCCTCTACCAGAGCCAGCGTCAGGATTGGCACGCGCTCAAACTCGGACAGTACTTCCTGGCAGAGCACCGTATGCTCAGAGCGGTACGCATCGTCAGCCTGCGCGTGCGCCTTTAGATCCGAACCAGAGGAAAACGACCCAGACGCTCCGGCTACCGCAAGCACGGTCGTCTTGCCGCCCGTCTTGCACGCTGGCTGCTGGTGATATACGGATCTTGCGACGAATGGCCCGTATCTGATATTCTTCGTGCGTGCAAGCGAGATATTTCTGATGGCGGCTTCTGCTCTCATCGATTCCTCCGCTACCGCGCGGATCGACGTGATGCAGTTCGACGATAGGCTCGCGCTCATTCAGGTTACGCCGGCCAGAAGTAAAGAATGCGCTCGACAAGCAGGCCTTGCACGACCTCCACGCCTCACTTCGTGCTCTGAGGAAGCAGCTGGGGGTTCCCGGAAGTCACACACGGATTTGTCCCATCCGCAGGAGGAACTCAGCGGACTGGACGCTATGTAGGCCTAAGGACGGGCAAAAGAAATTGATCCTGCTGGCGACACGATTAATGGTGAGGAAGCCTGTCGGATCGGCTTGGCAAATTGGCTCGCGCCAAGCTTCGGAGCGGCGCTCGAGCGCACACATGCCATCACGAACGCGTAAAGAGCTTCCATGGTGCTCCTTTGCCGACGCTGAAGAAACTTGTGACGGATAGCTTCGACCCTTCCGCTGGCGACTGGCCTTGACCAAGAGAGAGAGAGAGAGAGAGAGAGAAGCGGAGAGGCGATTAGCTCAATGACTCTCACCCCACTGACGCAGGTGGCGACCACTATCCTTCAAGGCGCGCCTAAACCAGGTCAGACGTTGATGGAACCTATATCGCTTCTTCTGCGGCAGAGGGCGAACGATGTGCCGGATGTGTGGGCTGTGGAGGGAATGTCTGGCAAAGGTGACGTTCGGAGAACTTCATGACAGTGCGCGTAGACTCGACGCCGCACTTCGTGACGAGGGATGCGGCCCGGGAGACACCGTGGCCCTGCACCTTCCCAACCAATATGCGGCAGAAATCTTTATCGCATTCGCAGCCGTCACTGATAACGGTAAGTAACTTTGTTCCACTGAGTGCACGTGCCGGACGTCTTCGATGCGACGAATTAGATTCAGCGGATTCATATATTGCGCGCTGGCGTTCTCGCCCAGCGTGCTCGACACGAACGGAGGGGACAGATGGGAACCAGCTTTACAAGCGTTGTTCGTAGCGACCTGACGACTGAGGAGATAAAACTGCGCCAGGGCGCTCGTGAGTTCAGCGAGGCCGTTGTCCGGCCGTATAGCAAAGATTGGGACACGAGCACGGACTTTCCCTGGGAACTCGCGAAGAAATTCGCCGAGGCGGGTTATCTCTCATTATATGTTCCGGAGGAGCACGGAGGACAGGGTGGATCGTTCTTCGATATGTGCCTCGTTATGGAGGAGGTGGCACGGGTTGATCCAAACCTGTGCGTGCTTCCACAGGAGATGATGAACTGGGGGCCCTTCATGTTGGGAGAGATTGGAAGCGATTACCACAAGCAGAAGTACTATCCACGGATAATGGCTGGGGAGGCGCTTTTTGTACAAGGGCTGACCGAGTCGCACGCGGGATCGTCGCTCACGGACCTCGTGACACGCGCAGTTATCGACGGTGACGGCGTCGTGATTAACGGTGAGAAGTGGATGGTTTCCTTCGCACCATATAGCACGGATATCATAGTGTTCTGCCGCTTCGGTGACTGCGTTGGGCCATACGGAATCGGCGCAGTCATCATCCCTACCGATAGCGACGGGGTCACGATTCACGACTTACATACGATGATGCGGCGAGTCGGCCCGACGGAGGGTCACTGTGAGTTTCACGACGTCAGGGTGCCCCCCGAGTATATCCTGATCGAGGGGAATCCGGCGACCAAGGATGCATTCCGCACCTTGATGAGCCTATACGACTCTCAGCGGGCCGGCGCATGCGCGCGCGCAGTGGGCTGCGCACAAGGCGCGTTTGAGGAGGCACTGGCATGGAGCAAGGAGCGCGTCCAGTTCGGGCGCCGGATCTGCGACTTCCAGGGCACGCAGTGGAAGCTCGCGAAGATGGCGACTAAGCTCGAGACAGCGAGAACCATGTATTACAAAGCGGCCCGCGATATTGATCGCAACGCTCCAGAAGCGAACATGTCAACGTCGGTCGCGAAAGCTTTCTGCAATGAGGCCGCCTGGGACGTTGTCAACGAGGCGTTCCAGATCCTTGGCTCACGCGGATACATCCAAGGGATGTTCACCACCGAAGCCCGAATTCGCCACGCGCGCCACTTCACCGTGGCAGGCGGTACGCACGAAATGCTTCTCAATACGATCGCCGCTGAAGTGCTGGAAGAACCAATTTCCCAGCGCCCGCTGCGCGCGGAGCCGGTGCCATCCTAGACGCCAAAAGAGAATCTCCTGACGTTTCCGTGGGTCGTGTTACCGTGGTAGTGGTGGGCAGAGGTCGGCGAGTTTGAGCATCGCGAGCGCGATCAGCGCCTGCGGTGAGTGGAATCCGAACGCGCGTCGGGCGATGAGGCGGATCTGGGTGTTGATCTCTTCGATCCGGGCGTTCGACCGAACCGTCGACTGCGCGTGATGGCGCAGATCTGACCCATGTACTGCGGGTGCGGGTGACGCATCCGTTTCATCCGCTGGCCGGGCGGGAGTTGGAGTTCGTGAAGCGCCGTCGGAACTAGCAGGCGGACCGCGCCTACTTATTTGACGGCGGCGGTGCGCTGGTGGGGTTGCCGGCGGAGTGGACCGATGCGGTTGCCGCGGATCCGTTTGTCGTGGTGTCGGCGGGGCGTTCGCCGTTTCACGTCGACGGACTGTGGGAGCTGTCGGAGTTGGTGGCCGGGCTCGCGGCCGAGCGGTCGGCGCGGCTCCGGCGGCATGTCAAGCGGACTATGCCGTAATTGTCGAGCGGATTATGCCGAAGCGTGCGGGACTCGTGGCACTGATTCCGGCTGGCCTTCACCGCTGCGCCGTTGTATGGCGGGGTAATCGTGGTCGCTGGCACGCTTCTGTCCGAGCACCAGCGCATAATCGGCTGGACAATTGAGAGAGGAGGAGCGGGATGACGAGACGACCACCGGGCGGGAAGGCGCGGGAGTTGGCGCGCTCGAGGACGCTGAACCCGCATCCGGAGGCGGTCCGCGATCAGGCGTTTGCGTCGTCGGGGTTCTTCGACGCGCGGGATCTGGTGCAGGTGAAGTACGAGGTGGTGCGTCGGGTGGAGACCGAGGGCTCGTCGGTGAGCGCGGCGGCCGACGCGTTCGGGTTCTCGCGCCAGTCGTATTACACGGCGGCTCAGGCGTTGGCCGACGAGGGGCTGGCGGGGCTCGTGCCCGCCAAGCCCGGGCCGCGCGGGGCGCACAAGCTGACCGGCGAGGTGCTCGACCATCTGGTCGAGCTGCGCGCGGCCGATCCGGGCCTGCGGCCGGCGGACTTGGCGGCGGCGGTCGCTGAGCGGTTTGGGGTGCGAGTGCATCCCCGGTCGGTGGAGAGAGCGCTCGCCCGTCGGGAGGCCGACGCTCGGAGCACGAAAAGTGGCTGACAGCGCACCCGGCGAGCGCGATGGCGATCCCGTCGCGCTGCGCTGTGGCTATGAGGGGTTGCGTGAGGCGGTCCTGTCCGGGCGGCCGGATGGGTGGGGGCTCGGGCACGGGGTGCTCGCCACCCGCGGGAAGGTCGCGTGGATCGCCGCGCTCACCGCAGTCGCCCCCGCCCCGCAGCTAGCGGCCGGGCGCAGCGAATCCCGGCCTGTCGCCTCGACCGCGGCTTCGCTGCCGGGCGCCGGCGAGATCGTCGCCGTGCTCTCGCAGATGGCGTTCGCGCTCGCTGCCTGACCTGATGCCCCGCCAATGCCCAACCCCCAAAGGCAGCCGTGATGCGTGACAGTCAGACGAAGGTGACCGCAGATCATCTGCGTCGCGACGCGTACCTGTATGTGCGCCAGTCGAGCCTGTATCAGGTCGCTAACAACACCGAATCCGCTCGCCGCCAATACGACCTCCGCGGCCGGGCGGTCGCGCTCGGCTGGCCCACCGAGCGGGTCGTGGTGATCGACGTCGATCAGGGCCAGTCCGGCTCCTCGGCCACCGACCGGGAGGGGTTTCAGCGGCTCGTTGCTGACGTGTCGCTGCCGAAGGCGGGGATCGTGCTCGGCCTCGAGTGCTCGCGGCTGGCGCGAAACAACGCCGACTGGCATCGGCTGCTTGAGCTGTGCGCGCTGTCGGGCACGCTGATCTGCGACGAGGACGGGCTCTATGACCCCGGCTCGATCAACGACCGCCTCCTGCTGGGCCTCAAAGGCACGATCAGCGAGGCCGAACTGCATTTCATCCGCACCAGGCTGCAGGGCGGGCTGCTGCCCAAGGCCGGGCGTGGGGAGCTCGCGGTGCGCCTACCCGTCGGGCTGATCTATGACGCCACCGGGGGCTGTCGTGCTCGATCCCGACGCCGGCGTGCGCCAGGCGATCGCGCACCTGTTCTCAACGTTCGAGACGACCGGCTCGGCCAGTGCCGTCGTGAAAGCGTTCGTCGCGCAACGACTGCTGTTCCCCGGCCGGCATTCGCCCGGTGGGCCGCACGCCGGCGAGCTGTATTGGAAGCCGCTGCGCCACGATCAGGCGCTGTTCGTGCTGCACAACCCGCGTTACGCCAGCGCGTACTTCTACGGCCGACGCCGCCAGGTCGCCGGCATCGACGGGCATGCCCGCACCGTGCACAAGCCGCGCGATCAGTGGACCGTGCTGATCCCCGACGCGCACCCCGGCTACATCACCTTCGCGCAGTACGAGAAACACCAGGCCACGCTCACTGCCAACGCCGCGTTCCGCGGCCAAGAGCGCCGCGCCGGACCGCCGCGGGAAGGACCCGCGCTCCTGCAAGGCCTCGCGATCTGCGGCACCTGCGGCAGACGGATGGCCGCCACGTACCACGCCCGCTGCAACGGACAGCTCCTGCCCGACTACGTCTGCCGTCGCGAGGGGATCGCGACCGGCACCCCACCTTGCCAGACGATCTGCGGCTAGGGCGTCGACGACGTGATCGGGGCGCTCGTGCTCGAGCAACTCACCCCGCTCGCGATCGAGACCGCACTGCAAGTCTCAGCCGAGCTCGCCCTGCGCGCCTCAGACGCCGACCGGATCCGCGCCACCAGCGTCGAGCGCGCTCAATACGCCGCCGACGCCGCCCGGCGCCGGTATCTCGCGGTCGACCCCGCCAACCGGCTGGTCGCCGACCAGCTCGAGGCCGACTGGAACCACAAGCTACGCGAGCTGAGCGACGCCCAGGATGAGTATGAGCGCGCCCAGAACGCCGGGGCCGGCACGCTGACCGACGAGCAGCAAGCCCGGATCCGCGCACTCGCGTCCGACCTCCCCGCGCTGTTCAACGACCCCGCCACGCCCGCCCGCGAGCGCAAACGACTGATTCGCCTGCTGATCATGGACGTCACCCTGATCCGCGGCCACGAGCAAGATCACCGCGCACGTCCGCCTCTCAGGCGGGCAGCTGCACACGCTCACCGTGCTGCGGCCCCTGCGCGCCTGGGAAGTGCACGCCACCCCGCCCGCGACGATCGCGCTGATCAACGAGCTGCTCGACGACCACACCTACGACGAAGCCGTCACCGTCCTCAACCAGCGCGGCCTGACCGGCGGGTGGGGCCACCCGTTGACCGTCGTCTCGCTCAGCCAGCTATGCCGCAACCGCGGCATCCCAGACCTACGCCAACGACTGCGCGACCACGGCATGCTCACGCTCCAGGAGATCGCCGAACAGTTCGACGTCACCACCGACACGATCAAACGCTGGCAGCACCGAGGGCACATCACCGGCCGGCGGATCGACCGACGACGCGCCTACCTCTACCACCCTGGCCAGAGCCACCCACCGGACGGCCGCCAGCGTCAGCCCGCCCGAGCCGTCCCCACCACCTCTCATCATCAGCCCATCCTCCTCGCCGAGGACATCACCACCACAAACTCACCAGGAGGTGCAGTGTGAAGTGCACTCGTTGGATAGGCCGTGCTGGATCGCGGCGAGGATCCCGTCTTGCTGCTCGGTGATCGTTCTGGCGAGCTTCACGAACGCCGGGAGTCGTGATCGGCGTGCCCACTTCAGCCAGCCGTTGAGCAACTGCTCGGCGGCTGCGGGTGGCAGCCGGTAGATCTGGCGCAGCTGCTCCTTGAGGAGGTACGCGCGGTACAAGCGGGCGTTCGTGTGCTGGATCGTGGCGAGCTTCGCGGGCTGGCGGTCGGTGAGGTTCTCGGGGTTCTTCCAGACCGCGAACCGGGCGCCCTTCAGCTCCCGCGCGAGCTGCAGGTTGCCCTGTCGGTGCGCCTCGTTCCACACCTCGCGGCGCACCTGGTCGAGCGCATCAGTCGCGAGCATCACGACATGGAACGGGTCCACGCACCGGATCGCGTCGGGGACCCGTTCGGCGGTCGGCCCGCTGAGCCAGCTGGCCATGTCCGCCGAGACCAATTCGATCTGTTTGCAGCGCTCTTCGCCCAACGCGTCGAAGAACGCGAGCACGGTCTTGCGGTCCCGGCCGGGCGCGGCCCAGACCAGCCGGCCGGTGTGATGGTCCACAACCACTGTCAGGTACCGCTGGCCCTTGCGGTGACTGATCTCGTCGATCCCGATCCGACGCAGCCCGTCCAGTAGATCCACGTCTCGGACAGCCTGGGCAGCGACCCGCTGGAGGATCGTGCCGACCGTCCGCCACGCGACACGCTGTTGAGCGCCGCTGATTTCCGGCATGGTGGTGCTGTTCTGGGGCGAGGGCGTCCGGATAACTGTGTAGGCGGGTGATGGGTAGATTAACGGTCACTCCGAGAGTGTCAACATGTGACTGTCAGTTTGCATCCGGGACGCGGTCACCGAAGTGGATCTTGAACGCGAG
>Ga0182024_10024137_pt1 | contig 10830 bp, 7 predicted proteins | sample P32metaG_FD_120480 | JGI IMG/M metagenome (GOLD analysis project Ga0182024, IMG submission 120480) | Permafrost microbial communities from Stordalen Mire, Sweden - P3-2 metaG (Illumina Assembly) | ecosystem: Environmental > Terrestrial > Soil > Wetlands > Permafrost | place: Sweden: Stordalen...
CATGAATTGTCCCTCTAGCACCCACTTTCGCTTCATAAGCAGACCGTTGCGCACGGGGGGGTATCATATACGTCCGCGTGCGCGACGGTCCCATCCGACGCCGTAACGTATTGGAAATTCAGACCTTGTTTTCCACAGACCGTCGCGCATAACGAAAATGATTTTGTGCGCGACGGTCCCATCAGCGTTCTGAAACGTTAGACGCGCTCGCTGCATCATTTTGTGGTTTTTCGAAGAAAAAGCACGGCAAGCGTAGCTTGAGCAGACGTGAAAATATCAGTACCCGGGCGCAACGCGAGATACCATACCCCTAGAAGTTCTTCGAATGACGTGAACCAACGTCTCTTCGCCGGAATCACCCGCGCCGACCAGCTACCCTACAATACCCCCATGGTGAAATTGCTTCTCTTCGCGTGCACGCTCTCGCTCAGCGCCGCCCTGATCTTTCTGATTGAGTTCACCTGCGCCAAGATGGTTCTGCCGCTCCTCGGTGGCACGCCGGCCGTGTGGAATACCTGCCTGGTGTTCTTCCAGGCTGGGTTGCTGCTGGGCTATGCCTACGCTCACTTCGGGCCACTCTGGCTGGGCGTGCGGCGGCATGCGGTCATCCATCTGGGCTTGTGGCTGCTCGCTTTTCTGGTCATGCCGTTTCACCTGGCCACCGCTCGGGTCGGCAATCCACCGGAAGAACCGATCTTTTGGCTTTTGTGGCTGCTCACCATCAGTATCGGTTTCCCGTTTGTGCTGCTCTCGAGCACTGGGCCGCTCGTACAACGCTGGTTCGCCCGGCGAGCCGGGAGCGTAGGTGACCGGAGGAATCCGTACGCTCTGTACGCCGCCAGCAATCTCGGCAGCATGCTTGGCCTCGTGCTGTATCCGATCGTCGTCGAACCGAATCTGACGCTCGCGGAGCAGAACTGGGTTTGGACCTGGGTTTTCGTCGGTCTATTCGGTTTGCTGATTTTCTGTGCGGGGTGGCGGAAGAACGATGAAGTGCCCGAAAGGCCACACGAACGCGAACCGGCAAGCCAGGGGGGAGGACGACTGCGCTGGGTCCTCCTGGCCCTGGCGCCCAGCAGCTTGATGATGAGCGTCACCAGTTATCTGACGACCGACATCGCACCGATTCCGCTGTTGTGGATGCTGCCGATGGCCCTTTATCTCGGTTCGTTCGTGCTGGTCTTCGCCTGGCATCAGACCCCGCTCCAGGCCTGGCTTGTGCGCTGGCTGCCGGGCGTCGTGCTGATCGTGCTGGTGGTGCCGCTGGCCGAGGGGACCGAGCCGATCTGGCTGATCCTCGCCATTCATCTCATCGGCTTTTACTGGATCGCCGTTGTCTGCCATGGCGAGCTGGCCCGCAGCAAGCCCGCCGCCGAGCATCTCACGGAGTTCTACCTGTGGATCGCGGTCGGCGGCGTGCTCGGCGGCATGTTCAATGCCCTCGCCGCGCCGCTGCTGTTTAACAGCATCCTGGAATATCCGCTGGCGCTCATTCTGGTCGGCTGGCTCAATCCGCTGGAGAAAGACGTTCGCGCCAACGCCCCGAGCTCATTGACGCCGCCGCGGCGCATCTTCGACGGCATCGCCCCGCTGCTGATCGCATCAATCACGGTCGGCCTGGTCATGCTGATCAGCAGTCGGTTTGAGCCGGGCTCGCTCAGCGCGTTCCTCATGTTTGGGCCGCCGGGTTTGCTGTGCTTGTTGGCCGCGGAAAAACCGGCTCGCTTCGGCCTTTGCCTGGCGGGGCTGTTCGCCGCGAGCAGCTTTTATCACGGCATGCACGGCAAACCGACGTATCGCCAGCGTAGCTTCTTCGGCGTCCATCGAGTGACCGAGGCGAATGGATTTCGCCAGCTGGTTCATGGCAACACCGTTCACGGCATGGAAAGCCTCGACCCGCGCCGCCAGGGTCAGCCGCTGACGTATTACCACAAGAATGGGCCGATCGGCATGGCGCTTCTGCAGCTGGCGGATATGAAGGATCCAAGGTTGAAGCGCGTCGGCATCGTCGGCCTGGGGACCGGGGCGCTGGCGTATTATGCCAGGCCGGATCAGCGCTGGACTTTTTTCGAGATCGACCCGGCGGTGAAGCACATCGCGGCCCCCGAAACAGGTCTTTTCACCTTCCTGAAGAATCGGCCCATGGTGAACGTGGTCCTGGGCGATGGCCGATTGACGCTGCAGGAGTCATCGGAAAAGTTCGGCGTCATTATCATCGATGCGTTTGGCTCCGACTCGATTCCACTGCACCTGCTGACGCGCGAGGCCCTGGGCATTTACCGCGCTCGGCTGAAGCCGGGCGGCATTTTGGTGTTTCATATTTCGAACCGGTATTTCCATCTGGAGCCGGTGCTGGCCAACCTGGCCGAGGAAAACAAGTGGACGTGCAAGATCCGGCATGACGGCACCAAGGACGAGGCCGCGGGAAAGGAGGCTTCGATCTGGCTGGTGATGGGCGAGGACTTGCCGAACGTGTTTCGCAGCTGGTTGCAGGCCACGGGCGATGCGAGCTTGCGGGCGTGGACGGATGATTTTTCCAATGTTTTCCAGATCCTGAAGTGGGGCGGCGCGGAATAACCCTCGGTCCCAGGCTCTGCCTGGGACCGAGAATTAGTTGTCATCCACCCCGGTCATCGCGTAAAATACCTCGTACGAAAACCAGAGCGATCCGGAGGGTGTCATGGCCTTGCTCAATTTTATCAAGGGCGCCAATCAAGGTACGAGCGTCGAACTGCTGGATGACAAGATCATCCTCGGTCGCAACGCCGATTGCACCGTCGTTCTGAACGTGCCGGCCGTGAGCCGAGAGCACGCGGTCATTCGCCGGATCCAGGGCAAGTTCTATATCGAAGATATGAAGAGCCGCAACGGCACCTTCGTCAACAGCAAGGAAGTGACCGCCCGCACGCTGCTCAAGGACAACGACCGAATCAAGATCTGCGACAACCTGCTGGCTTTTTACGAGAAGACTCCGCGGCCGCCCCTGCCCGACGAGATGAAGCGCGGCGGCACTGCCAACGAGGACGACGATCGCGATTCCTCCACCGTCGAGGCCATGCTGCCCTCGAGCGGCAGCAAGCAGGTCCTGGTCACGCAGACGTCGGACAAACTGGCCATGCTGCTCGAGCTCGGCACGGACATGGCCCAGACCTTCGACATCGATCAGCTGTTGCCCAAGATCGTGGACAACCTCTTTCAGGTCTTTCGCCAGGCCGACCGCGGTTTCATCATCCTGATGGAAGATGGCAAGCTGATTCCCAAGGTGATCAAGGCCCGCCGGCCCGACGACGAATCCGATTCGCGCTTTTCGCGCAAGATCGTGCAGCGCTGCATCGACACCAACCAGGCCCTCTTGAGCGAGGATGCCACGTCGGATCAGCGGTTCGATCTGTCGCAGAGCATCGCCGATTGCAAGATTCGCTCGGTGATGTGCGTGCCGCTGGTCAGCCGCTCGACGGGCGTGGCCTTCGGGGTGGTGCAGGTGCACACGCACAATCGGCTCATGAAGTTCACGGAGGACGATCTGAAGCTGCTGCTGTCGGTGGCGGCCCTGGCAGCCGTCGCCGTGGAAAATGCCCGCATGCACGAATCGCTGATTTCCCGGGCTGGGCTGGAACGCGATCTCAAGCTGGCCCAGCAGGTGCAGCTCAGCTTCTTGCCCAAACGCTTTCCGCAGCCGCCCGGCTACGAGTTCTGGGCCTATTACGAATCGGCCTCGGAGGTCGGCGGCGACTATTACGATTTCATTCCGCTGCCCGGCGGCCGTTTCGGCGTCATGATCGGCGACGTCGCCGGCAAGGGAGTGCCCGCCGCCTTGCTCATGGCGAAGATCAGCTCCGATGCTCGCTTCACTGTTTTGACCGAAAGCAATCTCGCCCAGGCCATCGACAAGCTCAACGAGCTGATGCAGGAAGCGGGCATGCTCGATCGCTTCGTGACGCTGGGGGCGGGGCTGCTCGACGTCAATACGCATGAGGTGGTGTTCGTGAACGCGGGCCATCTGCCGCCGCTGGTTTATCGCAAGGAGACCAACGACTTCGAGGATCCCGTCACGCGCGACATGTCCGGCTTTCCGCTGGGCGTGAGCGAAGGCATTCCGTACGAATCGTGCAAGCTTTCCCTGGGGCCGGGCGACGCGGTACTGCTCTTCACCGACGGTATCACGGAGGCGAAGAACCGGGACGACGCCGACTTCCACATGCGCGGCGTCCGCGCGGTGCTGAGCCAGGGCGACATGGCTCCGAAGATCATGGGCGAAAGGCTGGTCGCCGCGGTCAAGCAGCATGCGCTGGGATGCAAGCCGCATGATGATATAACGGTGGTCTGTTTCGGCAGACAGGGGTGAGTGATGCATCCTCGGGATTTGTTGGCCCCAACGGGGCCACCTGCGATAGCCCAGGCCAACGGCCTGGGTTAGGTTCGTGGTTGAACCGAAGCCCCAACGGGGCGCGCTGGTCGTCTACATACCATTAAAAAAAACCAATGCCAACGTTCGAGGCGTCCAGAGCGCCCCGTTGGGGCTTCGGGCGATTCGCGACTTCTAACCCAGGCCGTTGGCCTGGGCTATCGCAGGTGGCCCCCTTGGGGCCAACAGATGTCGTCTTTGATCTAGTCCTTCGCCCCTTGCACCGGCTTGGTTGAATCGAAGAAGCACCAGAGAATCATTGCAATCACGTAGGCGGCCCCGAACAAGGCGAAGTTAAGGCGCCATCCCTGGGCCTCGGCTTCGCGATAGAGCGGCGTATATTGCGTCAATTCCGCAGTGTATAAGGACAGGATCCAACCCGTTAGCAAGCCGGCCACGGTGCCGCCCAGGTTGCCTATGCTGTTCATGCAGCCGGCGACGATGCCCGAATACTTGCCGCCGATATCCAGGCAACTGGCCCACGATGCTCCCATGGTCAAGTCGTTGCAGAATGCGGCCAGCGACAGGGCCATCACCACGCTCCAGACCCCATCGACGAAGATGGCGCTGAAAAAAAACAACGCGCCCAGTCCGTGGCCCACCACGCCGAACAGCCTTCGGCCCCACTTGCGATTGCCGGTGCTGCGAATGAACATATCCGAGAACACGCCGCCCAGCAAGCATGCCATCGACCCCATCAGCAGCGGCATACCTGACATGAGGCTCGCGATCCAAAAATCCCAGGACCACTTGGCGGGTTGAACCGCGAATGACGATTTGATGTAGCCGGGCAAAAAGCTGATGTTGAAGTACCAGCCAAAAGCGCCCATGAAGTACATCAGGCACAATGCCCACAGGTTTCGGTCGCGCACCAGGGCGCCCCAGGGAACCTGAAACGGCGTGGTGGAATGCGCCTCCCCCGCGTGAATCAAGGCGATCTCCGCCTGATTGACGCCGGCCTTCTGTTCGGGCCGATCACGAAACCAGAGCCAAAAGAAGATGCACCAGGCCGAGCCCACAATGCCGAAGATCCAGAAGATGTGCCGCCAATGAGCGGTCTTGACTACCTGGCCGTCCACGTTTTCCACCGTCTCTTGAATCAAGGCAAAAACGATGAGCGGGGTGATGCCGCCGGCGAAACGCCCGGCCATCCACACAGCCCCCTTGACGAAGCCGCGCTCGGTGAACGGAAACCAGTTGTGGAAGGCGCGGGCGATATTGGGATAGGCCCCCGCCTCGCCGACGCCGAACAGAAAGCGCACCACAAGCATCGCCAGAAAAGCAAGCAAGGGCCAGGCCGGCGTCGGATGGATGACGCCGGTCAGGACCGTGAATATCGACGACCACAGCACGATGCGGATCAGCGTCTTGCGGGCGCCGAACTTGTCCCCGAGCCAGCCCGTCGGAATCTCGAAGGCCGCGTACGCCAGGGCAAACGCCGAGAATAACAGGCCCTTTTGCCAGTCGGTCAGACCAAATTCGTCTTGAATGTTGCCGGCCACGGCGCCGAAGCAGACGCGATCGAGGTAGGTGATCATCGACAGCGAACAGGCGAAGCCGAGAACGCCGTAGCGAACGCGTGTCGGTTTTTCGAGAGATGTCGGAGATGCGGTGGCAGGGGAATTCATGATGGTGGGATTTCCTTTGGCCATTACCCACCAATGTACTGACTGGGAGATAGGGGTGCAAACGAATAATGCAAAATGCCAAACCGAAAGACCGAAAATGCAAAATGCAAAACGGATTCCGCCGACGGTCTAGCTTCGACGCTCCGAAGGGGCACAACAATATAGCCCAGGGCAACGCCCTGGGAAGGCAAGGAGATGAAAGAGTGCAGCCCTGAAAGGGCGTTACAATCGACTGCGACCACTTGTTGTCACGCCCTTTCAGGGCTTGGATCCGTTTTGCTTCTCGTACCCAGGACGTTGCCCTGGGCTATATTGTTCCAGCCTTTCAGGCTGAAATCCAATGTTTCCACGAGCGACTCCATCGGCAAACCAATCACATTGCTGATGCTGCCTTCCAGAAGCTGCACATACGGATCATTTTCTTCCTGAATGGCGTACGCTCCGGAGCAACCCTGCCAGGTGCGCGTGGCCAGGTAGGCGTCGAGCTCCGCGGGACTGAGTTGGCGAAAGAAAACCAGGCTGCGTTCCTGCCATGCGATCTGCACATCGCCTGGCCGTCGCCAGAGCACGACGCCGGTCCACAGCTCATGTTGCCTGCCGCCCAGCGTGGTCAAGATGCGGCGTGCGTGGGCTTCGTCATCGGGTTTGCCGATCACCTGGCCATCGAGCCAACCGACGGTGTCGGCGGCCAGCACCAATCCCTCGGCCACTTTGGGGGCAACCGCGGCGGCTTTGAGCCAGGCGACCGTGTGCACATAGGTGCGCGGATCGGTGAATCCCGCGCCGGTCGGCTCATCGATGTGGGCTGGTTGGACGTCGAACTGATAACCGGCCCGTTCGAGCAACTCACGGCGCGCCGGCGAACCACTGGCGAGAATCAGGCGGATTGGCGGTGATTGGCCCATGTTTCGAGGATGCCTCGCAGGATCGGCCAAACGCGATCGGGCGTCAGCTCCGTCATGCAGTCGAGCCGCTGGCACTGCCGCAGATAGCTGCCCTGGCAAAAAACCTTCGTCTCGACCGCGTTTCGCTCCTGGCCATAGGGACCGTTATGGCTGACCTTGGTGCAAGTATAGGGCGCGACCACCGGCCGGCCCAGCGCCACGGCCAGGTGCAATGGACCGGTGTCATTCGCCAGCAAGACGTCCGCCTGGGCCAGCAAGGCCGCGAGCTGAGCCATCGACGTGGTCCCGGCCAGGTTCAGTTTCGGCCCGTGAATCATCTGGGCGGCGTGCCGGGCCAGCTCCGCTTCATCCGGAGCGCCGATGAGGATGATGCTGCCGCCGAACTCCGCGAGGGATCGTCGGGCCAGCTCCGCGAAATGCTGCGGCGGCCAGCGTTTGGTGATCCAGCGCGAGCCGACCGCCAATGCCAGCCAGGGCCGAGGCAGGTCGTGTAGTATTGCCCGGGCCCAATCACTGGCCGATGTCTCCAGCGGCAAACGAAAGTCTTTCGGCTGGTCGGCGGCGTCCAGATGCTCGGCCACGTGCCAGTAACGATCCACGGCGTGCGGCGAGCCCTGGCGGTCGTCCACGACTTCCGTGTAGAACCACCAGGCCCCTTCCCGCGCTGAGGACAGTCCGATCCGTCGTTTGGCGCCTGTGGCCAGGGCGATCAGCCCCGTGCGCAAGAGTCCTTGCAGATCGATGGTCAGGTCGAACTTCTGTCGGCGCACATGGCGCAGAAATCGGGCCATGCCGAGGAATCCCGCGATCGGCCCTTGCCGGCTGACGTTGCGTTCAAAGGCGATGGTCTCATCGAGATCGGGATGGCCACGAAGGAGGGGCTCGTAGATGCGGTTGACGATCCAGCTGATGTGAGCGTGCGGAAACCGCTGCCGGAGTGCCGTCAGCACGGGCAGGCTGTTCATGATGTCGCCCAGGGCGCTGGGTTTGATCAGGACGATACGGCTCGGCTCCATCCGGCGAATCCTTTCGCGTCGCGTGGGTCAGGATTCCGATCCTGACGTACCCATGGGATTAACACGGTCAGGATCGGAATCCTGACCCACGGAAATGTCGATCAACCGTTTAGGCGACTCCGCGCTCGCCAGAGGCGAGCGGCTAAACGGGCCCCGCGTTTGGTTGAACAACGTCCCCTTTGCGAATCCGCGGCAACAACGGTACCATCAGCAGTACCAGCGCCGCCCCGCAGATGTACGGCAGCATGTGGCTCGGCGTGCTCTTGAACAACGGAATGCCGATCATCGGTCCGAGGATGCGCGACATGGCCGCCGCCGACTGATTGATACCCAGTATTTCCCCTTGCCGCTCCGCCGAGGTGCGCCGCGAAATCAGGGCCTGGGCCGACGGCGTCATGAATGCATAGCCCATCACCGCCGCCGTCAGGGCCGTCAGCATCAACGGCATCAGCGGCACACTCGTCTCCTGGTGCTGCATCAGCTGGTAGCCGCCGTAACAGACAATGCTCAGCGCGCCCACCCCCACGGCCATGAGCGCAATGCCGATCGTGATGAACGTCAGTTCGCTCACGCGCCTGGCCAGTCTGCGATAGAGGAAGCCTTGCGTCATCAGCAGCGTGAAGCCGACGTAGGCGAAAATCAGCAGCGTGGCGCGGTCGGGCGTGCGCACCAGGTGTTCCGCGATTTTGGCTTTTTCCGTTTCGATCTCGGCCACCGTTTTCAAGACCGGTACTTCGTCCAGGAACAGGGCCAGCGTTGTCTCAAAACTGGCGAAGCCGAGCGTTGACAGGAAGAAGACCAGGATGACGGCGCCGACCTTCGGATCGCCGATGGCGTGAAACAGGGCGCCGAGGTTCCAGGAGCGCCGAGCCCCGGAGGCGGGGGCCGTCGCAGCCTCGGTCCACTTCCGCGTCTCCGGGAGCAGGAAAAACCCGGCCAGGAACGCGGCCAGCGACAGTATCGCCGCGGTATAGCCGACCGCCTCGAGCCGCTCGGGAAACCATTCCAGGGCAAAATAGCCGAAAATCGGCCCAAACGTGAAGCCGATGCCGAACGCCGCTCCAATAAGGGCCATGCCATGTTTGCGTTTCTCCGGCGGCGTGCTATCGGCGATGACGGCCTGAGCGGTGCCGATCGTCGCCCCGGAGATTCCCGCCCCGATCCGTGCCAGGAACAAAAGTGTCACGGCCAGCAAGGCCTGTGCCCCCGTTAGCGTGCAGGCGTAGCCGAGCAGGGCGTAGAACAATGCCGACCCACCCAACCCCAAAAGCAAGATCGGTCGCCGGCCGACGCGATCGGAAACCCGTCCCCAGATCGGCGCAAAGATGAACTGCATCAGCGAAAACGACGCCATCAGCAGGCCGAGCACCATGCCTTCATAGAACTTCGCGTGCTCCCCCTCCGGCACGATCCGCACAATATAGGTATCGGCAATGATCGGCAGCAGCGGCAGCACGATGGCGAACCCGAGCAGGTCGATGAAGACGACAATGAACACAATCAGCAGGGCCGAGCGATTGGAACGCTGTTCGCTGGGCTGATTTGTCGTCGGTGAAGTTGTCGCGCTGTTGTCCATGATGCTCTTGGGTTGGATTCTTGATGTTGAACCGGGCGGTTTATCGAACCTTGATAGAATAGGAATACCAGGGCCAGATGGTTTGCAAATACCCCAGCGGCGGGGGTACCATACCATCTTGCCCACGGCCGGAAAATCCCAGCTCCCGGATCTTCGTTTAGCGTTCGCGCCTTCCTGCAGGATGGCGCCAACGCTAAACGAAGAATCGGAAACCGCGAGGTCAAGGTCATTACCATGCCCGACAACCCTCCATCCGCAAAGTACCTGGTCATCGACACCGAAAGCGTGCCGGACGGCCGACTGCTCGCCAAGGTCAAGTATTCGCAGCAAGACATGAAACCGGAGGACGCCGTCGCCCAGGCCCAGGCCGAAGCCCGCGCCATGTCGTCGTCGGGCTCCGATTTTCTGCCGGTGTCCTTTCAATATCCGGTGGCCGCCTGCGTGCTGCGCGCGAACGCCGATTTTCATCTCGAAGCGCTGACCTGCCTCGACGCCCCCGAGTTTCGCCCCAGGAAAATCACCGAAGACTTCTGGCACGGCCTCAACAACTACCGCGCCAAGCTCGGCGATCGCTGCAAGCTGGTCACCTTCAACGGCAAGGGCTTCGATGTGCCGCTGCTGGAGTTGGCCGCGTTTCGCTACGGCGTCGGCAGCAAGGATCACTTCGGCAACAACAATCGCCGTCGGGCCGAGACGCACCTCGACCTCATGGAAATGCTCACCGGCCATGGCTCGATTCGCCTTTCCGGTGGCCTGAACCTGCTCTCCAAGCTCCTGGGCAAGCCGGGCAAGACAGGCATCCAGGGCGACATGGTCTATCAGCTCTACCTCGCCGGCAAGGTCAAGGAGATCAACGATTACTGCATGTTCGACACGCTCGACACCTACTTCGTCTTTCTGCGCACCAGGGTCTTGACCGGAGAGCTGACGTTGGAAGCGGAGCACATCGCGGTGCTCAAGGCCAAGGAGTGGCTCACGCAAAAGGCTGTGGATCAGCCGGCTTTGGGGCAGTATCTCGAGCACTGGGGCGACTGGAGTCCCTGGCCATGATCCCCACGCCGCGCGGGTGAGGTACTCCGAACCCCGCGGGTCAGCGGTGCAGGATCTTGATCCCGTCTCGCTGACCCGCGGGGTTCGGAGTACCTAACCCGCGCGGCGTGGCATAGAATAACGGAGGAGGCCCCCATGATCGACCTATGCGAAGAAATCGCGACCCTGAAGAAAAAAGCCAACGCCACCATCCTGGCCCATTACTATCAGGAAGGCGACATCCAGGAATTGGCCGACTATACCGGCGACA
>Ga0182024_10024138_pt1 | contig 10830 bp, 9 predicted proteins | sample P32metaG_FD_120480 | JGI IMG/M metagenome (GOLD analysis project Ga0182024, IMG submission 120480) | Permafrost microbial communities from Stordalen Mire, Sweden - P3-2 metaG (Illumina Assembly) | ecosystem: Environmental > Terrestrial > Soil > Wetlands > Permafrost | place: Sweden: Stordalen...
ATTCTCGTAGGTTACGACCAGCGAGGGTTGTGGAGGCGATGCTTTCGCGGCGGGCGGCGTGGATCTCGAATCCGTCTGTTGCCGCGCCGTTCGAACCGGCGCCACGCTCGCGGCAGCGCTCCGTGAAACTCGATCATAAGCCGCCACTGCGGCAGTGTTCGCACCTAGTACCGCATTCTGCAATTTTGCTGTCGCGCCACGCGCCCCGGTTGCAGCGGTATCGTGCTTGGAATAATCCGATTGCAGCCCACGAATCTTGTCCGCACTGAAATTCACCGGATTCAGCTCGGCCCCACTCCCCTGCGCCGCACCGAGTTTCACTACGACGGCGTTCGGAAGAGTCGAGAGTTGATACGTCTGCGGCGCAGCCAGATCGAGGACAACCCGAGTTATCGGTGGATTGTTGAAAAAAAGTCCGGCGCGTATCGCCTTGAGCGCACCGCGATTCACTCGCAGCGCCCGCAATTCCGCCGCCGGAAGCGCGCCCGGAAAATCGACGATGATGCGGTCAGGTCCGGTAACAACTTGAGTATCAGGAGCAACCGGACCGCCGGAAGTTTGTATTTCGACTTCTATCGCGCCAGGCGTCCCGCGCACCATCACATGCCTGACACGCGCATCGGAAGCATTCGTCGAAGCCGCCTGTTCGGAACCGTCTCGCGCTATCCTGCCCTTTAATACATAAGTAGGAGCGGGAGCGGAAACCGGTGCAGCGGTCTGCGCCGCCAGCAGTGTCGAGAGCACCGCCGCCAAAGCGCCCGGCCGTAGCAGACGCAGCTTGGTCACCATGTCCATCATGACTTTTGGCACTGAGTTCTGAGCAAAGTCTAGCAGTTTCCATGATCGCAATCCGCACCGAAAGTAGTAGCACTAATTGCAGTAGTCAATACGTGTTTTAGTCACCAAGCGGAGCGCGCGCCACCTGCTCACTCCCGCATTCTTAATCTGCATGGCTAATCTGCCAGGACTGTCCGGCACTTGCCAATCTCACAATCGCCCCTTGGCATTTTTTTGGAATCCTTTCTTTTCTCCGAACCTCGAATCTGGCTGCTGAAAGATGGGGCTTTTTTCACAACAAAATATTCGTTCCTTCGTAGCCGCGCCGATCTTCACTCTCAGCTTTCTTTACTCCGTGCATCGATGCCCGAATTTCCAGAAAAGTGTGATCTCAACAATCAATCTTTTGCTTCCGACCTCGTCTACTATCGCAACACCTTGAGATATTTTTCTAAACTTTTCGCACCCATGGACGTAGAACAGCCTGATAAAACGTCTCCTCCGGAATTTAATCCACAGCCCTGCAAGCACTTATTAGTTGCGTTGTAACTCCCGTAGTTACACAGCTTACCTGCAGACTTACACCACATTTCGTCGCTTCTTTTGAAACTGCATGGCAGCCGCCTTTAGGTAACTCTACGAAAGTGTCGGGAACGAAAGAGGACTTATGCAAGATGTACAGAACGCTCATGCTGATTGCGATGTGCTCTTGATCAGCACTAAGCCGGTAGTAGCCTTCGAGGCTCGCGGTCTCCACCGTGAGCTCTTTCGATCAGATTCGCAAGGTTCGGCCCGCTAAGGTTCGTTAACTGCACGATTCCGCTGTGCGGCAGATAGTTGAGCCGAGAGGAAAAAGGATGACGGTCATGCGTAGATACAACGGTGCCACAACGTGGTTCATAGCATTCTTACTGCTCATTATCTGCGCTGGTTGCAGCGATCCAGACAAGCGCATGAACCCAGGCCTCGTTCCCCCAACCGTCCTGTCAGTAACGCCTCCTGCTGGCACGGTCGGCGCTTGTCCCAACATGGTAGTGACCGCGACCTTCAGCAAAGCCATGAATTCGACGTCGATTAATAGCTCGACCTTTACACTCGCTGGACCCGGCGCCTCACCAGTGACCGGCACCGTCACCTATGATGCGTCCAGCAACACTGCGACCTTTACGCCGGCAACCGCGCTCGCGCTGAGCACTCTCTACACCGCCACCATCACCACCGGTGCGATCGATGAGCAAGGAATCGCTTTGGCCAGTAATTATGTTTGGACATTTACGACCGGCGCCAACACCTGCATTCCAACCGTAATCTCCGTCACTCCTCCCCCTGGCTCGGCCAGCGTTTGTCCAGCCAGTGTAGTGACCGCGACCTTCAACGAAGCGATGAACCCTTCGACAATCAACACCACCACTTTTACGTTGACTGGCCCGGGCACTACCGCTGTCACAGGCGTGGTAACCTACGCCGCCTCCACCGCGACCTTTACTCCTTCGAGCCCACTGGCACTCAGCACACTTTATACCGCCACCATCACCACCGGTGCCCAAGACCTTTTCGGCAATTCGCTGGCGAATAATTATGTGTGGACCTTCACCACCGGCAGCGCATCCTGCAGTCCGCCCACGGTGATATCCGTCGCCCCGCCTAATGGCTCGAGCGGAATTTGTCCGAGCACTCTCGTAGTTGCCACCTTCAGCGAAGCCATGAAGGTTTCTACCATCAATACCACCACCTTTACATTGACCGGGCCGGGCTCCACTCCGGTCGCTGGCACGGTGAGTTATGTGGTTTCCAGCGATGTCGCGACCTTCACTCCAAGCAACCCTCTTGCTCTGAACACGCTGTATACCGCCACCATTACGACGGGCGCCCAGGATCTCGCTGGCGACCCATTGGCCAGTAATTACGTCTGGACCTTTACCACTTCAGCCACTGCCTGCTCCTCGCCCGTACCGTTGGGCACCGCCTGCAGTTTCGGTATTCTGGGGGCCACGCCCGCCGTGACCAGTAGCGGTCCCAGCAACGTTACCGGTGACGTCGGCATATGGCCGGCTGCCTCGATTGTGGGCTTCCCGCCAGCGACTCTAACGGGCACCGAACACTTGGGCGACGCGGTCGCCCAGACCGCCCAAGGGGATCTGACCACCGCCTACAACTATGCCGCCGCGGCTGCCGGTGGGGCAATCCTCACCGCCGACATAGGAGGCCAAACCCTTGCGCCCGGCGTTTATAAGACGACAAGCGCCCAGCCTTCGTTGGGGATAACCGGCAATCTTACCCTTGCTGGCGATGCGAGCGGGGTATGGATCTTTCAGATCGTCTCCACACTCACGACTGCGGTCAACAACAGCCAGGTCATTCTCAGCGGCGGCGCCACCTCTCACAACGTGTTCTGGCAAGTCGGTAGTTCAGCGACGCTCGGCGGTGGCACAACATTCGAAGGGACGATTATGGCGCAGGCGTCGATCACAATGGGAACACTTGCAACCTTGGATGGGCGAGCATTGGCTCGGACGGGTGCGGTCACAATGCTAAGTAATTCTGTGGTGGTTCCGTCCTGCCCGTAAGGAATTCGGCGGTGGGATTAGTTTCAGGATGGCCTGAAGCAGCCCGCTACCACTATCAATCAGTTTGAAGAAGCTTGATTTTCTGGGTTTTGAAGTTCGGAGGAATTGGCACATGTCATCTCAGTCTCATAATCCGTATCGGTGTGTTGCAATCCTGCTGCTGGCTCTACCTGCTTTTCTTGGCAGCGTGGGTGCGATCGCAGCAGCCCAGGAAGGGCCGACTCCCAAGTGGGAGCTGTTCGGCGGATACTCTTACATTTATCCCAACGCCGACGTGCACGGCACATTGCCTCTGGGCGTGTTGCCGGTGAGCAGCGCTTTGGAATCAAATCCCAAAGGTATTGGTGCCAGCCTTAACTACAACTTCAGCCGTTGGTTCGGATTGACCGCGGATGCAAGCGGCCATTGGGGTAGCGGTGAGAGCGGACCGAACAACCGTATCGACGACACCGAGTTTTATAATCTTTCCGTCGGCCCAAAAATCACTTTTCGCAGCCATCATTTCTCTCCATTTCTCGAAGCCTTAGTGGGCGACCACCGCCTGGAACCTGAAGCCTTCCACGATATCGACAAGATCGGATTAATGTTAGGCGCGGGCATTGATGTACCCGTTAGCCGCCACGTGGCCCTGCGCCTGCTGCGGGCTGACTATGTGATGTCCAACTACCGTTACGGCCCGTCGAGCACTACCTCCAGCACCGATCTAAGAGGAGTAAGACTGCAGGCAGGTATCGTGTTGATGTGGGGTGGCGAACGAAATGAACCGCCAGCAGCGGCAGTTTGCAGGGTACAGCCATCCGAAGTATTTCCGGGCGAAGCCGTCACGGCTACTGCCGAGGGTTCTAATTTCGATGCCAACCATGCGGTTCAGTACAGTTGGAGCGGTTCTGGAGTGAGAATGGGTGCGACCGGAGCTTCAACTCAAATCGACACCCGCGGCTTACAACCAGGTCCGTATCAAATTACCGCTAGCCTGACCGACGGCACTGCCCATGGCGTCGCCTCCTGTAGCGCTAGCTTTACTGTAAAGACGCCTCACCCACCAGTGATCTCGTGCTCCGCGGATCCGGCGAGCGTGCCGACGCGCGGAACTTCCACCATTCATTCGAATGCAAGTAGTCCCGACGGCCGCCAACTGACCTATAGCTACACCGCAAGCTCCGGGAATATTAGTGGCAACAGCACGTCCGCAATCCTCGACACCGCTGGCGCCCAGCCCGGGACGATTACTGTGATCTGCAATGTCAGCGATGACCGCCAAATGCCATTAACGGCTTCGGCCTCAACCTCGGTAGACTTGCAGGCCCCTCCGCCGCCACCTGATGTCACCGCGATCGAGAGAAGGCTCGCCATCCACAGCGTTTACTTTGCCACGGCGAAACCATCACTCGAAAATCCTGACGGCGGATTGCTTCCCAGCCAGGAAACAACTCTCACCGTGCTGTCCGGCGATTTCAAAACCTATCTTCAGAGCAAGCCGGATGCGCACCTGACTCTGGAAGGCCACGCCGATCCTCGGGGTTCCGTGACCTATAATCAGCAACTTTCCGAACGGCGAGTCGATCGCGTTAAGCGCTTTTTGGTCGATCAAGGAGTTCCTGCCGCCAATATCCAAACCGAAGCGTTTGGCAAACAACAAAATTTAACCGACGCCCAAGTGAAAGACGCGGTTGAACGGAATCCCGAACTGAGCAAAGAGGATCGTCATAGAATCCTGGAAAACATGAGGACGATTATTCTGGCCAGCAATCGCCGAGTGGATATCACGCTTAGCAATGCCGGACAATCGTCTCAAAAGTCCACGCGTGAGTATCCCTTTAATGCGGCTGACTCACTATCCTTGCTGCAAGAGAAAAGAACTAATAGACCATCAACAGCACCTCGAAGCAGGAAAAAGGTGCATGCGAACCCACAGTAACTAACTGACAATCCGCGGAAACAAGCCCGCCCTCCAGGCGGGCTTTTCTACGTAGAAGTAGAGCACAAAACAGGAAGTCGACCAAGGTGTCCGCAAAAGCTCAGCCCGTGCTTAACATCTCAACCAATCTCTGAGGGTTCGCGCCGTGGAAAACGGCCGCTACCATCGTCTGCGCTGCTCTTGCCTCTTCGAAGTATTGGGTTGAAGTGCGGATCCGAAGGATTGCTTTCCAAGAAAATATTGCTTCGGCACGGCTTCGGCGCGCCGCACTAACCGGGATTTCATCCGCACGCCCGTCCCGCAGTAGAACTGTCGAGACGTGGGGGGGTAAGCAACAAGGCGGGAATATCGCAGTGCTTACGTAGTCCGGCGAGCTACTCTTCGGTAGCGCCAAAACAACAGCGCCACTCCCGATGCCGACAGCAGGGCGGTCGGAGGCTCAGGGACAGGCGGCCCTTTATGGGGCTTCTTGCGGCAATGGCCATCTACGGTCTCATCGCCCGCGGGGCAGCGTCCGTATGGCAACGGCACTCCAAACGGCACATAAGGAAACGCGTACGTGGAGGCGAATAGCTTGGGCGCAGCCGGATCTGCCGTCGGCAGATCCGGAGGGGCCAATACGGGATGCATTGGGAACGCCGGTGCCAGATCGGCTACGGGTTGATCGAGCACAGCTTGGTCAGGCTCCTCGTCAGACACGGCCGGTTGGGCCACGTCGGAAATTTGATTGCCGCAACGGGTTCGCGCCGTGATCTTGCCGTCGGTCAACAACAGTTCGCCGGGATGCAAGCGTACCCTTTTGCGCGTCCAATAAATTGCGTCGCGAATCCGATAGGAAAGATAAACTTGGCGCGCTTCGGTGGCGCGCACTATATGAGCTCGACTGTAATCGAAGTGGGAATAATGCCTGCGAACCACATAATCACGCAAGGCTGAATAGCGTAGGTCGGAGACATCTTTCACGCCTCCCGGAACTACGGAATAAGGATAAATGCCAGACGTCCGCAAAACAGATTTCGCCGGCTTAGCCGAGTGCGCCGCAGCTAAAGACAAGCCTCTGCGTACGTCTCCGCGCGTCCAAAAGGAATCGGGCAAAACCTGTGCAGCATATCGGGATCGTGGTGAAAAATAGCGCGCGGCATTCCGCCAACAGCAACCGGCAAGCGCCAACGCCACGGCCATTCCGACCAGCATTCGTTGCAGGCGCAAACGACGCCGGTACCAGCTTTTTTTTCTTCGAACAACTGGTCCTACCGCACCGTCGATCAAACAATACTCCTACTCGGCACTTGGGCCGTCGGGCGGGGGAGAGAGAGACACAACCGAATTCATGCATTCCGCTATCCAAATCGCCCAGCGGCAAGCGACTGGGATAACGGCCTTATAAGACAGCCATGGTAGCAGAGTTATGCAATGAATTTCATCCAAAGTGATCCTTAGAGGCTGGCGTGTTCCTGATTGGGAAACACCTTACAGGAAAAAGTTACTTTGGTCACTAGGAGTGAAATCACTTTGAACAAAATCAAATGGATTTCGTGACTCGCTACCGAGGTCGGACGAAAATATTCCTTCCCGCGTGGTTGCCCCCCGGCCTGGACTTTCTGAGAATTTCCAGCCGGACGCAATCCTTCAAAAGCGTCGGACAAATCGAAGTCTTGAAAAAGCTGGTTGATCAATTTCGAACCAGGATCTAAGAATTAGATCTAGTTTCATCCCGGCGAGCCGATCTTCCAACGCCAGACTGCCCTAAGGACAGCTCGATTGCGGCTCTCAGCCTGTGTTCATCCTTATCATTGAGCGCCAAGAAGCGAAATGGTTGCAACGCCCAACTATCAGGACTCAACATCTCCGCCACGCCGAGCACCGCTCCGGCTTGGGTCAGGAACATCAACTTCACATGGCTGCCCCAAGCCAACGGTTTAGGCAAGCAGAGCAGACCTCCAGTAAGGGAGATAACTTTCAACTCTCCGCGGCTTTGGCGACCGTCTGAAAGCCGCAGCACAACGGGAACATTGCTCGCGAGTCGTACGCGCGGACTGCGGCATTGGTAGGGCGGTTGCGAGAGGGGGAACATGCTTTAACGGAGTATGGTACGTGTTGACAAGGATCAAAAGGTTACGGAAGGATTTGCGCAGTAAGCGCCAATGGTGCACTCCGCATACATGTCCGTCCGATTCGCAAATTGGCGCGGCCGTTATCTAGCATCGAAGAACTTGACGAAATAATCTTCCTGCTCGATCGAGTCAAATTCTCGCATTTCTTTTTCTTCTCCTGCGCAGCTTCCCCGATATAGAGCAACGACAAATCCGCGATCGACATTCCGGAGTTGAAGCAACACCCAGCAGACTTGGAATCGCCGGTCAAGGGCAGTCTCACACTGCATTCCCCTATACGCGTACGGTTCGAGATTCTTCATCATTTTGCTCGTCTTCCTCGCAATCAGCGTTCGATGGCGCACTTGCACGTATATCCGCCGATTCAGGCCGACGCGCTTGCGGTGAAAGTAACTCCGCATTTTGGGCAACGTAGTTGTGTGGAATTGATGCGGAGCAGTTGCGCCGGTGTGATCTCATGCCCACATTTTGGTCATAACTTAGAGAGTGACGCCATCACTTTTTCGAGATCAATCTTTTTTCGGGCGAGCATTCGGGGATTGTACAGCGGAGCAGCCGGAACCGGGTCAGTTAGTGTAATGGCGATGTTACGCCAACTAACGCCCATCGACATTAGCTGGAGATTGCAGAGAAGATTCAGCAGAGTTTCAATCTGGGACGAACTGCAGTCCCCTAAGCGAGCGCAAGATACGTAAAGCCACTGAACTTGCAGCCCGCGATGCGACGGTTTTGGTGACAACGCTTTGTATGATTTGTCACCTATCCGGATGTTTGTCGATACAGACTTCCGTGCGGCACCGCAATTAGCCTGAATCTTGTTTCGAATCGGCGAACCGGAACTGGCCTACGGCTTGACGTTTTGTGATGTACGTCGCAATGCTCTGTGATCCCCGATACACAACTCCCAACTAACTTTTCAGCACCTCAGTTACGCAATGAAAAAGCATCGAGAATTTATCGCTCATCAATTGTTGCTATCCCTTGTTTTGGCCTTGACCACAGGTTGGTTGAGCGGGTGCGGATCCTCGGCAGCTAGTCCACCTCCGCCGGCCGCGCCGACAGTTAGTTTGGCTGCTTCGCCCACCACGGTTACGGTTGGGTCGAGCGCAACCTTAACGTGGACGTCGAAGAACGCTGCCTCTGCCGCGATTAACAATGGTATCGGGACAGTCGCGCCGGCCGGGAGCACAACTGTGGCTCCCACTCAAACCACCACCTACACCATCACTGTCACCGGAAGCGGGACCGCTACGGCCACCGCCCAAGCTACGGTTACTGTGACGCCTGTCGCTACACCCACCGTCACCATAAGCGCGAATCCGACTTCGATCAGTGCCGGGCAGTCGAGCACGCTGACGGTGACCGCTACGAATTCGACGAATGTGGTGATTACCGACAACGTGGATTCGAACAGCTATCCGCTGGCACAGAGCGGAGGAACGCAGAGCGTTAGTCCGACGGCCACGACAATTTACACGGCGACTGCAACAGGACCGAACAATCAAACGGCCACCGCAGCCGTGACGGTGACAATAAGTTCAGGAGGTGGAAGTCTCAATTCCATCAACCACGTCATCTTCATGCTGCAGGAGAACCGCACCTTCGATACTTATTTCGGCATGCTGAATCCTTATCGCCACGCGCTAGGTTTTAATATCGGAGACGACGGGAAAGACTATGAAGTGGATGGCATCGACGACAAGCTAAGCACCATCACCGACACTGACGATGAAGGCGACGCTTATCCGCTTTTCAAGTTCACGACCAGCTGCATCGACGATGAGACCTCGGCGTGGCTGGAAAGTTACGGTGACGTCAATCGCTACGATTTTCAGCCTACCCGCCAGATCCTAACCGATGGCTTCGTCCACACCGCGGAAGGCTTCGCGAAGAGCTGCGCGGCTTCTGGCACATGTTCCGGAAATTTCACCGATCTGACAGGGCGGCGCTCGATGGGGTACTACGATCAAACTTATCTCAACTATTACTACTACATGGCCTCACAATTCGCGTTGTCTGATCGTTGGTTTTCGCCCGTCTCCAGCAAGAGCATTCCCAACCGCATTGCAACTTTCACCGGCGGTACCACCCAGGGTTTGGTCCGGGACCCCGGCAATGATGACCACCTTAACCAGCTCAATATTGGCTCCATTTTTCAGGAACTTGAACAGGCGAAGGTGTCGTGGAAGGTGTACTACACTGTCACCGACGGCTCTTGCCTCAACGATGATGAATGCTCGATCTCGTTGGGCGCCCGCTATCCGGCGACCGTCTTCGTCTACTTCACTTACTCTCATCAGTTCTTGTACGGAAACCCAACTGGTGCCCCCTGTACCGGCACTACGCAGGCATCCAGCGTGGTGGGCGATACCACGAACTCCTTCTGCATTGATCCAAACCACGTTGCACCGGTCTCGCAGTTCTTCAGCGATATGAGCAAGGGCACACTGCCCAGTTTCGCTTTCATTGAAGCCGGGTACGGCAATAACGACGAGCATCCCGGGTCGGGGCAATCGATTTTGGCCGGTCAGTCCCAGGTGGCGAACATTCTGAACACCTTCATGGCCAGCTCTTCATGGAAGGATTCGGTTTTTTTTCTCAGCTACGATGAAGGCGGCGGACCCTACGATCATGTGCCGCCCGTACCCGGCCACTCCAACGACAACAGCGATGCCGCGCTCGGAACCATCCCTGATATCTCGCAGATCGCGGTCAACGCGGACAGCTTCTTTCCCTGCGTGCCAAGCGGCGGAACAGCGACGCCGCATTGCGATCTCACGCAGAATGACCCCGGCGCCAATGCCGGTGACGCCGCCGCTGTCCAGGGCTTTGCGGCACAACTTGGCTTCCGCTTGCCGAACATGATCGTCTCGCCTTTTACGCGCCGGCATTATGTTTCGCATACCCCGATGGACCACACGGCGGTGATCAAGCTTGTCGAAAGCCGATTTATCGGCGCCTCCGCCCATCTGACTCTTCGAGATGCCGCGCAGCCCGATCTGCTGGAGTTTTTCGACTTCGATAACTTGCCGTGGGCTGCGCCGCCAGTACCACCCAGTCCGGTTACTTCGGCGACGCTGGGCTATGATCCCTGCCACCCCGCGAACCTAGGGCCGTGACCCGTTGCTGTGGCACCAATGTAATCCCAGACCTCACTTGAGAACTTCCTATGCCAGACATCTCGCGGACTTGAATAAACATCTAGCGCGACTGTTACAGCAGACCATGAAGGAAACCGATCCGGTGGAGTATGACAAACTCGGCGCTGAAATCTGGCGAGTCCTCCGTGAACAAGAACGTCTTAGCGATTCCCTGAGACAGACAGTTTCCAGTGCTCCCCGCCTTACGTGCAGCCCCCAAGGGCAAGCCGCCAAGACTCACGGATGACTTCTTGGGCGTAATGATGTCGCTTCGAGCTATTTGGGTCACTTAGGCCAATTTACGAAATCAGGCG
>Ga0182024_10024139_pt1 | contig 10830 bp, 10 predicted proteins | sample P32metaG_FD_120480 | JGI IMG/M metagenome (GOLD analysis project Ga0182024, IMG submission 120480) | Permafrost microbial communities from Stordalen Mire, Sweden - P3-2 metaG (Illumina Assembly) | ecosystem: Environmental > Terrestrial > Soil > Wetlands > Permafrost | place: Sweden: Stordalen...
AGGCTCAAAGAGCGCATCGAGATCGGCAGGAAAGGCTCCCGCACCCTCACGTCAGCACGACCTGTGGTTACACTTCCGCGCCGTGTATACTGCCAACGATGCACCCCCTACGGATTCTGACCGTCGCGGTTCTCGCCGGTGCGTTGGCCTATGCGCAGCCCGCGAAAGTCCCACCGAAGCGATCCTCGCAAATCGAAAACGGATTCGGCATCAATTCCGATCTGCCGCGCAATCCCTACCTGCCGTGGGACCGCTGGTGGTGGACCCGCATGTTCGACGCGGGTGTGAGCTGGATTCGCATCGGCCAGTACGAGAACAGCTCGGACTACACCAGTTGGGATTGGGTCGAGCAGAAACGCGGCGTCTTCGCGGTCGCGCCCGAGCTCGACGATTACGTCGATTCCCTCGTCGACAATGGCGTCAAGGTGCAGGTGCAGTTGATGTACGGCAATCCCATGTACACCTCGCCGAGCGGCCATCGCCCGGATTCGATTACGCCCGAGCCTGGATCGTTTCACAATGACGATCGCAGTTTGTATTCGGCCTTCTGGCCGCCGAAAACACCGGATCAGATCGGGGCTTTCCTTCGCTACGTGCGATTCATGGTGAATCATTTCAAAGGGCGCATTCATTACTGGGCGCTGTGGAATGAGCAGGACATCGGCTATTGGAATCCGCACGGCGACCCCGAAGAATACGGCCGATTGCTCGCCGCCTTCGCGCCCGTGGTGCATCAGACCGATCCCGCGGCACGCGTGATTTACGGCGGTCTTGCCGATCCCGTCAGCGATTGGGCCAAGCGCTCGCTTGATGAGTGCAAGTGCGCTTCGCAGCTCGATATCTTCGCCTATCACACCTATCCCGGTTACGGTCAGAACATGAATCCGGAAACGATGGATTACGGCGCGTATGGAAACGATTCAGCGGCGAAGCTCCGCGCGACCGTCCGAAATTATCCGGGAATCCGCAAGGACATCGAATTTTGGGATGACGAATTCAATTCGATTCCATCCTGGCGAGGCTCGGATGAATCGGTGCAGGCGAAATACATCCCGCGCGGGATCGTTTATAACCACGCTGCCGGCGTGCGCACATTCGTGTGGCTGCTAACCGCGGGCGTGGACGGCAATGAGTACGATGATTTCGGATTCATTCACGGCCGTCGCGAATTGCCCGATGATTTCACGCCGCGTCCCGTCTATTTCGCGTATCAGAATACGAATGCTCTGTTCGGCGACACGAAATTCGATCCGTCGATTACGATCGAGCACAACGATGTCGCGGCGCTGCGACGTCAGGCGAAAGCGCCGGTATTCGAATACGGATTTCGAAATAAGAATGGGAAGGCGATCGTCGCGTATTGGGTCGCCGCGCATAGTAATCCCGGCGGGGCATATCCTCCGATCGCGATCACGCTCAAGTTGAAGAACAGCGGTATCAAGAAGCCCGTGTTGATCGACGTGGTTTCAGGCGACATCACGTCGATTGAATTTAAACGCGGATCGACGGATACGCTGGATTCTCTGCCGCTGCGCGATAGCGTGATGGCGATCGCGGATGCGGATTATTTCGATTGGCCGGTGCTGCCGGAAGCACCAAGTGGATTGACTGTGCGTGGCCGCGACGAACCTCCGCTTCGAAGTGACGGTGGCAATTTGCTCGAATGGGAGCCACACGGAGGCGCGCGGATCGTGATCGAGAGACGGCTGGAGCGCGCCGGGAAGTGGGAACGGCTGCGCGCAGTCGTTCCCACAGCCGTGAGCATTCGATTCTCCGACGGGGATGCGCCAAAGGGCGCCTGCTATCGCGTCCGCGCGATCAATGACGCCGGAGAATCCGCGTATTCGAACGTCGCGTGCGTGAAGCAGTGAAGCAGGGCGAACTCCGCCGAGTCCTCCGCCTTCGCGACCTGATCTTCTACGGCATCGTCGTCATTCAGCCCACCGCGCCGATGCCCCTCTTCGGCGTCGCCTCGCAAGAAGCCCGAGGTCACGTCGTCACCGCCGTCCTGATCGCGATGGTCGGCATGGCCCTCACCGCGGTCAGCTACGGCCGCATGGCTCGCGTCTATCCGAGCGCCGGATCGGCGTACACCTACGTCGTCGGCGAATTCGGTCCGCTGCCCGGATTCATCACCGGCTGGAGCATCCTGCTCGATTACATCCTGAACCCGATCATCTGCGTGATCTGGTGCAGCGCGGCGGCAACCAACTTCGCTCCCGCGATTCCAATTTGGGCGTGGGAAGTGATCTTCGCGGTTCTGTTCACGCTGCTGAATCTTCGCGGCATCGAAGCCTCCTCGCGCACCAACACCTGGATGGCGATCTCGATGGGCGTCGTCGTGATCTACGCGCTGGCGATAATGGCCAAATATATTTTCGCGACCGGCCCTCACGATCTGGCGTTTTTCACCCGCCCGTTCTACGACCCGTCCACATTCAATTTTCGCGCGGTCTCCGCGGGAACCGCGCTCGCGGCGCTGACCTATATCGGCTTCGATAACATTTCAACGCTATCGGAAGAAACCATCGACCCCGAGAAAAACATCCTACGCGCGACCGTCCTGGTCTGCCTCCTTACCGGCGTGATTGCCGCGATCGAAGTGTACGCGGGCCAATTGGTCTGGCCGGATTTTCGAAAATATCCCGACGTCGATACCGCCTACGTCTACGTCGCCGGGCGCGCCGGCGGCATCGTTCTGTTTCATCTGGTCAACGCCACGCTGCTCGTCGCTTCCGTCGGTTCCGGCATGGGCGCGCAGATCGGCGCCGCGCGAGTCATGTTCGGAATGGGCCGCGATAACGCGCTCCCGCGCGCGTTCGCCTACGTCAATCCGCGCAGCGGCGTGCCGAGCCGCAACGTCCTGATATGCGGCGCCCTGGCGCTCATCGGCGCATGGTCGATGAGTTATCAGCTTGGCGCCGAGATGCTCAATTTCGGCGCTTTTCTCGCATTTTCCGGTGTAAATCTCGCATGTTTTAAGCACGATTTCTTACGCGCCAAAAATCGCAAGTGGACTGATGCCGCGTTTCCGCTTCTAGGGCTCGCCGTGTGCCTGTACATCTGGGCCAGCCTCAGATGGCAGGCGAAAACCGCCGGCGCGATCTGGGTCGCCCTCGGATTGATCTACGCGATGATCAATACCGGATCGCGCAGGCGACGGCGGCCGCGTTGATCGGCACCGCGCCGCGCCCGCTCGAATGCGCTACTTTTTGTTCGCGTGCTGCGCCGATTCCGAAGCGAGACTTCGTTGCAGCGCTCGATTCAGCACATTCAAGACCGGCTCGGCAGTTCTCAACACCGGCTCGGCAGTTCTCAAGACCGGCTCGGCAGCTTTTTCTTCGGCGGTCTTGATTTCAGGAACGCCCGGCTTCTCCGCTTTCGGCGCAGGGTTGGCTAAGGCCTGCTGGTTGGCGAAAGCTTCCTGCCGGATCAGCGGCAAAATGGCTTCAGCCGATGGCCGTTTCTGTTCAAGATAATCCATCCCGTCCACCGTGATTTCCATGCTGCTCTTGTCGTCGTTGATCACCAGCGCGCGTTTCTTCAAATACCACAGCGCGAAGTTCAGCTGATCTGCCGTGACGTGAAGCATGTTCTCCAGATGCCGCCGCGATAGACTCGCCTTGAAGGCATTCACGCGCCTGCGGTCGTACAGGATGCACAGAACCACGGAACGCAGCACCGCGCTCTGCTCGAGCGTGCGAAAGAAATCGGCCCCGGCGAACGTCGGATTGCCTTCCTCGTGATCGACGCCCTTCAGCTTGTCGAATTCGATTCTCAATACCGGGTCGGAAAGGACTTCATAGGCCAGATTGATGGCCTCGAACTTGTTCGCGTTCGCGGTGTCGGCGTTGTTCGATTCGTATTTCTGCGCGAGCTTGGCATAGGCGGCCTGGATCGCCTGTGCGTCCGCTTTGGGTTCGATGCCCAAAATGACATAGTGGTCCTGGAATTTGCCGGAAACAGAAGAGGACATAACAGTTGTCTTATCTATCGGCAGATCCTGCCCGCTTCATGCGTCGCCGGACCGGCTTTCGGCCTGCACGCGGCCCCGGCGGCGTCCGTCATGTTAATTTGGGGTTTAGATCTTCCTTGTCGCCCGAAGGACCACATGAAAACCTGTGTACTCAGTCTTTTCCTCGCAGCCGCGCTGTGCGCGCAAACGCAAACCGCCCCCACGGGCGAACTCAAGGCCGACACCGTAATCGCGAAAATGCCCGACGGCACCGCCATCACCGCCGCCGACCTTAACCGGATCATGCGGACCTGGCCCCCCGAGATCACTCAGAAGTTTCAACAGGACCCCCGCGAGGCCTTGCGGGCGATCTACACTGTCGAGTACCTCGCCGCCCAGGCCGACAAGAAAAAGCTCGGCGAGGAAGCGCCCTGGAAAGACCAGATCGTAACCGCTCGCGAGCAGATCCTCGCGACCGCCATGGCGACCTACGAAAACAACACCTTCAACGTCTCTGAACAGGACATCAAGACCTACTACGAGCGCAACAAATCCCGCTTCGAACAGGCCAAAATCAAGGTCATCATGCTCTCTTTTCTCGAGCCGATGCCCACGGGAATTACGCACGACGAGGTGCAGAAAGCCGGCGAAATCGTGATGCGCAACGCGCACGTAAAGCACCCGCGTTCGCTCGCCGACGCCAACTCTCTCGCCGCCAATATCGTCAAGCAGCTCCGCGCCGGTGCGGATTTCGCCGGGCTGGTTGCCAAGTACTCCGATGACGATTCCAAATCCTCCGGCGGCGACTACGGCGTCATCACTTTATCGAGCAGCTATCCCGACGCCATGAAAAAAGCGGTCTTCGCGCTTCAACCCGGCGAAGTGACCGACCCCATCCGCGCACCCAACGCTCTCTACATCGTGCGCCTCGATGAACGCTCCGCGCCGCCGGTCGCCCAACTCAATGAGCAGATTGTCGCTGCCATTCGCAGCGAGCATCTGAAAGTTTTCGCCGAGGAGCTCGGCAAACGCTTCACGCCTTCCCTGCTCCACCCGGAATTCTTCCTGCCCACCGGCCAGCCGCAGCCGAAGAAGCCCTAGCAGTCTCCTGACGCCAATGTGGCGCAGGGCCATGCCCTGCGAACGACGATAAATGCTGCCCCCCCTCTCAGGCCGTCCCATCCGCGTCGAGCTCCGCCGCTCGCTCGGCCCCCATCATGCCGCGACTTCCATCCCCCGCCGCCTGATTTTGCTCGATTCGCAACTCCTGCGCACCCGCCACGATTTCGAGCGCATTCTCGTCCACGAAATCTTTCATTTCGCGTGGCTGCGCCTGTCAAACACGACTCGCCGCAGTTGGGGCGACCTGCTTCAATCCGAGCTGAATTCCCGCGCGACCGGTGAACTCGGATGGAGCGCCGAGTGGCGTAAACACAAGCTCACCCCCGCCGACCGAACCCTCCGCTCCCCCGCCTGGCGCCGCTACGCCTGCGAAAGCTTTTGCGATTCAGCAGCCTGGCTCTTCGCCGGCCTTCGCCATCACGACGAATTCACCCTCGCCAAGCTCCCTCGCCGCCGGCGCCAAGCCTGGTTTGAACGCCAATTCCCACCCTCCAATCCAATCCTGATTTGATTCTTGACATCACACACCGTGTGATATACAGTGTGCATAGGACAGCATGTGATGCACACCAACGAAGACCAATCCAGCCGCGAAACGTCCGAGCTTTTCGATAACCTCCGGTTGGAGCTTCGCCGAGGCTGCCTGGCCGTCGCCGTCCTCGCCCAGTTGCGCCGCGAACACTATGGCTACGCCCTTCGTAAAGCCTTGGCCGATCAAGGTTTGACGATCGATGAAAACACGCTCTACCCGCTCCTTCGACGCCTGGAAACCCAGGGACTTCTGGTCAGCCAATGGCGCGAAGAGGAAAAACGCAACAAGCGCTTCTACCACCTGTCTCCCGTCGGAGAGCAGGTGCTCGCCGACCTCCTCGAAGAGTGGCGTCGGATGAATTCGGCCCTCGAACGAATTCTAGTTGTCCCGCAAACCGCATAGGAAAACCACCATGTTTACCTCCAAAAACGACCTTTTTGATCGCTACCTGCACGCCGTCAGATTCTGGCTTCCGAAAGCCCAGCAGCAGGACATCCTGGCCGAGCTCGCCGAAGATCTCCGCTCCCAGATCGAGGATCGCGAAGCCGCCCTCGGTCACCAGCTCAGTGACGATGAAGTCGCAGCCCTCTTGAAACAGCGCGGCTCGCCCATGACAGTCGCGAGCGGCTACCTTCCCGAAGTTCGCCTGATCGATCCCGCCATGGTCCCGCTCTATCGCGTCGTTTTGAAGATTGTCCTGCTGTGGGTGCTCGCGCCGTTGTTCGTGATCGTCTTCATCGGTCCGCTCCTCGCCTCCCCGTATCCGCAGCGCGTGATCGCCCTCGCGTGCGTCGAAGGGTTCCGCGCCTGCTTCACCGCAGTGGGCATCATCACGACCGTTTTCGTCCTGCTCCGCCGCTTCCACTTGGGCGTCGACAAATGGGACCCGCGCAAGCTCCCTCGCGTCCCAGCCGCCTATCAGACGTCGGCACGCTGGAATCACCTCGCCGCATTCATCTTCGGTGCGCTCGCGGTCATGTTCTGGATGTACTTCATGTGGAATCGCACCGAATTCGCCATTCCCGACGGGCCTCGCATCCTCCTCAGCCCGGTCTGGAAGCAAGTCAACTGGATTCTGGTCGTCTTCACGATGCTCAGCGCATTGAGCGACCTGCTCGCTGCCTTGCGTCCCGCCCAGGCGCGGGTCCGCTCCTGGATTCACCTGGGGGTCGATGCGTGCTGGCTGGTCATGGTGGCGATTTGGCTCAGAGTCGACAACTGGGTGACGATCGTCGCTCCGAAACTCTCGGCCCGGGATCAAGCCGCTCTGACGACGTGGAAAAACCTCTCGATTGAAATCACGCTGGCGTCTGTCGCCGTCGTCATAATGCTCGACGCGTTCTTCGAAATCCGACGCCTGCGCCGCGCCCGGCTCCCGCAGTCCGCGCCCGTCCTGACCGCGTCCTAGCTGGAATCCGTGGTTTCACGGAAGAGGGGCATAAGTCCGCAGCCGCGCAGGATCCACGTCCGGTTCCAGAAGATACACCTTGCGATCGCGAAAATAATCCAGTAACTGCTGGTTCCCACGCTCCATCTCGCGAGCCCAGACCACTTTCGCGGCGTCGATATCCGCTTCGTTATAGACCCATTCGTCCTCGGGATTGTGGCCCGCCGCGTAACGCACGATCACCAGGCTCTTTTCCGGCCGGCCGCGCAGACCGGCCAGCAGATTCGCGCGATGGAAGTTGCCCGGCGCGCTGGCGCTCCAATTGAATGGGCGCGCGATCAGATCCAGGCCGAGAGGTTTCCGCAGCGCGCAAATCACCGCCATGATCGCGCAAATCATGAATATCGATCTCACCAACGACACGCCGAAGGCTCCCCCGCGCCAGCGCCAGTGGCTTAGGCGTCTCGCCGCCTGAACCACGAAGGCATACATCACGCAGCACGCCGGCGCGTAGTAGTGCGGTTGCAAATACCATTTCTCGATCGCGACCGCGCACGTCGGGAGAATCAGCGCAGCCGTCAGGATCGCGAATTTTCGCTCGAAAAATACCTTGGGATGAAACAGCAGCGGCAGCACCAGCAAAGGACCGAAGAAAAACCAGAACAGAACTTCTTCCCTGGAAAGGAGATAAGTGGCGAAATTCTCGAACGAATCCGGCGTATAGCCGAAGGCGCCCTCCCGGTGGACGTAAAAGTCCCGGAGCACGGCATGCCGATACTGCGGTTCCGGGTGAATCTTTTCGATCATGAAGGTCGGATAGACTGCGTACTCGACGCGCTCGAGGCGCTCGGGAAATTCGGCCGGATCGCCCGTGACCCGCCAGTTATAGTAACCGGTTGCGAACGCGCCCGCCGTCAGCACGCACGCGAGCGCCAGCGCGGCCTGCGCCGGGGGCCTCCGCCATAGCAGCGCGATCCCGAAGGGAATACTGAACAGCAATCCCTCAACCGGCCGCGAGTTCGCCAGCAGCACCAGCCCCAGTCCCATCACCATGGCATCGCGGACGCGGCCCTGCTTTCTCAATCGCGGATAGGCTCCCGCGACCAGCGCTCCCCCGATCGCCGCCGGCGCGCCGCCCCAGTAAGTGTTCATCCAGTAGCTGAAAACTCCCAGACGAATCACCGCGAGCGAGGCGCCGGCGAGCGCCCAGCCTGGCGGAAACCAGCCGCGCAGCATCCATAATAAGGACGCGCACATCAGCCCCACGCTCAACCACACGCCCATCCACGGCCGTCCGGTCAACCGCTCGCCGATCGCGAGAAACACGCCCTGCGCCGGCGGATACATCGATGCATACGTCGGCTGCTGGAGGATGTGGATGCTTTCAAAGAACGGCCACAACTCATGCGGAGGATTCGCCATCCTCGCGTGCGCGAACGTGTCGCCGGCCAGCAGATAGCTGAACTCGTCATGGATTTGCGGCACAGGAGCAGGGATCACCGGCAGCAGAAGGGCTCGCAACACCAGCGGCGCGATCGCGACCGTTGCCAGGCTCGCCACCGGCCGCCGCGCGAACCGGCGACACGCCGCGGCCGCTCTCTTAAAGAACCGATCGCCCAACGCCGGAGCCGTCAGCGCCAGCCAGATGGCCGCCAAAATGAAGCCCGTCTCGATGACGAAAAGGTCGTAGCCGTTAAACGCGGCCGGCAGAAAATCCAGCATCGTCGAAGCGCCGATCTTAACATGCTCAAGTACATTCCCAAGTACATGCGGGTAGTGGGTCATCAGTTTAAGTCGAATTTTGCCGTCCAAGTCCCGGGTCATCCCGAGCGCAGCCCCGAGCCATGCCGAGCGCAGCCCCGAGCCATCCCGAGCGCAGCCCCGAGTCATCTCGAACGCAGCCCCGAGTCATCCCGAGCGCAGCGAGGGATCTGCTTTTCGATAGCGGCTCAATTTTTTGACCCACTACCCGCAAGTCGGGCGTTCTGCCGCTATAATTGAGGTGCAACGTGCGCCTTCGCTCGATAGCACTCGTGGTCCTCGCCGCCGTGGCTCTTTCGAGCTGTTCGGTATACTCGTCGATCTCGACTGAGGGACACGGCAAGGTCAAGCCGGAAGGCGAACGCAAATCGGCGCCCGATTTCGCCCTCAAGGACGTCACCGGAAAAACCGTCAAGCTCTCCGATTATGCCGGCAAGGTGGTGCTGCTGAACTTTTGGGCCACCTGGTGCGAACCCTGCAAGGAGGAGATCCCCTGGTTCGTCGACTTCGAGCAGTCTTTGAAGGACCGCAATTTCGCCGTGCTCGGCGTTTCCATGGACGATGACGGCTGGGACTCCGTAAAGCCGTTTCTCGCGCACAATAAGATCAACTATCGCGTGGTCATCGGCACCGAGGAGCTTTCGGGCAAGTTCGGCGGCATCGACGCGATTCCGACCACCTTCATTCTCGACCGCGAGGGCCGCATCGCCGTCGTCCACATCGGCATCGTCAGCAAGAAAACATATCAAAATGAGATTCTCAATCTTCTCGATCGCACCGGGGCCTCGCCGCAGGATTCGGTTGGCGCTGGCCGGCGCGATGTTGTGCCTCTGGTCGCCGCTTTCCTTCGCGCAAACTAACGTTCTCGCCGTCGTTCCGCCGCAGAAGCTGGTCGCTAAGCCCGCGACGGTCGCGACCGCAAAGCTCACCGTTCAGCTTCGCCAGGGTTATCATTGCAACAGCAATAAGCCGGCGGACGATTATCTGGTCCCTCTGAAGCTCACCTGGACCGCCGCGCCCTTCGAAGTCGCCGAAGTGGTCTACCCCCAGCCGCGCATGGAAAAGTACAGCTTCTCGCCCGAACCGCTCTCGGTCTACACCGGCGATTTTGAAATCGTCACGCGTTTCAAGGTTCCCGCTTCCGCCGCCGTCGGCTCGCTGGTGCTCTCCGCGAAGCTGCGCTACCAGGCCTGCAATGATCGCATGTGCCTTACACCCAAAACCGTCGACGTTTTGCTGCCAGTCGAAGTCGTAAAATGATTCGTGTTCATTCGTGTGCATTCGTGGCCAATCTTTTTCGCCGCGATCATTCTCGTATCCTGCGCTTCTCCGCCCGATCGCGCCCACGTCGATCCTCAGCTCGCCGCTGAAATCGCGAAAATCAAGGCGATCGACAACCACGCGCATCCGGTGCGCCCCACGCTCGAAGGTGAAGCGCCCGACCGCGAATACGACGCCCTTCCCGTCGATTCGCTTGAGCCGCAGTCCGATCAGCTCCTGCTGCGCCCCACCGCGCCCGGCGTAGTCGACGCGCATCGCCGATTTTTCAACGGCGATAAACCCGCCGCGATGAAAAAGTACGGCCGCGACTACGCGGTCCAGGTTCTCGATCAGTTGAACATTGAAACCATGCTCGCCAATCGCGTGGCGCTCGGCCCCGGTCTTCCCTCGCCGCGCTTTCTGTGGGTGCCCTTCGCCGACGCGCTGATGTACCCGCTCCCTACCGATTCCATCACCCACAACTCCGATCAGAAAGCCTTCTTCGCGCTCGAAGAAAATCTTCTCAAGCGCTACTACGTTGAATCGGGTGTCACTTCGAAACCCGCCACGCTCGATCAGTATCTCGACAAAGTCGTCCGCGCAACCATCGAGCGTCACAAGAATGCCGGAGCCGTCGCTGAAAAATTCGAGATGGCGTATCTTCGCGCGCTGGATATCGGCAATCCCACCAAAGCCGACGCGGAAAAATTCTACGCTTCCGGTTCTGGCGATTACAAAGCCCTTCAGGATTATATTTTCCGCTTCATCGCGACTGAATGCGGGCGTCTCGGCATGGCCGTTCACTTCCACACC
>Ga0182024_10024140_pt1 | contig 10830 bp, 5 predicted proteins | sample P32metaG_FD_120480 | JGI IMG/M metagenome (GOLD analysis project Ga0182024, IMG submission 120480) | Permafrost microbial communities from Stordalen Mire, Sweden - P3-2 metaG (Illumina Assembly) | ecosystem: Environmental > Terrestrial > Soil > Wetlands > Permafrost | place: Sweden: Stordalen...
AATTGTTCACCCGACTGGTTCACGAAGGCCTCGATCCCAAGCAAACGGCGTTCACGATCGCCAACGAAGGCCGCCGCCTGGTCGGCTGCGATCGAGTAACGGTCGCTTTGCGATACGGAAGCAAATGCCGCGTCGCCGCGGTGAGCGGGCAAGAGACGATCGATAAGCGATCGAACACGGTCTCGCAGTTGGGCAAGTTGGCCACGGTCGTCGTCGCGGGGGGCGATCCACTTTGGTACACCGGCGACAGCACCAATCTCCCGCCGCAGATCGAGAAGGCGGTCGAGGTCTATGCCGACGAAGCGCATTCGAAGCTTGTCGCCGTGCTGCCGCTCGCCCGTCCGCGGGCCGAATCGGAAGAGAATGAACTCGATCGTCCGCCTCCCGATTTCCTCGGCGCTTTGATCGTCGAGCAGATCTCCGAAGACAATCTCACCGAATCGATGCGACGGCGCGTCGACGTCGTTGCGGAGCACAGTGCGCTCGCGCTAACCAACGCGCGCGATCACAACGATCTGTTTCTGATGCCGCTGTGGCGCGGGATCGGCAAGATGGGATGGGTCGTACGAGCCCGCACGCTTCCCAAGACATTGGCGATCGCCGCCGCCGTGTTGGCGGTGCTGATCGCGCTGTTCGTGATTCCTTGGCCCTTTGAATTGTCGGGCCGAGGGACGCTTGAGCCGGTCGCGAAGCGAGACATTTTTGCCGGCGTCGATGGCGTCGTGGAAAAAGTCGTCGTGCAACACGGACAGCATGTGAAAAAGGGGGACTTGCTGCTGGTGCTGCGCAACAGCGATCTGGAAGCCGCTCTGGCCAAGGCCGCCGGAGATTTAGCGGTCGCCAACGAACAGCAGGCGACGGCCGAGCGGTCGTTGCACGACACCCATCTGACGCGCGAGGAGCGCGAACGGCTGCAAGGCCAGGTCCAGCAATATGCCCAGACGGCGCGAAGCGCCGACGATCAGTTGCAGTTGTTGCAGCAAAAAAAGAAGCAGTTGCAAGTGCTCAGCCCGATCACCGGCGACGTGATCACCTGGCAAATCGAGGAAAAGCTGCAATTGCGGCCGGTCGAGAAGGGGCAAATGTTGATGACCGTCGCTGATCCGAGCCAAGCGTGGGAATTGGAAATCCACATGCCGGAAGACCGCATGGGCGCGGTCGCAAAAGCGAACAAAGCTCTGAAGCCCGGCGCGATGTTGCCCGTTTCCTATATCGTGGCCACCGATCCGGGAAGCCGCCACAAAGGTTGGGTGAAGGAAATTGAAGAATTCGCCCAAGTGAATGGCGAAGAGGGAAACGTCGTAACGCTGCGGGTGAAGCTCGAAAATGACGGACACGATCTGGCCAATGTCCGGCCGGGCGCGGGTGTGACGGCGAAAGTCAATTGCGGAACCGCGTCGCTGGGCTACGTCTGGTTTCACGACGTGATCGCGTTCGTTCAGTCGAAGGTTTTATTCCGCTTTTGAATCTGATACTCATCTGTTTGGGGCACAAGCGGACATTCGGAGAGGAATTTCACTCATGCGCACATGGCTCACGATTCTGTTGGCGTTAATTGCCCTGGCTTTCACGGTTCGATTGCCGGCACAAACGCCCGCCGAAGCGCCGGCCCCAACACCCGCGGATTCAGCCGCTCCCGCGCCGGCCGATACGCCGATCGTCAATCATTGCCTGGTTTCGGCAATCGAAGATACGCAAGTGTCGGCCAAAGAGGCCGGTGTCATCAATTCGATCAAAGTTCACGAAGGGCAATTGGTCTCGGCGGGCGAGTTGCTGGCCCAAATCGACGATGCCCAGCCGCAGATGGAAAAACGCAAGGCGATGGCCGAAAAAAACGCCGCCGAAGCGAAAGCCAGCAGCGACGTCGAAAAACGCTACGACACCGCGGCCGCCGAAGTGGCGAAATATGGCTATCTCAAAAAGAAAGAGGCGAACGACAGAGTGCCGGGCGCCGTCTCCGGCCCGGAGTTGCAAGAAGCGCGGCTGCAATGGAGGGGAGCCGAATTGAAAATCGAGCAAGCGGACCTCGAAACGCTCATTGCCAAACTGACGGCCGACGGGAAGCAGGTCGAAGTCGACGCCGCCGAGGAAGCAATCAATCGCCGCCAAATCACAAGTCCGCAAAACGGCGTCGTGCAGCAGATCGTGCCGCACGTCGGCGAATGGGTCAAGCCGGGCGACGCCGTCGTCCGGATCGTCCGCATCGATCGGCTTCAAGTGGAAGGCTTTTTGAAGGGCGATGTTTACAATCCTTGGGAAGTTCGCGATCGCCCCGTGACGGTGTACGTCAAACTGGCCCGGCAAACCGAACCGGTCGCCTTCACCGGGCGGATCACGTTTGTCGACCCCTTGAAAGAGGCCGGCAACAGTTTCCGCGTGAAGGCCAGCGTCGACAACCGCCTGGCACCCGGCCGCAAAGACGAGTGGCTCCTCCACCCCGGTGACTCGGCGACGATGCGGATAGAACTGAACTAGGGGTCAGGGGATAGGGGACAGGGGTCAGGGGCCAGGGAACGAAGAAACGAAGAACGAAGAACAACGGAATGGACGACGCATCCGCTTGCGCGTCCCCTTGCCCCTGTCCCCTGACCCCTAGCCCCTTCCTCCCATGCCCACGCTTGCCGACAGTCTGTTGTCCAGCTCCGCTCGGGCGCTCGGATTGCGGCTGCGGCCAGACCTCGCCGCTCGGAAACAGCGCTATCAGGGGCAGCCGTATTGGGTCATTAAAGACCCGGTCGGGCTGAATTACTTCCGCTTCCAGGAAGAAGAATTCGCGCTACTGCAAATGCTCGACGGGCAGACCAGCCTTGATGATCTTAAGCGGGAGTTCGAAGAGCAATTTGCTCCGGAGCAAATCAGCCTCGAAGAGCTCGGGCAGTTCGTCGGCATGTTGCACCGCAGCGGGCTCGTGATCGCCGACATGCCGGGCCAGGGCCGGCAATTGCTCAAACGGGGCACGGAGCGCTGGTGGCAAGAATTTTGGGCTTCCGCCTCGAATGTGCTCGCGATCCGTTTCAAAGGCGTCGATCCCGATCGAGTGCTGAACTGGCTTCATCCAAAAGTGCGCTGGTTCTTCTCGCGCACTTGCGTGATCCTCTGCTCCCTGCTGGTGCTCTCGGCCGCGACGCTCGTGCTGGTGCAGTTCGATAAGTTCTATTCGAAACTGCCCGGCTTCCATCAGTTTTTCCAAGGCAACTGGCTCTTGCTGGGATTGGTGCTGTGCGTCACCAAGGTGATGCATGAATTCGGCCACGGGCTCACTTGCAAGCATTTCAAAGGCGAATGCCACGAACTGGGCTTCATGCTGCTGGTGCTGACGCCTTGCTTGTATTGCAACGTGTCGGATTCCTGGATGCTGCCGAGCAAATGGCGCCGTGCGGCCATCGGGGCGGGCGGCATGTATGTCGAGCTCGTGCTCGCCGCGATTGCGACGTATGTCTGGTGGTTCAGCGAGCCGGGCCTGATCAATCAACTCGCGCTGAACACGATGTTCGTCTGCTCGGTCAGCACGCTGATCTTCAACGGCAATCCGCTGCTGCGCTACGACGGCTACTACATTCTCGCCGATATCACCGAAATCCCGAACCTCCGCCAAAAAGCATCCACGATTCTCACGCGCAAACTCGGCGCCTGGTGCCTGGGACTCGAGGAGCCGGAAGACCCGTTTCTTCCGCAGCGGAACCAGGTGTTCTTCGCGATCTATAGCGTGGCGTCGTCGGTTTACACCTGGTTCGTCACGTTTTCAATCCTTTGGTTCTTGTATAAAGTGTTCGAACCGTATCGATTGGAAATCATCGGGCAGATGATTGGACTGGTGGCGATCGTGGGTTTGGTCGTGCGGCCGCTGTGGTCGTTGTGGAAATACTTTCGCGTCCCCGGCAGGATGGAACAAGTGGAAAAGAAACGATTTCGGATCACGGCGGCGGTGGTGGCGGCGGTCTTGCTGTTCGTGTTGTTCGTGCCGCTGCCCTATCGAGTATTCTGTTCGCTCGATGTCGAAGCCCGCGACGCGAAAACCGTGTACGTCGAAGTGCCGGGCACGCTCAAGGCGGTTTTCGTCCGTCCGGGCCAGCACGTAAAAAAGGGCGACCCGATCGCCGAATTGGAGAATTACGATCTGCAAGTGAGCATTTCCGAATTGCAAGGCCGCCGCGACCAGTTGCAGTCGCAGTTGGATAGCCTGATGCGCGAACGATTCCGCGACGCGCAGGCCGGCGCCGAGGTGCCCCATGTGCAGGATTCGCTCGATGCAATTGACGAACAGCTTCGCAAGAAGCAGACCGACTTGGAACATCTCAAACTAGTGGCTCCCGCCGACGGCTGGGTCATTCCGACGCCCAATGTTCCCGCTCCGCCGGCCGACGACAATCAGCAAGCCAAGCTTCCCACCTGGTCGGGCTCGCCGATGGACGCAAAGAACCTTGGAGCAACGCTCAAGCAAAGCTCGCCGTTCTGCCAGATCGGCGACCCGCGGCAAATGCAGGCGGCGCTGGTGATCGATCAATCGGATGTCGATCTGGTCGCCGAAGGTGGCAAGGCCGTCATCAAGCTCGACGAATTGCCGGGCGACGTGTTCTACAGCAAAATCGCCTCGATCTCGCAGATCCCTCTTACCGCCGCTCCCCGCGAACTGAGCCACAAATCGGGCGGCGATCTGCAAACCAAGACCGACGCCAGCGGCGTCGAACGTCCCGAAAGCACTTCTTATGAAGCCTTGGCTCCGATCGACGACGAGAACCAGCTTTTAGTCGTCGGCCTGCGCGGCCGCGCCAAGATCTCCTCTTCCCGCTGGATCAGCCTCGGTGCCCGCGCCTGGCGAGCCTTCAGCCAGACGTTTCATTTCAAGCTGTAGCGGCGAATGAGCCGCGCTATCATGCGATTGCGACTTCGCTTCTCGCTCCGAACGGACATGAAAAAGGGGTCAGAACTATTAAATAATTAGTTCTGACCCCTTTTTCAGTTCGGGCGCTATCCCGCGAATTTCTTGGCAAGCTTCCGTCGAGAGCAGATCGCCAGGCCAACGGCTCCGAGGGCCGCCAGAGTCATCGAACCCGGCTCGGGCACCGGGCCCGCCCCAGACTCCAGATTGTAGCCGATGACGTCGAGGGCCGTCAGTTCGACTCCAAGAGTCGGATGAGAGTTAGGCGTGGCAAACGCGTCCTGCACTTCAGGTTGGACTCCATTAGGCAGCGGGTTGCTCTGCCAGTCGCCCCAGTCGCCGCCATCATTTTGATTGTCGAATTGGGCCAAGTCCGTCGTGCCATCAATGGAAAAGAACGCGTTGGCGGAGGTATTCGAAGTGTAACTGCGGCTGCCGTTGGATGCGTAGCGAAAGAGATCTTCAGGGAGCGGGTCGCTGAAAAAACCAGTTCCCGATACATCCGAACCGAGACCGAGAACCTCGTCGATTTCATGCTCGGCCGTGGCCGCCAGACTATAAACTCCACTGGTACCCGGACTGCCGACATCGGTGATGTGGGTGTTCAGGCTAATGACGCCGTCATAGCCCCCTGGGAGTCCGGAGTTATCGCCGAAGATTCCGACGGCTCGGAGGTTGGCCGTCTTGACGTCAATATTCGTGCTCCCGGTTACTGGGTTGAAAGTATTCGTGCCGCTGTTCAGATGCGCCATTGCGGTCGCGTCGTTGCTGGTTGTGGCATCCGCCGCCAAAGCGTTGTAAAAAGTCGAATAGGGGATCTTATATTCGGTGACGAGGCTCCCGCCCAAGCCGGACGACATCTCTTTGAAGTCGATGGTCACGTTGATCGGATCGCTGAAATCGGCTTCGTAGATGCCGATCGCGTTGTTGATGACGCCTTCGATCGCCGCCGCATTCGGATCGCTGGTGATCGTGCTGTCGAAGGTGGGCGTGATGATCAGCCCCGCGTAGGCCGGATTGCAGGCCTGGGCGCCAAAGGCGGCCAGCAAGAAAGTCGTCGCAACGAGACTTGGCCGCCAAAGCAGGGAAAAGTAGCTTTCGGATCGGTTCATTAGCGACTGCTTTACCTAAGACGGACCGACCGAGAATTAGCGTCAGCGAATGCTATACCGGTATTCGTGATTGGCCTGCAATGCGCTTGAATTCTCGGCGACGGGAAACGTGCCGCCCCGATCGCCCCTCTTTCCCCAGCTTCCGCCCTTCAATAATAACCGCGGACAACAAGGAACACAACGATTTGGCAACAATTCCTTGGGTTGTTCCCGCCGTTTCCGAAGGGTTAGTGCCAAAGCGATCCACGTCGAACACCGCTCGAAAAAACCCGCCATATTCGGCCATTTGCGGAACGATTTGCCGGGCGATAGAATGCCGCAATGAATCGACCGAAGAATCTTGTCGTGGCCCAAAGTGGCGGGCCGAGCCCGGTGATCAACAACAGTTTGCGGGGCATCGTCGAGACGGCCCGCGAGTTGGCGGAAATCGGCACCGTCTACGGCGCGCGGCACGGCATCGAAGGGGTGCTCAAGGAAGAGTTGTTGGACCTGTCGGCGCAGCCGGCGGAAGAAATTGCCTTGCTGCGCTGCACGCCCGCGGCCGGGTCGATCGGCACCTGCCGCTATAAGCTCAAGCCGGCTCAAACCGAAGACTTCGAGCGAGTAATCGAAGTGTTTCGAGCCCACGACGTCGGTTACTTCTTATACATCGGCGGAAACGACTCGATGGACACCGCCCATAAAGTGGCGGCGCTGGCCCGCGAACGCGGGCTGGAGTTGGTGGCCGTCGGTGTTCCCAAGACGATCGACAACGACGTGGGCGACAGCCAATTCAAGCTGATCGACCACACGCCGGGCTACGGCTCGGTCGCCAAATACTGGATGCACACGGTGCAGAACGCCAACGAGGAAAACGCCGGCTCTTCGCCGGCCGATCCGGTGTTGGTTTTGCAGGCAATGGGGCGGCGGATCGGATTCATTCCGGCCGCGGCTCGGCTGGCTGACCCGGGGCGGGAAATGCCGCTCCAGATTTATCTCGCCGAGTCGCCTTGCTCGCTCGAACAACTGGCGGATCAGGTGAACGATCAATTGCGGCGGAGCGGCCGGGCGATCGTCGTGATCAGCGAGGGATTCGAGGTGGGCAGCGTGGGCGAGGTCCGCGATTCGTTCGGGCATGTCGCCTTTAGTTCGAGCCAAGCGACCGTCTGCCAGATCGTGGTGAATCATCTGAACCGCGTCGGCCTGGCGTGCAAAGGCGCCGCGCGAGGCAACGTGTCGGGCACCGATCAACGTCATGCGATGGCGTTGGCTTCGACCGTCGATCTGGAAGAAGCCTACCGCAGCGGACAGACGGCGGCGTTATTGGCCGCGCGCGGCGCAGGCGGATTCATGGCGACGATTCTCCGCGAGCCGGGGCCGGTGTATGGCGTGCGATACGACCGCGTGCCTCTGGAGCAAGTGGCGGCCAGCGAGCGAAGTTTTCCCGAAGAGTGGGTCTCCGTCAATGGTTTCGATGTCACCGACGAATTCGTCCGGTATGCTCAACCGCTGGTCGGCGAAGATATGGTGAGCCTTCCGCTAATCGGCGGCCGGCAACGGCTTGCGCGCATGCAGCCGATTTATGCTCGGCAGACGCTGCCGAAGTACGTTCCACAGGCGGATCGGAAATGAGTAGGCCTGCGCGATGACGAAGACCCAATGCCCAAAGCGCGGAGCCGTTCTTGGGCGATGCTGCTTAATTGCGCAGCACATTGCAGATTGCACGAAATGCGATTTCCTTTGTGTTGCCTTTCATAACCATTTAGCTAACCGCTACTTGCGATTGGCGATCGCGCTCGATAGATTTGACGGCACAAAATATGCTATCTCGGCGACGTTTAAGGCTTGCGCACACGCGCAGCGTTTTTCTTTTCCACTAACCAGGCGGACCACGACCCATGAGCGGAAGCACAGCACGATTGCAAGCGATTGCGGCAGTCACCAATTACAAGCCCATCACTCCGCCGATGAATTTTGCGGAGACTCCGTCCGGCGACCTCTTCGGCGCCAATGTCTTCGGACTGTCGGTCATGGAGAAGCGGCTGCCGAAGGCCGTTTTCAAATCGTTGAAGCGGACCATCGAACGGGGCGACAAACTCGACAGCACCGTGGCCGATGTCGTGGCCGAGGCCATGAAATCATGGGCGATCGAAAAGGGCGCCACGCACTATGCCCACGTCTTCTTTCCCTTGACGGGGCTGACCGCGGAGAAGCACGATTCCTTTCTCTCGCCGGACGGCCACGGCGGCGCGCTTCCGGAGTTCTCGGGCAAGGCTCTCATTCAAGGCGAGCCCGACGCTTCGAGCTTTCCCTCGGGCGGCATCCGCGCCACTTTCGAGGCCCGCGGTTACACCGCCTGGGATGTGACCAGCCCGGCCTATATTTTGGAAAATCCCAACGGCACGACGCTCTGTATTCCGACGGCATTCGTTTCCTGGACGGGCGAGGCGCTCGACAAGAAAACGCCCGTGCTCCGATCGATGCAGGCCTTGAATATCCAGGCCCAGCGGATCTTGAAATTGTTCGGCCACACCGACGGCGCCTTGGTGTCGTCGACCGCCGGTCCGGAGCAAGAATACTTCTTGATCGACCGCAATTTCTTTTTTGCCCGGCCCGACCTTCTGACCGCCGGCCGGACGCTGTTTGGCACGAAGCCGCCGAAGGGGCAGGAGTTCGAAGATCATTATTTCGGCGCGATTCCGGAACGGGTGTTGGCGTTCATGCTCGAGGCCGAGCGCGAAATGCTGAAACTTGGCATTCCCATCAAGACCCGGCACAACGAAGTCGCCCCGGCCCAATACGAACTCGCGCCGATGTTCGAAACCGCGAATCTGGCGACCGATCATCAGCAGCTTTGCGGAATCACGCTCAAGCGCGTGGCCGAGAAGTATGGCATGACCTGTCTGCTGCACGAAAAGCCTTTCGCCGGAATCAACGGCTCCGGGAAACACGTGAATTGGTCGATGGGAAGTTCGAGCCAAGGCAACTTGCTCGACCCAGGTGATACGCCGCATTCGAACATGCAATTCCTCGTGTTCTGCGCGGCCGTGATTCGCGCCGTGCATAAGCACGCACCGCTGTTGCGGGCCGTCGTGGCTCACGCCGGCAACGACCATCGCCTCGGAGCCAACGAAGCGCCTCCGGCGATTATGTCGATCTTCCTCGGCGAGCAGTTGACCGACATTTTCGAGCAGATCAAGGCGGGCGGCGCCACTTCGTCGAAGGGGAAGGGTACGATGAACGTCGGCGTCGACATTCTTCCGCCGTTGCCGAAGGATGCCGGCGACCGGAATCGCACCAGCCCGTTTGCCTTCACTGGAAATCGGTTCGAGTTCCGCGCGGTCGGATCGAGTCAATCGATTGCCGGCCCGCTGGTCGCGATGAACACGATCATCGCCGAATCGATCGACCATATCGCCACCGAGCTGGAGAAGGCCACCGGCGGAAACGCGGCTAAACTGCCCGGCGCGGTGCAAGCGATCCTCACGGATATCATCGAAAAACATGGCGCGATCGTCTACAACGGCGATGGCTACACGGAAGCCTGGCACCAGGAAGCCGAGAAGCGTGGCTTGCCGAATATGAAGACCACGGTGGATGCGCTGCCCGTGCTTGGCTCCCCCGAAGTGATCGCGTTGTTCGAGAAGTACAAGGTGCTCAGCAAGCGTGAAACTTTGAGCCGCATGGACATCTATTTCGAGCAGTATTGCAAGAGCGTCAATGTCGAAAGCAAACTGGTCGTGGAAATGTCGAAAACGATGATTTTCCCCGCGGCCATTCGTTATCAAAGCGAATTGGCGACGACCTGCGCCAACCTGAAGGCCGTCGGTTATACATTCGACACCAACACGCTCGATAAAGTAACCGCGATGGTGAAGGAGCTGCAAGACAACACGGCGGCGTTGGAAAAGACGATGGAGCACCACGGCGGCCACGGTCTGGTCGACGAGGCCAAGCACTATTGCAACAAAGTATTGCCGGCCATGCTTGCGGTTCGCAAGGTGGCCGATGAATTGGAGAACATCGTCGCCGACGACCTCTGGCCGCTGCCCACGTATCAGGAAATGCTGTTCATCAAGTAGAACGTCGTACCCAGGCGCGAAATTTTGCGCTTGGTTCAATCAATTTCGCTTGGAAAGCCGTGCGTCGGTCCTATTGCTGGCCGAAGCGCGGCTTTTTTTGGAGCCATGGCTGTTTTCGGCAGCCGTCGCTGGGTGAATTGTTGAACTTTGCGACTCACGTCAGCTAGAATGAGTTCATGGGTCTGAGGTTCCCGCCGCAGGTTCCCACCATTCGTTTCCCGCCGGCCGTCCCGCCCTCCCTCGGTCACAATGATGATGAAGCCTTTCGTCTGGTCCGTGGCCGTCGTGGCCTACTTGCTAATTGGCGGCGGATTGCGGCAAGCCGTTGGCCAAGAAGCCGCTTACACGGCGGTGTTTTCCGACGGCCAGCGCGTCGCCGGCGGGCATCTCACCGATTGGGGCAATAGCAACCTGCCAAAAATCAACGGCCGGCCGTTGCACGATCTGGCCAATCCGATTCGCTGGTTGAAACGCGAAACCACCGACCAACCGGCTCTGCCGACAGCCTATCTCGAAATGGTCGGCGGCGACGTGATGCCGGGTCGAGTGATCGGACTGGGGCCCTCTTCGACGATGCAAGAAGGCGAATTGGGGTCGTTCCTCCTGGTTGAGCCGACGACGCCTGTGAATAGGCCCGACGGACCGCCGCGCGGAACGGTGCGCGTGCTAACTCGCTGGTTGCGGCGCGTCGTTTGGCAGCGGCGCTCGCACGATCAATACGAACCATCGACGCTCTTCTACAAAGATGGCCGGCAGTTGGCGTTTCGCTCGATTCGAT
>Ga0182024_10024141_pt1 | contig 10829 bp, 20 predicted proteins | sample P32metaG_FD_120480 | JGI IMG/M metagenome (GOLD analysis project Ga0182024, IMG submission 120480) | Permafrost microbial communities from Stordalen Mire, Sweden - P3-2 metaG (Illumina Assembly) | ecosystem: Environmental > Terrestrial > Soil > Wetlands > Permafrost | place: Sweden: Stordalen...
CAGCCTGGCCTGGGTTATTGGGAGGGAGGGTACGTTCTTCGCCTGCCGCCGAAACGCTGGGCGGAACAGTCCTTTCTTCCCCAACTTGGCGGGCGGCAGCGGCCAAAGCGGGGACGGCTATCGTCTGCCCGCAGCCAGGGCATTTGACCTTTTTGCCAGCCAATTCGTCCTTGACCTTGAGTTGCTTGTTGCATTTGTCGCAGGCGAACGAAATCATAACGGCCCCAGGAAAAGGGAACCCGCCGCAGAGCCGACTTTTGCACAGGTGTCAATCTACGGCAGGAGCAATGGAAATGCCAGAAATATCTGGCAATTTCGGAACGCCGCAACCTCTTGCATCATCACGAATTGGGTTCGCAAGCCAGCCAGGAGCAGATCGATCTTGGCGAACGGCTTCCGTTAATTGTACCAAGAAGCCCATGCAAAACACATTCCTGGAAGCCTACGTTGTCGCCGCACTCTGGTCCACGATGGACGAATCCACCCCACAAGGCGGCGAGCCTCTTGATAAGAATTACGGCCCCGAAGACCTGGCTCCTGAAACCCTGGAAAAGATGAAGGCCGATTGCGACAAGTTTCAGGTCGAAAATGCCCAGGACATTGAAGGACGTGAGGAACAGGCTGGACACGATTTTCTTCTGACTCGAAATCGTCATGGATGCGGATTTCTCGACGGCGACTGGCTGAAGGCTGGTGAACGACTCACCGAAGCCTGCAAGAAATACCCAGAAGTCTACCTCTACGTCGGCGACGACGGCTTGATTTATTGCTAATTTCAGCTTGTCAACAAATTGACGAGCTTCTCCAGAGTGAAGCCATGACTAAAGCACAATACGCCGAATACCAACAGGCCGTCGCCGCATTCTTCGAGCGGGAAGCCATTGCCAACCTTTCCAGCAAGAGCAGCGAGCCTTTCTTCTCGTGGAGTCCTTGCGAGTGCTGCGGTAGGCCAGAAGGCGGCGACCGTGAGGAAGCCAGCGGCTACAACCCGAACGCCCAAGAAGTCGAGAACTACGATTGCGTTTGCACCGACTGCATCTATTACGCCGAGTACGGCCAGCTTGATGACGCAACCATGCAGGAGATTGAGGACAGCAAGTCTTAACTGTACCAAGGGAATAGTCGCCACAACAAACGGGAAACGCAATGAACCAGCAAATACTACTCGATGAAATCAAGCTCGCCTACGCATCTTTGGCGATGCGACCCTTGAGAGGGACCACATACAAGCACGACAAACCGTGTGATTACGGTTGCCCGCTGACGGCATTGTGCCTGTATCGGGGCGGCATTGACAGGTCCAACCCTAAGTATCTTGAACAAACCGCCGCCTCGATCCATGAATGGGCTTGCAATGAGTTTTCGGATAGATGGGTGAAGGGGTTTTTGCACGGCTTTCATTACGGCGAAGGCAAGGCGTCCTCGCACCCGCTTTATCGGGAAGGTTACGAATGTGGCGAACTCGTCGCCCAGGCGATATTGGCTTATGGCGAAGTGTGCTGACATGAAACCCACCACCTTAATTGTACCAAGACAGCCATGACTACTTTCACCACAATCAATGACTTCACGCCTGACAAGTTCGCCCCAACGAAATGGGAAGGGGCCGACAAGAAGGTCACGTTCGCACGACATTTCATCAGGTTCGTGGAGTCCGATTTCGCAAGAAGCCAGTTCCCCCACATGTTCTATTTGCGGTTGGCCCTGACCTTCGGCCATATCGCCCATTACAACCAGAGCGGCTTTTTCGAGACGTTCTTCACGACAACCCAGGATAAGGTTCGATTTCTCGACAAAACCTTGCAGCATCCATGCTGGGGCGACCCAACCTACACCTATTCGGATGTCGAGAAGGCTTTGCAAAAGTGGCTTGTCCAGAACGGCGTCCTGGCTCGATACGAGCAGCGACTTGCCCAGGAACACGAGTCAGCGGAGCGAGTTGACCTGGCACGGCTTCAGGCGAAATACGGCAGGGACACTCAATGAGCGAAATCATGAAGGCGTCAAGGTGCATCATCAACGGCAAGGCCGTGCTGATGGGGTACAACTCCCAGGACAGAGAAGTCTTCGGCATGGGGGTCCGAACCAAGAACATCGTGCGATGGGCAAGGGAAGGCGTGTCGAAAGCTGATCTCAAGCGGCTCAAGGAACAATTCGCAGAGTGGCAGAAGGAGGGCTAATCGTGTCCCAACTTGGTACAGACTGGATCGGGAGCGTCATCTCTGCGACCCTTCGAGAACAAGACCTGATCCCTGCCTTCGAAAGAGTTCTCGACATTGCTGGCGTCGAATACGACCGACCTGCCACCGTGGACAAGCTCCTGCTCGACCAGCCGTTGACGGACGAAGAGATGGAAGAGGTCGGGTTCTATCTGAACGAGACTCTGTTCGACTTGCTCAACGAAATCGCCCCTGAAGGAACGTATTTCGGCTCGCATCCTGGGGATGGAGCCGACTTCGGATTCTGGGAGCAGGAGGAAGAAGAGGATGAAGAAACTTGACGTGAAAGTTGGCGACCGTGTGAAGGTGAAGGAACGAGTTGAGGGCTATTACAGCAACTACGGCGTCAACCCGCCCATCTTCCTTGAGCCTGGCATGGTCGGCGTGGTGGGAGCTATCGACGTGCCAAACGTGACCAGGGACAACGTGTCCTTTGTTTGCGTGGACTTTTTCTGCCCCGCCACTGGCAGAACAGAACGAGCAGCGGTTCATTACCCAAATATCTGTGAGGGTTCATCATGGGCCTGACAATCCATTACATTATGACGACGAGCTTGACCAAGCCCCAGGATGTTCGCCAATTGGTCGAAACCATGAGGCAGCACGCCCTGGACTTGCCCTTCAAGGAAGTCGGCGAAGTCAAGAAGGGCAAGGACAAGATCGCCTTTTCCACGCAGCCTGGTGACGGCTGTGAACCAGCACACTTCGGGTTCTACCAACTACCAACTGGTTGGCGTTGGCAGTCCCGTTGCAAAACTCAATATGCCAGCGATCCCCGATGCGGCGGGGTAGAGAACTTCCTTCGCTGCCACGTTTCTGTCATCACATTGCTCGACTTCATCAAGGCTACTGGCCTCGCCAACGTCATGGTAAGGGACGTTGGCAGTTATTGGGAAAACCGTGACCTGAAGAAACTGGCACAGAAGATCATCGAGTGGAATGAGCTTCTTGCTGGGATTGTCAGCGAACAACCTGAGTCGGCTGAGGCCACGATCGCCAATTTTCCGACCTTCGAGCATCTGGAGGCCAAAGGACTGGACCGGATTGCCGAACTTCGTCGCAAGTTAGGGAAACGATGATGGCAGACACGTTGACGCAAGTTGTCCGAACCGCTTTGGCTGACTTGATCGGGATGTATTACGAGGGGAGCTTGTCCAACGACGCCAAGACAACGATCACCGAACTTTTCGAGGCCCTCAAGGAAAAGGGTGAGGATGTGACGGAATACGAAGAGGACTACGCCAATGTCCTTGAGGATATGACGGCTTAATTGTACCAAGAAGCCCATCACTTTCTTGTCTCGACACATAAGCAATCGACACTATGCCAGCATCCGCCCAGCAGAAGGCTTCGCCGTCTTCTGTGATCGCTCCTCAATGGCTTCACCATGACAGCATTGCTATCGTTACCCCAATTGCAGCCAGGAGTAGCCCGCAAACCGGACTCCAGAATGTTGCTTCCCCTGGATCAATACGACCACATCCTGGTTTCCTTTTCAGGTGGAAAGGACTCACTCGCCCTGGTCCTGAATCTGCTTGAACGAGGCGTCTCACCAGACCGCATCCAACTGTGGCACCAATCCGTCGATGGTCAATTCGGCGTCGATCAGCCCTTTGCCGATTGGCCCTGCACTGAGTCCTACGTTCGTGAAGTCGGCAACGCTCTCAACATCCGTGTCCTGTTCCAGTGGCGGCTGGGAGGATTTCTGGGCGAGATGCTGAAACAAAATGCACAGTCCCAGCCAGTTCGTTTCGACCGTCAAGACGGCACCAGCGGCCTGGCGGGTGGGGCATACAAGCGAGGCGGTGGGCCAACGTGAAAAACATCGACTGATCCCTTAATTGTACCAAGAAGCCCATCACAACAATCCTCACGAGAAGCAATCATGTCAGCATTTCTCAAGATTGAAAACGTCGGCGTCTGCCCGCCTGAAGGATTCACCGTCCTGGGCGTCAGCCTTGCCGATACCAGCACCCATGAAGGCGTAATCGGAACTTTTGGCAGTGGCTGTAAACACGGCGTTGGCGTCTGCCTCCGCAACGAGCTTGCCCCCATCGTGTTCGCCGGAACGCTGAAGATGGAGTTTTCCACGAGGCCGCAAACCGTGGCTGACAATCAGGCAAGCAAGGAATTTGGTCGTGTTGTCGTGAAGTACGGCGGTGTCGATCAGATCACAGGAGCCAGTCGCTCCAGCACAGAGGATTTGGGCTTCGTTCTCGATTACGGCAAGCAGGACTGGAGCGAAGTAGCTCTAGCTCTGCGTGAGTTCGTCAGCAACGCCATCGACTGCTCGATTCGTGAAAAGGGCGACTGGTCCAGCGTCAAGATCGAGATCGTGGAAGAGAGCCAGGTCAGGGCCAAGAAGGACTTCACCAGGGTTTTCATCCCGATGAATACTGAGGTATTTGACTTCTACCACAACCTGGGCAAATGGTTCCTTCATTTCTCCGAACCCGAATCGTTGAGCAAGGCGATTCTGCCCAAGAAGAACCGCAACCTGGGCGAACGTAAGGCGGCGGTGATCTATCGCCGTGGCGTTCGGGTCCGTGAATTTGAAAGCAGCGACCAGGAAAGCCTGTTCGATTACAACCTGAACGATCTGACCATCGACGAGTCTCGTAAAGCGTCAGATTGGGACGTGAAGCATCATTGCGGCAAGGCCCTGGCGAACGCCGACAAGGGCATTCTGGCCATGCTGTTCGACCGCCTGCTCAATTCTGACGAAGGCGTGTGGGAATTCGGCTTCGACACGTATTCGTTGCAACCAAATTATCGGGACAGCACGGAGGACGAGCAGCGTAAACGTCAGAACTGGCAAGAGGCTTTTTCCCAGGTTGCCGGGGAAGATGCAGTTCTCACCGGCGAAGCCAGCGTAGACCAGCTTGAACGAAAGGGCTACAAGCCGATCAAGGCTCCCGAAAGCCTGATACGTGCTGCCGAACAATACGGCGTGCAGACACCGGCCAAGGTGCTTTCGGCTGATGAGCTATCAGGCAGAGACGTTACGGATGCAACCCCTGATGCCCAGGCCGCAGTCGATCTGGTGTGGGAATGGCTGGAACAGATCGGGCTGACGCAGGACAAGGACAAGCCTCCGGTGAAGTGCTTCACTTCCATCCTTGACGCTGGGGTGATGCTCAACGGCTTCTATCGAGAGGGGGTGGTTTTCATCAACAGGGATTTGTGCGGGGCCGGTGAAGGTTGCCGTGAGGCCCTTTCGCATCGGGTGGTGCATGTTGCCCTGGAAGAAACAGCCCATTACGTGACCAATGGTGCCACGGATAACAGCAGGGATTTTCAGAACTTCTTGCTGGATGTGGCTGTGAAGCTGGGCAGGAAAAGTCGGGGTTAATTGTACCAAGATGCCCAGGACCACTGACACAAGGGACAAAAACCATGACCGCCACGAAATTTCCCATCGGCCAACTCGTCGCCACGCCTGGGGCAATCGAAGCAATGGAAGAGAGCGGGCAGGAGGCTGGGTTCTTTGTGGACCAGCACGTCACCGGAAACTGGGGCATTGTTGACGCCGGAGATTGGCAGTTGAACGACCAGGCCCTGGTGGATGGTAGCCGTCTCTTGTCGGCCTACATGACGCTGAAGGGCAAGAAAATCTGGATCATCACCGAGGCCCAGGATAATGATGGCAAACGAGCCGCCACGACGATCTTGCTCCCCGAAGATTACTGAGGACACGATCATGACCCTTGAAGCATTCGGGCAAGTGGGGCCGAACGATTGGCCTCTCGTTGTGTCATGCCAATGGAAGCTCTTCGGAGTGGCGGCGGATCATTACCGAGACAGGTACGGCAAAGCACCTGTTTTTCGGACGGCCACCGCCGCAACCACGATGCTCAAGAAACTGTACCAGGAGACGCAACCCATGAAAGCCAAGGCTCTCACCACCGTTCAGCTTGGTATCCGTTTGGTCGATGCCTCCATTCGCTTTGATATGGTTAGAACGCTCCGGCGAACAGGTTACGCTACCGATGGCCGCTTCCTCTTCCGACCCGACCGCATTACCAAAAAGAAGATTGTGGAACAATGACTCAAACGGCAATCATCTGCTGGCAAACCTGTTCCCTTGGACTCGATTCGACAGACTCTTGAGGTCAAATACGACCCCAATCCCGCCCAGACTGTCTCCGAACGCACCACGGACGATAGCTGGAGCGTACCCAAGACCTACTATCGGCTGGAGTCCCCTGGCAACGCAAGGGAAGTCGATGCGGCTTACTTTGAAACAATCCGCCGATACCATCCGAAGGCCCAAAGCCACCTTCCCGCCGATAAGGGATCGCCAGTCGTTTTTGTCGAGAAAGAAATCGTTGTCGCTGCCCTCATGCCTCTCGTCGAATGAGGTCTGCCGGTCGAATCAAAAAGGAAATGCCATGACAATCGTTGAGCAGTATCACGCCGCCAAACGAACTCATCCGAACATGCTGCTTCTTTTCCGTGTCGGAAACGAGTACCAGTCGTTCGATGAGGACGCAAAAACGGTTGGCAAACTTCTCGGACTGACCATGACGACCGGCGACAACATCGCCATGACGACGTTTCCGCACGATTCCCTTGAGGCCCATTTGCGGACGCTGCTTCAAGCGGGACACAGGGTAGCAATCTGCGATCAGGTGTAGGACACCACAATCCTGAAAGGAGGATTCTACTATTTCCGACCTCAACCTTAACCTCGATGGCTTCGCTTCGCCAGAAGAACTGGAGGAGGTTGCCAAGGTGCTTCTCACCCTGGCAGATTATGCCAAGCATAAAGCAGCCGCCATGAGTTACCGTGCCGCTGGCGATATTCCCACTGCCTTGTCCGAAGAAAACGTGTGCGATGGCTATTACCAGTCCCTGCCATCGTGGGCAAGATGGTAACTTTTCGGCCCATTCATTGAGGATTCCATGAAAGACAAGGATGCGGAACAAGATCAAGAAGAACAGGACTACGACGACATCGACAAAGAGTTCTACGTGGAAGGTGCTGGAGACGCTTGACCATGACCATCGAAACCAACCCCAGAATCACGCTGCTATATCTTCGCTGCTGTGAAAATGAGCGGGGCAAGCCCTTGAGCCATCTCTGGTTTGACCTGACCGGCATCGAAAACGATGGCTCCCCGCTCAAGAATGAACAGGCAAGGCATCAGATTTACGGCTCGAAGAAGAAGGGCCACAGCACCAGGAACCTCGCTCTTGCCGCCCCTGGTGCCGTCTATTCCTTCGAGAAAACCGAAAATGGCGTGTTCGGCAGCACTGAAAGGTATCTTGGCCGGTGGGCCAATGAGGACGACGTGCTGAAATGGACCGTAGAACACAACGCCATTGATCGGGCAGCGGAATTGGCCGAACGTGCCAAGAAAGAGAACCAGGAACACGTTGATTGGGCAACGCTGGAGCCATTTCGCCAGGCATATAATGGTTGTCTGAATTACAAGCAGCAGCAGATGCTGCTCGCCCAGATCATCCAGTACGTCACAAGGCACAAGGGCGAGGCTTAATTGTACCAAGAAGATCAACTTGAGGAGTGATTCCATGACGCAATGGTTTGACGTTGATAAGACTGGCCTGGGCAAACAGGCTGAGGAACAAGGCAAAGCTCGTCTGGTCGGCGAGTTGATCCAGAATGGTCTGGACGAGCCAGGCGTGACGCAGATCGCCGTCAAGCTGGCGATGGCGGCGGAAAGCCTGGCCGATCTCACCGTCGAAGATGACGCCCCAGAAGGATTCCATGACTTGAGCCACGCCTACACGCTTTTTGCCCCAAGCAGGAAGCGATCAAATCCAGAGGCTCGTGGCCAGTTCAACCTGGGTGAAAAGCTCTGCCTGGCGGTTTGCACCCAAGCAAGTATCTGCACGACCAAGGGAACCGTCGTTTTCGATCCCGATCAGGGACGCATTGAGAAAGAAGAACGCCGTGATCGTGGCTCTGTCTTTCAGGGCCGCATGAAGATGACCCAGGAAGAATATGTCCAGGTTTGCGATTACCTTCGCTCCCTGATCCTGCCCGACGGCATTGCCGTGACGTTCAATGGCGACAGGCTGCTGCCCAGGAAGCCCATTCATTCGTTTCAGGCAAGCCTGGAAACGCAGATCGCCAACGACAAGGGGGTCATGCGTCCCACCGTTCGCAAGACGCTGGTGAGCCTCTACGAGCCGCTGCAAGGTGAGGTTGCCCACCTGTACGAAATGGGCTTGCCCATCGTGGAGACGACGGACAAGTGGCATGTCAGCATTGCTCAGAAAATCCCGCTCAATCGTGATCGAAACAACGTCAAACCGGCTTATCTCAAGACGGTGCGAACCCTTGTCCTGAACGAGATGCACACCCATCTTTCCGAACAGGATGCAAACACTGATTGGGTGAGACAAGGCAGTTCATCCCCTGATTGTTCAGGGGAAGCAATCACGAATGTGCTTGATCTTCGCTTCGGTGAAAAACGTGCTTCATACGACATGAGCGACCCAGAAGCGAACAAAACGTGGGTGTCCAAGGGAGGCACGCTGGTTTACGGTTCAATGCTTTCAGGCCAAGAGTGGAAGAACGCCAAAGAAGCCGGTGCCATTCAGCCCGCTGGTAAGCTCTGTCCATCCCCGAAGCCGTACAACAAGCTAACGGACGACAAGAACGTCACGATCATTTCCCCCGACAAATGGACAGCGGGGATGAAGTCGATTGCCGAATATGCCGTTTTCCTGGGCAAAGAACTGATGCAAGTGACGGTGAAAGTCACTTTCGTCAATACTTCCAGTGCTTTTCTTGCCTGTTATGGGCCAGGCGATCTGCACTTCAACCTGTTCAGGCTCGGCCACGCCTGGTTCGAGGGCGGTATCAACGAGGAAGTGGACAAGCTGCTGGTCCATGAATTTGGTCATCAGTACAGCGGGGATCATCTCAGCGGCGAATACCATGAAGCGTTGTGCCTCCTGGCTGCAAAGATCAAGACTCTGGCTCTGGAGAAACCAGACGAGCTTCGGCGGTTTCAGGCAAAGGCAACGGCCCAGCATTGAACCCTTCCAGGGCCACAAGTGTCCAGAATGAAGTCCCTAACAGGAGAAAATCATGCTTCCCACCATCCGAATCGGCAAACCGATCAGCCACGGTTCATTGACCGTATTCCCGCTGTTTTGCGAAGATCACCGTCCCATCGACTACCTGCTTTCGGATGAGGCAATGGGAGCCGGTACGGTGACGGTCGGCGAAGTCACCGAGCAGGGGAGCGTTCCCGAACTGTTCGTGGAGAACAAGGGTGATCGCAGGACTTTGTTCATCGAAGGCGAACAACTGGTCGGAGCCAAACAGAACCGCATCTTGAACACGACCGTACTCGTGCCTGCCCATGCCAAGCTCAACCTCCCTGTCTCGTGTGTTGAGGCTGGGCGATGGAAGCGAAGCAGTGCTTTTTTCACGTCCAGCAAGACCGGCTCTCCCTATCGCCTTCGTCACGGCTTGAAAAGCTCCGTCAGCCGTTCCTTGAAAGAGAAGCAGGGGCATCGCTCTGACCAGGGCAAGGTCTGGGACGACGTGAAGATGCAACAAAAAGCCTTGGGCGTCACGTCAGGTACGTCGGCCATGTCGGACACATACGAAAAGTATGAGGACAATCTGGCCCAAGCCCAGAAAGCGATGCAGTACGTGCCTGGAGCTTGCGGACTGGCCGTTGCCATCGGTTCGCAAGTCGTCACGGCAGACCTCTTCGACAAACCCGCAACGTGCCAGAAGCTCTGGGATAAGCTGCTATCGGGCATTGTCCTTGATGCGTTGATGGAACGAGAGGCTCAAGGCTCGCCTGATTCGAGCCAGGTGGAGAAATTGGTGAACGAGGCTCGCAATGCTGCTTGGGCACAGACGGAGGCGGTTGGGGAAGGACAGGAATATCGTGCCGAATTCGATGGCAAGGTGGGTTCGGCCCTGGTGCTGGATGGATCGCTGGTGCATGGGAGCCTGGTCGCTGCTGTTTAACAGAAAGGAACCGCAATCATGAAAAACTCAATCTTCGTCATCAAGCCGTACAAGCATCTTGGCTTGTGGGTATTCGATGACGCCGCCGTGGACCTCGTTCGTGAGCCATTCGTCGGCGGTGCGGACACGATTCTCGACGTAGCTACCGCTCACATTCCGAACGCCGACAAAGGCTTCGTCGCCATCTTTTCGGCGGGGTACTTCCCTGACGCCCAGATTGTCCTTGATTGGGTGAAAGAAGATCGGGGAGGAAATGTTTACGTCTGGGAGAAAAAGGGCATGGAGGGCTGGCTTTGCCCTGCCTTGCTGAAGTATTTCGATCAGGCCCCGAAAAAGCTGTATGTGCAGGTGAAGGCGGCAAAGTGATGACAAAGGTTCTGTTCCTGCATGGGTGGTCCTCTGACGGCGGCACGAAAACGGCATTTCTCCGCAGCCTGGGCTACGACGTTCTCACCCCCAGCTTGTGCGACTGGCCATTCGCACGAGCCGTGGCTCAGGCCCAGGAAGCATACGACGAGTTTCGTCCTGGTGTGATCGTTGGCAGCTCCAGGGGCGGGGCTGTGGCGATGAACATGGAGAGCGGCGAAACGCCGTTGATCTTGCTGGCTCCTGCATGGAAGCAATGGGGCCAGGCAAAATCGATGAAA
>Ga0182024_10024142_pt1 | contig 10829 bp, 10 predicted proteins | sample P32metaG_FD_120480 | JGI IMG/M metagenome (GOLD analysis project Ga0182024, IMG submission 120480) | Permafrost microbial communities from Stordalen Mire, Sweden - P3-2 metaG (Illumina Assembly) | ecosystem: Environmental > Terrestrial > Soil > Wetlands > Permafrost | place: Sweden: Stordalen...
CTGATTCGATCGTACGTACGCTGGTCGTCCCCACGGACACAACACGCTTCGCGGCCTGAATCTCGCGCCACGCATCCTCGCCGATCGAATACCGTTCGTAGTGCAGCCGGTGATTCTCAAAATCTTCGCGGTCCATCGGCTGAAACGTTCCCAGCCCCACATGCAAAGTCACTCGCGCGACGTGAGCCCCAGCGTGCTCACAACGTCCGAGCATCTCACCGGTGAAATGCAATCCCGCAGTGGGCGCGGCCACCGATCCGCGCTCCCGCGCAAACACCGTCTGGTATCGTTCGCGATCTTCCACGCGATCCTGGCGCTTAATATAAGGCGGCAGCGGCATATGTCCCAAGCGCTCAATAGCCGCGTATACATCTTCATCGCCGGAGAAGCGCACCGTGCGCTCTCCGCGCTCGCCCTGCGCCACGATTTCAGCTGAAAACCGATCGTCGAAACGCACGATAGCGCCAATGCGCAACCTGCGCCCGGGCTTGACCAGCGCGCGCCATTCACGCGCATCCGGAGTAACCGGCTCAAGCAACATGACCTCAGCCTCACCACTCTCGCGCTGACCGAACAGCCGCGAAGGCAACACGCGCGAGTCATTGAGAACCAGGCAATCGCCCGGCGCCAGATACTCAGGCAAATCGCGAAATCGACGATCGCTCCAGCGCTGCGCGGCACGATCCAGCACCAGCATGCGCGCGCCATCGCGCTCGGCAGGCGGTTCCTGCGCGATCAGTTCTTCCGGCAAATGGTAATCGAAATCGGAAAGCTGCACGGTAACGAATCAGTTCCTGTCCGGCAGCGCGAACACATAAAGCGCATTCCCGCTCTGCGGCGGATGAATCTCCGGCGCAATCACATTCGGACCCACCCGCGGACTTCCGCCGCCATTGCCGGTCGAGACCGCGATGTATTGCTTCCCGTTGACGCTGAACGAAACCGGAAAACCCTGCACCGCCGTTCCGAGCCGCGTCTTCCACAGGATCGCGCCGGTCTTTACATCGACAGCCTGGAACGTGCGATCCAGATCGCCGACAAATGCCACGCCGCCTGCCGTCGAAAGCGCAGCAGTCAAAAACGGCGCGCGCTGTTCCACTTTCCAGAGTTCCTTCATCGTTTTCACGTCGTAGGCGGCAAGCTTCCCGATATTGCCACCGGAACCCGGCATCTCGTAAAAGCGCCGCTCGTTGATCCCCCCCGCGCCTTCTTTCAGATTCACGGATTGGCCCCGCACCTCGCCGCAACTCTGGCTCAGCGGAATGATGATCTCGCTCGTATCCGGGTTATAGCTCGATGCGTGCCAGTTGTGTCCGCCCTCCGTGCTCGGGCACGATTGTATCCATTCGTTGACCTTCTGTTCCAGGATCTCGGCGCGATACTGCAGCGTGCCGTCTTTGCGGTCCACAGTAGCGAACACGTTCTGGAAGAGCGTCTCTTTCAGATCCAGATACTTGCCGGTGGTGCGGTCGAGCTTCCAGAGAATTCCGTCCTTACCAACGGTGAACAGCAGTTTCTGTGCGCCCGAATCGACCAGCACGCGTTCGAAGACAACATCCAGATCGAGCGACTCGCCCGGCACATGCTGGTAATACCAGACCAGCTTGCCGGTATCCGGATTCAACGCGAGAGTTGAACTCGTATAGAGTGCCTTCTCCGCGCCAGTAGCGCGCGCGGCCCGCAGCCACGGCTTGGCCTGCGCGACACCCCAGTACGTCAGGTTGAGATCCGGATCGTAACTCCCGGTGATCCAGGTATCGCCGCCGCCGCGAAACATGTTGGGCAGGCCGTTCCACGTATCGCCGCCCGGCTCATTGTCGCGCGCCACGGTGTTGAAGCGCCACAACTGCTTGCCGGTTTCGGCATCGTATGCGCTGATGAAGCAGCTCTCTTCGCGATAGAGCGTACAACCTGTCAATCCCGAAATCACCTTGCCATGAATCACGATGGGCCCGCTGGTGGTTGTGAAATCTTTCGTCCGCGTCGAAATCGGCGTATCCCAAATCAGCTTGCCCGTGGCGGCGTTGAGCGCGACCACATGTGCGTCGGTGGTCGAAACGAACACCTTGTCCTCATAGAGAGCAAGATTCCGCATGGCGATCGTGCCGCCTACACCAACCGTCGGGCCAACCTGATTCTGCCAGATCAGATCGCCCGTGCGGGCATCGAGCGCCTGAACAATGTTGCTGGGGTTGGCGAGAAACATCGTGCCGTTGTGAACGATCGGAGTCGCCTCATTGGCGCCGGTTTCATCCATGGCCCAGACCCATTGAAGCTGCAGGTTTTTCACGTTTGCCGCTGTAATCTGCGCAAGCGGGCTATTGCTCCATGCCTGATAATTGCGGCGGATCATGAGCCAGTCGGCCGGGTCGGGATGGCGCAGCATTTCCTCGGTGACGGGCACGTAATTCTTCACTTGTCCGGTCACGGTGAGGCCACGAGCTGGCGCGACTCCGCCACGTCCGAAACGTGTGCCACCGCCGCTGCCGGAATTCGCAGCCTGAGTCAGTGTCACCACGCCAGTCGCTACGCTGCGAACCGTAAATGCCGATGTTGCTGTGAGCGGCTGGTTCCCGGCTGTTGCGCCATTCGCCTGCAGCAGGAACGCGGTTACGTTCAGGTAATCCGCCGGGGAAATGCTGCCCGCATTGAGCGGCGGCATCGATCCCTGTATGAATGCAATCAGATCGCGCGCCGGCCGGTCCCCCCACAGGCTCATGAATTCCGAGCCGGCCAATTGCGGAGCTTCGCCACGCCCCTGCAGCCCGGACATGTGGCAACTCCCGCAATTCGCCTCATAAACCGCGCGTCCGGCAGCCGCCTGCTCTGCTGCAAATGCGCCCATGCGCGGTGCCTGCTGGGCCGTGACCAGCCACGCGGCAGACATCAGTCCTGCGGCTAATGTGATTTGATATCGCCTGATCATATTTGGCAGCGCCCAATCATGCCAGCAACCATCCCCACAGATTGCCATCCGGAGCCTTCTCGCTCGCGATCTGGATATAGAGACGGCCCTTTCGAAGGCCCTCCAGCTGATTCGCGTCCAGATCGAAAGCGCCGGTGACAGATCCGCTGATTGCCGGAGTTATCTTCAGATCCAGAATCGCGGGCCCGCGTATACCGGTGAGCGACCCGCGTCGTATCTGAGCCGTGGTGGCAGGCGAAAGCAGTCCTTCGAACGTGCCTTTCACCTCCAGTTTCGTGCCTGTGAGTACTGCCGATGCCCTGCCCATACCCGCGATCGTGACCTTCATCGACGCGTCCATGGAAACGGGCGTAAGCCGCACTTTATAAGTCTCCGGAGTCTGTGCGGATGCGACAAATGACGCAGCAATCCCCGCGGCAAATTGTCGTCGACTCAGACGCACCATTGCATGATCATACAACCGGCCGCTTTATCTACGTGTGGTCTACTTGCTGGAGAGAGCCGCGCTTTCCAGAACCTTGCCGGCAGTGCTGGTCAGCGCGAGACGCCAGCCCTCAGCCGTTTTCGTCAGAGCAGTGTAGCCGAATTCGTGCGCGTCCTGTCCGGAAAGCAGTGTCGCGCCGCGCAGCTTCAGCCCGTCGATCTTCGCGGGAATCGGCATCGCCATTTCCGTGCCGCCATCGCCCGCCACCAGCTGGGTGGGACGCCCCTGGTCAAATGACAACAGCTCGAACAAATGCGTATGGCCGGAAACAATCAGGTCGATTCCCTTCACTGGCGACTTCTCCCACGCCTGGGTAACTTCCGTCGGCGATTCGACCGGTGGGTTGCCCTTCAGGCCCCAGATCGGGTGGTGAAGCACCAGCCACGCGTGCTCCGCCTTGATGCTTGCCAGTTCGGCCGAGTAGGCTGCTACCGACTTCGGGTCCAGCGTCTTGTCATTGGCCGATGCGGAATCCAGCATGACGAGCGAAACCTTGCCCAGCTGCACAGCATATGGCGCGCTGAATACCTGGCACGCGCCGTCGAATGGACGCGGATCCAGATAGTAGAACCAGCCTCGCCAGGAGCGGTCGCACGATTCGTGATTGCCGCGCGAAAAAGCCCACGGCGCGGCAGCGAGCAGATTTTTAGCAGGCGCGAAGAAATCGGCATTCCACGCTGCCCAGGTATCTCCCGCTGGCGTGCCGCCGCAACTGGCCTGCGAACCCGCAGGACAGGGCTCCTCGCGATAAAGATAGTCGCCCACGTGGATGACGAGATCCGGTTTGGACGCCGCCGCCGTGCTTGCTACGCTCGCGAACGGCCATTTCGTCGGATCGTTGCAATCCTGAACCGCTGTTCCCTTGATCCGGCAGCCGGTGTCCCCGATCACCACAACGCGCGAGGGATCCTTATGCGGCAGCGCCAGTGGCCGGCCTCCGACAGTCGCTACGGCGGCCGATGCCGGAATCTGCAGCTCGCACGCCGGGTTCAGCCCATTGGGAACCGGCAGCCTCACCTCCATGCGCGTCGCGGCGCCATCGACGGTCACCGCCGGACAATCGTTCGCGGAATTCACCACTACACGCGCGACCGTCCCGTGGTCGCCCACTTCGGTCCAGACCGGCGTCAGTAGCTGCGCATGGGCAATTCCCGCGCTAAATAACACGAGGCACAAAAAGGGTGTCGCAAAACTTCGCATGTTGAAAGGTATCATTCCGAACTTAGCAGCCGATTGTTTCAACCGGATTGCAACACCTGCTGAAGTATGCTGGCTCAATGCCCTCTGTCGGCGCTGTGCGTTTCCCTGTTCGCTATAAACTCGTCGGAATCGCCGCTTCACTGGCCGCATTAACGTATCTGGATCGCGTCTGCATTTCCGTGCTGGCCCCGTCCATCACCAAAGAATTCCGGCTCACTCAGGTTCAGATGAGCTACGTGTTCAGCGCCTTCACCCTCGCATACGCCGCGTTCGAGATACCCACGGCGTGGTGGGCGGATCGAATCGGAAGCCGGGCCGTGGTGACCAGGATCGTCGCATGGTGGTCTGCGTTTACCATGCTCACCGCGGCGGCGTTCAGCTATCCCTCGCTGCTCGTCCTGCGTTTTTTGTTCGGCATTGGAGAGGCCGGCACGTGGCCCAACGCGGCCCGGGTCTTCTCGCGGTGGATTCCGGCGCGCGAGCGCGGCATCGTGCAGGGCGTTTTCTTTGCCGGCGCGCACCTCTCCGGTGCTTTGACACCGGCCCTGGTGTTGTGGATGACGGCGTTTCTCTCATGGCGGCAGATTTTCCTCTGCTGCGGTAGTGTCGGCTTCCTGTGGGCCACCGGCTGGTACCGCTGGTTCCGTGACGAGCCTGCCGATCATCCTTCGGTCAGCCCTCAAGAGCGCGATATGATCCTGCGCGAGAGAAATCTCTCGCCTCATGAGGGCCACGATGCGGGCTCGTTCGCCGCTGTGTTCAAACATCCGAGTTCCTGGTTTCTTTGCCTGATGTACGTGGCAAATACCTACGGTTTTTACTTTCTGATTACCTGGCTGCCGACCTATCTTGCCGATGTTCGCCATTTCGCAAAAGCCGAACTCGCGCTGTTTGCCGGCTTTCCGCTCATGCTCAGCGTGCTGGCGGACATTTTTGGGGGCCTCACCACGGACTGGATCACGAAACGCTTCGGAACGCGCATTGGCCGCTGCTCCGTGGGCTTCACCGGCTATGCCATCGCAGCCGTAACGATGGTGATTGCCGCCAACTCCGCCAGTGCAAGGACGGCAGGAGTCCTGATCGCAATTTCCACCGCTTCGTCCATGTTCACCCTGGCGCCGAGCTGGGCGAGCTGCATCGATATCGGTGAACGCCGGGCGGGAGTGCTGAGCGCGGCCATGAACACGTCGGGCAATATCGGGGGCTTTCTCAGTCCGATCGTGCTTGCCTATCTGGTGCGATGGTTCTCCAATTGGGCGATTCCGCTCTATGTACTGGCAGGTCTTTACTTTGTAGCGGCAGTCTGCTGGCTGGTGATTCGGCCGGACCGGCCGATATCGTCTCTGATGGCCGTAGAAGAGTGCGTCATCGAGCCGGTGCTCTAAAGTACGGCGACCGTCATGCCGATCTTAACGGCATGAGTTCCATTGGAAATCTCGCCAGTACGCTGCTCCACGCAGTCCTGCCCGTTAATCTTTTTCCGAACAATACCACCGCAAGCACCACCGCCACGAGCACACTTACATCCGTTCAGCCGCCCGACACCGGCCAGCTTTCTTCCTTCGCGCAACTTGCCGGGACGCTCCAACAGCTTCAGCAATCCAATCCCGCCGAATATACGCAGGTCACACAGAAAATAGCTGCCAACCTGCAAAGCGCCGCTCAAACCGCGCAAGCCAGCGGCAACACGACGGCCGCAAGCCAGCTAAACCAACTTTCTAGCGACTTTTCGAATGCCTCCGCCACGGGTCAGTTGCCGAATCTTCAGGACTTAGCTCATGCGGTCGGCGGCCACCACGGGCACCGCAGCGCGGCGAGCGCTGGCTCAGCAGTCGATCAATTGCTGACATCCCTGGAGTCGGGCAGCTCCCAGAACAGCTCCGTGAATGCGGCCTCGATCATACAGAGCACGCTGACCAGTGCTGGTGTCACTACCTCCAACCTGTAAAGAATAAAGAAAGCCGAGGCGCCTGAAACCTAATCGCACGTACTACAATCAAACAGTTACATGCGTTTTTGGGTTTATTTTTTCGTTTCAGTTGCGTCCGCAGCTTCTGCAGACGTAGTTACTAGCGCGGGCGCTCTGTATCAGCACACCGAATACGAGAATTCTCTCAGGATCCTTGCCCAGAATAGCGCCCCGGATGCCCCGACGTATTTATTGACAGGCAAGAACTATTTCATGCTCGGCGACTACAAGAAGGCCATCGATTCCTTTGAGAAAGCCCTGAACGAGAATCCCCGAAGTTCCGACGCCGAGCTTTGGTTGGGCCGTGCCTGGGGTCGGCGCGCGGAAAACGGCGGCGGCCCTATGGCCATGATTTATGCTTCCCGGACCCGTCAGTGCTTCGAAAAGGCGATCGCTCTGGATCCCAATAACCGCGAAGCGAAGAACGATCTGTTCGATTTCTACCTGAACGCACCTGGTTTCCTGGGTGGGGGTGTCGACAAGGCGGAAGCAGCGGCCCGCGGCATCGCCGCCGAGCGTCCGGCTGAATATGAATTCGAAGAAGCCCAGATCGCGGAGAAAAAGAACGATTTTACGAGTGCGGAGGTGCATCTCCGCCGTGCCATAGAGCTGGCGTCCGGGGAACCCGGGCGCATTGTAGATCTTGCGCGGTTTCTGGGTAAGCGCGGCCGCCTCGCGGAAAGTGATCGGCTATTCGCACAGGCGAAGGCACTCGCGCCGGAAAAACCGGGCATTGCGCTCGCGGAAGCACGAACCGACATCGAAAATCACCGCAATCTCGACCAGGCGCGAAAGCTGCTCGAGGACTATCTGCAATCCAGCCTGACTCCGGACGATACACCGCGGCAGGAAGCCGAAAAGCTCCTCAAACGGGCAGGTGGATGACAGGCTCGCCGCGATCACTCCCCACACTCCTGAAAACTTACGCTGTCCTGATTCTTTTCCTGGCTCTGAAAGCCGGAGGAAATACGTCCATGGCCTGGGGGATGAAGCACGTTCCCGAGAAGATGTCGATGGATCCGGCCCTTTACGTTCACGCCATGCTCAACCCGTTCGTTGCCATGGGATTGCGGCACTGATCCTCGCTCTGCTGACGCGGATGGCACTGCTCAGTCTGGCTGATCTGAGTTTTGTGCTGCCGGTGACTGCGATCGGCTATGTGATCTCGGTCTTCATCGGCAAGCTGTTCCTTCATGAGACGATCACAGAGCAGCGATGGCTCGGCACCGTATTGATTTTTTTTGGCGCGGTGCTGGTGGGAACGACGTCGCGCAACACCACTGGGACTACGACAGGGAACACACAATGAAGTGGCTGCTGGTGGCCGCCATCGTCTTCGCCACCGTGGTGAGCGATCTGCTTCAAAGTCATGAAATGAAACAAGCTGGCCCGCAATCGGTCAGCGCACACGGTCTCGCGAAGATACTCCAGACGATCGCACAGCGCCGCCTGCTCATTCTTGGTGTGGCGGGAAATGCGGTCTCGTTTTTCGCTTTCATGGCGCTGGTGCAGAGAGAGCCGCTGAGCTTCGCAATTCCCGCATCGTCAGCCAGCTTTGTGCTCGAAACGCTGCTGGCTAAATTCGTGCTCCACGAACGGATCAGCTTGCGGCGCGCGACGGGCGCCGTGATTGTACTTGCCGGCGTGGTGCTTGTCGGCGGCTAACGCGACTATTGACTGACGCGAACCGGCGCCGCGACAGGCGCGGCAGGAACCACGGGAACCAGAGAACCTTCGCGGATGTAATAATCGGCGCCGCGCCACCGAATGCTGCTGCGGCCGAAACTGGTCAGCCAGATAGCGGCGGCGATAGCATCCCAAACCGGGATGAGCGGCAGGTCCCTCCACAAAAAACGCTGCCCCAGACCGCGGATTCCGATCGTCCAGGCCATCGCGCAGCGCAACATGAAGTAAGTTCCCAGATATGCCGCGGCCATAGTCTTCGTCGGATGAATCGCGACAGCAAGAACCGCCAGCGGCAGGCCCTGGGTAAAGAACAAGCCCAGATGACCCCAACGGCGCATGTGACGCATCACCACAACCCAGCGGAGACGTTTGTACAGCAGCTCGCGGAAAGAGCCGTAATCGCAAACCGTTTCGATGGCGTAACGCAGCAACACCACTTCGTAGCCCTGCTCCGCAATGAGCCGCCCCACGAGCAAATCGTCGGCGGGACCGTTCTCGAGCCTGGCGTAACCGCCGAAGCCGCCGAGGCGCGTGCGCGTCGTGGCGATCGTCGGACCGAGCGCGAATTTGATGCCCTCCAGTTGCCAGTCGACCAGAACGCCTGCGTAGAAATCCGACATCATGCCCATGGTTTGCAGACGATCCGTCAGCGTCGTAACGTCGGTCGGAACGTACATGCAGGTCGTGGCGCCTACTTTCGGATCGCGCAAAGGAGCGATCACCTGCCGGATGTAATCCGGGCGCACACGCACGTCGCTGTCGCTGATCACGACATACTCATACGCGGCCTCGTTCACAAGGCGCGCCAGCTTGGCGACTTTATCATTCGTTGCTACGCGTCCCGAACCATACAAAATCCTGATGTTGCAATGCGGGAAATTCCGCGTGAGTTTCGCGAGTACGCCAAGCACCGCCTGATCGTCCGGATCGACGCAACAAACAATCTCGTATTCCGGGTAATCCAGCTGGCAGAAACTGACGAGATTCTCGTAGGCATCCTTATCGAGACCGCGAATGGGCTTCAGGATGCTGACAGGGGGGGTGAACGCCGCTTCCTCCGCGATTCCAGGCTGCCTGAAATAGCGCCAGGAGCTGAAGAGTGCGATCAGATAATAAATGAACGGAATAGCGGCTAGAGCGAGTAAGATCTCGCGGCCATTAGGCATATATATTCTTTCAGTCTATCTAAGGGACTTGCAATCGAATCAAAAAGTTGCGCACATATGGTGCTCAATATTACAGTTCCAGGCTTTAATGCTATTTTAATGATCTACAGCGGTTGATTAGTAAGGAGTAATTTGCCGCCGCTGCGCGCCGCGACCGTGAGCAATTTCGGATCGACGAGTTTTCCGAGGCGTTCAGCCGCGGTTTCCGTGATCACGATGTAGCATCGCTCAGGTTGCAGCCAGAGGTCCTTCCATTGCGTGTCGTCGATGAACACATTTGGCGCCCCAGGAGCGTAGGAGCCGTAAACCAGATTATTGAACCGGCCATTCAGCAGCAACGCAGTGCGATTGGTGTAGAAGAAAATCGAAGAAAACTCATAGTAATGGTGATCGACGATCAGCTTGCCAGCCGGAGCCTTTCGCAACGCTTCAGCCAGTGGCCTGGACGAAAGATAGGGGTCGAAATCGGCCATGGCGATGCGCGCCGCCTGAAAAAACACGATGGCCATCAATGCCGTCGCGAAAAATGCGCGGCGGCCCGTCGCGCGGAAGGTTCCGATCGCCCCCAGCAGAAATGCGCCCGCAGCGAGGAGCAGCGGGAGACGGAGATAGGCAAACGATGCAATTGTCAGGTCCCGCATATGTCCGAGCGAGAGTTTGTAGGCGCCAGGATGGGAACTCAGAGCTTCGGAAATATCGCCGGGCGTGGGAAGATTCCACGACAATACAAACAACGCGATCACCGCGGCAGCGGCCAGCACGAAAATACCGCAGAGCACGCGGGTGCCATAACGGATACTATTGCCCCCCGCCGCCATGGCCGAGCCAGTCAGCAGCGCCAGAGCCGGATACAGCGGCATCGAATAGTATTCCTGCGTGGTGGAGAAGGTAAAAAACACCATAATGAACCCCGCCCAGCACAGGCACAGCAAGCGTACCTTGCCGGCCCGGTCAGCCGGGCGGAAATTCAGTTTGGCGACTGCGGGAAAATACACGCTCCAGGGAAACAGCCACAGCAGATGGAAAAGCCAGAAATACAGGCGCGGCACGGTATCGTAATCGCGCGGATAGCGCATGTTCAGAAAACGCAACAGCTGTTCGTTAATAAAGTAAAACCACATGAAGCCGTGGTACTCGCCCGGAGCGCTCCGCATGGTGAATTCGAAGTATGGGGGATTGCGCAGCGTCGCGAGAATATGCCACGGCGCGGCGATCAGCAGAACAATCAGCAGCCCGCTCCACGGTCGCAGCCGTTTCCAAACGCGCGCCTCCGATAATTGCCGCGTGACCGCCAGATAAATCAGCGCCGCCGCGATCGGGAACACCACTCCGATCAGACTCTTCAACAGCAAGCTGATACCGAGGCTGGCCGCCATCGAGTACGCCCACCAGCGGGCC
>Ga0182024_10024143_pt1 | contig 10829 bp, 4 predicted proteins | sample P32metaG_FD_120480 | JGI IMG/M metagenome (GOLD analysis project Ga0182024, IMG submission 120480) | Permafrost microbial communities from Stordalen Mire, Sweden - P3-2 metaG (Illumina Assembly) | ecosystem: Environmental > Terrestrial > Soil > Wetlands > Permafrost | place: Sweden: Stordalen...
ACAGGTAATTGACGGCGCAAGGACTTTCACCTTGCAAGATTCACAGCCTTGTCGGCTGCTCCCATTTCACTTGCTAAAAACACCGGACATATTATGTGCTAACGACAACCGCCGATCCGTCAATTACTTCGTAATTATCATCGTCCTTGATATTAGCGAAGACATAACTTCCTGTTTGGCCACAACACAACCGGAACTCTGAGATCGAATGAAAAACAGCCTATGGCGAGTGCGATAGCTGATGTCGTCAACCGGCAAAGCACAGCTCGAATGAAGGCGCCAAAAAGGCCTTTCACAGAGTCGCGTTCTTGGAAAGCACAGCTACATCGGTTGCGAGTTGATGTCGAAGCAAGGCACTCAGGGAGTTCTAGCCAGCTTGACAAAACAAGTGTGGACTTGGATCGATCAGTGCAAATTCTCAATGTGCGGTGAACGCTTGCCCGTGAAACTCGCTCGCAATCACTCGCGGATTGTCGCACTCGAGCAACTCCTTTGCCTCTGCCGAAGTCTTCGGGTGTGCGATCTTAGCCGCGCTCTCCTCAAAAACTCTGCTATCAACATCCACGTGTTGAAACGGCTGCAGGTCCGGAGTACTTACAAATGCATCACTTAAATCTGCCGCCAGCGCATCCTCGAGGTTCAATGGTCCCAGGTGCAGCAACTCGTAGATGGTCTTCTGAATACTAACCATGCTGCTATGGCGATGTGAGATGTATCCCGGCTTGACCCAGGGACTGATCACAAGCAGAACGCTCCGGTGTGCGTCTACATGGTCTACGCCGCTCTGCGCGTCATCTTCTGTCACGAAGATGGCCGTGTCCTTCCAGATCGCACTGTGCGAGATAGTCTCCACGATCTTTCCAAGTGCCAGATCATTATCCGCGACGTATGAGGCCCGGAAGCGATATCCATCGCTCGGACGTGGGCTAGCAGCGTGGTCGTTGGGCAACCGGATCACTGTGAGGGCCGGCGCATAACCCCGCTTGACTCTGCGCTGAAAATCCCTGGCGAATTCCGCGAATCGAATTTGGTCGGGGATGCCGAGATTGAACGTGGCGTACTCTTTATCAGTCGACTCAAATACTGACCTGGGTACTGGCGCGTTCAGAAACAACCGCTGCCCCTCGGGTTCGGTGCCCTCTTGTTCGTCGGCCCCTTCCAATTCCAACCCTTCGCCATAGTTCAACAAGGGCAGCCCTGCGCCAGCAACGTGCTCCCAGATCGATCCAAACTCCGGTTCGTCTTCTGGCATGGGACCGTCTGTATTCCCGCTCAACGCACGGCGTCCGGGCGCTGAGCTGAGCACGTCTTCCGATCTTCTCCCACTGTTGGCCGCCGGCCAGGCGACGTCTAACCAAGGCGCTGGAGCCATCCCAACCGCCCAGCGGTGCCCGTCTGTCGAGACATCGCCATCTACAAAAAAGCGATCGCTGGTCGCAAAACGCTGTGCCAGTGCATGCGCATTCGGCGTGATTGCCAGGTCATGCAGATTCGGATCTTCCTCCACCCATCCATGCACGCCATACCGCGCGAGGCCGGGTAACCCGTCAGCCCCTTTGAGATCGCCCAGTATCTCATCGAACGAGCGATTCTCACGGATGATGAAAAACACATGACGAATTTGCGGCAACATTGACTGCCGTTCGATGGCGATCTCGTTGGAATTCAAGACTCTGTCGGTCAGCTTCGCGAGGTCCTTCGTTACGCCGAGCGGGATCACCGAGAGACTGCCCAGTTCCAGATTTCCCACATACACGCCGTGAGATTCGGGATTTCCGTCCGTCTCTGGAACAAAAGCATTCGGCCCGCTCCCCTCGCCCTTGCTATTCACAACATAAAGATGCCGGTGATCCGGAGATACCGCAACCGCGGCCGGATACCATCCAACTGGAACGTGCCCCAGCACATGATTGGTGGCAAGCTCCACGATTCCCACGGCATTGATTCCGGATTCGGCCACATATAACTTGCCACTGTCCAGTGCTAACCCACAGGGCATCACTCCTCGTAGCGGCCTGCCTAATGTATCTCTGAAGGCTTTCCCACGAAACGGGCTTAGGGGAACCTGCTGCTCAAGCCGCTTGCCATCGGGAGAGACGACAGCGATCGCATCTTCGTGAGCCAGCGAAATGTAAACGTGCTCGTTCGCCGCCGCGATGCCCGTTGGCGACGAACCTCCAACAACACCATTGCGTGCCGTGCTGATCACTGCGCCCAGCCTCAACTTCGCCGAGGGCCTCGGCGCCCTTGGGTTCGTGATGTCGTATGTCCAAAGCGAACTGCCGCGGGGCGAGTTCTCCCGGCCCAGGCCACTCACGCGATGTCCTTCAGCAACCGTGCCCTCGCGTGCCGCTTTGGATGGGTAGCCGAACGGTGGAAAGTGGAGGCCCGTGTGCAGCGGATCCTCGCTCCGGGCTCCGTTCACCAGTTGGTACTCGAACAACCCGGAATTCGTGATGTAGAGCCGATGCCCGTCTGGCGAAAGTGCAATCATAAACGGGTTCGATCCCGTTGCAATGGTAGTCATCAGTTGTCGTGTCTGTGTGTCAATCACGACGACCCGCCAGTTTCCCTGGTCGAGTACAAACAACACTTTGCCATCCGTCGAAAGTGCGAGCGTGGCCGCGTAGCTTGTCGGCGTCCCGGTTTTTACTGATCCATCGTCGAGCGAGATCCTTGCCACTCGTCGCCAGTCTTCGGCGGATAGTACATCCACCGCACCCGTATCACCCGTCGCATCATAAAGCAGCTTGCCGTCGGGCGAATAAGCCATCCCCATATGTACCTGGACCTGCGGATCGCTCTCGTGATCATTGGGGATGCGCTGGACAGTGGGACTCGATGCGTCGAGATGATCCACGATATTCAACGAAAATGGGTATCCGATCGACGACACTACGATCTGTTTGCCATCTGGTCGCAGTGCCATGGCAAAGGAATAGGGCGCAAGCGGAATCCAGCCGCCTTCGGGATCGATGATTCGTCCATTCGGCAACGAAACCGGGAATTTCTGCACTTGAGGTTTCTGAATGAGTCCTGCGCTCTGCGCTGCCATCCACGCGGACGGAAGTATCAGCGTAACAATGGCAATTCGTACGATTCGCATGCGATCGGCGTCCTTCGGTGCTTCCAGCGTTTAGGAATCCATTCAGCTTTGTTGCAATGTTGTATTACGCACGATGAACGCCAGCCGAAAAGCCTCCTCAACCCTGAACCCCTCCAAAACAGCGGCGAAAGCTCCTTAGAATTCGATCCGCATCGAAACTTGCCCGGTGCGATTTCCGCCAAAGTCCGAACCACGAGCAGATGTAATTCTGCCGAAGCTCGGATTCGTAATATCCAGGATCGGATCGTTGAGGTTGGTGTGATTCAGAACATTCGTGAATGTGCCTTCGGCGCGAAGGTGGACCCCTTCTGTAATTTCGAACCGTTTGCTTAACCCTGCTGATAAGTTGACGGTTCCCGGTCCAACGGCGTCACCGACGCTTTCATTGCCAAATCGGCCAATGGGGTTGGAGGTCACACCAACGCCGCAGAAATTGCCGGCATATGAGCTTGCCGTGTAACCACTATTGCTTGGGCAAGCAAAAGCGGTCGGGTTGAGCCACTGCGTTCTACCTTGATTGGCTGGAACAATCTTCCCTACAATGTCGGCGTGCTGGTTGCGGCCGGACAAGATTCCCGAACCTGTGCCTGATGGGTCGGCATCGCTACTTGGAATATAGGCATTCATGTACGGTCCCGTTTGCAGCAGAAAGATGCTGCTCAACTGCCAGCCTCCGACTACTTCGTCTTCAAGGTGATTCATGCCTCCACCAAATGCGCGTCCACGGCCGAATGGGAGTTCGTAGACGCCGTTGCTGATCCAGCGCTGGCGGCGAGTGCCGTAGATATTCCCAAAGTCGATGGAAGGACCACCTATGTAGGTAGAAACAGAGTTCACGCTGCTGCCATTTTCGGTCGCGAAGCCCGTCGATATGGGTCCCTGGTTATCTGAAAGGTTCTTAGCCCATGTGTAAGCCGATTGAAACGTCAGGCCGTGTTGAAAACGGTGATCGGCTTCCAACTGAAGGGATTCATAAGTCGCCTGCGCCCCGGTAACTCGCGTGTTCACAGGGCCCCAGTTAGGGAAAGGCCTGTCAGTCAAGGGACGTTGGGCTGCCGGCGTAGTACTTGAGTAGGACATGTTGTTGTAGTCGGGGGCCCAAACAAGGTGATCGGTTTTCATTCCGATGTAGGAAATGCGCGCGCCTGTACCGCTTCCAAGCTCCCGATCGACCGAAAGGTTCCACTGCATGGAATAAGGATCCACCCAGTTGATTTGCAGTCCGGTGTTGAAACTTGAAGCGCCATAAACGGGTGCTGAGTTTCCAGAACCGGGCGCCGACTCCGGCCAGGCGTATGCGAGACCAGTCGAGGTCGCCGAATTGTTATAGACCAGGCTGGCTGCCTGGAGAGTATCCGTGAGCGAAAAGAAGATCTGGCCCAATAGCGTGGTGTTATACACACCAAAACCGCCGCGGACGGCTGTCTTATCGTCGTTGAACGGACGATAGGCAAACCCAAAGCGAGGCAAGAAGCGGTCCTTTACAGATTTCCGCAAGCTATTCGGGATATGATCCTGGCTGTTGGAAAGCACAGGCGTGCAACTTGCATAGGGCGTACTGGGTGGGCCGTATCCACACGCATCAAAGGTGGCCATGAACGATGGATCGAGGAGATTCTTATAACCGTCGGGATAGACAGCCGCCCCTGTCTGCGGCGTGGTCGGATCGAAGTTTCCGATCGCTCCCTTTCCGTCGCGGTAAGACGGATGGTATTCATAACGAATGCCATAGGAGAGGATCAGGTTCGGCAATACCTTCCATTCGTCTTGCGCGAAGCCTGCGTAGTAGATGGATTTTCCATCGTTCTCTGGAATCAGCGTGTAATACTGCGTCTGCGCGGGTGTTCCAGCCAGAAAGTCCGCAAATTGCGCCGCCAGGTAGTCCGACGGTTGGTTGCCTGTAACCTGGCCAGTGAAAACAAAGACGGTAAAGTTGGTAAGGCCAAATCCGCCCAGCGTCGTGAGCGATTGGAGTGTGCGTATATCCCCTCCCGCCTTTAACGTGTGCCTTCCCTTTGTCCAGGTCAGATTGTCGGTATATTCGGATAGGTGGCTGAGAGAAGTGGAATTGATGTACCCGGCTGTTAGCGAGGTAAGATCGGTGGCGAAGGCGATGTCGGTGACTCCATTGACAGGGTAGGTTGGACCGACGGACTCGAATCCAGCCGCTTGCGTGACGGGTCCTCCGTTGATGAAGTTACGGGCGCCATTGCTTTCGTCTGTAAAGCCGAACCGGAACTCATTTAGAAGATTTGGTGTGAAGCTATAGATCAGAGAGGTTGCGAGGATTCGATAATTGTCGAAGTCTGTGACAGGGGGTACGTTCAGATATTGGGGAGAGAGGAGAGTCAGATCCTTATATGTAAATCTTCCGAAGAACTGTAGCTTCTGCGTGAGGTGCTCGTCGATACGTGCGTCGAACTGGTTTGAGTTATAGCTGCTGCTAATATTTGCCGCATAATTGTATCCGGTTCCTGCTGCAGCCTCGGCGAGAGTCTGGTAGTTGCCGACATTAGGGGCTGGAAAGAACGTTAGAAAGGGGTTGGCCGAAGGGTTAATGGAAGTGATCGTGTCGTTAGGATAGGGCGTTCCCGTATATGGATTCGTAAGCTGGCCGGGAGCGAGTTCCTGGCTGAAGTTTCCTTGCCGCATCAAGGGAGTGGGGACAAGATTCTGGATAGTAGTTTGCCGTGGAAAGCGGAATCCTTCATAGGTTCCGAAAAAGAATGTTTTGTCACGTCCGTTATAGAAATGCGGAATAACAACCGGACCGCCGGCACTCGCACCGAAGTCGTTGCCGATTTTCTCAGGCTTCTCAGCCTGGCCGGTTGCAGGATTAATGGGCGCGCCATATGCCGCCGCATCCAGAGCGCGATTCTGAAAGTACCAGAAGGCCGCCCCGTGCAGTTTATTTGTACCGCTCTTGGTCACCGTCGTGACCTCTCCGGCCTGTCCGAATTCAGCGTTGTTGCTTACTCCGTCGACACGAATCTCTGCTACCGATTCGGCGGAAGGAAAGGCATCGGAGAGTGGCGTGTTATTTCTAAGATTTTGAGTGGAAATACCATCGACTGATACCTCCGTCTGGAAAGGCTGTCCGCCCTGGACAGAAAGATTCACATTGGGAGTTCCGTTCGCCGTGGGGGTTGTCGTTCCTGGCCCAGTATCAGGTTGCACTCCAGGCAATACCTGAATAACCGCAAGCGGGCTCGTGCTGCCGCTGGCTCGAAAGTTTGCCGGCAAGCTCATCACGCTTTGCGTATTCAGCGTCGAAGCGATCGATGGCGTCTCTGTCTCAATGGTTCCCGCGGTACTCGCGTCGACCGTCACTTCTTGCTGAGTTGCTCCCACGGCCATAGTAACTTCGGTATGTAACTGTTGGCGCGCAGTTAGCTGGAGATTCTCGACCAATGTCGTTTGAAATCCGGCCTTCTCCACCTGGAGTTTGTATGGTCCGGAAGTCAAGCCTTGAGCCTGAAAATTGCCCGTTGCATTTGTAATGACTGTCGTGGACACGCCCTCGTCTGTGTTGGTGATGGTGATTTGAGCCGAAGGGATCACCGCTCCGCTGGTGTCTCTTACGATGCCCGTGATAGCGGACTGTGTGGATTGCGCATCCAGTTGCGAGGTGAAACATATGAGGAGGAAGGCAAGCGAAAAAAAATAGCGATGGTTCTTCATTGGCGTGAAAACTCCCGACGAATGGAGCTGATTCGCTGTTCGTGAAATCGCTGCCGCACTAGGACGCTGGGCGCGTGGAGACGGACCACGCGGGCAGGAAGGAATTGCGATCAAAGGGTGGTACAGGAACCAGGAAGTAGACGAGACTAGACCCGCAATGACAAGGCGTCGCGCTCGACTGAGGCGATATTGCCACAGCATCCTGTTCGGATCCGTGAAATGAATGTCAATTAAGATTCCGTGAAAGAGAACTTTGACAGTGCATTGAATATCTAACAAGTTCATCTCGTGCCCGTTGGATCTGTGCTAGGCTCTGGGCCATCGCACTCGTGCGCCGAGTTCCGTTTCCGCAATTACACTCATTCGCAAATGATCATGACCTGCAAGCGTGGAGAGCCCTTCAATGAACAGGAGTCGATACAGCCAACCCTCGGCCGAGCGGATGAAGTTCTCCTTCCTCGCCCTCGGGTTTGTAATCGCGTGCTTCTTTTCTTTTAACGTTGTTACTCCGTCAATGGGACAGACGGATCGGACACCATCAGGACATGTCACCGCGACTCTGCCCAATGGCCGGATCATCACGCCGGCGGGCAATTGGGTGCAACTGGCCCCTTTTCCGTTCGCCCTTGCCGTACGGCCAGACGGTAAACAGATTGTCGCTCCCTCTATCGGTTGGCCTTTTTCCCTCAATGTCATTGATGACCCATCCAGCACGTCGCCTTCAGTGCATCGGATTCCAGCGGGGAAGAAAAATGACCCGAAGATTCAGGTTCACATCGGAGTAGCTTATTCCCCCGATGGCTCGCTCCTCTACGATTCGACTGGCGACTCCGGTGCTGTCGATGTCTACTCCACTAGAGATTGGAGCCGCGTGGCTCGCATTGAGCTTGACGGACAAATCGCTGGCAAGAGTTACAAAGAGAGTTTCTCTGCCGCCGCAGTTCTGTCGCCCGGAGGAAGATTCCTTTATGTTCTCGATCAGGGTAACTGGCGCGTCGTCGTGATCGATTTGGCTTCGCGCGTTGCCATTGCAAGCGCTCCCACCGGCTCGAATCCTCTAGCCATTGCTATCTCGCCCGATGGCCAACACCTCTACGTCGCTAACTCCGGCTTGTTCGACTATCAGCTTATTGGAGGTTTCAGTGCGTCGGACCTTCTACACACCGGCCTCCGATTTCCACCGTATGGTTATCCGTCCGGAGAAGCCCGCAAAGGCACCATAACGGAAGGCCACGCCATCCCGGGTTTGGGATCGGAGAACGACCCGCGCGGAAGCTCGCTCTGGACGTACGATGTGACCGTTCCACAGAATCCGACCGTTACTGCGCAATTGCGCTTGGGCAGCAAGATCGCCGAAGGCCGCAACGCTGTTGTTGGCGGGGCCTCTCCTTCAGGAGTCGTCGCCGATACTTCGCACGTCTACGTCTCACTGGCGCATCAGGACTCCGTGACCATTATCACGCCCTCTGGCTTAAGGCAGGAGGGCGAGATCCCGCTTTCGCCCTTTAGGTATCAGAGTAAAGCGGGCACGCCACTCCGCGGCGTAATGCCCTTTGGAGTCGCGCTCGCAGGAGACCGCCTGTACGTCGCTGAGGCCGGGATCAACTCTGTAGCCGTGGTCGATACAGCATCGGAGAAAGTGCTGGGCCATATCCCCGTAGGATGGAACCCTGCGGCGCTCTCTGTCTCGCCTGACGGGCAATCGCTTTACGTGATCAACAACAAAGGCAAGGGCGCCGGACCCAACGGGGCAGCGGGAATTAGCAAGGATGCCCCCGGCCCCTATATCGGTGAGCTGGAATTTGGTAGCCTCTCCATTATCCAATTGCCGCTCGCTGAAATCGAGCTTCACCAATCCACCGCCGTTATTGTTAGAAACAACCAGGCAGCACTTGCCATGTCCACGCCGTTGCCGGCCATTCGGCACGCGTTTCTCATCATTCGTGAAAACCGCACCTATGACGAAATCCTCGGAGACCTTCCAAACGCAGATGGTGATGCTTCCCTCGCGCGTTACGGCATGCATGGATGGGTTGAGGAGAAACCGCTGCCGCACGATCTCGCCGTAACCCCGAATGCACATGCACTTGTTGCACGCTTTGCGACCAGCGATCGCTTTTTTGTCAATAGCGAAGTCTCCACAGACGGTCACCGTTGGGCAGTTGGCATCGCACCTAGTCCATGGTTAAACATGGCGTGGACGTCGACTTATGGCGACCGGCGTACAAGTAATCCGCTGAGTCCCGCACCGGGCCGTCGGAACATAGGGGGCAACTTTGACGCTCCCATGCCGGAGGACGAGCCGGAGTTTGGCTCCATTTGGGAGCACATCGCCGGGGCCAGTTTGCCCCTGCGCAATTACGGTGAAGGACTCGAGGTAGAGGCTGCCGACGAGCGCCAGGGAAGAGGGACCGATCCGGAAGGGGAGCGTTTCTATCTGAACGCTCCAGTTCCTGAACCGGTATTCGTTTCAACAGATCGCAAATACCCGGGATTCAATCTCGGTATCCCCGATCAGTTCCGCTACGACGAGTTCGCAAGCGATTTCGCTCGCCTCATCAAGTCTGACGGCTATCGTGCTGCGCTCACAGTGATCCGCCTTCCCAACGATCACGGAAACACCAACCCGCATCCTGACGACGGCTATCCGTATCAAGCTTCTTACATGGCGGACAACGATCTTGCACTCGGCAAGATCATCGACACGATATCTCATAGATCGATATGGAAGGACACTGTCATATTCGTATTCGAGGACGATGCCCAAAGTGGCGTCGATCACGTCGATGCTCACCGCAGTCCGCTGCTTGTGATCGGCCCGTACGTTCGTCGCGGCTATGTAGGTCACCGGCATATCAGCATGGCAAGCGTGCAGAGAACCATCTACGAACTTCTCGGTATCGGGCCGCTGAACCTGGAAGATGCACTATCCGCCGACCTCAGCGACATGTTCACCGCGACTCCCAATTTTGCTCCGTACTCCTACGTCCCGTCCGATACGCGCATATTTGATCCCAAACTAGCGCGGATCGACCGCCCGAAAACTGCAGCGGAAGCGGCCGCATTACTCGATTGCGATGACCCTGAGAAGATCCAGAAGCAGTTTCACGGCAACCAAAGAAGCGGATCCGCACCGCATACCGTTTCGCTCGGAAACAAAACGATACCAACGATGTAACGGCCGCATAGGGAAAGCGGCACGACGTTCTCTTCTTCAGGAAACGCTGTTTTTCGATCGAGAGTGGTGCGCGTATGACCGCAAAACAGAAAGTAGCTTCAAAAGCGGGCCACGACTGGATCGGCCACATCCATGTAAGCCAAAGTGAAGGGAAAAGCGCAAGTGTTCCTTGGCGCGCTCAGGATGGCGCGCATTGATCGGTGCTCGGCGGCGTGGCTAAAGACGCTTGGATGCCTCTGCGCATTCCACCGGGCGACACTGCGTTCCTCGTCTTTACAATTGACCCCGAACTGTTGGACGTGCGGCGGGGCGATCAACTGAGGATGGACCTGGATAGTTGGTCGAGTGAAGCCGCGATGCGGACCAGTGATTCGGAGAAGCGACTCACCACTCCGCCGTTTGAATGCCCATAGCTTCGCCTTTTCCCCACGCCAGAACCGGAAGTTGCACCATTTTTGGAAAGGTCCGAGTTGCCCACCAACCACTCGGAGCCGCAAGATAGGCCGGGCCGAATCTGGAAACGTGCTTCGGCCTGTCGTCAACCGACTTTTCACCGAGCTTCTCCTTCCCCGGTCACGCCGCGAAAGGAGAAGCCAACACCGTCTCCGGCGACTTCAGCCTGCGGAAGAGCAGCCAAAAGCAGAGCAGCAAGTCGAAGGTCATCGGCGGCAACTCGTACCAGTTCGCCGAATGGATCACCCCAAATCTCGGATACAAGAGATAGGCAAAGCCGCAGAACCCCTCATAAACAGCGCTCCACTGCCGTCCGGCTACAAGTCGAACAAGATCAATTGGTTGCTTAAATCGCCTAAGTCGTTTTCGGAGTTCGACGTCTGAAGTGCCTGTAGAATGGGCGTTTTCTCG